>Ga0067045_1000074_pt1 | contig 22639 bp, 23 predicted proteins | sample TerdegcTABiofilm_FD_59184 | JGI IMG/M metagenome (GOLD analysis project Ga0067045, IMG submission 59184) | Combined Assembly of (Gp0054472, Gp0054536) Wastewater bioreactor microbial communities from Singapore -Terephthalate degrading...
GAATATGACCGTCCTCTCGGATGCAGGAGAAATATAGTTATCAATTACACCCCCCGCCACTTCACCAGCTCCCATATCATAAATAAGCTGGGCGGCCCGGTTAATCGCCTTCAGGCAGCCGCCGGCATCAATGCCTTTCTCAAAACGTAGGGAAGCCTCCGAACGCAGGCCAAGCGCCTTTGATGTCCGCCGGATGCTAACCGGGTTGAAATAAGCGGACTCAAGGAGGATCGAGGTGGTTTTTTCAGTTACCTCAGTTGACAGGCCCCCCATTACACCTGCTATCGCTACCGGCCCCGAGGGGTCGGTGATTACCAGCATGTCGCGGCTTAATTCCCGTGTAACACCATCCAGGGAAACCATTTTTTCGCCTTCCCCGGCCCTGCGGACAATGATATGATGATCCGCGAGCTGATCATAATCAAACGCATGTAAAGGCTGGCCCATTTCCAGCATGACGTAGTTTGTAACATCCACGATATTGCCGATGGGCCTCATCCCCGCAGAACGCAGGCGTGATTGCATCCACAGTGGCGAACTGCCCACCCGGACATTTCTGATCAACCGTGCCACGTAGCGCCGGCACAGGCTGGGTTCCTCAATATCCACCCGGACCTTCCCCTCAATATTTTCCTCTATCTCCGGGAAAAAAGGCTCCTCCAGCCGGAACGGCCGGCCAAGCAGCGCTGCAACCTCCCGGGCCACACCGATTACGGATAGACAGTCACCGCGGTTCGGCGTAAGGTCAAGTTCCAGGATGAAGTCATTCAGGCCCAGCACTTCCTTAACATCCCGGCCAAGGGGAGTACCAGGAGGCAAGATCATGATCCCGTGCGCCTGGTCTGGCGGCATGGTTTTTTGGTCAATCCCCAACTCCTGACCGGAGCACATCATTCCACGGGACTCCACCCCTCTGAGCTTAGCGCGCTTGATCACCAGCCCGCCTGCCAGCCTGGCCCCCTCCAGAGCAACGGGTACGACATCACCTTCCCTGACGTTTGTAGCCGCCGTAACGATCTGCAACCTTTCTTCGCCGGTATTCACGCTGGTGACTACCAGTTTGTCAGCATTGGGATGGGGAATGATTGTTTCGATCCGGCCTGTCACCACCCGGTCAATCCCCTTACCCAACTCCGTTACACTCTCAACAGCCAGACCAGCGAGGGTGAGCCTGTCAGCAAGTTCCTGAGGCGGGAGATCCAGATCCACAAAATCGCACAGCCAGTTATAAGATATATACATAATTGTCATTACCTCCTAAATCCGGTCGTCAAACACAAGATAACACTGCCGTCATACCCCTAGAACTGCCGTAAAAACCGCAAGTCGTTTTCAAACAGAACCCGCATGTCATCAATACCGTACTTGAGCATGGCAATGCGCTCTACTCCCAGCCCAAAGGCAAAACCGGAGACATGCTCCGAGTTATAGCCAGATACTTCCAGCACCCGGGGATGTACCATGCCGCTGCCCAGAATTTCCAGCCAGCCGGTGTGCGAACAGACCCGGCAACCCTGACCGCCGCACATTACGCAGGAAATATCTACTTCAGCACTCGGTTCGGTAAAAGGGAAATAGCTGGGACGGAAACGGGTTCTTGTTTTAGGACCAAACATCTCCCTGGCAAAAAGATCCAGGGTCCCCTTTAAATCGCTGAAGGTAATCCGCCGGTCAATAGCCAGCCCTTCCACCTGGCTGAACATGGGGGAATGGGTAGCGTCATCGTCCCGCCGGTAGACTTTGCCGGGAACAATTATCTTCACAGGCAACTCCGGCGCTGTTTTTTCCATGGTGCGCACCTGGACCGGCGAGGTGTGGGTACGCAACAGAGTATCATCATTAATAAAGAAAGTGTCCTGCATATCACGGGCGGGGTGGTCCTTGGGAAGGTTCAACGCCTCAAAATTATAATAGTCTGTTTCGATTTCCGGCCCTTCGGCGATGCTGTAACCCAATCCCAAAAAAATCTCCTGGATCTCTTCGATAACAATGTTCAAAGGGTGCCTGCCTCCCCGCAATACAGGTATGCCGGGCAGTGTCACGTCAATGACTTCTTCCTTCAGGCGCTGCTGTTTAGCCTGTTCTTTCAACGCGGCAGTCCTGGAAGCCAGCTCTTTTTCAATAAGAGCCCTTACTTCGTTCGCCACCTGGCCGATCAGCGGTCTTTCCTCCGCGCTCAGCGCCCCCATTCCCCGCAATACCTGGGTAAGCTCGCCTTTTTTACCCAAATACCTGACCCGGATTTCATTTAATTCTTCCAGGTTGCCGGCTTTGGCCAGAGCCTGGCACGCTTCGGAACCGATATTACGCAACTTCTCTTCCACCAAATCAACCTCCTGGTTAATGCTGATAAATAAAAAAACCGCCCCTCCAGGGACGGACTGTTTCCTCCGAGATAACCACCCTATCAGATACGAGGCCACATAAAACCCGATACTGTCTTCCAGATAACGGCGGAAGCTCCGGCGACACCTACTAGTCGATACGTTCAGCTGCAGTTCCGGGGTGAACTTCAGTAGACCTAATTCTAGGCGGGCTTCCAGTCCATAGACCCTCCTTCCCTGAAGAACATCAGCCACTTACTTTTCCCCTTCATCACTATTAGAAGTTTTAATGATATATGCCAACCTAGTGAGTTGCCAGCCTCCGGTAAAGTATGTAGGCTCTGACTGAACCTGTTGCCTCGAACAGCCTCCAAAAAAATTCGGCGGTTAAAAGCATTTAACCACAACCTTTCCTCAATTTTTTGGGGACCTTTCAAAGCCATTATACCATACGCCAAAATTGATGACAAGAAAGTTTGCCGTCCAAACCGTCGGAATTTTTATTTAATTTTATTTTAAACTGCGCTGACGCACAGCTTCATAGAGCAGTATAGCAGCCGAAACCGCCACATTCAGAGATTCAGCCCGGCCCGGCATTGGTATGCGTACCCGTTCAACCGCCCCAGAAAGGATAGCTTCTCCGGGCCCGCGAGGTTCACTGCCCACAATCAGGGCGCAAGAAGCAGTTAAATCACTTTCAAAAACCGGTTTTCCTTCGCGGGGTGTACCGGCAACACGCTTTATACCGTAACGTTTTAAGAAAGACATTATCTCCTCAACCGTCCTGCCCTGAATTACAGGGATATGAAAAATAGAACCCATGGTAGCCCGTAGCGCTTTCGCGTTGAAGATATCGACAGTTCCTTTCAGGAGAATCACGCCGCCTGCACCCGCCGCATCAGCTGAGCGCACAATGGTACCCAGGTTTCCCGGATCTGCTACCGCGTCAACCAATACCAGCAAAGAAGGATCTGAACCGGACCGCAAGTCGTCTAATTCGTACTGACGCCACTTTACCACGGCCAAAACGCCCTGGGGTGTATTTGTATCGGCCAGTTCTGCAAAAAGTGCTTCATCAATCTCCACAACCGGAACCCCCCTGGAGGCAGCTTTCTCCAGTAAAGCCTGTTTCCGGGAGACACCACTGTTTTTCTTGCAATAGACTACCATTTCCACAGGAAAGGAAGAATTCAGCGCCTCCTCTACAAAACGGACGCCTTCAACCAGGAATTTCCCTTCCCTGGCCCGGAAGCGGCGGGCTGCAAGACGGCGCAAGTACTTTACACGCGGGTTCTGTCTGCTGAGCAAACCAGAGTTACCTACCTCTCCTCCAGGTCTTTGAGCTTTTCATCCCGGCCAACCACTACCAGGATATCCCCGGCTTCAATTATCTGTTTAGCACCGGGAGAGATGATTACATTATCTCCGCGCTTGATTGCCAGCACAGTTACCCCGTGTTTCATCCTGACATTTGCCTGTTCAAGGGTTTTTCCGGCAAATTCCTCCGGGGCTGTCAGCTCGACAATACTATAGTCCGGCGAAAGGTTAATCTGGTCAACGATATTCTTGGAGACCAGAGCGTGAGCCACTCTTACTCCCATATCACGTTCCGGGAACACCACTTTGTCCGCGCCCACTCTCTCCAGAACTTTTCCGTGCAGTTCGGTAACAGCTTTCGCCACGACTTTTTTTACGCCCATCTCTTTGAGCATAACTGTAACCAGTATGTTTGATTGTACGTCCTGCCCGATTGCCACAATCACTACGTCGAAGTTCCGTATGCCCAGTGCCTTTAAGGCCTGTTCGTCCATAGCGTCCACCTGGACAGCATGGGTTACGCTTCCCATGATGTCATTTACTTTTTCTTCATTAGTATCAACCGCCAGCACATCGTAGCCCATTTTGGTGAGGGTCAACGCGACACTTCTACCGAAACGTCCAAGCCCGATCACTGCAAATTGTTTCATTTTATACTACCTCGCTAAATTTTTTCGCGAATACTTAACAAATCCGCAATCAGGGTACGACGCTGTCCCTGCTCGCTCCAAATTTCCGCACAGGACACCCGTATTAGCCCGCCCGGCGGGAATTGGACCGGCCGCAAAGAACGCCTTCAACAAAAAAGCATGATATAATCCTACCATGCTTAGTTATTGCCATAAAAAACTATTTATTATCTATCAGAGCTTGGCTTTGGCCATCTCAACCAGTTGGCCAAAAGAATGGGCATCATTAACAGCCATGTCCGCTAAAATCTTCCGGTTTATATTAATACCGGCCAGTTTTAACCCGTTCATCAGCCGGCTGTAAGAAATGCCGTTCATCCTGGCAGCCGCGTTGATCCTGGCTATCCACAGTTTTCTGAAATCCCGTTTTCTTGCCTTGCGGTCGCGATAAGCATAAACCAGGGACTTCATTACCTGCTGGTTGGCCACCCGGTAGAGCTTGCTCTTTGCGCCCCGGTAACCCTTCGCCAGTTTCAATATTTTCTTATGCCTTTTATGTGATACCACACTGCTTTTTGCCCGCGGCATGTGATATTCCCCCTTTATATTAACTGATTAAACTCAGGTATCTCTAAGGCAAAAGCCTCCTCAGCCGACCGGCGTCGACCGGGCTTACAATAGTTGCCTTGCGCAGGTTACGCTTCCGCTTGGCGCTCTTTTTGCCAAGAATATGGCTATGAAAGGCATGAGAGCCCTTGAACTCGCCGGAGGCCGTCTTTTTAAACCGCTTGGCCGCCCCGCGGTGGGTCTTGATTTTAGGCAATTAAATACACCCCTTCTTAGTTTTCCTGTTTTGGAGCTAAAATCATTACCATATTTTTCCCTTCTAATTTAGGCTGCCTCTCAACCGTAGAAATATCATTTAAATACTCCGCCAGCCGGTTAAGCAGCTTCTGGCCTAATTGGGTGTGAACAATTTCACGTCCACGGAAGGTGATTGTCGCCTTTACCTTATCGCCATCTTTTAAAAACCTTATGGCGTTTCTAGCCTTGACGTCAAAATCATGATCTTCGATATTCGGCCGGAGCTTAACTTCTTTTATATTGACAACCTTCTGCTTTTTTCTAGCCTCTTTTTCCCGCTTGCTCTGCTCATACTTATACTTGCCGATATCCATAATCCGGCAAACTGGCGGCTTTGCATTAGGGGCTATTTCCACCAGGTCGAGTTGCTTTTCCTCTGCCAGGCGCATAGCCTCCCTCGCAGACATAATGCCCAGCTGCACTCCCTCACTATCGACAACCCTGACTTCCCTGGCTCTGATCTCCTCATTAACACGGAAATCCTTTGTGATAGCATGTTCACCTCCAATTATAATAAGAAAAACAAGGCTAAAAAATAAAAATAGCGAGTTTAACCCACCCGCTTAATATTTCGCCTTTTTCACAAGAAACCTTACAGACTGCGGCCTTGCCGGCGCGTCGTAAGGTGAGAAGCGGATGGCTTCTACTTCATATTAGTTACCTAGCGGGGAAATTATAACATGTGGAACCCGTCAAGTCAAGCTAAATGGCTCAAAAACATCACATTTTAACACTTTTACCGGCAAAAGAATAACCAGGGGCCGGGTCAACTTTAACATCAATCCCGGCCTACAACCGAACCTATACCATGGGTATAAAAATGCTCCCGCAAATGTTTAATCAGCCTCTCGGAAACATCAAACTCCTTTGCCATTTCAACATCAGTCCTGCCCTTTTTAAGGCTGTCAATAAAACGGCCAAAGTCTATTCCAGCTTCACGCGTCATTTCTTTCAGGCTGGGCTCGCTGCTCCAGGGAACACGGCTTAAGTAATCATTGTTTTCCAGGATAAATCACCCCGTTTTTTTACATTATTTTGCCCCGCCCTGTCCAGTTTAACTCTCCCTGGCATACCGGTGGCAAAAATAAATTTGCTTTCGGCGGCCTTTGAGCATATAACACGGCTCATTTAACAAAAATAAAGACCCCTCTGGGTCCTTTTAAGCATTTGTAAAAACCGGCTTACGAGCTGCCGGGGTTACTATTTTCCAGCTTCGATTCCAGCTCAACAATCCGCAGGTTCTTACGAAGCAACCGCCGGGCATAGCGGCAATTATCCCGGTGAAGTTTATGGTTCTCCCTTTCCAATCTGCTCAAAAAACCATTTTTGTCTTTTTCAATTTTTTCAATAAGGTTTATCAACACTCTCCTGCTAAACCGAAGCTGCTCGACTTTCTCCTCCAACTCCCGGATCCTCTCTCTCAAATAGCAAATATCGACTTTCTCTTCCACTTTATCTTCCATAATACAAAACCACCCTCACCGGATGTCTCGATTTTATTATATGTCCGGGAAGCGGCAAATAGACATCAAAGACAGCACCGCATGATGCCAAAAATTTCAAAATTTCCTCAACCTGTTTTTCATTTCTTGCAATACGGCGTAAGGTACCGTCCTCATCCCCAGCTCCGCTCCTTCCCTATGTTCTTTCCCGTGGTAATCCGAGCCCCCTGTTGTGATAAGCCCGTATTCTTCAGCCAGCCTGCAGTAATAAGCCGATAATTCCCAGGAGTGTGCCGGGTGATAGGCTTCCAAACCGATCAATCCCTCCCGCGCCAGGTAAGGGATCAACTCGCTGGAATTGCTCAGTCCAGGGTGCGCTAAAACGGGAATTCCCCCGGCAGCCAGGATTAACCTCACCGCTTCAACCGGCTCCATTTTAAAACGAGGGACATAGGCCGGACACTCCGTACCGATGTATTTGTCAAACGCTTCAGCAATGTCGGCGACTGCACCAATTTCAACCATCGCTGCAGCCAGGTGCGGACGCCCTACCGAACCGGAACCAGAGATGGCCATTACCCTTTCCAAATCTACCGGGATTCCCAACTCATTAAGCTTCGATACCATTTTTTTTATACGGCCGACTCTATAGCAGCGGAATAAAGATATCCTGTCCAGAAAATCCCGGCAATGCAGATCCATAAGGTAACCAAGGACGTGTAATTCCCCATTCCCGTACATGGTGCTCAATTCGATCCCCGGAACAACTTCTACTCTATACAGGCGGCCGGCGGCCATCGCCGGCTCAATGCCCTCCAGAGTATCATGGTCTGTGACCGCCAGCGCTTCAAGTCCAAGCCTCCTCGCCCGGGCTACTACTTCTCCAGGTTTATCCGCACCGTCTGATGCAGTTGTGTGTACATGCATATCCACCGGCACAGCAATTCACCTCTTTATAGTTTTCAGGTAAAGCGTTTATTTAATCACCTGCCCGATTACCCTTATAAAATTTCCGCCCAGGACCTTCTTTATTACTTCCTCGTTATAACCCCGCTCTAACAAACCCTTTGTAATCAATGGCAGGCGGGAGCAGTCGTTCAGTCCCACCGGTAACCTTTCCGTGCCGTCAAAATCCGACCCGATACCTGCACAGTCCGGCCCGCCTACCGAGATGACATGATCGATATGAGCAATAACATCATCCACAGAAGGGTTTTCGCTGCCAAGGAAGTCCGGAACAAAGGTAATTCCCACCACCCCTCCTTTATCCGCAAGCGCTTTGATTTGTTCGTCTTTTAAATTCCGTGGGTGATCGCAAAGTGCCCTGCAGTTGGAGTGGGAGGCGATCACCGGCTGCCGTGAAATTTTTAATACATCCCAAAAACCGCGTTCCGAAAGGTGCGACACATCTACCAGCATACCCAGCCTGTTCATTTCTGCTACAACTGCCGCCCCGAACCCGGTCAGCCCCCCTCCGGTAATTTCCTCGTCAACGCCGTCACCCAGCTCATTACGCCCGTTCCAGGTCAAGGTAATACTGCGGACTCCCATTCTGTACATCACACGTAATACCCCGAGGCTCCCTTCCAGGGCTTCGCCTCCTTCTATGGAAAGAAATGCGGCGATCCTGCCGGAAGACAGCGCTTCCTTGATGTCGGCCATTCCTCTGGCGTGCAGGACCAAATCGCTGTTTTCCTCTATTTCCCGGTAAAAAAGATCGATTAGTTCCAGGGTGCGCCGGGCAGCCAGCGGTTTGAATTCCGGAGCAATAAAGGCAGAAAAAACTGGACATCAACACCCCCTGCCTTAAGGCGGAGCAGGTCCAGATGCCCCTTCCCGGAATGCCCTGCAAAAGGCCTGCCATCTTCGAGCATGGCAGTTAAAGTGTCACAGTGGGTGTCCACTACTATGCTTTCATTATGCAACGCTTCAGCTGTTTTCATGGTATTCTTACGAACCAAAATGCTCCCCCCAATAAAAACCTGTTTACTTTTACAAATAAACAGGTTTCAATCAACTGATAAATAACTGTACACCGGGATTTACCTTGGTTCGACAATCAGCTTAATAGCTGTCCTTTCCTCCCCGTCGATAATAATATCCGTGAAGGCAGGAATACAAATCAGGTCAACTCCGCTGGGTGCTACAAACCCTCTGGCAATCGCTACTGCTTTAACTGCCTGGTTAAGCGCGCCTGCACCGATTGCCTGCATTTCGGCACACCCCCGTTCCCGGAGCACACCTGCCAGGGCGCCGGCTACAGAATTTGGGTTAGATTTTGCTGAAACCTTTAAGACATCCATTGAGCTACCTCCTTCGTCACTGTTTAAGGGTTTGTTATCCTGAATTCCCTGTACAAAATTATATTCGCCAATGGTCAGAAAATACCTTTTTACTTTTTAAAAAATATACAAGTAAATCATTATTTGCTATTCATAATTTTGGATTCTCCTGATTGCCATGGCTTCGCCGGTTTCTTCATCAATGTCGATGATAACTCCGTTAAACTGGAAAAGTCCGGCAGCTACCTCCAAGGGCAGGGGGATCTGGGTAACAAACCTGTTAATCACGTTTTCCTTCCTGGCGCCAATCACTGAATCCCTTGGGCCTGTCATACCCAGATCGGTGATATAAGCGGTACCACCCGGTAAGACACGCTCATCGGCTGTCTGCACATGGGTGTGGGTACCGCACACTGCCGATACCCGGCCGGCGAGATACCATCCCATGGCCATCTTCTCAGAGGTAGCCTCGGCGTGAAAATCCACCACCACCACCCTGGCCTGATCCCTCACCTGTTTCACTAACTCATCAGCCTTACGGAAAGGACAATCAAGCGTTTGAAGAAAAACCCTACCTGCGAGGTTAATCACCGCAACCTTTACTTTCCGGCGGGTTTCATAAATATTGACCCCGGAACCGGGAGTGCCGGGCGGGTAATTGGCCGGCCTCACTATACGCGTTTCCTGCGCAATATAGTCCAGGGCATCTTTTTTGTTCCAGACATGATTGCCCATCGTAAGGACATCCACTCCCGCGGAAAACAGATCCTGCGCAACCTCCCTGGTAATGCCGTTACCCCCGGCTGCGTTTTCGCCGTTCGCTATTACTAATTCCAGATCAAATTCACGTCTCAAGCCTTCAAGGTTGACTTTTACAGCCCTCCTGCCCGGACGTCCCACAATATCACCAATCATCATCAAGCGCAAGTATTTGCCCCCCTGTTATTTATCGAACACCAATACCCTGCCCTCTTCTCGAAAAGCATACAAGTACCTGTCCTGGCTCCTGCCTTTCATGCTTTCCAGCATACGCCCGATTATTTCTTCCTGGGCAATAAGGTCTTCTTCAAAAAAATGCTCATTCACTTCAATAACAAGATTGTCGTTCAGGCACTGTCGGAATAATTCAACAATAAGATTTATCTCTCCCTGCACCAGGGTGTCCACATCACGCTGGACCTCAATAATGGTAAGATTGTCGCAGATCTGACTTTGGACAGCAACCACTCTGGTTTTCTTGCACTCCAGCAAATTGAATACCTCAATGCCTTCCATCAACTTCGCTTTTAAACTATCCAATTCGCTATCTACCAGTACCTTTGAATAGATAAAGGTAAACCTGAGCAACTGCTTCCCCGGGTCGAAGTTGATAGCAGCCACTTCCGGATAAAGCATCAAAATCGAAATCAACAAGCCAACGCTCCCGGTCATATTATCCCTGCCGTTTTTATAACAAAATCCCAACAACTATCACCTTCCCTGAAAAACCTGCCGGATTAAATAGAAGTTCTGTTTATTGAACAGTATTCCTGCTTTTCTTCAGCCTCAATACTTAAAAAATTTTTTCCATATAATAAAAAACGGCCCATATTTGAGCCGTCTCTTTACCTACTTTGCGTATTCAACCACTCTGGTTTCCCGGATGCTCACCACCTTGATCTGACCGGGATAGTCCAGTTCGTTTTCGATTTTTTTGGCAATATCCCGCACCAGCCGGATAGCGCCAATATCATCTATCTTATCAGGTTTGACCATAATCCGTATCTCACGCCCGGCCTGGATAGCGTAAGATTTTTCCACGCCTTCAAATGAATTGGCAATCTCCTCGAGCTTGGTCAGCCTTTTGATATAAGCTTCCAGCGTCTCCCGGCGGGCTCCCGGACGGGCAGCGGATACCGCGTCGGCGGCTTGCACTAAAACCGCAATAATCGTTTTAGGTTCTTCGTCGCCATGGTGGGCGGCAATGGCATGGACAACATCATATGATTCCCTGTACTTCTTGGCCAGGTCAACACCAATGGCAACGTGCGGACCTTCCACTTCATGATCGACCGACTTGCCGATATCGTGCAATAAGCCGGCCCTTTTAGCCATTTGAATATCAACTCCCAGTTCCGAAGCCATCAAACCGGCCAGGTGAGCAACCTCAATTGAATGTTTCAAGACATTTTGACCATAGCTGGTACGGAACTTCAACCGCCCAAGGAGGATAATCAACTCCGGGTGAATGCCATGCACACCCGTTTCAAAAGTCGCCTGTTCCCCTGCTTCCCTGATCTGGTTGTTTACTTCCTTCTTTGCCTTCTCCACCATTTCTTCAATACGCGCCGGGTGTATTCTGCCGTCAACAATCAGCTTTTCCAGGGCGATACGCGCCACTTCCCTGCGGATCGGATCAAAACCGGATAAGATTACCGCCTCCGGCGTGTCATCGATGATTAAATCAATCCCGGTGAGTGTTTCAAAAGCGCGAATATTTCTACCTTCACGCCCGATAATGCGGCCCTTCATCTCATCGCTGGGCAACGGAATCACTGCAACCGTGGTCTCGGCAACATGATCGGCGGCACACCTCTGAATAGCCAGCGAAATAATATCCCGCGCGCGCTTTTCGCCCTCTTCCCTGGCTTTGTTCTCCATGTCTTTGATCATTACTGCCATTTCATGCTGGACTTCTTTTTCAACATCAGCAAGCAGGATCTGCCTTGCCTCTTCAGAGGTCAGACCTGATATCCGCTCCAACTCGCTTAACTGTTTGTTATATAACTCCGTAAGCTGGGCTTTAATTGCATCGATTTCCGCTTCCTTCCGGCCGAGAATCTCTTCCTTCTTTTCAATAGAATCGGATTTGCGGTCCAGGTTCTCTTCTTTCTGAACCAGCCTCCGTTCCAGCCGCTGAAGTTCAAGCCTGCGTTCCCGGTTTTCTCTTTCCACTTCGTTGCGGAGCTTTAAGACCTCTTCTTTTGACTCCAGAATTGCTTCCCGTTTCTTAGCTTCGGCGTCTTTCTCAGCCTCTTCCAAAATTTTTCTGGCCTGATTTTCCGCAGAAGCAATCTTTGCCTCAGCCAGGTATTTCCTTAACAAATATCCTGCAGCAAAAGCCGCCAGCGCAGCAGCAATAATGACTAGAATTGTGCCGGATTCAAATACCTTCTTCACCCCCCTTTTAGATAAACGCATATTTTCAAGCAACAAAAAAAAACCGAAGTATAACTCGATAGAAAATGAACTGATACTACTCTTTATTCTTGTCCAGAGCGCGGAAAGAAAACAACCACCACTTAACGCCTTCCCAAATCCGGTAATGCAAAACTCCACCAGACTCCGGCCTCAGAAATTATTATTGGATTTTATCTATAATAAAACCCGCACACAGTAGTATCCAATTCTATTTTCTCCCAGCGATTATTGTACAGGTTTTTTCAAAAAAAGTCAAGCTAAAACACATCCGGCTTACTCTCACTCACAGCCCGGCAGACTTTGCCGATAACTTCACCGGAAAAGCCCCGGCGTCTGAGTACCCCGGCCAACCGCTGGTAAGGATAAGCCTCGCCGCCCTCCGCCAGTTTCTTTTTTGCCAGTTTTAAAGCAGCGTTGTACTCAGCATCGCAATCAAGACCATCCAGGACCTCGTCGATAATATCGCCGCCGACCCCTTTTTCCAGCAGCTCCCGCTTCAATCCTCTGAAGCCTCTTTTTCCCAGCCTTTGCTCCACCCACCGGCATGCAAACAGCCTGTCGTTGATGTAACCGTATTCCTCCAGCATATCTAAAACACGGCCGGAAACTTCCGGGGGAAAACCCTTTTGAGCCAGGCGCAACGCTAATTCCCTCCTGGTATGCAGGCGGAATGCCAGTACCCGGCAAGCAAACGTAATGGCTTTGTTAAAGTCAGTTTTCACTCCCCGCCTCCATATCAGGCAATTAATTATCTAAATAGCACTCCTTCATCATGTCCATCTCCTGCCTCAAGAGCCGCCTTCCGTTGTTTCCAAAGCAGACTCAGCCTTTATGCCGCCCACATTCAAGGCCTGCCGGACTTTCTGCTCAATCTCCCTGGCAACGTCTAAATGCTCTTTCAGGTACTCCTTGACATTTTCCCGGCCCTGGCCAAGCCTGTCATTATTATAGGAATACCAGGCACCACTTTTGTTAACGATATTCAATTCAGTGGCAATATCCAGCAGGCTGCCCTCCTTGGATATCCCTGTGCCGTACATGATGTCGAAATCAGCCTGTTTGAAGGGCGGAGCCATTTTATTTTTCACCACTTTAACCCTGGTGCGGCTCCCGATGATATCAGTACCCTGCTTGATATTCTCCTGTTTGCGCACCTCCATACGGATTGAGGCGTAAAATTTCAAAGCACGGCCTCCAGTGGTAGTTTCCGGCGAGCCATACAGCACACCCACCTTCTCACGGATCTGGTTGATAAAAATTACAGTGGTCCGCGACTTGCTGATTGCTCCCGTGAGCTTGCGAAGCGCCTGGGACATCAGCCGCGCCTGCAGCCCCACGTGGGAATCGCCCATCTCGCCTTCAATCTCAGCCCTCGGTACCAGCGCAGCAACTGAATCGATAACAATGACATCAACCGCCCCGCTGCGCACCAGCACCTCAGCAATCTCCAGGGCCTGCTCGCCCGTATCCGGCTGAGATACCAGCAGGTTTTCAATATCCACCCCCAGGTTCCTGGCGTATACAGGATCAAGAGCGTGCTCGGCATCAACAAAGGCCGCGGTCCCGCCCATCTTCTGGGATTCAGCGATAATATGGAGGGCAACGGTGGTTTTTCCGGACGACTCCGGCCCGAATATTTCTATCACCCTGCCGCGCGGCACTCCCCCTATACCCAGGGCAACATCCAGGGCCAGGGCGCCAGTCGGGATTACCTCGACGTTTAAATTGGCAGAGCCTTCTCCAAGCTTCATAATCGAGCCTTTACCAAATTGCCGTTCTATCTGCATAAGCGCCGATTCCAAAGCCCTTTGCCTGTCCGACAACAAAACCCCCTCCATTTATCTAAAATTTATTCAAAGCTGAACATAAGTTCGATTTACTTTTCATTATATGGTATTTGGAAACTGGTGTCAACTAAAATATATCTTTATTTTTAAGTAGTCAGAATTCAGAATGCCCCGGGGATACAGGCTCTTGCAAAGAAGTTAAGTACGCTTTCTGCCATACCGGTCCTCTCATTCTGACTCCTGGCTCCCGGCTCCTGAGTAATTGACAGATTTACCTGGATAAGAGGTAATTCCTCACCATATTCAGCGCTGCGTTGACCGTACCCCGCCTCACCGCAGAGCGCTCGCCGGGAAAACGGAATTCCTTCCAAGATGTACCGTCCGCAGATGCCAGCGAAATGTAAACCAGCCCCCTTGGTTTGGCCGGAGTAGCGCCGCCCGGCCCCGCAATGCCGGTTACGGCAAGCCCCAGGCTTGTACGGGCCAGGTTCCGCACTCCTTCAGCCATGGCAACAGCGGTCTGCCTGCTGACAGCCCCGTATTGTTCAATTATCTCAGGCGGTACTCCGAGAAGTGATTGTTTCAATTCATTACTGTAGACAACCACACCGCCCATAAAGTATTCCGAACTGCCGGGGACATCAGTCAGCCTGGCGCCAATCAATCCACCGGTGCAGGACTCTGCTACACTCAAAGACATACCTGTTTTTAACAACAGTTTACCGACAGCATACTCCACTGCCTCCTCATCGCAACTGAAAACATAGTCATCAAGCCGGCGCCGCACCTTTTCCGAGAGCTCCGCCACCATTTCCTCCGCCTGTTCCTTACTTTGCGCCAGCGCAGTCACCCTCACCTGCACCTCACCCGGCCTGGCCAAATAGGTGATGGACGGGTTGCCCTGCCCGCCCAGGTCTTTAACCAGGTCCTGCACAGACGACTCAGAGATGCCCGTAAGCTTAAAAACCTTAGAACTGGTGAACGTCCTGCCCCCGGCCTTTTTTAATAAAAGGGGCAAGAGAGCCTCTTCAAACATAACATACAGCTCGTGCGGCGGGCCAGGAAGCATGGCTATTATTTTATTATCTTTTTCAATCAGGGTACCAGGCGCAGTACCCCTGGTATTTGGTAAAATTGTAGCACCTTCCGGGAAATAAGCCTGCTTGACATTACTCTCAGGCATTGACATGCCGCGGCTTTCAAAAATTTCCTTTATCCTTTCCAGTGATTTTTCATCAAGTACCATCGGAACACCGAGAACTTCAGCAACCGCTTCTTTTGTAATATCATCGGTGGTAGGGCCGAGCCCCCCGGTAATCAGGATCAGGTCGGAGCGTTCTAAAGCCTGCCTCAGGACATGTTCCAACCTTTCCATGTCATCCCCTACAGTTGTTTGCAAAGTCACCTTGATACCGCTCTGGGATAACTGCCGTCCCAGGTATTGAGCGTGGCTGTTCAGAACGCGGCCCTGCAGCAGTTCCGAACCGGTAAAAATCAGCTCTGCCTTCATGTTAACACCATCCAGTATTTACTTCCGGTAATTATAACATAAATCCATCCATCCAGTAAGCCCGCACTATGCTATAAAGTGGTTTGGGTAAAAACCGGCTGGTCAACGCAACAGTTTCTTCAACACCATTTCCAGTTGTTCCGGAGTGAAGGGTTTGGTGATCCAGGCGGTGGCCCCGGCCTTGCGGGCTTCTTCTTTCTTGGCCTGCTGCGATTCAGTAGTCAGAATGACAATGGGGGTAAAGCGGCAGGCCGGGTTTACCCGGGCCTGCCGGATAAAGGTTATACCATCCATAACGGGCATGTTTAGGTCAGTGAGCACCAAGTCCGGTTTTTTGCTGCCCAATTGCTTCAGCGCCTCGTCCGCCCGCTGGAAAGTATGAAGATCATAGCCGCGGCGTTCCAGAGCCAGCTTGATGCTGGCCAGTACTGTAAGGGAGTCATCGACAGCCACAACTCTATACATCCGCAACCACCCTTTCCTTCAAGAAAGCTCTGAAAACTTCTCCTGGCCCCTCTTGAGGAATTTCCACTTCTATACCGGGAAATTCTTTGCGCAGGGCGATGATTAGCTGCAGACCCGCAGCATCAAGGCCCGGAGCGGTAAACACCACTCTATGAGCCCCACCGCTCAACTGCGCCAGGAGCCTTTCCTTTATTTCTGTTAAATTGGGCAGCAGCAGCGGCAAGTCAATTTCTACCAGCACAACAGGTTCCCTCCTTGTTCCGGGCGTTTATGAACAGGCGCACCATCTCATTAGGATCCAGCACCAGCAGCACCCGGCCATCCCCCAGCACCGCGGCACCCATAAAGACAGCAAGCTTTTTCAATTCACCTGCCAGGGGCTTCACGATGACCGCCTCTTTGCCCAACACCGCATCCACAGGCAGGGCAGCCCCCTGCCAGAGCACTACCAGCGCTTTTTCCCCTTGCCGGGAGGCGGTGGCTTCCAGGTACAGGCGGCTTTCCAGCAGCGGGACGATCTCTCCCCGCAGCAGGGCTACGGGCCGGCCGCGTACGGTCCTGATATCTTTTTCTTCTACCCTGACTGTTTCTCTGACAGCTGAAAGCGGGATACCGTAAGTGCCGTCGCCGACCCGCACCATCAGCACCTCGCTGGTGGCCATGGTAAAAGGCAGGCCGATGATAAAAGTTGTTCCTCCGCCCGGAGTAGACTCAACTTGAATTGTCCCCCCCAGGCGGCCAATCGTTTTTTCCACCGCGTCCATACCCACACCGCGACCGGAGAGGTCAGTAATATCTTCCTTGCTACTCAGACCTGGCAAAAAGATCAGCCTCAATTTTTCCTGGGTAGTCATGCCAGGTGCCTCCTCCCGGGAAACTACTCCACTTGATACAGCCTTTTCCGTTAGAGTATCCACGTCTATACCACGGCCGTCGTCAGACACTCTGATAACCACCCTTTCTCCCTGCCTCTGAGCAGCAAGGCGAATGACACCTACAGGATCTTTACCAGTCTTCAACCGTTCTTCCGGCTCCTCAATGCCGTGATCTAAGGCATTGCGCACCAGGTGTAGCAAAGGCTCGTAAATATCTTCTATAATATTTCTGTCCAAGCGTGTTTCTCCGCCGTCAGTTATGATCTCGACCTTTTTATCCAGGATTTTTGCCTGGTCCCGGACAAAACGGGGAAACCGGCCAAACACTTCCTGAACCGGCAGCAGCCATATATCCATCACCCGCTCGTGAATTTCCCTGGCAATGCGGTCCAGGTACAGGCAGCGTTCCTTCAGTTCCCTCGCCTGTTCGTCCATCCTAAGCATTTCCAGCTTCTTAACCAAATAGGGTAAGCTGTTTTTAGCTATGATCAATTCCCCCGACAGGTTCATCAGGGCATCGGCCGTCTCCCGGCGCACTTTAAACGCGACCTGCCGGCCTTCACCAGAGATTTTATTGCTCTTCCGCCGTTCCTCCGGACTACTGACCGCCAGACCGGAGACGCCCGGTTTGCCGGCGTTAATAGGTTTGAAACAGGAAATAGCCGGTATATCCGGTAATTGCTCCGGACCTGCCTGGACGTCCGACCCCAAAACAGCCAGCAATTCACCTGTTATTTTTAGCAGTTGCTCCCTTCCTTCTCCCCGTGCATGAAAAAGGCTCTGTTCCAGGCCAGGGCTAATACGCCCGGCAAGCTGCTCCAGGACCCGCTGTACTACCGGCAAAAGTCCCGGCAATACTTCTTCATCTGCCAGTCTCAGGGCTTTTTCCTGCTGCCGCAGCACTTCGACGACACCAAGCAACTCCTGCCCGGACAAAGACAGTGCCTGTCCCGAGGCGGGCGGCTTTCCGGTGGGAGCCTGGAATTCTAAAAAGGGCGCTTCGCTAAGTTCTTCTTCACCCACCGGCCTTACCATAACTTTATTTTCATCGCTGCTAACGAAGACAAAAGTCTCTTCCACTGTCTCCCGGTCTTCCTCGGTAACCAGGTAGAGGGTGAACACAAGGTGGTAGTCTTCGGGATTAAGAAGGGATAAGGCCGGTACCCGGCGGCCGTCTGCCTTGAGACCGGCTATGGTCCCCAGACTGGCCAGGTCTTCCAGCAAGTAGCCCAAATTATGCCCCTGACGGAAAAAATTCAGGCCAAAATCCAGCGTCAGGTGATAGACATTTTTGCCCCGATACAATTCGTCCCGCAATAAGCGCCTTACCTCATCCGGCGCCGCATGCTCCACCGACTCCGGGACAGCAGCCTGAAGCGGTACTGTAACCTCTTCAGGCTGTTCTGTTTTCTTTTCCGCAAAGCGGGGTGCAGGCGGTCTCCTATGGATATAGGCAGCAATTTCCTCCAGCAACTCCTCCGGGGGCGGGAGGTCTTGCCCGCCGGCCAGGTCAGCCACCATGGCCTTGATATAGTCAAAACCTATCAACAGCAAGTCCACCAGCCCTGGCCTAGCCTCAATCTCCCCATCCCGCAGCCCGTCCAGGAGGTCTTCCAGGCGGTGGGTCAGTTTACTTATACCCTTGACTCCGGCGATACCGGCGGAACCCTTAAGAGTATGCACCAACCGGAAAAGTTCATCCAGGAGTTCCGGCGTCACTTTCTTTTCTAGATCCAGGATTAGAGGTTCGATCTGGACCAGCAGATCTTCTGCTTCCTCTAAAAAAATATTTTTTAAATCTGACATGTCAAATCACCCTAGCATTTCGACGTAAGCCAGCAGTTCCGCCGGCTCTACGGGCTTCACCAAGTACATGTTGCACCCGGCCCTAAAGCCGCGGTCCATGTCCCCCACCCCGGCCTCAGTGGTAATCATCAGGGCAGGCACCGGTTCCAGGTCTCCGGCCCGACGGACCTCCTTGAGAAAGCTGTAGCCGTCCATCTTGGGCATGTTTACGTCTACCAGCAGGATGTCGAATTTCCCGGCATAAACTTTCTCCAGCCCCTCGTAGCCGTTGGCCGCCTCCTCCACCTGGTGCCCGGCACCCTCCAGCACTTCGCGGTAATACTGGCGCGCAGTAAATGAATCATCTATGATCAGGATCCTGGACACATCCTTTACCCTCCCCATTTGCTCTATTTTAAGTATTCACTGCACGGCCTCGATCAAAGCCCCGGCAATGGCGTAATGAGGCAAAACCAGTTCAGCTCCACCCCTTTTCACCGCTTCGCCCGGCATTCCCCATACCACCGCCGTCTCTTCGGCCTCGGCTATGGTCAGCCCACCAGCCCGCCTTATGTCCACCATGGCATCTGCCCCGTCGTCGCCCATACCGGTCAGCAGCACCGCCACCAGCTTTTTTGCATCGACGCACTCCAGTGCCGAGCGGAAAGCTACTTCTACCGAAGGTTTGTAAAGGACACCGGCGGGCCGGTGGGAGTGCCTCAGCCTGCAAATCTTCTCGCCGGGACGGCGGTCAACCCTCAGGTGCACTCCTCCCCGGGCCACCACCGCCTGACCGGATTCGAGGGGCATACCCTCTGCTGACTCCTTGACCTCAACCCGGCATTCCCGGTCCAAACGCTCGGCAAAGGGGCGGGTGAAGCTTTCCGGCATGTGCTGCACAACTACTACCGGTGCGCTGAAATTAGACGGCAATAGGGGCAGTATTTCCATTAGTGTCTTCGGGCCACCGGTAGAAACACCAATTAACACCAGTTTTTCGCCTTCTCCGGGCGCAGCCGCAGGCCTGCCAGCTTTAGCTGGCGGGGCCCCGGCCGGGGCAGTTCCTCCCGGAACCAGACCAGCCTTTTGCTTAAATTTCATGGCCCCTACCCGCACCCGCCGGACGGCCTTGATCTTGTCCCGGATCTCTTGGGTGACATTTTTTATGTTCAGGGACACAGTGCCGTCCGGCTTGGGCACATAATCCACCGCCCCCAGTTCCAGGGCCTCAAAGGTGGTCAGCGCCCCTTTCTGGGTAAGGGAGGACACCACCAGCACCGGGCACGGGCGCTGGGCCATAATGTATTGGATTGCCGTGAGGCCGTCCAGGCGCGGCATGTTGATATCCATGGTGATCACGTCGGGCTCCAGGGCAAGGTTCATCTCCACCGCTTCCCTGCCGTCCCGCGCCACCCCCGCCACTTCCAGCTCGCGGTCCTCCTCGATGATTTCCCGCAGGTACTTGCGCATCAAAGCAGAATCATCAACGATCAGCACCCGGGTCTTCCTGCGCATCCTCCTTTATTCCTCCTGCGAAGTCCGCCGCTACTTGCGCCACTTCCTTTTGCTCGGCGCCGGTCAAAATATTTTTCAGGTCTAAAAGCAGTATAGACCGCTGCGAATTCGCCTGCTTGACCACGCCATGCAGGTAACCCGTATCCAGGTGTGCCTTAAGCACCTCCGGCACCGGAGCGATCTGGTCGGCAGAAATCTTGCGCACCTCCCGCACGGCATCCACAACGAGACCGGTTGAAACGCCGTTTAAATCCACTACTACAATACGGGACCGGTCATCGCTCTCCTTGGATTGAAGGCCCAGCTTCAACCTCAGGTTGACCACAGGCAGGATGGCGCCACGGATATTGATCACGCCTTCCACGTAGGCCGGCGCCCTGGGCACCCTGACAATTTCCGGCAGGCGGATGATTTCCTTCACGCTCTGAATGGTGACGGCATAATCCTCCTCCTGCAGGTGAAATATGACAAACTGCTCCTCGCTGACGGCCCTTCGCTCCAGAGCCGCCTCCCCTTCTTCATCGCCGGCCCCGTCCAGGCTAATTTCCCCCTCGGCCAGGATGCTGCAGGGGTCCAGCAGGTAGATCAGCCGCTTTCCTTCTCCCAGCTTGCAGACGCCGGTAAGGTTTCTGGTAGCCTCTCCCCTCAGCAGTTCCGGTAGCGGTTCGATCTCTTCTACCGTAAAGCGCAGGACCTCGGTGATGGAGTCCACACCCAGGCCGAAAACTGTCTTTTTGTCGCCGTCTTTGAGGCTCAGAACAAGTGCCCTGGACCGGTCGTCATAAGGCCTGTCNGGCAGGCCGAAGAACCGCCGCAGGTTCAGCATGGGCACGGTGCGCNGGCGCAGCGAGAAAAGGCCNTCCATGTAGTGGGGAAAGCCGGGGGACCGGGAAATCTGATCCGGCACCCAGACTATTTCNTGCACCGTATCGATGGCCACGGCGTACTCCTCGTCCGCCAGTTTGAAGCCCACAAACTGCTTCAAATCTTCCCGGCCGGCATCCTCATCTACTCTTTCTTGTACTACCACACTGGAATAATTCTTCGGCCCGGCATCCTCCAGGCGCGGGAACAGCACCTCAATATTGATCACCATCACCATGGCGCTGCCGTCATTCATTTTGATTACTCTGGAGATCAGGTCCTCCCTTCCCTGGGCGGCCCGCAAGGTGTCCTCCGTGGCGTTTTCCAGATTGATAACTTCCGACATCCGATCCACTGTATAACCTATAGTTTCTCCCCGGTATTCAAGCACCACCACCCTTGTGGCGTCTGTTTCCGCCGAGTCCGGCAGGCTGAAGCGCCTGCGCCCGTCTATCACCGGCAATAAGTTGCCCCGCAGGTTGGCCAGACCGGAGAAATAAGTGGGGGTGCCGGGCACCCGCACCATTTCAGGCAGGCGAATAATTTCCTTTACGTACGTCAGCTCGATGCCGAATAGCTCCTTGTCCAAGTAAAAAGTGACCATCTGGCCGCTAGTGTTTTCCATGGGTCGTCCTCCCTTCAAAGGCGCTCAAAAGGTCGCGCACCCCTTTCATACTTGCTGCAGTTCGTCCGCCAGGGCCGCGATCTCTTCGATAGCCCGGGCCAGTTCCTGCATTCCGGCCGCCTGCTGCTTGGCCGCCGTAGCCGCCTCCTCGGCCGCTGAACTGGCCTCCTGGGCCGCCGTGGCGATCTGGTCTACCGCCTTCCTGGCTTGGCCCACTGCCACGGATATCTGCTCTGCGTTTTGCAAAATCACCTCGGAGCCTTTCAGTACCACTTTCATGTCGCCTTCGATCTGCACCAGGTCGTCGGTAGTCTTCTGCGCCCGTTTTACTTCTTCGGAGGCGTTTTCACCCACCCGCACCACGTCGTCTATGACCATCTTCACCTGGTCCTGGATGGCTTTGACCAGGTCCTTGATCTGCTCCGCGTTTTTAGTGCTGTCCTGGGCCAGGTTGCGGATATCCGAGGCCACCACAGCGAACCCCTTGCCGAACTCCCCGGCCCGGGCCGCCTCGATAGCCCCGCTCACCGCCAGCATATTGGTCTGGATGCCCACGTTGACGATGGTGTCCACGATCTTGTCAATGCGCCGGGATATTACTTCCAACTCCTTAATCTTCTGCACATTTTGCTGGTTGGCCGCCAGCGCCTCACCAATGCCCCGGATCAGCGCGTCGGTGGCCGTTTTGTTCTGGGCCAGCACGTCTGAAAGATTGCCGGTAATATCCAGGGACCTCTTGGCCACGCCTGCCACGTTTTTAACCATATTGTCTATATTGGCCGCTGCTTCCCCCGATTCGTCGGCACTCTGCGACTGGCGCTGGGCACCGATGGAAATCTGGTTCAGGGCCTCCATGATCTGCCGGGAGGTCTGGTTGGCTTCCTCTATGGCGGCGGAAAGCTCTTGAGCCGCGGCGGCCAGTTCCTCCGAGGACTTATTGATGTCGGTGGAGGTGCGCAGGTTGTCGGCCATTTCCGATAGTTCTTCCGCTGCCGAGGTGATGTCGCCCATCACCTTGGCCTGCTGCTCCACAGCAGTCAGGGATTCCTCCGCAGCGCCGGCTTGTTCTTCCGCTGCGGCCGCTATGTCCGAAGCCCCTTTTTGGAATTCCAGAGCGTTCTTTTCCAGATCCGCCGAAAGGCTGTCGATCTCCACCGCCGCTTTGACCACTTCAT
>Ga0067045_1000335_pt1 | contig 22631 bp, 23 predicted proteins | sample TerdegcTABiofilm_FD_59184 | JGI IMG/M metagenome (GOLD analysis project Ga0067045, IMG submission 59184) | Combined Assembly of (Gp0054472, Gp0054536) Wastewater bioreactor microbial communities from Singapore -Terephthalate degrading...
TTGATACCGAGATCCTGGCCAAAGCAAAGGCAAAGGGGTATACCATTACCGAAGTGGGCGTCAACCATTACCCGCGCGTCGCCGGAGAGCAGACGGGGGCGAAACTTTCAGTTATCATAAAAGCGTTCAGAGAGCTTTTTAAGCTTAAAAAAAGCTTTTCCAGAGTATAACATTCCTTTGCGCAAAATTATTAACCAGAGTACAAAAACTGGCATTAATAAATGGAATTAATGAAAGAGCCGGCTGGCGGCAAAAAGCAGCCGGTTCTTTCCATTATTCAATTATTTTATAGAAGAATCAATAGGTATAAATTTATTTTATAGACTAAATAGAAGGATTATATGTGCTGCGGTTGAATTAAGTACTTATGTGTAAAACACAGGCAGGGTATAACAAAGGCAGGGGGTGTGTTGGAAAACATGGTGTGGAGCGGCTTATGATCCGGGTGTCTGCTAGTCAGTTTTAGATTTTAAAAGAAGGAGGTTACTGGCACTTGAACAATAAAGCTTTTATTATTATTACCGGCGCGGTTGTCGGGGCGCTGGCAGTGTTGCTGGTCAAGCTGGGCAACCCTCCAAATATGGGTATGTGTATAGCGTGCTTCCTGCGCGATATTTCCGGTGCCCTTGGTTTGCACCAGAACAATATAGTTCAATATCTTCGTCCGGAAATTTTGGGTATGGTTATCGGGGCATTTGGTGCTGCCGTCTTTACGAAAGATTTTCGTGTCTGGGGCGGTTCGAGCGCGTTCACCAGGTTTATCCTTGGGTTCTTTGTAATGATCGGGATGCTCGTGTTTCTGGGGTGCCCGCTGAGGATGCTCCTGAGGCTGTCGGCTGGCGATCTCAACGCCCTGGTAGGGTTGCTTGGTTTGATTGCGGGGGTGTTGCTTGGCACTGTTTTTTTAAGGAAGGGTTTTACTCTCGGCCAGGCGGTTATCCAGAATAAATCAAACGGTTACATTTTTCCGGCGGTGATGGTGGCTTTTCTTGCCCTGCTGCTGGCAGCGCCTGCATTTATCTTCTTCAGCCAGCAGGGGCCGGGCTCGATGCACGCGCCGCTGGCCATATCGCTCGGCGCCGGTATCCTCGTAGGTGTGCTGGCCCAGCGCACCAGGCTGTGTTTAATCGGCGGGATAAGGGATTTAATTTTATTCAGAGAGTGCTACATGATCTATGGTTTTATAGCTATTTTTATTGTTGCCCTGGCCGGCAACCTGATTTTGGGGAAATTTAACCTGGGTTTTGCGGGCCAGCCGGTAGCCCACAGCGATGGTCTTTGGAATTTCCTTGGCATGATGTTGGGCGGCTTTGGTTCTGTCCTGCTGGGTGGCTGCCCGCTCCGCCAGCTGATCTCGGCATCGGAGGGCAATACCGACTCTGCTGTTACGGTTGCCGGGTACCTGACGGGCGCTGCGTTTGCGCATAATTTTGGCCTGGCCGGCAGTGCCAAAGGTGTTCCAATGGCCGGTCATAATGCAGTTATTGTAGGCCTTATAGTGGTTGCCTGTATAGCATTATTAAACACTTATTATAATGTTAAAGCACGGGCTTCAAGCCGGTAGCGAAGGGGGTATTTTTTATGAGTGAAATTGTAGATGCAAGGGGTCTGGCCTGTCCCGAACCTGTTTTGAGGGTAAAAAATGTAATGGACAAAATAGGGAGCGGGGTAATTAAAGTTATGGTAAACACAACCACGGCCAGAGAAAACATCAAAAGGATGGCCAATAGTCAAAAATGGTCGGTTGACATCGCGGAAGACGGGGATGACTGGCTGATAACACTGACCAAGTAAAGGAGTTTCCGGCGTGAGCGCTGGAAAGATTGTGATGTTTCAAGTTATAAGTCCATGGGTGTTGAACCCGCCTGGCTCCTCTACTCCGCGCCGGGTGAACTTTCGGCCCGCTTCGGTCGAAATTGTACCGCCTTCAACTCACATCCTGTTGCGATTTCGAGTCCTCAGCATCGCCTGGTTCATTGGCGACGCTCCGTAATGGAGCAGCTGGTTTCAGCCCTCATGGACTTTACCTACAACCTGAAACGCCCAAAAGGCGTTTTTTTTTTGGAGAAAAAAAGGTAATATATGCAGGGATTGTCGAATTTGTATAAAAGATAAGTTTCAGTGGCAGCGTTCAGGAAATACGTTTCGGGGGGGGGGGTAAAGCTTGATGGTTGTGTCGCGGGGCATTGCCAAAGGTATGGAAAATTGTTATTAATAATGTTCTAATGAACGGTTGCACGCTTTTCTAATTTGTTGTGATAAAGATAGGGGGAATCCAATTGTGAAAATGGTGAGAAGCATTAAGTTTAAGTTTATGGCCACTGTTATCGTTACTTTGATTGTATCCCTGGGGGCTCTGTCTTATCTCAGCTATAATAAGGCGCGGCAGGTCTTGATCGACAGCTTTGAAACAGACCTGGTTTCTTTAGCTACAGCCTGCGGCAAAGAGGTCAGCCTGTGGCTGGATGGACACAAATCTGAGATTGAAACCCTGGCCAGTACACCAATTGTGGTTGCTGGAAACCGCGATGCGATCCTTTCTTATTTTATAGCTGAGCAGAAACGCTTTAATAACATGTATGATTCCCTGGTTTTCGCTGACGGAAAAGGCGATTTCAATTCATCAGACGGTTCGGCAGGCAATCTCAGTGACAGGGCGTATTTTAAGCAGGTGATGAGCACCGGGCAGGTTGTTGTTTCCGATCCGCTTGTTTCTAAAGGAACCGGCCGCATTGTCATTGTAGTGGCTGCCCCGGTGAAAAAGGATAATCAAGTCACCGGGCTTGTTCTAGGCACGTTGCGGCTTGACGAGATAGACGAGATTCTCCGCAAAGCATCATCTGTCAAGATCGGCAAGACAGGCTACGCCTACATGGTGCAGGGGGATGGTTTGTGCATTGCCCACCCGCAGAAGGAGCTGGTGTTGAAACAAAACTTTATAACGGATAGCAGCCTGCATCCAAATTTAAGAGCAGCCGCGCAGAAAATGACTAAAGGGGAAAGCGGAGTAACGCGCTACATCTTTGAAGGGGTGGACAAGTTCGTGGCATACGCACCGGTGGAGGGCAGCAAATGGTCCATCGGGCTTACATGCCCGGTGGTGGAGCTTTCGTCCACACTTAACTCCCTGGCTGTCATTTCAATCGTCCTGGCCCTGGTAATTCTTGTTATTGCGGGAGCCATCGCGGTTGCCCTGGCCAATCAGATAGTCAAACCCATCCAGGTTCTGAAAAATGAGCTCATTCTGCTGGCGGAAAAGGGCGGCGACCTGACCCAGGAGATTAGAGTGCAAAGCAGCGATGAGACAGCGGAACTGGCTGAGGCCGTTAACCGGTTTCTGGCTAACCTGCGGGCGATCATGACACAAGTGAAAGAAGCCGCCGTTAAGGTGGCCGGGACGTCCCGGCAGTTGACTTCCAATGCCCAGCAAGTCTCGGCCAGCGCCAGCGAGACCGCCGCCACCATGGGGCAGATTGCCACTACAGTAGAGCAGGTTTCGTCAAATACGCAGAATGTGGCGCGGGTTTCTGAAGATACTGCCAGGTTAGCAGGTGAAGGAGAACGAGGAATAGCCAGATTGGTTGAACAAATGCGAAGTATCGCCGGATCAAGCGAGCTGGTTTCTGATACCATTAATGAACTGAGTAAAAAATCTCAAGAGATTAACCAAATTGTTGGGCTAATTACCAACATAGCCGACCAGACCAACCTGCTGGCGCTGAACGCCGCCATAGAAGCAGCGCGGGCTGGGGAACAGGGGCGCGGATTTGCCGTGGTGGCTGAAGAAGTAAGGAAGTTGGCTGAGGAATCCGCTAATGCCACCAAGGAAATAAGTAACCTGGTAAACGCGATCCAGGCTGGTTCACAAAGAGCGGTGGAGAGCATGGCAGAAGGCGGCAAGGAAGTTCAAGAGGGCACCAGGGTTGTTCATGAAGTTGGGGAAAGTTTTAAAAAGATTATCGAATCTATACAGGGATTAACGGCGGATATTGAGAGTGTGGCGGCAGCTGCCGAAGAGATGTCGGCAGGCGTGCAGAATGTGGCGGCTGCGACTGAGGAACAAACGGCGTCTATGGAAGAGGTCTCGGCTTCCGCCGAATCTTTGTCCAGGCTGTCCGTTGAGCTGGATGATGTTGTGGGGAAATTTAAAGTGTAGCGCCGGGTTTATGCCATTGGGTTAAGAACGATCAGGGCCGCTCTTCAGACTGTCGACAAATCTATATATTGCAAAATCCATGGGTGTTGAAACCAATTGCTCTTTTATGGAGCGCCGCTGGTGAACCAGGCGATGCTGAGGACTCGAAACTGGATGATCGGACAGGATGTCCGCAAAGGCCTGAACCGCAAAAGGATGTGAGTTGAAGGCTGTCCAATTTCAGCTGAAGCGGGCCGAAAGTTCACCCGACGCAGAGCAAAGGAGCCAGGCGGGTTCAACACCCATGGACTATGTCTGTTAAATGGATTTTATAGTTTTTAAGACCTGAATAAATTTCGGTGTCAGAACCGGATCGAATTGGGAACCCGCGCACCTCTCAAGTTCTTTAACGGCTTCTTCATGGGTAATGGCCTTGCGGTAGGGGCGGTCGCTAGTCATGGCGTCGTAGGCGTCGGCTATGGCTAAAATGCGGCACTCCTGCGGGATCTCTTCCCCCTTGAGCCCAAGGGGATACCCTCCTCCGTTCTACCATTCGTGGTGCTTCAAAATCCAGTCGGCGATTGGAGCCAGGTCGGGGGCGGCAAGAGCGATGCGGTAGCCTATTGAACAGTGTTGCTCGATTTCATGGCGTTCCTCCGGAGTCAGGGGACCAGGCTTGAAAAGAAGCCTGTCGGACACACCAACTTTGCCTATATCGTGGAACTGCGCCAGCAGTCGGAGGTTGGCTATCTTATGTTCGGGAATACCGATGGCCGCGGCCATGCCTGCCACCAAACGCTGCAGACGTTCGGCATGGCCTTCAGTAATAAAATCCCTGGCCGCAAGCGCCCTCGTTAGGGCCTGTACAACGGCACTGCGGGCACTTTCTTTATGATGGAGTTTTTCCCGGTACATGCTGTTATCGGCTTCTTTAAACAATTCAGCCATGCTGGTGCCGGGTCTTTCCTTTACCGCGAATCCAATCGACAGGTTAAGAATATTCTGGGGGTTTGCCGCGTTGTGTTTCGCCAGTGCGTTCCGGATGTTGCGGCATGCTCTTTCCACTACGTTCCGGTCACTTTTGGGGAGTATTACTGCAAATTCGTCTCCCCCGATCCTTGCTACTATATCGCTTTTTCTAAAGCACTTTTTTATGAAGCCGGCAGCCGCGACAAGCAATTCATCTCCAGCGTGATGTCCAAGAGTATCGTTGACCAGCTTGAGACCATCCACATCACAGATAATTATACCTACCGGCAGGTGCCGCCCGTCCCCGAGGCGGCGCATTTCTTCCTCGTAAAAAGCGCGGTTGTACAGGCCGGTAAGTGAATCATGGAAGCTGAGATATTTCATTTGCTTCTCAACGCGTTTCCGCTCTGTAATATCCAGGAGAGAGACCACAAACTTATTTGTTCCCGGCAGCCTGGCAGCGTTTATGATCACATCCTTTACGTTACCCGCTCGATCAGTTAACTGGGCTTCGAGGTTTGGAGGAATGTCATTGATGGAAATATTCCTGAGGAATTCACCCAAACTTTTCCGGCCCTGTATTTCTCCCTTATTAAACCCTGTGTATTGTTCAAATTCAGTATTAACAAGAGATATTGTTGAGTCTTCTTCTATAATGGCTATTGCTGTTCCAGTATTTTCAAAGATAGTCCGGTACTTGTTTTCCGATTCGCGAAGGGCCTCATCGGCGAGCTTTCGTTCATAGGCATTGCCGATAATTTCCGATGAAACGCGCAGCAGCGCAAGGTCGCCGTCACTCCACGAACCGGTTCCGGTAACGTTGTCAAAACCTATGAATCCGGATAATTTACCCCTGACATGCAGAGGTAATACCAGCAACGATTTTATATCCTGAATTTCCAGTATTTCTTTTTCGGCCTGAGCTTCGGCAGGTAACTTGGAAACGTCTGTTATATGAATGATCTCGCCCTTATTTAACTTTTCCATCCACCAGGGGAATGTTCTAATTGGCAAATTTTGAAGCATGTCTTTTTGCGGAAGTACTCCCTCAACACACCATTCGTGTGTGTTGCTCATTGTTTCATCCTGGCTGAAGTAAAACAGGTAGGCGCGGCCAGCCCCGCTGATTGTCCCGATATCTGCAAGGGACTCATTTATAGCTTCGTCAATGTCGGAGACACCTACAAAGCGGGAAGATATACGTTTAACGGTATTCATAAATTCCAGCCTGCGCCGGATAGCTTCTTCCGCTTTCTTGCGGTGTGTAATGTCTATAGCGAATTCAAGTCTCACATCACGCCCGTCAGGCCACTTGATTGCTTTGTCTTCGATCATAAAATATTTGTCGAGCAACGGATTGTAATGCTCCCATTTATATGACTTGCCTTTATCTTTTAATATTACTCCATTAGTGCAGAATTCGCACGGAAATGCCAGGCCTTGAAGTTCTTTATAACAAGTTTTTCCGGTAAGGTTTTTCTTGTATAGTTCCTTTAATGTTTTATTGGCAAACAGTATTTCATGCGTTACCGGGTCAGAAACATAAATTATCTCGCTTATGTTATCGCAGATGGTCAAAAGCTGCAGTTTCTCAAATTGTAAATCCTGCACAACCTGTTGAAGGCACGGCTCAGTTGATTCATTAATTATTTGCTTTCCTTTTTTGTCTTTGGCTTTCATTAAATGCTGCCTCCTGGTTCAAGTATAAAGACAATTTAGACAAATATCAAAAATTTCCTTCTAAAAATAAAGAAAAATACCCGGCAGTGCCGGGTAGCATAGAAAAGGAGAGGAATGAGGGTTTTCAAATGCAACTTGAGCAAATATTCAAATTAAATCAAAGAAGCAGAATATTATGAAACTTTATTTAATTATAGCAGGACCTGGTATATAAATCAAGAATATTTTTGCTTATAATTCAGAAAATTTTACGATTAATTTCGTGGTGAAATTTCATTATTCTTTATTGCGACTTCCTCCCGGATCATTTATAATGTGGTAGAAAGAGAGGTGGGACCTTTGGGCAGGCATATCAAGACTCTGAACAGTTCCCGGCTGCCGGTTGCCGGCAAAGGCCGTGGCTGCGGCGAGTGCCAGACCTCCTGTCAATCAGCCTGCAAGACCTCTTGCACAGTGGGCAATCAGGTTTGTGTGAAAGAAAGTTCAAAATAAATGGCCTTGTGCCGCAGGTTGGGGCTATTTTTCATTATTAAACATTTTTCGGTTGGCTGCCAAAGTGGTTGAATATTTTCTATATTTTCAAAATACGGCCATTAAGTGGCCGTTTTTTTATCTAATAAGCCATTTTACCAGCCTGGGCAATGCATGGTACAATAACCACGGTTTTTGTTTTCTTAAAATATGGTATGCACTGTGTTTTCAGCTGGTGTTTCATGGACAGGTATAATTTTACCGAGAGGAGTTGATCTGGTTGCCGCTGCTTGCTGGAGGACTGTGGCGCCTTCCGGGATTGAAGAAGCCGTTTACCGGTTTTAAAAGATGGTTTTCCAGCCAGCCCGTTGCCCGCCGGATCGGAATGGGGGCGGTGCTTTACCTGCTCCTGGTGCTTACAGCATATGCTTTCTTCGGGGGAAATGCCTGCGCCGTAACTGTGGACGGGAAGGTGGTTGCTGTTGTTGCTGATGAAAAAATTGCCAGAAAGGCCCTGGCTGAGCTGATTAAGCTGAAGTCTGGCCAAATGGGTCAGCCCACTGGTGGTCGGGGAAAAGGTATCTTTCCGCGAAACCCGTGCAGATAAGGATGAAATACTGGACCAGGAAAGTTTAAAAGAGATTTTGAACAGGGCGCTGTCCTTTAAAGCGGAAGGCATAGCTGTGGTGGTGGACGGGGAAACAAAGTTTTACTTGAAGAAAAAGGAAGACGCGCAAAAGTTGTTCGACTGGCTCAAGTCCGTTTATCCTGCTGAACCTGGTGAACAGGTGGATTTTAAGGAAAAAGTTGAACTGGCTGAAGTCCCCGCCGGCATCAATGAACTTCTTGACCTTGAAGCTGCTAAAAAGCTGGTGCTGCTAGGAACAAGCAAAGTCCAGCAGTATACGGTTAAAGAAGGGGATACCCTGTGGGATATTTCCGCGGCTTTCAAGATAAACCTGGGGCAGCTGCAGTCGGCCAACCCGGGCATGGATCCTGATCNCCTGAGTATTGGCCAGGTGTTGAACCTGAGCATGGAGGCCCCGCTNATCACAGTTGTGGCGACCCGGCAGGTTACTGTGGACGAGGAGATACCGTACCAGGTTGAGGTAAAGAAAGACGACAGCTTATTCCTNGNAGAAAANAAGGTAGTCCGTAAGGGCGTGCCGGGGGCAGAGAACAGTGACCTACCGGATCACCAGGGAAAACGGGCTGGAGACAGGCAGGGAAATTTGCAATGAGAATGTTTTTCGTGAGCCTCTGAACGAGATCGTGGTCAGAGGATCGCAAACGTTGCTTGCTTCCCGCGGCGGTTCAGGTCGCTTTGACTGGCCCTGCGGCGGCGGCATAATTTCCCCGTTCGGCATGCGGGGAGGGAGAATGCACGAGGGAATCGATATCGGCGCCGGTTACGGGAGCCCGGTGGCCGCTTCAGCAGGCGGCAGGGTTATAGCCGCAGGCTGGGAAGGCGGCTACGGCAAGACGGTGGAAGTCTCTCACGGCGGCGGTGTGGTAACCAGGTACGCCCACCTTTCGAAAATCAGCGTAGTACCCGGACAGCAGGTTGAGCGCGGGCAGTTGCTCGGGCTGGTCGGCTCCACCGGGAACTCTTCCGGGCCGCACCTGCACTTTGAGGTGATTGTCAACGGGCAGCAGCGGAACCCGGTCAGCTATTTGCAGTAGAATTTTTTCAGCGGCCGCGCGGTTAAATATCCGGGCGGCCTTTTCTTTTAATGCCCTTTAGACATACATGCTGCTGATGCGGCACCAGCAGAAGGATGAAAATAACCGGAGGAGGGGTGGTTGTCCCGGGTGAATAACTTGTGCAGCACCGGTAACAGCACCCGGCGAAGCGAGGAAGCGAAATTGGGGGCGCGGACAGGACGTCCGCGCCAGCCTTCACCGAGCCAGGGCGGCGAGTTGAAGGTGGCCCGATTTCGCCCGAAACGAGCCCTGGTGCTGTCGGTACGAAAGCCAAGGAGTGTACAGGGATAACCACCCTTTCCGGGCAAATTCTGTTTCCGGGCAGGGAAATGCTTGTCAACATGCCTTGTAGTGTTATAATTAATACATGTGAGGTGAGGGAATTGTTTATCAGAAGGTCCGTCAAGAAAAACAAGTTTCAAAAAATCGTGTTTATCACAATAACTGTTTTAATCTCTATCGGCCTGGTGGTTCCCCTGGCGGGCCTGTTCCAAAAACCGGTCAACAGCGTGCCGCAGGGCGTGCCGGCTGTCCAGCCGGTCCAGGAACAGCTTGCCGCCCTTGAAGCCAGGGCCAGGGAAAACCCCGGCGATTCCAATGTGCTGATGGAGCTGGCGGAAGCCTACCACCGCCTGGGAAAGCCGGATCAGGCCATCAAGACTTATGAGCAGGTGATGGCCCTCGATCCCGGCAATATAAAGGCCCGTTACGAAATGGCCGTTATTTACTACTACAGCAGCAAATATGAGCAGGCTGTAGCCCAGCTGAATGAGATAATCAAGAAAGACCCGGAGAACAAGGATGCCCACCTGCTATTCGGCTTTGTTCTTGGGACCGGCAAGAAGGATTACGCGGCGGGTATTCAGGAACTGGAAAAGTTTATTGACCTGGCAAAAGAAGGCCGGGATGTTGAAAAGGCCAGGCAGGTCATTGAGGAGTGGAAGGCTTTAGCGGCCCAGAAATAGAAGTGTCGGCCTGAAACGGCAGGCATGCAGCGCGGACAGCGCCGCATGCCTGTTTTTTTTGCAGTAATTTCCGCTGGGAAAAGGGGTTGCGGGGCTTTATAATCTTTATAATCAACTAGTAGAAGGATGAAAATAGCTGGGTGAAGGGTGGTTATCCAAGTGAACGACTTGCGCAGCGCCGGTAACAGCACCTAGCGAAGCGAGGAAGCGAGATTGGGGGCGCGGACAGGACGTCCGCGCCAGCCTTCAACGAGCCAGGACGGCGAGTTGAAGGCGGACCAATTTCGCCCGACGCGAGCTTTTGGTGCTGTCGGAGCGGAGCATTGGAGTGAACAGGGATAACCACCCTTTCCGGGTAGATTCTATTTTCAGGGTAATAGGTGGGAAATTTTTAGTCGTGAAAGCAGTAATATGGTACCTCGCAGCCGCCCTGATTTTAATGGCTGCCCTGTTCTGGAATATCCCGGCCGGAGCCAGGTTTTTATGGCTATGGTGCAATGAGGGAGCTGATGAAAGTTTACACCATTATCAGCACCTGGCGGATGGATAAGATTTCTTCGGAGCATTTCTCTGTCAGGTTTGCGCCGGAGCGGCGCGCCGAAGCGGAAATGGTACTGGACGTAGCGGAGTATTTCTATTTTCTGGTAGCGAGCGATTTTAATTTCTCCCCCGGGGCCAGAATACCATTGATTTTGTATTCGTCAAGAGAGGAGCTTAACAAAAACTTCGGCTGGGGAGCCGAGGAAAGCGCTATGGGTGTATATTGGGCGGGCACAATCAGGGTGCTTGCCCCTTCAGCCTGGATTGGCGAGAGTGAAGCGGGGCGCGTGAAGGAGAAATTTATTTCTTCCGGGCCGGTGGCTCACGAGCTTGCTCACCTGATGGTGGATTACCTGACCGGAGGGAACTACCCCCGCTGGTTTACCGAAGGAGTCGCGCAGTACGAGGAATACAAGCTGACTGGTTTTATCTTCAATGATGTGGCAGGTTCACCAGGGCAGCCGCTTTATTCGATGAGAGAGCTGGCTGGTGATTTCGATGGCCTGTCCAACCAGTCTTTAGCATACAGGGAATCGTTTGCCGCAGTGTATTATATTGTGCAGTTTCACGGAGAAGACGCTCTGCACGAATTAATTCTTAAACTGGGCGAAGGCTGCAATTTAGACCGGGCCATGGAAAAGGTGTTGGGGATGGACCTGCAGGAGTTTGAGGCGGGATGGCAGGAGTGGTACGCTTCTTCAATGCCGGTTCGTGAAAATATGGATGACGGCAGGAATAAATATTTTTAAAGCGAATGATTTTATAGAATGTGTTTATTTTGACGGTTTACTTTTTTAGGAGGACTTTATGAACAAGATCATAATCACGGGAGGGAAGCCTCTACGGGGGCGGGTGAAAATAAGCGGCGCTAAAAACGCTTCACTGGCGGTTTTGTGCGCCACAATTCTTTCCCGGGAGATAATTATACTGGAGAATATCCCCGACATCAGCGATGTGCGGGTGATGATTGAGATTATTAACAGCATGGGCGCCAGGGCAACCTGGGTGGGCGCTGATGTGCTTGAGGTTATTCCTTCTGAACAGGTAGAGGTTGAGGCTCCCTATCACCTGGTAAAAAAACTACGGGCGTCAAACCTCCTTCTCGGGCCGGTGCTTGCCAGGTTCGGCCGTGCGCAGGTAGCCCTGCCCGGTGGCTGTAATATCGGTGTGCGACCTATGGACTTGCATTTTAAAGGCCTTGCCGGGCTGGGCGCGGAGCTTGTCATGGAACATGGCTATGTAAAGGGCAGTGTTTCCGGGAGACTGAAAGGCGCCAGGATTTATCTGGATTTCCCCAGTGTGGGCGCTACTGAGAATATTATGATGGCGGCGTGCCTCGCGGAGGGTCAAACACTGATTGAAAATGCGGCAAAGGAGCCCGAGATCGTTGATCTGGCAAACTTTTTAAATACTATAGGAGCCAGGGTGCGTGGTGCCGGTACCGATGTAATTAAAATTGACGGCGTGCCCGCCCTGGAAACCGGGGGACGTTATTCAGTCATACCAGACCGGATTGAGGCAGGGACGTTTATGGTGGCTGCCGCTGCTACAGGTGGAGATATTACGCTGGAAAACGTGATACCGACTCATGTTGAGCCTTTGAGTGCAAAGTTACGTGAGGCAAATGTCGATGTATATGAGGGAGAAGATACCCTGGAGGTGCATGCCGGTAAGGAACTCCGGCCCATTGACATCAAAACTATGCCTTATCCCGGTTTCCCCACCGATATGCAATCCCAGTTGATGGCCATGCTCTCCACCGTGCCCGGTACCAGTATGATCATAGAAAACATTTTTGAAAACCGTTTTATGGTGGCAAATGAACTTAAACGCATGGGCGCCAGGATCAAGGTGGAGGGCAGGATGGCTGTGATTGAAGGCGTGCCTGCTCTGCACGGCGCTCAGGTAAAAGCCACAGACCTGCGCTCGGGGGCTGCGCTGATCGTGGCCGGTCTGATGGCAACCGGCGAAACAGAAATAGGCAACGCCGTTTATATAGACAGGGGCTACCACAACCTGGAGAATAAGTTAAGATCTCTGGGAGCCGCAATTTGGAGAAAGTAAAAACACATGCTGCATATCACCATTCTGGCTGTTGGGCGCCTGAAAGAGAAATACCTGGCCGAAGGAGCGGGGGAATACCTGAAAAGGTTATCGCCTTACGCGAAAGTTGACATCGCCGAAGTGGAAGATGAGAGTTTCCCGGAAAACCTCTCTCCTGCCGGGCGGCAGGCAGTCAAAGAAAAAGAGGGTGCGCGCCTGCTTAACCGTTTGAGGGCGGGCACATTTTTAGTGGCACTGGACGAGAGAGGGGAAATGCGTTCTTCAAAAGAAATGGCCGTCCTGTTAAATAAGCTGGCGCTGGAGGGAAAGAGCGACCTGACCTTCGTTATCGGCGGCTCTCTCGGGCTATCCCCGAAAATTATGGAGCGGGCCGGACTGGTCTTATCTTTTTCAAAAATGACTTTTCCTCACCAGTTGTTCCGGTTAATCTTGCTGGAACAGCTTTACCGCTGGTTTAAAATCAGCCGGGGCGAGCCGTACCATCATTAAGGCGAGGGTGCCGGCTTTTGAAAGCCTGCCCCTGGTTAAGGATTTTTACATCACAGCCCGCCTGCTTGAGGGGAGGGAAGAAAGTGACTGTTGAGCAATGGATAAAAATTAACCAAAAAATAAGGATTTCCCGGGACGAGGAGCGAGGGGACTGGTATGATTCCAGCATTCAGGATGTGGGAGAGGAAAAATTTTATATAGTTGTGCCTTACCAGAGGGCTATCCCATTAATACTGAACAAGGGTGACCGGGTAAATGTAAATATCATATTAAAAGAAGCGAGGATCGAGTTCAGCAGCACGGTGCTCGGGCGGCGGGTCGATAATATACCGCTCTTTGCCCTGTCCTGGCCCGAAAGCTATGCCCGCGTCCAGCAGCGCAAGTTCGTGAGACTGCCTGTTATGCTCGATGTATTTTATGCTGAAGTGCCGGAAGGGGATAAAAAACCTGAATTTATTAGATCCTGCACGCTGGACGTCAGCGGGGGCGGGGCCAGGCTCCTGGTAAGTAAAAAATATACTGAAAATACCGATTTGCTTTTGAAATTATTAATGCCTGTAGACGGCAGGCTCGAAGAAATCGCTGTTTCCGGCAGGGTGGTGCGTTCCTGTGAAGCCGACACCGGCGCCGCAATCCACGCGGCGGTAGAATTTATTGACATTACCAGAAAGCAGCAGGATATGATCGTCAATTTTACCCTGAATGAAATCGCCAGGTCCAGGCGGCTGCGCTGACGTCAACACCTATGGATTTTGCGATATTTTCTCCGTCATTATCACTGCTCGCTCCTTGCTCTCGCACCGGCAGCGCTTACGGCTTGCTCCGGGCGAAATCGGGCCGCTTTCAACACACCGTCCTGTTCGGTGAAGGCTGGCGCGGGCGGCCTGACCCGCGCCCCCGCCTTTATTTATATGAACGCCTGGTTTTAGGCAGGCGGATCAAAAAGATCGTTGGTGGTGCTGTTAATAATCATGATGTCTTGTTTGGCGACGAGGTCGCCGCCCGTGCTGGTAAAGATGTTCCGGGCGATGACCAGGTCCATGGCCGCCTCGATCTCAGCAGCGGTCAGGTCTTCCCGGGGATTATCCAGGGTAATGGTGACATTTCTGCCGTCCTGGTTCCGGAAAACCATGCGCAGGGTTTGCTCAGTGGTGGTTGCCAATCCTTTTGCCGGTTTCTGAAGCATATAAAGGCATTGTGCCCTGAATATGCCTGCTCCCGTCCGACTACACGGGAGGCAGTGACGCACGTTTCAACTGCCGGGCCGCAAACTGCCGCCTGTATGCCGGGAGCTTGCGGTGGTGTCCTGTTAAAATTGCGGCTGCCAGAAACATTTCTCCTTTCCTCTAAAAATTATATTTATTGGTGTTTGTTATAATTTGCTCCCGCCGGTGCCGGTCCGGTACGCCTTAAGCCTGAATCAGCTGGGCGTCGTCAACGCGTGAGATACCGTTCAACGGGTACTCCTGCAGGGCGGCCAGAGCGGTGGCTACGTCATACAGGTCCTGGTCGGACGCAGCGGGTTTGACGTTGTTCAGGCTCTTTCTCCGGAGGACCGGGTTGCCGCCGGCATTGACACCTACGCGGAGTTCCAGCCTGAGCACGGAATTGGCAGGGACCTTGCTTACAGCCACGCAATCACCTCCTCGCTGTGAAGGCCTGTTTTACAGCCTTCAGCAGTTGTTTTACATAAATTGAGGAGGGCAAAGACAAACATTTTGGGGCAGGTAAAATGTTTGACCATTTGCCCTGCCCCAAACTCATGTTCGATATTATAATAACAGACGGTTAATTTGATGTCAATACCAGAATTTAGTCTGCCAGAAAGTTATTTTTTTCACCAATCCATTCTGCTTCTGCCGCCCATTTCGGCGCCCGTTTCCCTTCTGCCGGCCATTCCGCCTGCCATTTCGCCGCCGAATTGAGATCTTACCTGTTGAATATCCCTTGGGTCGGCCTGTTGCGCGGGTTGGTAATAACCCTTTTGTTCCGCGAGTTTGTAAAGCTCAAACTGGAACTTTTCATCATGATCTCTGATCTGCTGGATAGTTTGCCTTAACTGCTGATCAGATGTTTGGGTGATGACGCTGGCATAACCGGCCAGGCTGCTGTTTACCATGGATAAAACGTCGTTGACCATATCTTTTTCTTGCATGTTATTTTCCCTCCTTTAGCTNAAGAATGACATTAGTTTTTGCTTCGTGTTTCTGGCGTCCTGAGCGGATCTTTCAAACATTTGTTTTACTTGNGGATCGCTCGCCTGTTGNGAGTATGCCTGCAATTTTTGGAAAGCTGTTTCGTGGGAACCGATTAGGTGCCTCAAGTTCTGCAGTTCCAGCTGGTTTAGTTGTGCCATAAATAATGCTCTCCTTTCCTGGATTAGTTTATAGCTTTTATTATTTTCTTCAGTTTGGCTTTTACTATTCGCTTATAGAAACAAAATCTTAATAAATAACACCTTCCCCAGATTTGTCATAAAAACAAACCTTACCGCCAGGTGATGGCGGCTTTTTTTCGCAATGGAATGCGGTGGTACTGGTACTGCGGGTAACCGACCATCATTGCCCCAAAGCACTGGTGGCCGTCCGGTAAATTGAGGGCTTCCATCATTGGAGGGTATAAATTTGCCGCTCTAAGGAAAAGCCCTGCCCAGCACGCCCCCAGGCCTTTTGAAAAAGCGGCCAGCTCCAGATAGGTTAGGGCTATGGTGCAGGATGACAGGGAATTGGAAACCGCTTTCGGGGCGTGGGCCACGATAAGGTGGGGTGCCCCGCGGCAGATTCTGTCCTCGCCGTTCTCCCAGGCGGCTACAAAGCGCTTCATATTCATGCTTTTCGCCAGTTCCGGCTTTTCTTCGATGGTGAGGCGCATCCAGTCGATTACCAGCCCGGCTAATCGGTTGACCTCGCCGGCATCTTCAATGACCAGCCAGTTTACTGGCTGTGTGTTCATCCCGGTCGGGGCGTAGCGGGCGGTATCAATGATACCGCATAGAGTTTCCCGGTCCACAGGCTGCTTCCGGTAAGTGCGGATGGATCTCCGGGCGGTGAGAAATAGCTTGACCTGTTCAGCAGAGGGCATGAGTTTCTTGTCAAACGGGTCGCATTCTTCCGGCGTCATTGTTTTAAGGGTAAGTGCCCCGTGCGGGCAGACCGCAACACAGTGCCCGCAGTTGATGCACTGTTTTTCGGCTCTGTCTGCCGGGGTGGGGATTTTGTCTTTTCCGTTTAAGGTAATTAGTTTCAACGGGCATTCTGCCGCGCAAATACCGTCTCGTTTACATTTATCTGGATTAATTTCAAAAAGATTCAAAGCGACTGTCTCCTTTCTTGTATATATTCAGTGAAACCGTTACTAAGGCATGGCGTTATCACCGCTCACTCCAGTGCTCCGCGCCGACAGCACTTTCGGCTCGCTTCGGGCGAAATTGGGCCGCCTTCAACTCACCGTCCTGGTTCGATGAAGGCTGGCGCGGACGTCCATGTCCGCGCCCCCAATTTTGCTTCCTCAGCTTCGCCGAGTGCTGTTAACGGCGCTACGCAAGTTGTTCGCTAACGATAACGCCGTGCCTCCACCAGGTTTACTAAATGGTTACCCTTTCTTTATATAAATATAAATAGAGAAATTTCGTTTTTTAAGGCAAACTTCTCCCTGTTAGGTCATCGTAACCTGCCGGGTCAAAGCCTGGTTATTAACTGCAGGTCAGGCAAGGCCGCTGAGGTCGAACCGGGGCACATATTCTTCCGTTGCTGCCGATAGATCTTGCATGTAGCCGTTCTGCAGGCCGGCTTCCTCGAAGTAGTCCAGCACGGTTTCATACTCCGCAGGAGTTAGCCGGCGGTTGATTTCCGGATAGCGGCGGGCATGCCAGAGGGGCACATACTGGCCCATGATGCTGACCCACGGTGCCGGCGGGCGAGGTTGGAGCGTATCCACTGCAAAATGCGGCGAGGCGGCATCGCACTGGCCGGGCAGGACCAGGTGGCGGACCAGCAGGCCCCTCCTGGCCAGGCCGTCCCGGTCAAAAGTCAGGGTCCCCACCTGGCGCTGCATCTCCAGAACGGCGGCCGTGGCTGCCTCAAAGTAATCTTTCACCCCGCTGTAGCGGCATGATGCTTTCTCCGAAGCGTATTTCAGATCGGGCAGGTAAATGTCGACCAGGCCTTCCAGCAGCTGCAGGGCCGCGACGTTTTCGTAGGCGCTGGTATTATAGACGACAGGTATTTTCAGACCCCGGTTTTTTGCCTGGCGCAGGGCGGCGGCAATGACCGGTATGTAGGGGGTGGGTGAAACGAGGTTGATGTTGTGTGCCCCGAGGTCTTGCTGGCGCAGGAATAATTCAGCCAGTTCCGCCGCCGTCAGGTCTTTCCCGGTTCCTTCCCGGCTGATCTGGTAGTTCTGGCAAAAAACACAGCGGAGGTTGCACCGTGAAAAGAACACGGTCCCCGACCCCCGGGTGCCGCTGATGCACGGCTCCTCCCACCGGTGCCGTGAGGCCAGGGCAACTGTGGAGGAAGCTCCCGCACCGCAGAAGCCCTTTTCGTTGCTGAGCCGGTCTACTTCGCACCGGCGCGGGCAGAGGCGGCAGCAGCGCAGTGCTTCTATTTCCTTTTCGGTCAAAAATCATCCCCCTTTTCCTTTTGCGGCCGGTATACGCCGCCGGTTTCTCCGCCTGTTGAAGAATAAAGCTCCCGCCGGGGCGGCCGTGGTCCAAAGAACTGGTAGTAGTTACACTGGAGCCGGCCGTTATACAGCTTGCGCTTCTTGTCCGCCCGCCGGCCGAACAGTTTCTCGAAATTGCTGCCGGCAGCCAGTATGTAGAATGACCAGGTATCCAGGTTTTTGAAGACATGTCCCATTTCCCGGTAAAGACGTTCAACGGCCGCGCGCTCTTCCAGGCGCTGCCCGTAAGGCGGGTTGCAGATGAGGTACCCGTATTTGTGCCGTGACCTTAGCTCCGCCACGGGTAATTGCTGCCAGTGGATCTGTTTTTCCACCCCGGCCAGGCGGGCGTGATACCTGGCCAGGCTGAGGACGTCTTTATCAATATCCGTGCCCCGGATGATTAGTTTTTGCTGGCGGTGGGCCGCGTCTTCCGCTTCCTGACGCGCCTCCCGCCACAGCCGGGCGGGTATGACCGGCCATTTCTCGGCGGCGAACTCCCGCTTCAAGCCCGGCGCCAGGTTTAGGCCGGTTAAAGCTGCCTCGATCGGGATCGTGCCTGAACCGCAGAAGGGGTCAATCAGCGCCCGGTCGGGAGACCAGCGGCTCAACCTGATCATGGCGGCGGCCAGGGTTTCCTTGAGCGGGGCCGGGCCGGTCAGTTTGCGGTAGCCGCGCTTGTGCAGGCCCGCTCCGCTGGTGTCGAGCGTCAGTGTTGCCATGTCTTTCAAAAGGGCAACTTCGATGACATACCGTGGCCCGGTTTCTTCAAACCACTGCCGGCGGTACCGCTGTTTCATCTTTTCGACCACCGCCTTTTTTACGATGGCCTGGCAGTCGGGCACGCTGAACAGTTTTGAATTGACTGACTTGCCCTGTACGGGAAAGCAGGCGTTTTCCGGAAGCCAGTCCGGCCAGGGCAGCGCCCTGGTTCTTTCAAAAAGCTCCTCAAATGAGCAGGCCGGGAATTCCCCCATTTTGACGAGCACCCTGTCCGCGCTGCGCAACCACAGGTTGGCCCGGCAGATGGCCTGCTCGCCTGCTTTGAAGGTCACTTTGCCGTTTTCCACGGTCACCTCTTTATAGCCCAGTTCCCTCACTTCTTGTGCCACCACCGCTTCCAGACCGAAAGTGGATGTTGCGATTAATTCCATCTCGCTCATGTTTTATGTTCCACCTGTTTGCGCAACAAAATTTCTAAAAAGCTTTGCTGTAACTATTATAGTACTATATAATGAGTAATAATAATTTATTTCCCGCTTTAAATTCTTTTTAGTTATAAAAAGTACAGGGAAGGTGGTGATACGGCGGTGCCGGAATGGTATGTTGTTCTCCTTATGACCAGTAATGGCCAGCGCATAGGTGTTTCTCAAGATCTCGACGGCCCGGTGATGGCGAGCGCTGCTACGAAAGAGGAAGCGCTGAAACAGGCTGAAGAATTGTCGGTCATCACAGGTTTGCCTTTGTTCGATGAGGAATTTGATTAAACCGGGAAATGAGCACGGCGGGGGTGGAGCTTTTGAATATTCTGGTTACGGGTGGTGCGGGCTATATCGGCAGCCACACTGTCCGTGCACTTGTCAATAAAAAGCACCGGGTTGTGGTGCTGGACAACCTCTCCAAAGGACACAGGGCGGCTGTAAAGGGTGTCGAGCTGGTGCCGGGGGATACGGCCGACCGGGAATTGCTAAAGAATCTTTTTGATGAATACGGTATTGAGGCGGTAATGCATTTTGCTGCCAGCAGTCTGGTGGGCGAGTCTGTCCGCAGGCCATCTGATTATTACCACAACAATGTGGTCAAAGGTTTATCTCTCCTGGACGCTATCGTAGAGTCCCGGGTACGTTATCTGGTCTTTTCTTCAACAGCGGCGGTGTACGGGGAGCCGCTGGAAGTCCCGATCCCGGAGGACCACCCGGCCGTGCCGACGAATCCATACGGGGCAACCAAGCTGGCCCTGGAAGGGGCAATGCGCTGGTACGGTGAAGCCTACGGCCTGCGCTACACTTCGCTGCGCTATTTCAACGCCGCCGGCGCTGACCCGGCCGGAGATATCGGGGAGGACCACGAACCTGAAACTCACCTGATCCCGCTGGTTTTAAAGGCGGCCCTGGGGCTTGTACCCTGCTTGGACGTTTTCGGCACCGATTACCCCACCCCTGACGGCACCTGCATCAGAGATTATATCCATGTCAACGACCTGGCCGACGCCCATGTCCTGGCCCTGGAGGCGATGGCGGACGGGGCCCCGTCTGCAGTATACAATCTGGGGAACGGCAGCGGGTACTCGGTGCTGGACGTGATCAGGACGGCTGAATCGGTGGCGGGCAGGTCAATTCCGGTGAATTATACGGCGCGACGGCAGGGCGACCCGGCGGTGCTGGTGGCTGGATCGGATAAAATTAAGGCTGAACTGGGCTGGCGGCCCCGCTTTCCCGGCCTGCAGGCCATCATCGAGACGGCCTGGCAGTGGCACCGCAACCATCCCGGGGGCTATGAGGATAAATAATTGTGTTATTGCTGACAACAGCCGGGGGAAATTGCTTTGGCTGTTTTTTTTGCTGAGACTTTTAATATTGGTGTGCCGGGCCGTGGTTAAGAGAGAGTACTTTGTGATATAATATGTAAAAATTGTTAAAGGAGGTCGGGAAATGGCATTTATCAACCCGCAGATTTTTCGCCAGTATGATATCCGGGGGGTTGCTGAGCGGGATCTGACAGACGATACAGTTGAGCTGCTGGGTAAGGCTTTTGGGACTTATGTCAGGAGGGCCGGCACCAGCAAGGTATTGGTCGGCAGGGACAACCGGCTTAGCTCCGGCAGGCTGCGCGACGCCATTGTCAGGGGGCTCCTTTCTGCCGGCTGTGATGTGGTGGATATTGGGCTGGTGGTCACACCGATGCTTTATTATGCCAGGGTTCATTTTGGGATTGACGGAGCGGTAATGATCACCGGCAGTCACAACCCGCCCGACGAAAACGGGTTTAAGCTCGCGCTCGGCAGCGGGACGATATACGGGGAGGAAATTCAAAAGCTTAAGAAGCTGATGGAGACACAGGACTTTTCCTCAGGTTCCGGCAAACTGGAGAAGCGGGATGCAGAGCTGCCTTACCGGGCCATGCTGGCGGAAAAGATCCGCCTCGGCCCACGAAAGCTCAAAGTTGCTGTGGATTGCGGCAATGGGACGGCCGCCCTGTTCGCTGAGCGGATTTTCAGGGATTGGGGCTGCGACGTTATCCCGCTGTATTGTGAATCCGACGGATCTTTCCCGAACCACCAGCCCGACCCGGTCAAGACGGCAAACCTGGTTGAGCTCAGGAAACGGTGGTAGAGAAAGGCGCTGACCGTGGGTGTTGCCTTTGATGGTGATGCGGACAGGATCGGGGTGGTGGATGAGTCCGGCGGGATTATCTGGGGAGACATGCTGATGTGTCTTTACTGGCGGGAAATCATGGCCAGGCACCCCGGTGCGCAGGCCATCATTGAAGTAAAATGCTCTCAAGCCCTGGTGGATGAGGTGGTCCGCCTGGGGGGCAAGCCTTTCTTCTACAAGACGGGGCACTCGCTGATCAAAGCGAAGATGAAGGAAGTCGGAGCGGTTTTTACCGGTGAAATGTCCGGGCATATGTTTTTTGCCGACGAGTATTACGGCTTTGATGATGCTTTTTATGCCGCCGGCCGCCTCTTGAGAATCCTGTCCAACTCGAATGAAAAGTTGTCTCAGATGTTTGCAGGTATGCCCAAGTACTACTCCACGGCTGAAACCAGGATACCTTGTCCCGATCAGGACAAGTTTTCGGTTGTGCAGGGCCTGGTGGAGCGGTTCAGGCGTGAGTATGAGGTTATTGACGTTGACGGCGTGCGGGTGCTGTTTGGTGACGGATGGGGCCTGGTGCGGGCATCCAACACGCAGCCGGTGCTGGTAGCCCGTTGCGAAGCCAGGACCCCGGAAGGTTTACAGCGGATCTGCAAAACCATGCAGCAGGCACTGGAAGAATTTCCGGAAGTTGAACATTTTGAATGGGAGTATTAAAGGGCCAGCACATAAATAATTCCCCCTCCGTTTAAAATAAAAGAAAAAGCAGGAGGGGGTTTTTATGTTCCGGCGCCAGTTACCCAGACTGGTCTTACTGCTGTTTGCGTTTTCTGCCCTGATCTCGGGCTGTGCCAGGCCGGCCCCAAAGCCGGCGCCGCAGGCGCCGCAGGGTGATGAGCCGACGATTTCTCTATATGACAACAAGACCGGGGAGCGGAAAAACATTAAGCTGGAGGAATATATCCAGGGTGTGGTGGCGGCCGAAATGGATACCAAATGGCCGGTTAACGCTCTTGCCGCCCAGGCGATCCTGGCCCGCACTTTTACCATGGAAAACATTAAAGCAGGCCGGGTCAGGCAGTTGCACGGCACCGACGCTTCTACCAGCGTTGAGGAATTTCAGGCCTATGACCCGTCCAAGATTAATGATAATGTCCGCCAGGCGGTGGAGCGCACCCGGGGAGAGGTAATAACGTATGGCGGTAACTTTATTCACGCCTGGTTTTCAGCCTGCGACGGTGGCTGTTCGGCTACCGCGGAAGAAGGTCTGGCTTTTACAAAAGAGCCAGCCCCCTATGTGAAGGGGGGAGTTCAGGACGGCTGCCTGTCTATAACCGAGCCCAAGAACAAGGCATGGAAGGTCAGAGTGCCTGTCAGCCAGGTCAGGGCGGCGGTGCAGAAAATAACAGGCAGGGATCCCGGACCGGTTACCACGGTTGCTATTGTTAAAAAGGGACCTTCTGGACGGGCGGAGCAGATTAAAATAGGCAATGAAACTGTGGGGGGGCCCGCTCTGAGGCTGGCTCTGGGCAGTGAAAAAGTAAGGTCCACGCTCCTCACGGATATCCGGGTGGAGGGAGGCGAGCTGGTTCTGTCAGGGAAGGGCTTCGGCCACGGAGTAGGAATGTGTCAGTG
>Ga0067045_1029237_pt1 | contig 22627 bp, 17 predicted proteins | sample TerdegcTABiofilm_FD_59184 | JGI IMG/M metagenome (GOLD analysis project Ga0067045, IMG submission 59184) | Combined Assembly of (Gp0054472, Gp0054536) Wastewater bioreactor microbial communities from Singapore -Terephthalate degrading...
TAAAAAGTTTAGAGAATATCTTGATTTTTCAGATGGGAAGTTCAGGTCTTGAAATATCATTCACTTTATTTTTTGTTATGTTTATGGAATGATTTTACAGATATTAATAAATATTGAATCATTGTGAAACATGGAAAAGGTTGCTGTAACCAGTTTTGCCATTACCGCTGGTAGTAATCTGGACATTATTCTGGGGGAAGGAAATGGTTACCTCTCCACTCCAGAGGCCGTCAACAAAATTCCCGGTAGTTTTAGGACTAATAGTAGTAGTACTATCATTTAAGGTATTAATCCCGTCATAATCAAGGACAGTATTCCAGAATCGATCTTTAGCTATAATGGTTATAGTAAAAGGCACTCCCACTTTCTGATTGGCAATTCTCTCAATCTGAAATCGTTCTAGCGCAGCAGCTAATATCATTATTGGTTCGGTCTCTGCTGATATTTCGCCATCAGTAATAGTAATTATCTGCTCACCTGCTGTTTCAAAACTGAATCCATCAGCAGGAAAGACATGCTTTCCTTGATCCTCTTCAGTAAAAGTATATTTCTGGGTAATAGTATAGGGCAATTTTGCCTTGTTATCGGTCGCTATAAAATAAACTTCACCGCGAAAATCATATTTTTCTCTATTGTTTCTATCATAAGCAATGACCGTAAGATCATGATTGCCAAAATTATCTCCAGCAATACATAAATCCGGATATCCAGTAATAGTAAAGTAATGTAAAGGTCCAATTTCTTGATCTACTACAACCTGCCAATCTTGCTTACTGCCATCTTCCGCTATTATGGTATAGGTAAGAGAATTAGTGAAATTATTGGGCGTGACTCCACTTTCCTGAACAATTTCATTAAGATAGGCTGAAGCAGAAGGAGAAAGCTCAAAAGTAGCTATTAATTTAGTCAAGTCAGTAGCAAAGGGTACTGTTAACTCTATCAGATTAGTTTCTGTCATAATAATTCCTATTATATCACTGGATAGAGTTTCATTGTCTGCCGCTAAAAATTGATAGCTTAAAAAATCTTTGTCCGAACTTAAGGGTGGTGAAGGTGGTATGGGAGGTTCAGGTGTTTGCGGTGATGAAGGTGGATTAGTTAAATAGATCAGACTTTTTACGATTAGATTTATTTGTTTTAGAATAAGATCATTTTCGACAAAGTCCTCTTCTTTTAGTTGAGCCTGATTTATTAAGTCAACTAATTTTGGGAAATACTTATTTGTATCAATATCTTCCAGTTTTATGTGTTCAATTTTCTTACCCCATTCAATTAGAGCTTCTACCACCAGTACCCGAGCTGTCTCTAAGGCACTGGTAACACCTAAATAATAGCTTTCTTCTGGTGAAATATCGGACATTATTAGATCTTTATATAACTTTACGCCGTTTGTAGTTTCTTTGACCATTTTTATAATAGTATTGGCGTTGACTGTTAATTTTTCAAATTGATAATAGCCCTCTGAATTGGTATAGGTATGATGGGTAATGCCCTGACTATCTGTTACGGTTACTAAAGCATTGGATACTGGTAAATAGCCCTCTGAGCTGACTAGGCTTTCTTTTTGTGCCTGGTTTAAATATATCGAGGAATATAATTGCGAAATTTGCGAATAGTTTAAGTTATTTTTCGGTAAATCTCCTACTATGCCATAAATAATTCCTGTTATCTCTGGTGTAGGTTTAAGAGGTAGTTTACAGCCGGTAAGAGTAGAAAAAATCAAAAAAACAGCAATGACAAACAGTAGAACAATCCTTTTTATGTTTGTTTTACACATGTTTGATAATTCCTATGCCCCTTTTTTGCTAAAACTGTGTTTACTATGTTACTTTGTTACTATAACACTCAGTTATTGAGTTACGTTTTACAAAGTTATTACATTTTCTTTGCTTAACTTAAACAGTCTTTTAGTTTATCTTCATCTATCTCAATTATTCAGTTTTAGGAACCGTTATGCTGTCTCGGATCTCCGATGATCGTCCCCTACTTATATAGGTCTGGATTTTAAAGTTAATAGATCAGGTAAGATTGCAACACTTCCTTTGTCAATTTGTCCTGAACAAATGCTACACCATAATATCTATCTAACTCACTATCCTCCAAATCACTCAAATCCAGTTCAGAAACAAAACTAAATTTTCTTTGCTCCAGAGGTGCTAACTGACAAATATCTTGATGGTCAAAAATATCCTTTACCAGATAGAAAAATTCACTCTCATCACCCTCATAATATACCATACCGCTAAGTATCAGGTTTTGAAGGAGAGCATTACTGCGATTGGAAATATTTCCTTGGATAAATAGCTTACCACCAAGGATTTCCATTATAGCTTTAATCTCCACCGGTGATTTTCGAGCTAACTGTCTTTCAATGATTTCCCGATAAGCAGTGATATTTTCATCAATATCTCCACAATCACAACATAAACCATGCACCCTCTCTGATAATCCATTAAAGAAGGCATCTGGAGTACCCTTTTTACCACTACCAGTATACCAGTCATAACGGGCATTGGTTTGGGGAATATCATACCCATCACCCCAGATATGTGCTTCTACCAGAATTACCCTACCCAGCTCATAACTCCAGGCTAATTCTTCCAGACAAAAAGCAGCCTTAGGGCAAACGGAACAGTCAGTATTAATGAACAGTTCAATTAATACATTGCGTGGTACACCAGGATTGAGAATTCCTTGATCTCTAGCTACTGTGGTCTGCTCCTGGTTAGTCTTCTGTCCTTGAGCAAAATTCAAAAATACTATAGAGCCAATTCCCAGAAAGATTATAGACATAGATATTATTAATAAAAATTTGACCTTTTTCATATTCTTTATATACCCATTCTGTATTCTTAATTCTTTAATCTTTAATCTTTAATTATTTAATTCTTAATTCTTCATTTAATTCTAAATTATTTGTATAAATTCTTTATATATATCATATATACCATATATATACCATATAATAGATTTATACTCAATGCCTTAGTTGTTATATTTAGTCGTTAGTTGTTGGTATTTAGTATTGCGTGGTGTGTGAATTATGTCTACAACTATAGCCCCAAAAAGTATAACTATAAACAATAAACTAGAAACAATAAACGTTGATGTCATTGCGAGCAAAGCTTGAGCTTTGCGTGGCAATCTCATACTGGTATTCCCGCAAAATTGTATGCAATATATCGATATATTAGTATACCTCTATAGCCGTATAAAGTGTTTGTCGTTGGTACTTGTTATTTAGTATAAATTTACAACATTAGTTTCTGGTTTAATTCTTCTCGGGCAGAAGTGGATGAGATTGCTTCAGCGCTACACGCTTCGCAATGATAATTAGAAAAAAGTGCCTCGCAATGACAAATTCGTAGTGCATAGTGCGTCTTGTGTTGTGCGTACTTAGTCGTTAGTCATTAGTATATCGTTATGTTTTGTTTATTCCCCTATAGCAGTATATTGGTATAACGTATATCATATAATTTGGAAAGTCGTAGTATTTAGTATTGCGTGGTGTGTGAATTATGTCTACAACTATAGCCCCAAAAAGTAAAACTAAAACCATCAACTAAAAACTATAATTTCAGAGTCATTGCGAACATTGCGCCAGCAGTGTGTGGGAATCTCATGTATTGCACTTATATATGTCACAAGAACCGTCCCTGTGACACTTTTCTTACTTAACCACTGATACTTCTGCTCTTGCCCATTTACCATCATAATTAACCCATATTTTATAATTTCCAGCTTCTAATGGTGTAAAAGTTGTCTGAAGAGAACCTTTTTTTGGAGATAAATTCCAAACTACCATTCCCATTCCACAGGAATGGGTAGCGACCCATTTTACTAAAGAAGGATCCATAGCTATTAATCTATTTTCTGAATTATAACCTTTTAATTCAAATTTTTGTGATTGATTAACGGCCATATCCACCTTTCCAGGAATTACTCTAATATATTCTAATATTGTGTTTTCTTCATCATATTCTTCCCCAGGAGTAACAGGTATAATACTATCACATCCAGAAATTAGAATTACTATTACTACTGCAATCATTATTAATGATAACTGATTTATTTTTTTCATGAAAGATTCTCCTTTCCTATCCTAATTTATACACCTTGCATAAGAGTAGAATACAATAAGAACAATCCCCACGACCTCATCTTGTCATGCGAGACTACCCTTACTAAAGTAAATAGACAGTGCATGGTAATCTCATATCTTTATGGATGTTAGCAGAACCATCTCTATGACAAATGATACTGTACTAATCTAGAAAAATGGATTGCCTGATGGTCTTTTTGGGGTCTACAATAGATTGCACAAAGATAACACCATCATCTTTAGTACTCCACTTGAATCCATTAATAGTCATAGAAAAATTCTTCTCTTCACCAGGAGCAAGTGAACTTATTACAATTTTTTCCTCTTCAAAAATATCAGTTACCGAATATCGAAATCCGCTTTTCCCCCTATCTTTAAAAACCATTCCATTTACCACCAGATTAGTTAAGGTGTTACTACTAATATTCTTTACTTTTCCGCTAATTACAGTTCCAGTACCTGTTACCTCCCTTGTTGCTTCCAGTTTAATAGTAGGAGTAGTTGCTAACTGGGCTTCTATTCTGCTTTTCATAGCTGAATAAGTTGCTCCTGAAGAACCAACTATGTTATTATTTAATCCATTAAATAATATCTGTGGAACTCCTCCAGTTAATCCATACCAATTATATCTCTGATATGTCTCTACAGTGTGGTAGTCACTCCAGGGGTCTATTTCAACTAATATCATTTCTTCTCTTGTATATTCATTGGCCAGTTGTTCAATTATTGGTTCTATTTGAGCACAATGAAAACAACCAACTGCAAAATAAGCCTCCACCAATACAGTTACTTTAGTAGGTTCAGGTTCACCTTCCCCTTCGCCTTCTCCCTCTCCTTCTCCGGGAATAAAACTATTACATCCGGTTATTACAAAAATAACTAGTAGTCCAATTAAGAAAAGAACAATTATTTTTTTCAAAGCTTCCTCCTTAACAAATTTTAACTTTTTTATTTTTCTTCCAATTTATCACAGTATCTAACTACAATCAATCATTCCATAAAAATAATTTGTCATTGCCAGCTCGTATCTTAATTGAGGTATGTGAGTGTGGTAATCTCATTCAGTTATTTCCACATAAAAGTAACAAATTATACTTTATTTTAATATTGTAGCTGTAATAAGTGCATTGTAAACTGATAACCTTTTCCCATTCTTTTTGCTCTCTAAAAATGTGTCAAGAGAACCGTCCCCATGACACTATGGGATTTGTAAATTTTTCCGGGCAATCTGCTGGAGTAAGCTTCTTGCCTGCTCAGCCTCTGCACTGTCGGGAGCTATTTCAACTACTTTTTTTAGTTCCTTTAGCGCTTCTTCCTCTCTATTTTGATTTAATAGGGCCACTGATAATCCTAAATGGGGAAAAACTTCTTTTTCATCAATCTTTAAGGCATCCCGAAAAGTATATTCAGCCTCTTTATATTTTTTCTTTTGCAGATAAAGCTTTCCCAAATCAGAATAGAGAGGAACCATATCTATTTTCTTTGCCTGATATAAAATTGCCTGCTCTAATTTTGGAATTGCCTTATCAATTAACCCTTTTCTGATATACAGATAAGCCAGTTTCTCTGGTAAATCTGGGTGATCAATATATAGGGCTGCTTTATCAAAATATTCTATGGCCATGGTATTGAGTTCCTTCATTGCTAAAATTTGCCCTATATTAAAATAAGCCATTCCAAAATAGGGATTCCACTTTAAAGCTGCCTCATAATGCTTAATTGCCTTATTAAAATCCTCCTTCTGTATATTTTGGAAAGCATAGAACTCCTGTACTTCAGCCATAAAAGGTCTTATGATTAAAATTCCTATGACCAAAGTTAATACAATTATTAATAAATATAATAAATATCTAAATTTTACCAGAGGGGCTAGCATCTTGAAAATATCTTTTCGATATTTTTGCTCAGTAACCTCTTTTTTCTTTTTAATCAGTAAATTATCTTTATCTTGATTTATATCTTGTTCTTCCGCATAACTTTGCTGTGTTACAAAAACAATGGTAAGAGCTATTATTAACCAAAATAATGAAACACTGGCTGGTAAATGTAGAGGAAACCCGAAGAGTGCGTCTACCAGCACAGCTAACACTGCTCCCATCAATCCAATGATTAAAGCTGGTACTTCTTGTTTTTTCCTCTTTTCTCTTTTCAAATAAGCAAGGGAATATTGATAATATCTTATGATAATCCAGATAAATATCATTAAGCCCCCAATCCCCAGTTCAGCCCATAACTCTAAATATTCATTATGGGCATGAGTAGCAATTCCATAGGGATATAATGAACGGTTATCATCCTGGGCAAAAAATTGAGCCTGATATCTTAATGAGTTATAGGGATAGGCTCCCAGACCTGAACCACGTATAGGATTATCTCTAATCATAAGCCAGGTAAATTTCCAGGTAGCTATTCTTCTGGCTAAAGAGGTGTCCTCAGCTAATCGGCCCAAGGAAATCCTTGTTTTAATCTGATAAATAGTGGTCCCCTTTTCGTTTAAGGGGTTGGGAATAAAAACTATTAATATAATTCCTATCAAAAGTATTGATAAAAATAATACTGTTTTACGATACTTTCTGAAAAAATCTTTTCCTTCCCAGAATAATAAAATAGAAAACATAAAAATTAAGGCAAGAGCAAATCCAAGATAAGAACCTCGGGTAAAGGTGAAAAGTAGTGCACTGCCCATGGCAATAATACCTAAAAATAGTAATACCTTCAACAGTTTATTACGGGCTGAAAAGAATAAAGGTACACTAATGGTAAGAGGAATAATTATATATTCGGCAAAATAATTTACATTACCAAATAGACCAAAAACCTTATTACGACCAACATTGGCTTTCCAGAAGGAAAAATCTATTCCCAGGTATTGCAATATGCCATATATACCCAATAAAGAACCTGCTATTAAAACTGCTCCAATAATACTATAAAGCTGTTTTGGACCTTCAATATTGTTAACTGTGATAAAAAAAAGGATCGGACCAGCTAAAAATAACGGTATTTTAAGTAAACTTTGCGATGGATTAACTGACCAGAATAGTGAAAGCAAACAAATTAAGATATAACATAAAAGTGGCATATTTAAAGGTGTGGAGATAATCTTAAATATACCCTCCTCAGTTAACCTCAGTGCCCAAATTGCTAGAGATATTAAAACTAAAAGTTGATAAGCCAATTCTTTGGGGGGATTAAAAATCCTGATTAAATTGGGGTAAAAAACAATTGGTGTTAATATAACCAAAGCAATAATTGATAATCCAATTAAGTTAGCATAATTTAACAAATTATTAGTAATTATATTTTGTATTTTATTTTTTTCTTGATCCATTATTCATCAATCTCTTTTTGAATTATCATCTGAAATTTAATTATTGGTGAACACCTGAAAACCTTCTCTAATTACTTGTTCGGTTAAAGCAAAATAGCAAAAGGGACTAACACGTTAAGTCCCTTTTGCTATTGCTTTTTGAAAGTGATTTCAAACTGCTATTTTAAGCTGTCATTATACTATATTATTCTACTTCCCAGTCACAAATTCCAGTTATGCTTACCGGAATCCATTCAGTTCTCTTTTTGACAGAATCCCAATCTACCTCTGCACCATTGAAACTCACCACTTCATCAGTGTCTAAACAGACTGTCCAGGTTTGTGTCTCAATAGCGTTACCTACCAGGTCAGCTATATCAAAGGTGATGGTGTAGCAAGCATTCTCTTCTTCATCATCGGAGTAGAGCAGGCAGGTACAGCCGCTTTCACCCTCTACCGGGCATCCTGTTCCAGTAATAACTTCACAGGGCTCTACACATTCATTACCAGGAATAATGGTTATAGTCCAAGGGCCTACTCCAGTGCAAGCATCATCACAGCAGTCTTCCACTTCACAGGTGGTCTCAAGGAGGCTGCTCCACTCCATACGGACAGCAGCACTTTCACCACAGGGGTCACAGGCATCGCCGCAATCAACAAATCTGACGCTCAGGTCAACCTCAGGAGCTGCTGAGTCTACGATTACCGGGAAGGCATAGTAGCACCAGTCACATTCCCCTACCTCTACCTCAATAATCTGGGCACAGCAGTCGGAGCAGCCGGGGTAGCAGGAGTTTCCATCTAGATAACCATCACAGCAACCAAAGAATCCCGAACCAGTCCAGACCTTGCGTTCAGCATCAGGGAAGAGAATAACATATTGGCCACCATTCATTTTTTCTTTGCTGTAGTCACCGGTACAAGAATACAAATATACACTGGCATAACCGGCAACTGGGGCTGAGAAAGTGACAGTGATGTCATGGACACCACCTTTGACATAGGTCACACCATTTATTTCAATGGCTCCGTCAACCTCTACGGTAACATATTCTCCTTCTCCTTCTCCTTCACCTTCACCTTCACCTTCACCTTCAGAGGGGATGAGAGAACAACCAGCAAAGATAAAGGCTGCTAAAGTGGCAATAAGTAAGAGTACTAACAATTTCTTCATTAAGAATTCTCCTTTCCTGTTTCTTAAATTATTCTATTTTTTCCATGGATTTATATTGAGAAATTAATTAATTTCTCTATTTCTCTGGCATCTTGAGCTCTTTAACTGTAATTAGAAGTTAATAATATATTTTACAGATAAATATACCGCATGTCGACCTCATACGGGCTAAGAAACCAGCCTTTATAGACAATCATTATAGTTTATAATACATAATTCAGTAAAAGTCAAGCGATCGCTTCGCTCTAGTCGTTAGTATCTAGTATACAGTATATAGTCAAATATCTTTGGGGTAGAAGTGGATGAGATTGCTTCGTCGCTACGCTCCTCGCAATGACAAAAAAGGAAAGTGCCTCGCAATGACAAATTAGTCGTTAGTCATTAGTATTTAGTCGTTAGTCGATAGTCATTGGTATTTGGTATGGCATCTTGTGTATTGTATGTATTGCGTAATTAATTTAGGTATATCAGTATAGCGTATACCCGTATAACATTGTTAGTTTTTAGTCGTTGGTATTTAATAATTCGTGGCGCACGAATTAAGTCTACCTATAGTTTAAAAAAGTTCAACTAAAAACCATAAACCAAAAACAATAAACTTCATAGTCATTGCGAAACTGGCTTTAGCCAGTCGTGGCAATCTCATACTGTTATTACTATGAACTCTATTTTATTGTCAATGTTCAGTATTAATTAAGTGGTGAAGAACCACTCTCACTGTCTGTTTTATTATCCCCATCTGAAGAAATGGGGGAAGTACCTGTTTCACCGGAAGGAATGGTAGAACCAGAGCCACTTATTGGACTTCCTGATGATGATGGTAAACCAGGGATAGAGGAACTATCAGTACCCTGCACACTAACATTCCGCTGTATCGAGCTAGTGGATACCTGCACTGCTATTGCTGATATGATAAGCTCCTGAATATTTATACAAATATTCTCCAAACTGCTTTCGCTACTTAGGGCTTGATTAAATATTGCCTCTATCTTATCACTGTCTATTCCCAGTTCGGTCGCTTTCAAGCCCAGATTAGCCAATTCTTTAGTAACCTCTTCTACCTCTGACCATTCTTTTCCCTGTTCACTGCTTATTTGTAAGATCTGCGCCAGAACACTGGGGGGAATACCATTGGTTAGTGAATCAGCTAATATATCAATCATCTCTTCCGGTTGACCATTCTCAATTTGAATTTCAGCAAGCAATTCTTGAGCAATCTTCATATTTTCTGATTTCTGGTTAAGTACATTAATAATCAATCGCCCTTCCACTTTTTTAGCCAGTCCTTCTTTTATCTTATTAAGAAGAGGTTTTTCGGAAATACCTTCATTCTTTGCTGTAATAACCGTATCCAGAAATTTTTTAATATTATAGGGGTCTACTTCATTTTGTACACTGCTCTTAATAATGGAAAGCGTGTCTTCAGCAGAAATACCTTCCTTGAGAGCTTCCTGAACAGTATTGAGAATCATCCTTTTCTGGAAGTCGCTGTAAGGTGAACTGGTCAGGTACTGTTCTAATTGGCTGATATTGTTATTATTATCTTCAGATGGAATTGCGAAAATAGGTAAGGAGGTACAAAACAGGAAAATTATAGCAATAACAATAAGAGACCAGAGTAATGGAAATAAGACTTTACTCTTTGTGCACTCTCTTTTTATTTTCTTTTCCCTTTCCCTTCTACCTGTTATCTTTCCCATTTTCTAACCTACTTTTTTTATCATTAAAGTTAATGGTTTATAGTTTATGTTTTATAGTTTTATAGTTTTTAGTTTTTAGTTTTAAGGATTAAGGATTATAGTATTTGATATATAATTACAATTATAGATTATTACGATATATGATATACTTTATAATTATAATAAATACTTAAACTATTTAGTACTAATTTCAAGAACCGCATTCTTATTGCCAAAACCGTCACTAACATAACGGTAGGCATTCGGATCTGGTACCCACTTCTGTCCATCAATAATAAACATATACTCATAACGTCCTGGTTCCAACTTCAGAGTAACTGTCCAGATTCCATCATTATTATCATCAGTCAGAAGATGCCGGTTAGGATCCCAGTCATTAAAATCACCTACCAGAGCTATACTATGCACCTGACTGGCATCAGCCCGCATAGAAAAGGTAATCTCAGCCATATTATTGGGGTAATACTGTTCAACAGGAGAAAAGAACATATTATAACCAAGAAAAGCAGCAACCAGTATCATTCCTAATACGGCTACCCAGCGTAGTGATATACGGGGTATAGTAAGAATTTGATGTGCTCTACCCCACCAACTCTGTACTATAACGGAATCTTTCTGAGTAATTTTGCACATAACCCTATCCGTAAAATCAGGTGATAATTGTTCTTCTGGTAAAGATAAAGATAGGGAGTCTAATTCCTGAAAGAGTTCTTGCCAGGATTGTAATTCTTTTTGACAGTCAGAACAGGAATGAAGATGTTCTTCTATCTCAGCTCGCTCCGCTGCAGAAAGCTTTCCCTCCAGATAATCCTCTATATATTCTTGAATATTCTGACATTGACTGTTTTTCATTCTAAAATTGTTCCTTATTTTTTTATCTTTCTAATTAATAATACGTAAAAGGATGAAAAATGTTACATAACTGAGGGAGGAATTTTATTTTTTTCTAATAAATTTTTATCTTTTTTGTAATAAATTTTTTAATTGCACTCTGGCTCGATGCAGACGGACTTTCACTGAATTTAAGGGAATATTGAGTACTCTGGCAATCTCATGATAAGAAAGGTTTTGTAAATGGCGCAGGATAATAATCTCTCGCTGGTCAAAAGGTAAGGCATTGATGGCTGATTGCAATTCATTTTTATATTCCTGGTGAACCTGCCATTGTTCGGGATTGGAGGTCAGTTCATTGTGATTAGGTAAGAGGGTCTGTGCTTGCTCCTCATTGCCTTCTTTTTGAGACAAAAAAGGTATGGCTAAATCCTTCTTTCTCATCTTATCTCGTATAATATTCAGGGTAATTTTGTACAACCAGCTGGAGAAAGAATAAGTAGGGTTATACTGGTGCAGGGAACGATAAGCTCTTAAGAAAGCCTCCTGGGCAATATCTTCACTGTCGTGGTAGTTTCCGGTCATGCGCAGTGCTAACTGATAAACCAGACTTTTATATTTTTCAACCAGAAAGGAAAAGGCTTCGGTATTGCCTGATTGACATAATTCAATCTTTTCTAAATCATTACTTGAGTCAAACATCTTTTTTGCTTTCATTTTGGATTTGAGTATTATTCTTATTGGTTATTGGTGATAATGGTCATTACTATTACTATGTTTCAGGATTTTCTTCTGGGTTTTCTTCCGGGGGAAGGTAATTTTCCTTGATAAAATCGATACGCTCTTGAGCTTGTATGGCTATTGATTTACCATCATCCCAGGTGCTATTCGGGTATTGGTCCACAATTATCTGATAGGCAGTAATTGCTTCTTCCCATCTTTCTTGCTGCTCATAACAATATCCGATATAGAAATAAGCAGCCGGAGCAATCAGTCTATTTTCACCAGGCCAGGTGGACAAGGGATAATTATCAATGGTAGCTTGAAAGGAAATCAGAGCCTGATTATAATTCTGTAAATTGTTACAATATATTTCCCCAATAAAGTATTGAGCGGGAGGGGTATAAATACTCTGGGGATACAGGAAGATCAATTGTTGAAAATCCAGGATTGCCTGGTTATAATCTCCCAGTCTTCTATTACACCAGGCAATTCGGTACTGAGCTAGGGGAAGCAAATCGCTGAGTGGATAGTTATCAATAACAGCCTGGTACTGAATTTTGGCATGATAATAATCACCAGTGAGATAATAACAATTACCTATTCCCAGGCGGGCATCATCAGCCCAGGGACTGTTGGGATAATAAAAAAGAAGAAGTGAGTATTCATCTCTAGCTGTGATATAAAGTCTATTAATCTCATAGATATAGCCTATATAATACTGGGCATCATCAGCCCAGGGACTGTCAGGAAAGGTATTACGCAACTCTATAAAAGTATCCAGAGCTTGCTGGTAATCTTTCTGGTTGAGATAGTCCATAGCTGTATCGTAAAGGATAGTGTCTTCTTTGGGCTGAAGAATAATTGGTTCACCAAAATAAACCTGATTAACTATATTCGGTTCAATAAATACATTTAGCAATTTTTTGGTGATATATCCCTCTTTGATAATGGTTATGGTCCTTTTACCAGCTGGAATTTCACTGATCAGGAAATAGCCATCCTGGTCCGTATAGGCAGTATGGGTGCAGTTACTGATACTTATTAGTGCATCCGGAAGTGGTGCAGAGCTATTGGCTATTTGACAATGTACCACTCCTTCTAAAGCACCAGTCTGGGGGTCCAAGATATTACAGCCATTTAAGAAGGTGGTAACAACAAATAATAACAACAAAAATAAAAACGTCTTATTCATTATTGACTTAGGTGAATTATTCTTAAAGTGCTTTACTGGCAGATTTTTTTTATTAGTGAAAGATAACAATAAACTTCTCCTTTTATCATTTTTTAATTAAATCGCTTTTGTTCAAAATTTATTTTTTTATTATTACTATATATTATATATTATGATATGATTTTACCTAAATAATTATTAAAAGATAGTTAATAAAAGTAAGATAATATTTTTATTTTAATAATATATTCATTTAGAAAAAATATATCAATAATTTATCTTTTTTTGAAGTAGCCATTTATTTATATATTCTATAAATTCATAAAACTGATCTATATGTTTCAGATTATTATATACCTCATCCCAATCAATATCTAAATACGCATGAATTAAAATATTCCTAAACCAGCAATAGAGGCAAATTTTTGAGCAAAACTGTAAGGTAAAATATTCTCTTTACCTAATATTATGATAGAACCATAATAATCTTTTGGTTTTTCTAATTCAGCTAAGAAAATTATTCTATTGGCTATATCAATATATGTTCTTGGTATTCTTCAGCAAATATTTTTTTCCATTGATTCATTTTTTTATTCACTTAACTCTTTCTTGGCCAAAACTGCAATCTCTGTACCAGGAAATTCTTCCAGAATGAGACGATAATAATATTCAGCTCTTTCTCTTTCACCTATTTTATCATAGGATAGTCCCAAATGATAGTAAACAAAATCACTTTTTATACCTGGTTTGAGGTATTTCAGGAAAGCCTCAATGGCACTTTGATAATCCTCCTGCTGGAAATTAATCCATCCTATGTGGTAATACACATGAGTAAGATAGGGCTTTTCTGTTAGTAATTTCTGATAAATATCAATTGCCTCCTGATATTCATTAACACCAGGTATTAAACTACGAATCTGATAAATATAAGCCAGTTGCAGGTAATCATTGGTATGGTCTCTTTCGTGATTTTGATTGATAAGTTTTAAGTATTTTTCGATAGCTGTATCGGAAACCTGATAAGCCTGGCGATAGTACCTGGTTGCCCTGAGAATATTCCTCTTTTGAGCTGCTTGCTGACCCTGCTGAAAATAGGATTGACCGATATAATAATAAATTTCTGGATTTTCGGTATCCTGCTGGAGACACTCCTCCAGATGCTTTATTGCCTCTGAGTATTTCTGTTCCCAGAAGAGTTCCTTCCCCTGCTCCAGGCAGGTCAGGTTTTTATCAACTTGAAAAGTTGTGGTAACTCTCTGTCTTTGCTCTTCATCTTTTTGCTCACTATCCTGGACCTGGGCTTGAACAGCTTGAGAATCATTTACAGGATTACTTCCTGTATATAATAAAAACATAGCAAAAATTATTAAAAAAAATAAGATGGAACATATTTTTTGGGAAAATATTTTTTTAAATCTTCTTTTTTCCTTTAAAAATATTTTTATTTTTCCTCTTTTTTTATGGCAATAAATTATCATATTTTTACTCCCTCTGAAGTGCTAATCTTTAAATAAATTTATTAAATTAATAGACTTACCAAGTTAAGTAGAAATGGCAATAAAAGTGATAATTTGCTCTGTTGGTTATTAGTATAGCATATAAGTAAATATGGGAAAGGGAAATGTTGGAAATGAAAATGGGGTCTTGAATTATCACTCTCTTTATGTTTTGTTATGTTTATTGTTTATTATATGTTCTATCAATATAAATTATTGATTTAAGGTTTCTGGTTTTTAGTTTTTGGTTTTTGGTTTTATTTTTCTTGGGTAGCAGTGGATGAGATTGCTTCAGCGCTACGCGCTTCGCAATGACAAATTGGTCGTTGGTCGTTAGTATTTGGTATTTAGTGGTGCTTCCTGTATATTTCGTTATGTGTATGGATTACATTAATAAAAATAATCATATAGAAAAATATTCCACCAAAAACTTTTTAACTATACACTATAAACTAAAAACTATAAACCATACTACTCTCAATTAGCCCACATAAACTATATACTAAATACTATATACTATATACTATATACTAATGCAATAAACTTTAATGTCATTGCGAGCACTGCGCCAGCAGTGCGTGGCAATCTCATTCCAGTCTTCCCGAATAAAATTATAATGTTTAGAGTATACCAGTATAGTGGTATATCGTATAACGAGAAAATGGTCGTTAGTCGTTGGTATTTGGTATAAAGTAATAACCTTTCTCAATTATCTACCTCTCTCAAAAATGTGTCAAAAGAACCGTCCCCATGACATACTTTTTTCTGTAATTGTTTTGTGTTATACTAATGAAGAAATTTAAAAATCTGGAAAAGTAAAAATAAGATTTTTTTAAAAATGAAAATATTTAATGAACAAGAGGTTCACAGTGAAAATTCCTGGTACAAAAATTATTGACCGTTATATAATTTCTCAGGTAATGAATTATTTCCTAGGAGTGGTAGCCCTCTTAACTATTCTGCTCATTATGGAAACCATGTTTGAGCTTATGGAAATGCTTATCAATAAAAAGGTTCCCATTATCAACGTAGTGGAACTATTACTCTATCGATTACCGGCATTTTTAGTGTTGACCTTTCCTATCGCCCTGTTAGGTTCCAGTGAACTAGCTATTGCCCAGATGTCCACCAATAATGAAATTGCCGCTATGCGCACCGGTGGCATAAGCTTTGGTAGAATTATGAAACCTTTTCTGGTGGCCGGCATCTTAATCAGTATTTTATCTTTTGTCACTAATGATTATATAGTGCCAGAAACCAATCATATCTCTCAGAATATTATCAGGGAGATTGTGCTCAAGAAAGGACCACCTCATATTCAACGTAATGTCTTTTTCCGTGATGCTGAAAACCGATATTTTTATATCAACCGTTTAGATGAACAAAATATGATTATGAGGGAAATAATGATTTATGAGATGACCCGTGAACGCTTCCCCCGGGTTATTACGGCCAGCGAAGGCCGCTGGGTTGTAGATACCTGGCAGTTAAAGAATGGTACCATCTATAATTATAATGAGGAAGGCAAAATTACCTATGAAATGAGTTTCCAGGAAATGGAGATACAGGTAAAAGATGAGTTGCAGGACTTTTTTAGAAATCAGCGTACCCCTCAGGAGATGAGCAGCAGAGAGCTAAGAATGCAGATCAAGATACTGTCCGATGCTGGAGTAGATACCAAAAATTTCGAAGTAGATTATCACGTAAAATTTTCCTATCCCTTAGCCGGCTTTATCTTTGCCCTGATAGGTGTTCCCCTGGGTATTCAGATGAAAAGAAGTACTAAAGCCACTGGTATTATTATTAGTATTGCCCTGGTCTTTCTCTATTATGTATTATATTCTTTATTCCGTTCCTTAGGCAGAGGGGGTATGGTAGGACCTTTTATCTCATCCTGGATACCCAATCTAATTTTTTTAGGTCTAGGAATTTTTCTGGTAATTCGAGCTGAAAAAACCTGACCACTTTATATAAACTTATAACCTAAACTTTTTACTAATGAATAATGAATAAATAAATTTGAATTATTATGATAAATTAAATAGGAACTAAAATATTTGCAAATAAAAATAGTATATCCATGATATATAAGATAATGATATAATAAATTTTGAATCTATATTATATTTAAACTTAAATAAGGTAGCAAAATTACATATTATGAACACAGATAACTATAACTTCAGTTTTAAAAGGTGGGGGCTAGTATTTTGTACTTATGCAAAAAATATTTTTGATAAAGTTTGTCCAGCTAAAAAAATATTTTTTATAATCTGCTCCTTTCTCCAAAATCTTTTGCAAATCTGTATCCAGTCTCTGCTCCATAATTTTTCTTTAAAAATGCTGCTTAATTTTTTATTAACAGTTCTATTAACTTTTTTTATCTTAATCATCCCTTCAGTAAACAGGTCAACATATGCTCAAATGGATATTTTCTTTGATGAGCAGATTAGAGCTTATGCCATAACCAGATTCTGGCAAGGGTTTACTGATTATGAGATTCGTCTATTCTGGAAGCCTTTTGAATGGGAAACCGCAGATGAATATAAAATATTCAAAAGTATTAATAGAGCTGATTTTAGAGAAGTAAAAGCAGATTATCAAGATGAAGGTTTTCAGTACTGGTGGATTGACAAAGAGGTGCTGGATAGAAACATCTATAGTTATTATATAGAAGGTTACCTCCTTAATGAACTGATAGGAAGAACAGAACAGGTAGAGGTTGATTTCTGGTTACCTTCTTGTTCAGCTATTTATCCAGTTAATAATGAAATTGTGCAGGAAGAAGAGCCAGAATTTAGATGGCAATCAATTGCTATAACTACTTTTCCCTTTAAAAATGTTATTTTTTCTGCCCGGGGAGAATTTATAGTACATGATTTGACTGAGGACAAAGAAATATGGAGAACTACTCTTGAAGATATTAATGCCAGCCAGATTGCTTTTAATACTGAGGAGTCTATTAAGCCACTTGAGAAAAAACATCAATACCAATGGCAATTCAAGGTAACTGGTTATGATGCAGATAATCAAGCTATTGCTGAATCAATCACTGGTGGACTTTTTGGATATCAGGAAGCAATTGAAGAGATTGCACCAGAAGAAGAGGAATATGTAGAAGGTAAATTAAATATTGACGCCAATTTTATCAGCTATCAGGTAATAGAGGGAGAAGATGTAATTGTTGCTCAAGAAAATGTAAAACTAAGTTATAAAGACATTAGTCTCAAAGCCAACTATCTCCAGATTATTTTAGATCGAAATGAGTTAATAGCCAAAGAGGAAGTAGTATTTAGTATTGGGAAAGATAGCTATTCCTGCCAGGCTTTACATTATAACTGGAAAACAGACAAAATTATAATGGAAGACTTTGCTGGTGAAACCACCGGGGAAAATATCAGAGGATTGGTCTACTACGAAGGTGGAAGAATGGAAAATTTTCCCGATACTATTGAAATATCAAGCGGTTTCTTTACCACCTGTGACCTGGAAGATCCGCACTGGCATATAGAAGCAGAACAGATTACTATCTATATTGATGATAAGATAGTCGCCAAAGGGGTATCTTGGTATGAAGGAAAGCGAAAGATGTTCACCTTCCCCTCTTTTTTAATCTTCTTAAGAGGAAAAAATCAGCTTCCCTATATTCCTGATATCGGTCAGAACCCTACTGAAGGATGGTTTTTAAAAAATCAATTTAATTATGTGCGAGATGCTTCTTCCTATGGTAGTATTTATGTTGATTTAATGCAAAAAAGGGGGCTGGGAGTAGGAATTGAACATACCTTTGAGCTGGGAAAAGAAAGAGTAGATGATGGTGAAGTAGTCCTTTACCTTTATGCTTTAAAAAGAAAGGCAGCTAATATCTTTGATATAGATGCCAGTATTAAATACTGGCAAAATTTTGACAATGATTTAAGATTAAGAGCAAATATAATATATGATGGAACTATCTATCCCGATTCATTCCAGAGCACAAGTCATCTTATAAAACCCGATTTTTATTTCTATAAAAAATGGGATGATGCACTGCTTACTATTACTGGCAAATACAATTTCAATATAAAAAATAAGTTAACCACCAGTACCGGAAATATTAAATTAGTCTATGATCAGACTATTACCGATGAGTTAAGTTCAAATCTTGTTTTATTGTATACTGCAAAGGATTCCACAGATCAACCTATAGACCACTGGCTTCGCCCAGAATGGCAATTAAGGTATAAAGGGTCGGGTTATACCCTCACTCTGGTAACAGAAAAATTGCTTGATTTGGGAGATAGATCCACTGCTGCCAGTTCAGTAAGTACTCTGGATAAATTACCAGAACTAATCTTTACCAAGAGCAGTGCCAAGTTATGGGATACTGATATTAACTACAGCATCAGTGCTTCAGTGGGTAGGTTTTATGAAAGTGCCACAGACCAGGAAAATGTGCGAGGAGAATATATAATCAATGTCAACAGACCTTTTAAAATAACCGATAATATCAGTTTAAACGCTTCTGGTATCTACAGGCAGGATGTTTATTTAACTGGAGAGGCACGTTATATGGTTGGTGGTAAACTGGATTTGAGGGTTGGCTATCAACCAGAATTTTATGGGAATTTTTCTTATAATTACTATATATCTGAAGGGCCTACTCCTTTTAATTTTGATGTATTAAGTCCCCTCACTGAAGCAATCAGTGCCAGTATTGTTTTAAAGCCCAGAGATGATCTGCAAATTAACCTGTCCACTAATTACAATTTTGTTACCGAATCTTTCGGCAGTCTGGGAGCAAGGTTGCAGTGGAAACCAAAGGGACAACATGATATTTATTTAAGCACCTATTATGATTTAAATAAAAAGGAATGGAATAAGCGCATTGATACAAAAATGTCCTTAAAATTAAGTGATGAATGGAAACTCAGCTACAGTGGTTCAGTTTACTTTGAAAAATTTGATATTAGAAATAGTGTAATCAGTGTAGTTCGAGATCTGCACTGTCGTGAAATTAGTATTAATTACCGCCAATCTACCAAATCGGTATGGGTTGATTTTAGTATTAAAGCCTTCCCCACCGAAACCATTACCATCGGTGGCTAAATATGTCATGTGTCATGGGGACGGTTCTCTTGTCATGGGGACGGTTCTCTTGACACACTTTTTTAGTTATAGTAATATTCTAACTTTCCCTATTGATATTGGTTGTTTAAGCGTTTCTAAAATTATCCTATCCTGAAAACATGCTCCACACTGTTATATTCTTTATATAATATAAAAATAGGTAATGCATAACCAAAGTTGCACTAAATTTGTTCTTTGACAATGGAATTCTGTTGATTCAGTAACCTCCTTAATAAGATAACAAGGTTCTCATTCCGATGGTTAAATCTCCCCTCTATCTCTTTTAAGTAGAGAGGAAAATATATACTTGAGATACCACGGTAATGTTATAGCCAATGCTTGGCAAATGACCAGAAACCTTCAATACCATTAATATGGTTTCTACCTTTTGGTATGCCTTTCTCCTTTAATACTACCACATGATTTCCACGAACAGGTAAGAAGGCATAGGCAAACCAGTCATCGGTATAGTATAAACTTCCAGCTTTGGTGTATTTGGTAATATATGGCTGCATAGCCTCTTTAGCACGTGATGTGATAGGAAAAGTAAGCACTTTGCCGTTTCTCTGATATATGCCAAAGACCATATTCTTACCGGTTGCTCCCCATCCGCGTTTGCCGGGTCGTCTGCCACCGAACATGGTTTCATCCCTTTCTATCTCTCCAGAGAGTGGTACAAGATCTTTGCTGTTATCATAATAAATGATTTCTCTAAACATTCTAAAACATCTCTGGATGGTCAGCTGGCTGTAAGGGACCTGGAATCTTAGACGGTAAGCAGGGACACCAAGACAAAAATACTCAATTAATCTCCCTTTCCAATAAGGAGAAATATGTCTCTTTTTCCATAGATTCTTAGAGTCTTTTCTGGTTAGGCCACATTTACTACAACGTATCTGACCGGTAGAAAGAGACCAGAATTTTTTACTGCCGCAGCGAGGACATTTTTTCATGCTCTCTTTATACTGATTTATCAACAGTTTTTCAAGGTTCTAAGTGCAACTTAAGTATAGGATTACCTAAAAATATAACTTATAGAATTTTTTTCAGGTAACATATAACTGAACATTGATTCTTTGAGGTCTTTTTAAAACAATATTTTTCAATATATTCAATATATCTTTATTATTCTTTAATATGGTATGCAAATCATTATATATATTATTAATTAATAGTGTGCAAAAAATAATGTCAAGAGAACCGTCCCTATGACACTAAGGTGATAGTAACTTTAACAATATCGAAATCAGGACCACCGGAGGAATCGCCTAGAAAATCTTGTATCACTTTATTAAAGTTTACTATACTGGTATCAATAGTTAAATCTGAAGGATTGCCAATATAATCATATGTTTCGCCATTGCCATCAGCAGTTATGACATTCATAAAAATCTTTTTGGGATTACCTAAAGAATCAAGATCGAGATTAATTTGAAAGTATTGCTCACCTTTTATACCTATACTGGTATACTGACAGGAGCTACCCCATTGTCCAAAACAAAACCCCATGTTATCTAACATAATATAATAATACTCATCTTTCCAATCTTCTCTATCGTATGAGGGAGGTTGAGAAGCTCCTGCTCTGGTATCAAAAACGATATAATATTTTCCGAGATCAGTATTTATTTGGCCATTCTCGTTTATATCTACCCTGATAAGTAATAATTTTTTTTCGTCACCGTCCCCTCCATTTGGCCAGCGGGCACATCCACTTATAAGCAGGAGAATGATCATAATCAACAAACTATTGATTGCTGCTTTAATCCAAATTGTTTTCTTTTTCTTATTTTTAATGAGACTGATTTGCATAATAAATCTCCATTCTGTCATTCTGTCATGGGGACGGTTCTCTTGACATACTTTTTAGCACTTTTCTTACTTTTTCCCTATTTATACCTGTTATTTCTGCAATACCCCTTTTTGACAAATTAAATGTTAGTGAAAGTTCTTTAATTAAAGTGTCTCTTTGTTTATTATAAATCCTGTTATTTAGATCATTTTTACTCATGTTATTACTTTTTAGAAATTCTTTTATAAAATGAAATATATCATTTTGGTTAATTTCTTTTCTTTCTTGAATATCTAAAAAATTTCTCTTTTCCAATTGATTACTAAAATCCTTAAACTGCCTAATTGCCTCTTTAAGATCTACAGAAAATATATTTAAAATATCAATTATCTCTGTTAATTTGCTATCCTGAGAGATATAAAATTGGTAGCTACTCCATGGATATTCTTCTTTATTAATAATAGCCGCCTTTACAGGATTATTATGAACATATCTAATTACAGAAAGCAGATAAGAATCATTTTTAATTACTTCACTTCTAAATCTATCTTGAAAAACATGCCCTACTCTATTATATTTTTTATTAAAATAAATAGCATAACTTGTAGAAATTTTTTTCATAGAATTGGAGATTGAATCTTTTAGTTCTTTCAAGACAAAATGAGCATGATTGTTCATAATGCAATAGGCATAAAGAAGAAAAGATTCTTCTTTTCTTTGCTGGAAAATTATCTTTAATAATTTGCCTTTGTCCTGATTATCAATAAAAATATCTTCTCTAGCATTACCTCTTACCATTACATGATATATTCCGGTTTCACTATATTTGCGTGGAATTCTAGGCATGGCTAAATTATTTTTTTCCTTTTTATTTATCTTTCAATATATTCAATATATCTTTAATTAATTATTATAGGGAAAATATTGTATAGTGAATACTTGCAAATATGTTCTAATTTTTTCTAAAATAATGTAAATAATGTCAAGAGAACCGTCCCTATGACACTATTAATCTAAAACTATACTACTTTTTACATTTCCTGTTACCTCCAGTTTATCAGCACCAATGAAAAAAATAGCTTTGTCACCTGATATTCGTCTGTTGTTGGCAATCTCTTCAATTTTAACCCCACCAGTAAGAGAAATCTTATCTTCTGCATCATTATAGATTGCTTCCTGTGAAGTTATAGTATAATCCTTTTTGTTTATGATTACATCT
>Ga0067045_1029242_pt1 | contig 22626 bp, 16 predicted proteins | sample TerdegcTABiofilm_FD_59184 | JGI IMG/M metagenome (GOLD analysis project Ga0067045, IMG submission 59184) | Combined Assembly of (Gp0054472, Gp0054536) Wastewater bioreactor microbial communities from Singapore -Terephthalate degrading...
CGAAAACAAAACGACGTGGTGATCTCAAAATCATAAAAGCTGAGATTGCCACAGCTCCTGCAAAGCTTCGCAATGACAATAAAAAAGACTTTTTCAGCGATCCTAAGAATGGTTATTCTTGCCTAACTTTATCTGCGCTCCGATACTGAAAAAGCTGTCTGACATCCGGTTTCTCCTCTTAATATTTGCGTTTATCCATCTATCTCATTATATCAAATCATATAGGCAAAAACCATCGGTTATGCAGATGTCCTCGATTGGCATTGATTATTCCTGCTTTTTAATATATTATACTAAAATACACCATTTTTCAGGTATAACATAAATTTTACAGGAAAGCAGTTGCCATGCGGGATTTCATCGACAAATCGGCATTTTTCTCAACAGGAAATTTCGATGCGGTTTTGATTATCGACGATACGGAACGCAATATGGATTTGTTTTATCTGACAGGGTTTTTCGCTCCCGACAAATTCGCTTATATATTGACTCCCAAATCGAGCGCCATTATTATAAACGATCTTGAATACGAGCGCGCTAAAGCGCAGGCAAAAACCGATTCCGTGCTTCGAATAAAAAAATCACAGCCGGATTCCAACAATAAAAAAATCCCCCTGTTTTTAAAAAACGTAATGGATTATTTTAACGAAAACCACATAAAAAATGTCCTTGTACCGGATATTATGCCGGTAAAATATGCGGATATTCTAAGAGAATCGGGGTTTATGGTTAATTACAAAGAAGCCCCTTTTGTTGTTCAGAGAAGTATAAAAACCGATTATGAAATCGAATGTATCTCCAAAGCCGTAGAGGCTACGGAATCGGTATTAAGCAAAACGATAGACCTTATCTCGCAAACCTTAATCGATGGGGAATACCTGAAACTCAAAGGAGAAATTCTGACTTCGCAAACACTAAAAAGGTTTATCGAGAAAGAGCTGGTAACACTCGGCTACATATCGAGAAACACTATCGTTTCCGGCGGTAGCCAGACATACGATCCGCATCATCGGGGAACGGGGCATATACCTGCCGGCAAACCGATTATTCTTGATGTGTTTCCCCGATCCGAGGAAACATTTTACTACGCCGATATGACACGAACCGTTGTGCGCGGTACGCCGGATGTTGAGGTAATAAAGATGTTTGAAGCGGTCAAAGACGCCCAGCAAACCGCCTGCGCATCCATAAGGCATGGCGTAACCGCCAGAGAAATCCACGATAAAGTGTGTAAAATATTTACCGATTCGGGTTTTTTAACCGGTATGATCGACGGCCACATGCAGGGGTTTATCCATTCTACCGGACACGGGTTGGGGCTGGACATTCATGAAGAACCGCGCATTTACGCTGTAGACCAGCAGTTGTTAGCCGGACAGGTTGTTACCGTAGAGCCGGGCCTTTATTATAAAAATTTCGGCGGTGTGCGCATAGAAGACGTGGTTGTGGTACAGAAAGACGGGGCGTTGAATCTCAACAAACTGGAAAAGAAACTGATACTCGGCGACTGACGCTGATTTGGGTTTAATATTATTATATTGCGCTGCAATGCAAATCATTGCGAAAAATTTTTTTGTTCTTTTTTTAAAAAGAACGAAATCTTTTTAGTTTTTGTATTATCGTTTTTAAATTTAGTTTGCATTTTTTAATAAGAAAGGGTTTTGATATGTATATCGGAGCTCATATGTCCATATCGGGCGGTTTGGAGAAAGCTGTAGAACTGGGCGATTCCATCGGTTGCGGGGCGATACAGATATTTACTAAAAATAATAATCAGTGGAAAGCCAAACCTCTTACCGCCACTGAAATATCTAAATTCAAGGAAACGTGGGAAAAATCGGGCGTAAAACAAATCGTGGCGCACACGGGGTATCTGATCAATCTTGCCAATCCGTTACAAAACTGGGAAAAATCTATGGAATCCATGGAGATGGAGATGGTGCGAGCGGATATGCTCGGCATACCGTACCTCGTGCTTCATCCGGGCTCGCATCTCGGAAAAGGCGAGGATTGGGGGCTCAAGCGGATTGTAGAGAGCTTGAATATTTTATACTCCAGGCATCCTGAACTTAAAGTAATTGTTCTTCTGGAAACTACCGCCGGCCAAGGTACTAATCTCGGCTATACATTTGAGCAGTTGGAATACATAATACGCCTCTCTGATGAACCGCACCGGTACGGGATTTGTTTTGATACCTGCCATGTATTTGCCGCAGGGTACAATATAAAAACAGCCAAAGGATACGAAGAAACAATTGCCCAATTCGATAAAGTTTTGGGGTTAGGCCGGCTAAAAGCGTTTCACTTGAACGATTCCAAATACGATTGGACCAGCCGGGTCGACAGGCATGAGGACATCGGCAAAGGCACGCTGGGCCTCGAACCGTTCAGGTTTATCCTGAACGATTCCCGGTTTAAGGAAATACCCATGCTTCTTGAAACGCCCAAAGAAGAAGGGCTTGAGAACGATATCAAAAACCTTAACATCCTGAAATCTTTGATAAAATGAGGCGTTTTTCAATATTTACATCCATTTTTATGATGTTATTTTCCTGCGCGATTGTTTTAGCGTCTGGTCAGGAAAACCTTACTCAAAAGCAGGATATAAAAATATCGCAAAGGTTCCCGCGGGAATTTCATGCGCGATCCACTGTTCTGAAAGAGGAGCTTGGCGCTTACCTGAAACAAATAGCAAGATCCGGTAAAGATAATGTTTATTCGAAACTCAAACAATTGCTAGATAAAAACGATTTTGAACCTGTAAAAGAGTACTTAACTTCATTGATTGATAACAAACAAGACCTGAAAACAGGCAATATCGCTTCCGACAAAATATTTTATTGTCTGGGCATAATATATTTTCTTAAAGACGATATTGTTTCGGCAAAAACATATTACGAAAAAGCAGTTAAGCTCAAACCCGATAATCCGTCTTACCTGACAGCAACGGGTAACCTTCACAATTTGAGCGGTAACCATCATAAGGCGCAAACCGTAATCGGGCTCGCTATTGATTTGCTCAAACTCGATGTTTCGCCCGACCCTGTTCTTATGGCAAACTGTTACGACGAACTCGCGTTTGCTTTTTTAGAACTTGGCGACCTGAAAAAAGCGAAATCGTACTATATGGAATCTCTCAGATATGCCCGAAAAATGAAAGAAAACATAAGAAAACAGAGGTTAGGCCGGTCTTACAATAATCTCGGCGAAGTTTACCTAAAATCCGGCGAATACAAGATGGCTATGGACAAATTTGAGGCATCGCTGAAACACGATACCGCCCAATATGGCAAAACGAGCGCGCAGACAGCTATAGATTACAATAATATAGCTATGGCTTACGACGCTCAGGGAATGTACAAGATGGCAATAATCAATTATAAAAAAGCGCTGGAAATATCGGAGAAATTGTATCCTGATAAACCTGATGCATCGGTTGCGGTATACAATAATAATCTGGGTCTGGCGTACTGCAACAGCGGGTTTTACGAAAAAGGCAGGGATTATTTTTTTAAAGCATTGGAAATAGATAAGAAACTGTTTTTGGAACATACCAACAAATCGTTCGCAGTGGATTACAGCAATTTAAGCCTGGCATTTAGTAAAATAGGCGATTACGAACAGGCTCTTGAGTACGCAAAAAAAGCGTTAGAAATAGATTTGCACCATCATCCTGACGGGATTCACGGCGATGTACTTGGCGATTATTCAAATCTAGGTGCGGCATATGCTGCTCTTGATATGGTGGATGAATCGGTAGAAGCATACACAAAATCGCTGGATATAGCCAAAAAGTTGTATCCTGTTGGGGGGCATATAGATGTAGCATTATGTTATAATAATCTCGCGGGAGTGTTTGACGGACAGGGACAATTTCAGAATGCGGCGGACTATTATGAGAAATCGCTTAAAATTCTGAATAAACTGTTCCCAAAGGAAGACCATCCGTATTTTGAGGTATGTTATCGGAACCTCGCTAACGTTTATGGCGCATTGGGTAACGCGGATAAGGCGCGAAAATACCTGCGGATGGCGTTTGAAGCTCAACTACAGCAGGAACGGCGCGAATAAAACCTTTATTTTTGACGCAACGTTCCGTAGACGACGGTTCATCGCAAATAAATATCCTGCCGCCATTAAATGTGTTTCCATGTAACCCAGATTTTTTTGGATTTTTCGCGGATTATGCTGATGAACAAAACAAAAGAAATCGCATATTCAGTACACGACAACGTATGTTTATGACGATGACGATTTGAACAGAGTTATGGAAATAACCGATTAGAACAACTGTAAATCCAAAATAAGATTGCTGAAAAACCTTAAATTTCTATGTCATCACGAGAAGTTTTGCGAAAGCAAAACGACGTGGTGATCTCAAAATCATCAGAGCTGAGATTGCCACAGCTCCTTCTTAGCTTCGCAATGACAACAAATAATACTTTTTCAGCGGTCTCAAAATAGAATACGACGGAGTAGGCAACAAAATAAAAACTATCGGTGCGGACAATAACGCAACTTTATTTGAATATGATGAGCTGAACCGGTTGATGAAAACCGTTATCCTCTGAAAAATGAAATCACCTATCTCTATGTTTTGGTAATCAAGGTTACCTTGAAAAGACAATGGAAACCAAAATCAACCATGGTCGACGCTGGTAGACAAATGGACATCCAACTGGGCGGGCGAAAATACAGCAACCGTTTTTGTGAGAAAAACGAAACGAAAAAAGAAACTTTATTTTCCTACGACGATTACGGCAGGATTACAAATAAGATTAAGAAAATGATGTTGTGGAATCAAAATATTTTCTTAAATCGCGCAACAAGTTGTTGACCAATTTAAGAATAAGATTTCAGACGCTTTTTATCCATCTACTAAATTCATAAAGTCTTTTCAAATAGCTGGATAAGGTCTTCAAAGTGCGATACAAGTGTTTAAGCTCATTTAAAACAAAGTGAGTTTTTACTTTACAGATATTGATTAGTATCGGAATTTGAGCTATAATATCTGTAAAAACAAAATACTTGCGAAAAACACTTAAACGATTGGGCGGGGCTTCTATGATCAAAGTTATAGTATGCGTTATCATCCTGATGCAGGCTTGTTTTACCTGCGCTTTTGAAAAAGATTTTGTAGCATGGCGATACCAAAACCCAACTGAGCAAACAGGCGATTATCTGGTTCGCGGGCCGGGCATTGATGCGTCTAACGGTTCTTATTATAATCTGCAATACTGGAAAGGAACGGATTTCAGGGACGGTGATATTATTTTCCGCAGAAATATTGCTGAAAACAGCGTTACTACATTTTTAGGCGGATATTTATCGGAATTCAAATTATTTAATTTAAATTCTTCAGAGCGGGAAGATTACCTGACGCTGGTTATGGGAAGCTGGCAGTCTTCAGGAACTGAAAATATCGTATTTAATTCTGTTGAAGTCCGTTATTATAACGCCGGAGTTTGGGAAGATTGGATCGGCCTGAACATATCATATATTGTACCTCAATCAAGTGTTGCCAACCCGCAGAATTATACATATAAATATGATTTAAGAACAGACCCGTTTGAAATGTATGAAATAAAATATAACGTAACTGTGCCTGAATCAATGGACAATGTAGTTTACCATGCTACTGTCGGATTTAATTACAATCCAATTCCCGAACCGCTTACCGTTTTTTTATTTTTAAGCGGGTTACTTTGTTTTGCTTTTAAAAAACGCTGATTACTGAATTTTCGATAGTATAAGTCGGAATTATTATATCATTGAATAAAAAACTTTGCTCTTTTTGAAAAAGAACAAAAAACTTTTTCGCAATGCTTTGCATTGCGGCATGTTATAATAATACGAAACTCCGGCTGATCACAGTCGCGATAAATAATCGATTATTGACGCCGACGCTTTTTTCGCCATTCCCATAGCGTCGATAACCGTTCCTTCGCCGCCCACAATATCGCCTCCGGCGAAAACCCCTTTGATTGAAGTTTCCATAGTATCGAAATTTACTTTTACATCGTTGTATTTATCGGTCTCAAGATCAGGCGTTGCGCCGGTAAGTATCTTGTTTGCGCCTAATCCGATGGCTATTATCGCAAGATCACAGTCGATCTCAAAAGAACTGCCGGGAATAACAACGGGCCTGCGCCTTCCGCTTGAGTCCGGTTCGCCGAGTTCACAACGGGAACACCGCATTTTTCTGACAAACCCTTTATCGTCGCCTATAAATTCTTCAGGTTTGACTAAAGTATCGAATTTTATGCCTTCTTCTTTTGCATGTGCGATTTCCAGCCTGCGGGCAGGCATCTCTACTTCCGTGCGCCTGTACGATATGGTGGTATCGGGCGGTATTTTATTGATATGCTGAAGCCGAACGGCTACGCGGGCGGAATCCATAGCGGTATTGCCTCCGCCAATGACAATCATGTGCCTGCCGATATTTACGGGAGTATGGTATTCGGGAAACTCATGTGCGTGCATCAGGTTTATACGGGTCAAAAATTCGTTTGCGGAATAAATATTGCATAAATTCTCGCCCGGTATCCCTAAAAACGAAGGTATACCTGCTCCTAATCCGAGAAAAATCGCGCTGTAACCTTCGGCAAACAAATCGCCGATAGATTTTATTTTTCCGATAATATAATCTGTTTTTATTTCCACACCGAGTTTTTTAAGCGAATCTATCTCGAAATCAAGTATGTTTCGAGGCAGTCTGAAAGGAGGTATGCCGTATCTAAGTACACCGCCGGTTTTATGTAGCGCTTCAAAAACAGTTACCTTTACCCCTTTGCGGGCCAATTCGCCGGCACAGCACAACCCCGCAGGGCCCGATCCTACAACGGCGACTTTGAATCGCGGTTGATTCTGATCTATGGCGGAATTAACCGCAAGATTGTTTTCCATTCCGAAATCGCCAACGAATCTTTCTAAAAAATGAATGTTGATCGCGTCTCCGGATGCGAACGGTTCGCCTTTTTTTGTAAATACGCAGGCTTTGCGGCACTGGTATTCCGCAGGGCATACTCTACCGCAGATAGACGGGAAATTGTTCTTTTCGCGAATTGTGTAATACGCTCCGGCATAATCTTTTTCTGTAATAAACTTTATAAACTTTTTTATATTTATGCCCACAGGACAGCCGGAAATACATCTGGGATCTTTGCACTGGATACACCGGGATGCTTCTTCCAACGCGTCGTTTTCCGTATAACCACCTACAACTTCGTCGAAATTGTTTACTCTTAACTCGCTTTCCTGTTCTTTTATCGCAACGGGATTTCTTTTCATGATTTATTTGATCCTATATCGTTAAGACGGCATATATGTTTTTCTTTATCGTCATATACGCTGTTTCGTTTTTGTAATTCCTGCCAGTCTATATCGTTTGCTTCAAACTCAGGGCCGTCGACACAGGTGAATTTAATTTCGCCGCCCACAGTTACCCTGCATCCGCCGCACATGCCGGTTCCGTCTACCATCAGCACGTTCAGCGAAACCAATGTGGGAACTGCGTAATTTTTCGTAACCATTGAAACCGCACGCATCATCGGTATGGGGCCTACGGCGTAAACCAGATCGTATTTAGATTTCTCAAGCAGTTCTTTCAGCGGTTCAGTAACGAACCCTTTTTTGCCGTAAGACCCGTCGTCAGTCATTATAATCAAGTCGTCCGAATATTGTTTAAGTTCTTCCTGCAGTATAAGAAATTCTTTTTTACGGGATCCGATGATAGTTGTAACGTTGTTGCCAGCTTGTTTCATAGCTTTGGAGACAGGGTATATTTCGGCTATTCCCACACCTCCTCCCACAAGAACAACATTTCCGTACTCCTTTATCTGTGTGGCATGGCCTAAAGGGCCGGCAAGCGAATAAAATGAATCGCCTTTATTTACTTTAACCAGCTCTTTTGTGGAAAAACCGACAGCCTGTATGATCAGTTCTATTGTTCCAGCGTTTATGTCGGTATTTACAATTGTCAGAGGAATTCGTTCGCCTTTTTCGTGTGCCATAACCACTACAAACTGGCCTGCTTTTGCTTTAGCGGCAATATCCGGAGACCGCACAATAATTGATACGATACTTACTCCGTCGCTGTCAACCAATACTTTTTTGTCTAAAATTTTCATCAGTCCTAATACCCCGTTCGGTTTGAATCTATTGTATTTTTGGGAAATATTATCGTAACTTTTTGCGCCGATGTCCACAAAATTAAACCTGCGGGAAAATGATTTTAATGCGGGCATACCGTGAGGTTTTAAAATTCCGCGTTCATTTACAAATATATGAAAATGTTATGTATTAACTTGATAAATAATGATTTGCTAAAAATAAGTCAATTATTCCCCAGCGAATTCTGAAACGACACTCAAACAATTGATTAATTTGAATCGAATTTCGCAAATAAGGTTTATCGGATAATAATTTTTTTCTGTTTATTTTTCAGGAAGCATATAATTTTCATAAATAAACCTTGCGAGCGATCTACCTGCCTCAAGCCCTTCGGCATTGCTGAAATTGAAATGTATTCCGCCATATATTCTGCTGATACCTGCGTCTTTAGCCGCCGCCCAAAAACTGCCGAAGGTTTTCGGGGTAAGCGATGGGTTTGCCTCCGAATGTACGGTGAAATTAAACGAATCCGTACCCAAAAATTTAGCCAGAATGGTTGCCGCCGCCGCGCATGAAATACTATGTCCGCTGATGTATTCCGGAAACGGTGGAGCTGGAATGAGCGAATTCCACCCAATTTCACCGGCAGTGTCGGGATTGCCGTCGTTGTCGCCGTAAGCGATAGCGGTAACCGGCCTCCAAAATCCGAAATGATATTTCATATCCCATCCTGCGACATTTGCGTCGGCAAGAGCCAGGTTTAACAGGGCAAACAGGCGGGCATTCTCAATCAAATCGTTGTTTTTATGCACGGATACATCATGCGCCACAAGATTCCAAATACGCGGAATCCCCGCAGGCCAAAACATAGCGGTTTGTGTCTGCTGTGAGTTGCGGGCAGTTGATGTAGCAGAACCAATTGTTTTAACTTCGTTATAATCGCGGGCATATTCATAACCGGCCATATCAGGCGGACCGATAAGCCGGAATTGATCATTATTCAACATACAAAACGGTTCTACCTGTCCCCAGCCGGGCAACATTGGAGGCCTCATGTCGGTTCTGCGCCATTGGCCCTGCAACGTGCCGTCCGGATAAGACATACTGCCTGCTGAAGCGGATCCGTCGTCTATTCGCAATAAAATTACGTCCATACCGATAATTCTGCCGTATATCTGAGCAACACACCTGTGAGATAAGTTTTTTACTTTTGACAGATGTTCGTTATACATCGGCTCAAAAACGGCTCTTTTTGCCGGATACAGATACGATACTACCGTAAACGCCGCCGTAGAAGCGGTAACGCCCGGATCAAGAGCTTTTGACAACCGGATATGCTGTGCAAAAGGCGAATACTTCTGTTTGATTCCATTTACCGCATCGTACATTGCTATGTGCACCATTGTTAAGGCGCGATTGCCGTGCTGGTTGGAAATATTCTCCGATTTAATGAAATCAAGCATCGCCATGTTCCATTCGGTAACCACATCTGCACAAACAGGAGTTGCGGTTAACATCAGCGCCGATACAATAATCGATCTGGCGTAACAAAGGTTGTTGATTGCTTTTTTGAATAAAATAACACGACAGTATATAATCATTTTTTTTATAAAGGTTTGCATTATCATATATCTCCTTTCATTGGCGGATTGTTGAATGCGTTGTTACACTTAACGCTCAATTTGAAATAAAAAATAATTCATATTTTTACAAAGATTACTCGAAGTTACCTCATTAGTAAATGGTCTATTTCTCCTTTTTGCTGACTTAATTCCACTATCTTTTTTTTAAACATATTTAACCTGCAATGTATTTGAATTTTAAACCTTTTCTGCAAAGATATAAAAAAGAAACCGGCATAAATTTCAGGTGAACAAGTATTTTTGAAGTGTTTGCGCTGAAATTTGGTTATGAAAAGATAATATTTTACACTGAAATAAATTAATTACTATCTATCATATACCGATAATATACCTGACAATTTTAACAGTAGAACTGCGAAAGTTTATGGTAAAATTCACTAAAATAGTTTCGGCATCAGGAATTATTGTCTCTTCGGCAATAGGTTTGTCGGGTTACTTTATATGTCAGTTTCTAAATTATCCGGGGGTTGATCCTTTGCTGGTATCGCTTTGTCTGGGGATTTTTGCGCGGATGTTTCTCAAAAACACTGTGGCGCATAATCAGGGATTCAATATAGCGGTCAGGTTTTTTATTCCCGTCGGAATATGTTTGTACGGATTGCGAAACCTTAATTTTGCTACCGTAACACGGCTTGACGCAAAAATAGTGTTTCTTCTTATAATAGTTCTTTGCGCTTATTTCATCACGGTACTTATAGCCGGAAAACTGCTCCGGCAAAAAGAGAGTATAACCTATCTTACCGCTTCAGGTTCGGCAATATGCGGTGCTTCAGCCATTACTATCACCTCATCGGCCATAGACGCCAACCCTGACGACATATCCATATCTATGATATCCGTAACAATCGCCGGATTATTCGCTACTTTCATACTGATTCCGTTTTTCGCCGCTATTTTTAATATGCAAAACGATGTTTACGCCGTTTTTACCGGATCGATTTTGCAGTTTACTGGGTTTGTAAAATCGGCTGTAACGGATATACCCTTTTTAAGAAAACGTATTTCTCAGGAAGATATGATCTCGTTAGCCCTTACTGTAAAAACGACAAGATACCTTGCGCTACTGATATCTGTTCCGCTGTTCGCTTCGCTTATAAGGAGGCGGATAGTGATTCCGCAAACTCTTATAATATTTTTATCTGCGGGATTAATCGGTTATTTTTTATCTATTTACGCAGGTCCTTTTTACGGTTGCAGAATACTTCCTCTGGTAAAATCGGCATATTCCGTTTTGTGGTCTATCGCTATGGCCGCAGTGGGGCTCGATACGGATATACGCCGGTTTTTAAGCAATAACGGGACTATCGGGTTAATCATGGCGTTCGCGGGTTTGTCAACCGCGATCGGAGTGTTCTTTATCGGCTTTTGTTTAATCAACTGACGGAAAGACTATGGAAAAAAACGAAAAATTAAAATCAAGTTTAAAAAATAATTTCCTGATCGCTTTTACACTGCTTATTATCGTATGGGGAGTGTTTACTACCAAAGTATTTCAGAACAATTTATATATGATTCTGGTTAAAAACAATTTAAGTGAATTTGTAATTCAGAATATACTCAGGTACTTTACTATTCTCAGCACCGGAGCGACTATCTTAGCCACAATAGTTTCCATTATCGGGGCGTATTTTGTTTCCAAATCCGTAACTGAACCGGTAAAAAAACTTATTTCCGGCGTAAACGAAATCGCCAAAGGTAATTTGAAAACGTCTATCCAATGTAGCGGTGAACACGAGATTGCCCAGTTAGCCGATGCCTTCAATATTATGGCTTCAAATCTTGAAAAAATTACTATCTCCCGCGATACTTTAAACGCCGAAGTAGCGATTCGAAAAGTTGTGGAGGATAAACTCCGAAAAAGCAGTGAACTTTTCAAATCGCTTATTGAAAACCTTCCCATAGGCGTAATGATTGTCGATCAGGATAAAAAAATTGTCGAGGTAAACTCTCAGGCGCTAAAACTAATGTCCCGTAGCAAAGAAAATGTTGTGGGAAATATATGCCATAAATTTGTATGCCCTGAGGAACATGGAAACTGTCCTATTCTTGATAAAGGGCTGGTATCTGATAATAATGCCGAATATAAACTTATTTGCGCCGGTGGAGAAGAAAAAACCATTTTAAAAAATGTAATCCAGCTTGAAATCGACGGTAAAAACCATCTTGTGGAAGCGTTTCTCGATATAGAAAACCTGAAACAAATCCAGAAAGAACTTATCGTTGAGAAAAACAGGGCGCAGAATTATCTCGATATTGCCGGTGTGATCATACTTGCTCTTGACGATCAGGCAAATGTTACGCTGATTAACAAAAAAGGATGTTCCATTATCGGATACCCGCAGGAAGAGATTATCGGGAAAAACTGGATTGATAACTTTATTCCCGAACCGGCTCGCGATGATATCCGAAAAGAATTTTTAAATCTTATCGGAAAAGGAACGGACAATACCGCTGAAGAGGAATTTGTTTATGAGAATAAAATACTCGCTCGCGACGGCAAAGAACGGATAATCAGATGGCACAATACTCTTTTACGAGACGAAAACAACCATATTATCGGCACTTTAAGTTCAGGAAACGATATTACTCTGAGCAAAAAAATGGAAGAGGAACTCCTTAAATCGAAAAAACTTGAGAGCATAAGCATTCTTGCGGGCGGGATAGCTCATGATTTCAATAACCTTCTTACGGCGATCATGGGTAACATCGGGCTTGCCCTTATTGACGATACGGATATAAAAAACGAAAATATTATAGGGTATCTGAAAAATGCGGAAAGAGCCTCTTACCAAGCTAAAGGGTTAGCACAGCAACTGCTGACTTTTTCACGGGGAGGCATGCCGATAAAAAAAGCTACCGATATAATCGAATTGGTCTCAGAATCTGCTAAATTCTCTCTTAAAGGAAGCAATATAAAATATGAGTTTTTCTTTGGCGACAACATATACAATGTGGAAGTCGACCAGACACAAATCAGCCAGGTGATTCATAACCTGATTATAAACGCGCATCAGTCTATGCCTTGCGGTGGAAATATTTACATAATGTGTGAAAATATGAATTTAGAATCCGGCAACCAGTTCCATCTTCCTGAAGGGAAATACGTTCATATATCGTTTCATGACGAAGGTTCAGGTATAGTCGAGGAACACCTTGAGAAAATATTCGACCCTTATTTTACTACCAAAGAACACGGCAACGGGCTCGGGCTTGCCACATGTTACTCGATTGTAAAAAAACATGGCGGAGCAATTACGGTGGAATCGTATGCCGGTCTGGGGACAATTTTTCATCTGTATCTGCCGGCATCGGATAAACCTGTTCAGCGTACCAATGAGAAATCCGCAGTAAATTTTTCAGGAAAAGGACGGGCGCTTGTTATGGACGATGAACAAGATGTGCGCCAGGTACTCGGTCTTATGCTCAAGAAACTCGGTTATATACCTGATTTTGCCGTCAACGGACAAGAAGCTTTAAAAAAGTATAAAAAATCCATAGCGGATTCCAATCCCTTTGATTTAGTTATAATGGATTTGACCATACCCGGCGGTATGGGAGGGCGCGAAACAATAGAAAAACTGAGGGCATTCAAACCGGATATCAAAGCTATAGTATCCAGCGGATATTGTGACGATCCCGTAATGGCAAATTACACCCAGTACGGGTTTGACGGTGTTGTACCCAAACCGGTTACCTACAATCAACTATGCGAAGCCATAAACAAAGTGTTCAATGATTCACAGTTGTAATCCCGCGGTTTTTTCGCGATTAATTCGATAAAAAAATTTTTCCAATAAAATTAGCTTCCGGTTCGTTATAAATAATACACAGTATAGGATCGCTGAAAAAATATTTTTTATTATCATTGCGAAGCTCCTAAAGAGCTGTGGCAATCTTAAGCTATGATGATTTTGCGATCACCACGTCGTTTTGCTTTCGCAAAACTTCTCGTGATGACAGAGAAATTTAAGGTTTTTGAGCAATCCCAGTATTGTTTTTATTCGGTAATGATTGATAGCATGTAATATTATATGCTATTATCTTCGCATATTCAGATGAATTAACCGAAAATTTCCCGATATGCGCTACGGGGAATTCTCATAATATTCGAGAATTATGTTAAAATCGAAACGGGTTTTCAACGGGTATTTTCTTTATTTAATTTTATCTGCGGCTTGTGTTTGGGCTGAACCGTTAGAATGGGCTGACTGCGTAAATGAAGCGCGCAAAAACCATCCTGAACTTATTTCCGCCTTAGAAAAGATCAGTCAGGCAAAACACGATAAATCTATAGTCAGAAGCGCTCTTTTGCCTTCCGTACACGGTTCGGCTGAAGCTTCGCGGACAAGAGATTTGCAAAACCGCGAAACCGCATCGTATCCCATGAGCCTTAATGGCCAACAGCTTGTATTCGACGGTTTTAAAACCGTCAATCAGTTAAAATCATCGGGCAAACTGATAGATTCTGCTCTTTATCGGTATTATGTAATCTCATCAGATATACGTTTGCGGCTTCGCACGGCTTTTGTGGAACTTTTAAGGGCTTATGAGTTTGCTAAAATCGCGGAAATAATATATGACAGAAGAAAACAAAACCTTGAACTGGTAAAACTCCGGTATGATGCGGGCAGGGAACATAAAGGATCGCTTATGACTGCTCAGGCAAACTATGCGCAAGCTGAATTTGAGGTTTTGCAGTCCAAACGCGACATAGAGCTTGCCAAAAGAAAACTTTCCCGGGAACTTGGAAGACGGTTCTACAGCGAACTAAAAATAACCGGTTCTCTCGAAATTCCGCAGATGGATAAAAAAATACCCGATTTTGAGTCTATTGCCTCAACTAACCCGTTCTTAAAAGATCTTATTGCCGTAAAAGACGCCGCAAAACATAATGCCGACGCCGCAAAATCCGATTTTTTACCTCAGGTATTTTTGTTCGGGTCTGTGGGTAAGGATAGATCGGAATTTTTCTCCTCAAGAGAAGAACTTACCGGCGGAATATCCGCCGAAATCCCTATTTTCGAAGGAGGCAGGAGATTCTATGGGTACCGGAAATCAAAATCGTTATTTCGCCAGTCCGAAGCAGATGTTCTTAACGGGTTCGACAGCGTTTTGCTTACCTTGCGAGAAACCTGGAAACTGTTTGTTGACTCTATCGATCTGATATCTGTACAAGAAAAATTTCTTTCCGCATCGGAAGAAAGGGCGAAAATCGCCCAAGCCCAGTATGCCACAGGACTTATCTCTTTTGACAACTGGATAATTATCGAAGACGATCTTGTGAGAGACCGTAAAGCGTATTTGAACTCTTTATCCAATGCGCTTATAGCCGAGGCGAACTGGAATCAGGCGAAAGGAGAAACTCTCGGTGAAATTGATAAGTAAACTTTTATTTTTTGTTCTTTTCGTATCTGCGCTGGCCGGCGCGGGATTATATTACAGAAAATATAAGTCCGAAGACAAAAAAGGACAGTTTATTGTTCAGGAAATAAAACCGCACATAGGCGATATCAGGCTTTCTGTAAATACCACCGGAGTAGTGAAACCCCAGAACCGGCTTGAGATAAAACCATCAATCAACGGCAGGATCGAGGAAATTTATGTCAAAGAAGGCGATCAGGTAAAAGAAGGCCAGATAATCGCTCTGATGAGCTCAACGGAACGGGCGGCTCTACTTGACGCCGCAAGAGGACAGGGCGAAAAAACCGTCGCATACTGGAAAGACGTGTATAAAGCCACATCACTGATATCCCCCATAGACGGCGAAGTGATTGTGCGCGCTGTAGAACCCGGTCAAACTGTTACATCGACAACAGCAGTGGTTGTTTTGTCCGACCGGCTGATAGTGGAAGCGCAGGTAGATGAGACCGATATCGGAAAGGTAAAAAAAGGGCTCAAATCCATATTGAGCCTCGATGCGTATCCCGAGACGAAAATAGACGGTATTGTCGATCATATAGCGTTTGAATCGACACTGCTTAATAACGTAAACATTTATATGGTAAACATAATTCCAGCGCAAATACCCGATTTTTTCCGGTCGGGTATGAGCGCTACAATAGAATTAGTCCTTGCGCAGAAAAACGATGTTCTGCTGATACCTGCTACGACGCTCACAAAAGAGAACGGTGAAAATTTTGTCAGGATAAAAGGACATCTTAAACCCCTAAACAAAAAAGTTGAAATTGGAATTCAAGCTGGGGATATGGTTGAGATAATTTCAGGAATAACCCCTGATGATACTGTCCTGCTGACAACTAAAAAATACGGACAAAAGAAGCAACAGCCTGCATCCAGCCCGTTTATGCCTTATGGACGAAGAAAAAAAAGCGGTAATTGAACTTAGAAATATTAAGAAAGTTTACCGAAGCGAATCTGTTGCGGTAAACGCTCTTAACAATATCGACCTGTCAATCGGACAGGGCGAGTTTGTAGCTATTATGGGACCTTCGGGTTCAGGAAAATCTACTCTTTTGCATATTTTAGGGTTTCTGGACAGGCCTGATTCGGGTTCCTACAAATTTTTCGGGCAGGAGATGACGTCTCTTTCCGATAACGACCTTGCCGGTGTGCGCAACCATCTTATCGGATTTGTTTTTCAGCAGTTTCACCTGCTCAGGCGCGCCAGCGCGATTGAAAATACCGAACTGCCTCTTATATACGGCGGAAAACGGCATCTGCGCGAAAAAGCTCATGAAAAACTCAAAGATGTGGGGCTGGAAAAACGAAAATATCATCATCCCAACCAGTTATCCGGCGGAGAACAGCAGAGGGTAGCTATTGCCAGAGCTCTTGTGAACGATCCGATAGTGATTTTCGCCGACGAGCCGACCGGCAATCTCGATACGAAAAGTGAGAAAGAGATTATGCTGATTTTAAAAGAACTTAACGCTCAGGGTAAAACCATAATCATGGTAACTCATGAAAACGAAGTAGCCGAATATGCCCAGCGCATAATCTGCGTCAGGGACGGCGATATTATCTCCGATAAAATGAATTACGAAGTTAAATCGCCTGATTTAGTTACAGAAAGGGTATCCGGCACGTTCAGTTTGCGGCATTCGTCTATGCGCGGCATAGAGTTTGCCGATCACATAAAACAGGCTTACGGCTCGATATTTGCCAACAAACTCCGGTCGTTTCTTTCTATGTTGGGGATACTCATAGGCGTCGGTTCGGTAATCGCGATGCTTGCGCTCGGGCAGGGTGCCAAAGAATCCATTGAGCAGAGGCTGAAATCGCTGGGATCAAATCTGTTACACATACGAAGCGGTATGGCGAAAGTAAGGGGAGTGGCTATGAGCGAAGGCGAAGTGCGAAAATTTAATTTTTCCGATGTCGAAGCCATAAAAAAAATCCCTGCCGTGCGAAAAGCTACTTGTGCCGTCAGGGGCAGAGGGCAACTGGTATATGCCGATAAAAACTGGAGTACTCAGATTGAAGGAGTAGGATTCGATTACGGCAGGATGTGTGCCTCAATTCCGTCGATAGGGCGGTGGTTTACGGAAGACGAACTGAAAAAACGGGAAAAAGTGGCCATTATTGGAGCTACTGTTTATAATGAACTGTTCGGCGATAAAGATCCCATCGGCAAAACAATAAAAATTAACCGGCTGAATTTCAAGGTAATCGGCATACTCCCGTCCAAAGGAGCCGATTCATGGCGCGATCAGGATGATGTGGTTCTGATGCCTGTAACAACAGCTATGTACAGGGTTTTGGGGAAAGATTATTTGGACAGCATTTACGCAGAAGTTCATGAACCCGGTCTCATGGATGAAGCCGAAGGGGAAATTACCGATTTGATTATAAAACGGCACCGCATAACCAAAGATCAGGAAGATACTTTCCGCGTGCAGAATTTAAGCAATATTCAGGAAACTCTGGAAAGCACTACGCGAACCATGAGCGTTCTTTTGGGGTGCATCGCGGCAATATCTTTGCTGGTTGGCGGAATAGGTATAATGAACATAATGCTGGTATCCGTAACAGAACGCACACGGGAAATCGGATTGCGCAAAGCTGTGGGCGCCCGGAAAAGAGATATAAAAACACAGTTTATGATTGAATCAATGGTAATGACCTTAAGCGGAGGGTTGGTGGGTATAGCTTTTGGTGTGGGAACATCGGTTGCACTATCCGTTTTTGCCGGCTGGGCGACAAGGGTTACTTTGCCTAATATTGTGCTGGCTTTGCTGTTTTCTGTGGGAGTAGGCGTGTTTTTCGGTATCTGGCCGGCGATAAAAGCATCGGAACTCGATCCGATTACCGCTTTAAGATATGAATAATCAGCAGATACTTGTTTCGATCATTTTGCACCTTTTGTTTTCAACATTTTTTGTCAGGTTTTATCAAACCTTTTTGCAATTCCCAATTTTAATAAAGAGGCAACCGTATTCTGCCGATACTTAATATTAGGTTCCCAAATTAATATTAATTAGGCCTATTCTTTTTAAAATTGAAATTATGAAAAATAAATTAAGAGTTTGTTCTCTTTGGAAAAAGAACCAGAAACGTTTTCGGAATGTTTTGCATTCCGGTTATTATAATATAAACGCGAATTGGAATTAATTTAGGAGATAAGAACGTGTGCGGAATTGTTGGATACATAGGTAAACGGCCTGCAAAATGGCTTCTTATCGAAGGCCTGAAACGACTTGAATACAGAGGTTACGATTCTTCGGGAATCGCCATGATAAACGACGGCAAAATAGAATGCATAAAAGCTGTGGGCAAAATCCATAATCTCGAAAGCAAACTGAAAAACTGGGGGTTCGATTCAAACGTCGGTATCGTGCATACCCGCTGGGCAACACACGGCGAACCGACTGAAATTAACGCTCATCCGCATACAAATAACAGCGGTACCGTAGCTGTCGTGCATAACGGTATAATCGAGAACTATTCCAGTTTGAAAAAAGAACTGGAAAAAGAAGGCTGTATTTTTCTCAGCTCTACCGATACGGAAGTGCTGGCGCACCTTATCGGAAAATTTGTGGATGAAGGATGCCATCTGGAAGAAGCCGTCAGAAGAACAATGCAGAAAATCGAAGGGACATACGGGCTGGCGGCGATATGCACAAAATACCCGACTAAAATGGTGGCCGCAAGAAACGGGAGCCCGCTTATAGTCGGTATCGGCGACGAGGAGTTTATTGTCGCTTCAGACGCTTCGGCTATTATTGAGCATACACGCCAGATAATTTATTTAAACGACCATGAACTGATCACTCTTAACAACAAAGAGTACAGAATAAAAACCATTCAGGATATCCATGTGGAAAAACCCATCGAAGCGATAGACTGGGATTTCGAAATGATCGGAAAAGGCGGATTGCCGCACTTTATGATAAAAGAAATTTTCGAACAGCCGGAATCGGTTTATAACGCTATGCGCGGCAGGCTTGACGATACCGAGTTTACTGCTTATCTGGGCGGACTGCAGAAAGTTACCGACCGACTGCGAAAAACCGGACGGATAATAATCACAGCTTGCGGTACCTCGTGGCATTCGGCTCTAATCGGCGAATATATGATCGAAGAACTGGCGCAAATTAACACCGAAGTCGAATACGCTTCCGAATTCAGATACAGAAACCCCATTCTTAACGAATCCGATACGGTTATTGCCATCAGCCAGTCCGGCGAAACCGCCGATACCCTTGCCGCCCTGCGCGAAGCAAAACGCAAAGGGTGCCTGACACTCGGTATATGTAACGTCGTCGGAAGCACTATTGCCCGGGAAACGTCTGCGGGCGTTTACCTGCATGCAGGGCCTGAAATCGGAGTCGCTTCTACTAAAGCGTTTACATCGCAGTTGACTGTGCTTAGCCTGATAGCCCTTATGCTCGGCAGAATGCGCAACCTGTCCGCAGGGGAAGGGAAAAACATTATCTCGGAAATGAAAAAAATCCCTGAACTTATCAATAAAATTTTCTTATCGGATAAAACAATACAGGAGTTAGCCGAACGATTTACTTACGCCCAGAATTTCCTTTATCTCGGGCGCGGATACAATTTCCCGGTAGCCCTTGAAGGCGCTCTCAAACTTAAAGAAATTTCTTATATCCACGCCGAAGGATACCCCGCGGCGGAAATGAAACACGGCCCTATAGCGCTGATCAACGAAAGTATGCCGGTTGTGGTTATTGCCACCAAAGACGTAATTTACGAAAAAATAATAAGCAATATCGAGGAAGTTAAAGCCCGAAAAGGGTATGTCATAGCTATCGCCACCGAAGGCGATACCAAAGTCGCAAAAAAAGCCGACAGAGTAATATATATACCCGATACGCTCCCGTTTCTGGTGCCGATACTTTCGGTTATACCGCTCCAACTTTTAGCGTACCATATAGCCGTGCTCAAAGGATGCAACGTCGACCAGCCCCGCAATCTGGCTAAAAGCGTAACTGTGGAATAATAAATTTTGGATTGCTGAAAAACCTTAAATTTCTATGTCATCACGAGAAGTTCTGCGAAAGAAAAACGACGCGATGATCTCAAAATCATCAGAACTGAGATTGCCACAGCTCCTTCTTTGCTTCGCAATGACAATAAAAAAGACTTTTTCAGCGATCCTAATTTACACACACGGTTATGCTTCTCATGACGATAATTTTTTATTGAATCATACCTAATATTTATTCAATAATAATGTTTGATTAATCTAACATTTTAAAATTCAGGGAAACTTGTATGGATCTGATTTTATCTCCTGTTATGGAAGATTATATGGAAACAATATTCAGACTTATCGCCAAAGAAAATACTGCCAGAGTAACCGATATAGCAAAAAAAATGAAAGTTACAATGGCTACTGTAACAAGTGCATTACGCAAACTCGCTTCAAAAGAATTGATAAATTATCATCCTTACAGCGCAGTATCGTTTACGCAAAAGGGAAAAGATCTTGCCGCAAAAATTGTTATGCGGCATCAGGTGCTTGAGGGCTTTTTTAAGGACGTGCTTTTAGTACCTCCCGCCATAGCGAAGAAAAACGCTTGCAGGATGGAACACCAGATGGACGATGTGTTATTAAACCGGCTGATTGAATTTATTCATTTCGCCTGTCATTGCCCGAGTACGAGGATAAAATGGCGTAACCGGCAGGCAAAGGGGAAACCGAAAAACCAGTGCGAGAAATGCAACTATTGCAATATAAATAAGATGGAGTAAAATAATGAAAAAAAACATTAAATTCATTGTATTAGCCGCAATATTGTTTTTATACCGAAATATATCATGCGCAGAAAAAGATAATGAGTCTGCCTGTGATTTTCTTGCGTATTCACTGCCGTTTGTTAAGCAAACCGATGATGGGCTCGATAAAATCAGCGATACGATCCCTGTAAATTTAAGTTCGGAAACGCTGTTTATGAGCCATTGGCTCGATGAAGGCTCCAATCCGTCGCCTCATGGAATGAACATTTATCAGATTTATTCAGCAAGTATCCCTGTTTCAGGCCATTGTATCGGTTACGAATATTTTCAGGCATCGTATGAACACGCCAGGCCTCATACGCTTGAAATAGACCACACGGTATTCGCGGAACTAAATTTCGGTATACTCACACTAAAACCGATGTGGACTTATGTGGATATTCCTGTTGCCCGGCACCATGATGAAGAACTTGTAACCCCTGAAGAAACCGAACTTACCGAGCCGGAAGAAGACGAAGGGATAGAAGACGACGATTCCGGCGAAATCGGGCTGGAAATATCTCTGGATTGTTTCTTAAATCCTTATTTTACGGCCAATTATGATTATAAAAAAGAAAAAGGATATTATTGCCAGTGGGGTATATCGCACAATTTCTGTTTTCAAAAATTCGGAACTTTTACCCCATCGGTATCAATGGGAATGAACTCACGCAAAGGTACGGAACATACTTTTCTTACGCATATTGATTTCGGAATGGATTATACATTTCCAATCTCAAAACACCTTAATCTGGCGGGATTTATTCATCTTACAAAAGGGCTTAAAGAAAAAGAAGGGTTTGAGGATATTGTCCCATGGGGCGGGTTTGGTTTAGTGTTTGAACTCTAATACAGAAAAACCGGAGGATTGTTTTCCGTGGATAAAAATTTGGCAGAACGGATAGCCCGCGCCGTGCGGGAAGACATATCTTTAGAACCGTATAATCCCCTTTGGATTAAAATGTTTGAACACGAAGCCCGGTATCTGAAAGAAATATTGCCCGCAAATATAATTTTGCGGATTGAGCATTTTGGAAGTACCGCTATATATGGTATTTGTGCAAAACCATCAATCGATATGCTCGTTGAAGTATCTTCGCTTGAAGAAACAAAGAAAAAAATCGTGCCTGTACTTGAAGAAAAAGGTTACGAATACTTCTGGCGCCCTGAATTCGACGGGCCGCCGTATTACGCATGGTTTATCAAACGCGCGCCTGATGGAACGCGCACCCATCATATTCATATGGTTGAAGCAAACTCCAAACTCTGGGACAGGCTCTATTTCAGAGACTACCTTCGCAAATTCCCCGATACGGCGCAAAAGTATGCGGAGCTGAAAATATCGCTTGCTCAACAATACCCCAACGATAGAATCGCCTATACGCAAGGAAAAACTGATTTTGTCGTATCCGTTACGGATAAAGCCAAAGAATATTTTAAGAAAGATTAATTCCTCTTGCGGTAAAAACTCCTGCGAAATGCACAGATAATACCAGTTCGCGTTTTATATTGCAATACATGGCGCAATGCAAAGCATTGCGAAAAAGTTGGGATTGCTGAAAAACCTTAAATTTCTATGTCATCACGAGAAGTTTTGCGAAAGCAAAACGACGTGGTGATCTCAAAATCATCAGAGCTGAGATTGCCACAGCTCCTTCTTTGCTTCGCAATG
>Ga0067045_1029243_pt1 | contig 22618 bp, 17 predicted proteins | sample TerdegcTABiofilm_FD_59184 | JGI IMG/M metagenome (GOLD analysis project Ga0067045, IMG submission 59184) | Combined Assembly of (Gp0054472, Gp0054536) Wastewater bioreactor microbial communities from Singapore -Terephthalate degrading...
CCAGCCGCCTGCCCGTGATCATGGACCAGGCCGAGCGGACCTTTGGCCTGACGTTGCGCATCGAGGACTTCATCGGCGTGCGCACGGTGGGCGAGATGGCCGAAGCCATCGACCGGCTGGCCGCGTCCGGGGCCAAAGCCCACGCGTCGTCCGCTGTTCCGGCCCAGGCCGCGCAGGCCGCGGCCGCAACCGGAGGCTTCGAGCCCGTGTTCCGGGCCCTGCCCGGCGAGACGCCCCTGGAGGCCGCGGCCGCAGGCCTGCCTGCGGGCCTTGCTGGCAAGTCCCTGCTGGTGGCGGCTCTGGGGCAGGGAGGCCGGGACCTGGGCCAGGCCCTGGCCCGGGACCTGGGCATGGAGTTCGCGGCCATGGACCTGGGCGGAACCGCGCCCGGGGGACCGGTCCCGGCGGGCCTGGTCTTGCACCTGGACCCCGAGGCCGTTGCGGGCCGCGGCCTGGAGGGCCTGCTGGCCGGGGCCTTCCGCGTCCTGCAACAATTCATCCGCTCGCCCGCCAAGCGTTTCTGCCTGCTCGTCCTGCCCGAGCGGCCCCACGGCGACCCGGGCCGGGTCTGCTTCGAGGGCGTTCTCGGCATGCTCCTGACCCTGGCCCAGGAATACCAGTCCGTGACCTGCCGGGCCGTGCGCCTGGAACCGGGCGTGGAGCCCGCGGCCGCGGCCCTGGCCGCCTTGTCCACGCCCGGCCCGCTGGAGCGCATCTGCCGGAGCGCGGGCGTCTTCACCCCGCGTTTCGAGCCCTGCCCGGCTCCGGCCGCCGTGGACCCGGCCGTGCGGCCCGGGGATGTGATCCTGGTCTCCGGCGGGGCCAGGGGCGTCACCGCGCGCCTGGCCGCCGAGCTGGCCCCCCTGGGGCCGCGCCTGGTGCTCCTGGGCCGCAGCCCCGAGGGCCAGGCTGAGCGCGCCTGCCTGGAGCGGCTGCGCAGCCTGGGGGCCGAGGCCGAGTACGCGGTCTGCGACGTGGCCGACCGGGAATCCGTGCACAGGCTGGTGGCCGACGTGCGCGGCCGCCATGGCCGGGTGGACGGTCTGGTGCACGGGGCCGGGCTTTTGCGCGACACCTTCCTGGCCATGATGTCCGAGGCCGATTTCGCGGCCGTGCTGGCGGTGAAGCTGCGCGGCCTGGGCAACCTCCTGGAGGCCGCCCGGGACCTGCGCTTCGCCGCGGCCTTCTCCTCGGTGGCGGCCTGGCAGGGCAACGTGGGCCAGGCCAACTACTGCTGCGCCAACCGGGCCATGGCCTCGCTGCTGCTGGGCCGTTCGGAGCTGGCGGGCCGCGTGTTCTGGCTGCCGCCCGTGGCCGGGGTGGGCATGGCCAGCGGCGAGGAAATCCGCGAACTCATGCGGCTCAAGGGCATGAGCAAGGCCTACGTGGAGGTGGAGGAACTGGCCCCGCTCTTCTGCCGCGAACTGCTGTTCGCCGGGGCCGGTCCCGCCTCCGTGCTCCTGGCCCGGCACATGCCGGGCACCGAGACCGTGGCGCAGCCCGCGGCCCCGGCGGACGAGGCGGCGGCGGGCGCGTTCCTGCCCGTGGCGGGCCTGCCCATGCTCGACGAGGCGCGCCTGGATGCGCTGGCGCCCCTGGCTGTCACGGCCACGCGCCGGGTGAGCCACGAGCGCGACCCCTGGCTTCCGGACCACCGGCCCTATCCGGAGCTGCGCGATCCGGTCTTTTCCGCGGTGATGGTGGCGGAGACCTTCTGCGAGGCGGCCGCCGCACTCCAGCCGCATCTGCGCCCCGCTGGCCTGGAGAATCTGCGCTTCCTGGACATCCTGCCCTGTGCCGCGGGCCAGGAGCGGCAGTTGCGCGTGCGCCTGGAACGCGGCCCCCTCCAGGGGCCGGAAACGGTCCTGGAGGCCTGCCTGGAAAGCCGGGACGTGTCGCCCAAGGGGCGGCTCCTGGACCGCTGGAGCGTCCATTTCCGGGGCCGTGTCCTGCTGGCCGCGCGCCCGGCAGCGCTCCGCCCCTGGCCGGATTTCACGCCGCCCGGGGCGGACGGGCAGGGCGCGCTCTCGCCGCAGGAAGTGGAGGCGATCTATGAACAGCAGACCCGCCAGACCGGCCGCTACCGCGTGATCCACCGCGTGAACCGGGCCGACCCCGCGCATGTGGCCGGGACGATGTACTACCGGCTGAGCCGGGACGTGCGCGGCTTTGCCGGGAACTTCCTCACGTCGCCCTACCTGCTCGAGGCCCTGATGCAGGGGCCCTTCATGCACGAGGTTCTGCTCCGGCCCGGCCAGGGCATCTCCCGGCTGCCCGCCGGAGTCGGCTCGGTGCGCTTCGGCCGCCCCTGCCGGGACGGCGAGGAGATAGCGCTCCAGGCCCGCCTGCGCGCCGAGGACGGCGACGCCCAGACCTGGGACGCCTGCGGCCTAGCCCTGGACGGCGAGATCCTCATGCAGGTCCAGGGCCTAGTCATGAAGCGGCTGCGGGGCTAGGCATGGTCCCCGGCCGCGCCCCCGAGTCCTGGACCCTGGCCGGGCACGGCCTGCGGCTGGATTCCCTGCCGGACGGCCCTGGAGCCCGGCGCATGCTGGCCGAGACCCTGGCCGCCGCGCTCCTGGGCCAGGAACTGCCCTGGAGCCTGGAGCGCACCGTGCTGGGCTGTCCGCTGCTCAAATCCCCGGCCCGGGGCGCGCCGGACATGCACATTTCCTTCAGCCGCAGGCCCGGCCTGCTCTGGGCCGCGGTCTGCGCCCTGCCCCTGGGCCTGGACGCGGCCGGGGACGAGGAGTTCGGCCCGGACTATCCGAGGGAGCGGGTCTTCGCGGCCGGGGAGCTGGAACTGGCCCGGCCCCTGTGCGCCTCGGCCGAGGAGGCCATGGCCCTGCTCTGGACCCTCAAGGAGGCTGCGGCCAAGGCCCTGGGCACGGGCTTCAACCGGCTGGAGCCTTGCGATATCATCGCCAAGGAACTGCGCCCGGCCGGGCGCGGAGTGGACGGCGCGGCGCGCACCCCGGCGGGACTCCTGCCCGTGCGGGCCGATCGCCGGGACGGCTATTGGCTGGCCGCGGCCCTGTGGCCCGGCGGGCCGGAGGATACGGATGTCTGAGCTGACCGTGCGGCCGGTGGAGGGTCCCCGCGACCTGGACACCTTCATCGGCCTGCCCTGGACGATCTACACGGGCGAGACCCTCTGGGTGCCGCCCCTGCGCAAGGACGTGAAAAAGCTTCTGTCCCCGGAGCATCCGTTCTGGGCCAAGGCCGAGGGCCGGTTGTTCCTGGCCGAGCGGGACGGCCGCGCCGTGGGCCGCATCGCGGCCATCATGGACCGGGCGCTCATCGAGTACCGCCGCGAGCTGGCCGGGGCCTGGGGCTTTTTCGAGTGCGAGAACGACACGGACACGGCCCGGGCCCTGTTCGAGGCCGCGCGCCTCTGGTGCGCCTCCAAGGGGCTGACCTTTTTGCGCGGCCCGTTCAATCCCTCCACCAACTACGAGATCGGCATGCTCATCCAGGGCTTCGATCTGCCGCCCGCCGTCATGATGCCCTACAATCCGTCCTACTACCCCGCCCTGGTGGAGGACTGCGGCCTGGTCAAGGAAAAGGACCTCTACGCCTTCCGGTTCCGGCGCGGGCACCAGGCCCCGCAGTGGGCCCTGGACCTGTCCCGGCGGCTGCGCGAGCGCGGCGAGGTGACCATCCGGCACGTGAACAAGGCCGATCTCCTGGCCGAGATCCGGCTCGTGGCCGAGATCTACCAGGAGGCCTGGGGCTCCAACTGGGGCTTCGTGCCCATGAGTCTGGGCGAGATGGAGGTCATGGCCAAGGACCTCCTGCCCATCCTGGACGAGGACCTGGGCTTCTTCCTCTACGTGGACGGCGCGCCCGCCGGGGTGGGCCTCATCCTGCCGGACGTGAACCCCCTGCTCAAGCGCCTGGACGGCAGGATCGGCCTCACCGGCCTGTTCAAGTTCCTGCGCTACAAGTCCGAGATCACCGGCACAAGGGCTCTGCTCTTCGGGGTCAAGCCGCGCTTCCAGCAGATGGGCGTGCCGCTGGTGGCCATGGACTATCTCCTGGAGCTGCAGGAGAAAAAGCAGCAGTACGACCACCTGGAAATGAGCTGGATCCTGGAGGACAACGAGGCCATCAACGGCTTTCTCCGGGAATGCGGGGGCGAACTGTACAAGACCTACCGCATCTACCGGCAGGACTGCTGAACAGGAGCGGGCATGGAGGTCTGCGTCACCGGAGCCAGCGGGTTCATCGGCACGGCCCTGGCCAACCTCCTGGCGGAGCGCGGCCACGGGGTGCGCGCCCTGCTGCGGACCGGGGCGCGGGACGCCGGGCTTGCGCCCGCAGTGCAACGGATCTTCGGTTCCTGGGATGATCCCGCCTTCCTGGCCCGGGCCGTGGCCGGATGCGCCGGGGTGGTCCACCTGGCCGGGGCAGTGCGCGCCCCTTCCGCCGCGGCCTTCAACGCCGTGAACCAGGGGCTGGCCCGCAAGCTGGCCCTGGCCATGCGCGCGGCAGCGCCCCGGGCCGCAGTGCTGCATGTCTCCAGCCAGGCCGCGGGGGGGCCCTGCGCCGAGCCGCCGGGCCTGGACGAATCCCGGCCTGCCGCGCCGGTCTCGGACTACGGCCGCTCCAAACTCCTGGGCGAGGCCGAGGCGCTCGGCCTGGCCCAGGTCCAGCCCGTGGCCGTGGTTCGGCCGAGCATGGTCTATGGCCCGGGCGACCGCGCCTTTGTGCCGCTTTACGGCCTGGCCCGGCACGGCGTCCTGCCTGCCCCGGGCCGGACGGAACAGCCCTTCAGCATCGTCTGCGTGGAGGACCTGGCCGCAGGCCTGGCCCTGGCCCTGGAGGCCCTGGCCGGGGGAGGCCTGGCTTCGGGTTCGCTCTATTACCTCGACGGGCCGGAAACCACGGACTGGCGCGGCTATGCGCGGTCCTTGGGCCGGGTCCTGGGCCGCAACGTGCGCGCCCTGGCCCTGCCGGTCTGGGTCCTGCGCCTGGCGGCCCTGGGCAACGAGTCGGCCGCGTGGTTCGGGCTGCCGTCCTCGCACCTGACCCTGGACAAAGTGCGCGAAGGGAGCCAGGCGGGCTGGCTCTGCTCCCACGCCCGCGCCGCCCGGGACTTCGGCTACGCCCCGCGCCTGGGCCTGGAGCAGGGCCTGGCCCGGACCATCCCCTGGTGCCGCAAGGAGGGCCTGCTGTGATCCGCGCCGGCCTGCGTTTCCTCTGGCGCTGGGCGCGGCGCGCCGCGTTCCTGGTCCTGGCCGTGGAGCTGGCCTGCTTCCTGGTGGTCACGGTGCTGAACATGGCCATCTACGGCAGGACCCGCGAGGGCAGCCGCGTGGTCTATGACAGCTGCACCTTGTACGCCTCGGCCTCGGGCCAGCGCGTCACGCTCAACAACAAGGTCTCGGCCGATGCGAAGCAGAACCGCCGCATCTGGTTCTTCGGCGGCTCCACCACGCGCAACAACGAAGCCGAGGACGGCCGCACCCTGCCGAGCCTGGTGGCCCGCATGCTCAACGCAGAGGGGCCGGAGAGCTTCACCTGCGAGAACTTCGCGGAGAACTCCTTCACCTCCCTGCAGGACCTGCGGGCGCTCCAGAAGGCCCTGGTGGAGCGCGACGAGCGGCCGGACTGCATCGTGTTCCTGGACGGGGCCAACGACGCCAGCTACTTCAGCCTGTACCGCAGCGTGGACGCCCACGAGGGCTACGACAAGGTCAGGGGGCTCGTGGAGAGCTACTGGCAGAGCCCCCTGGGCCTGCTCAAGCCGCTGACCGCCGCGTACTACGCCTCGTTCACCCGCGAGCTGGCCCTGCGCCTGATCTACGCCTTCGCGCCCCTGGACCCGGATTCGCCGCTCCTGGCCGGCCTGGCCCGGGCCATGGGCCGCCGCTACGACTACGCGGCCGAGACGGCCCGGGGGCTGGGCGCGGGCCTGGTGGTCTTTCTCCAGCCCCTGTACTGGGTGGAGCCGCCGCGGCCGGAGATTCCGGAGCAGGAACTGGCCGCGCGGGCAGGACGCTTCCCCGGCGTGCGGCGGAACTTCGCCCTGGTGTACGATGCCGTGGAGCCGGTGCTGGCGGGCCGCCCCTATTTCGTGAACCTGCGGCACGTCCTGGAGCAGCGCGACTTCCCGGCCTATCTGCCGGACGGCATCCACAACACCGACCAGGGCCGCGAGGTCCTGGCCCGGGCCATGCTGCCCGGCATCCGCCGGGCGCTGGCGCGCGCCGAGGCCCGCTGATGGACGCGGCGCGGCCCACCCGCCTGGTGCTCCTGCTCCAGGACCTGGCCTTCGGCGGCACCCAGCGCTACGCCGTGAACCTGGCGCGGAGCCTGGACCGCGCCCTGTTCAGCCCGGAGATCTGGCTGCTCAACGCGGGCGACGGCCTTCTGGACGAGGCCCGGGCCGCACGCGTTCCCGTGCTGCGCGTGAGCGGATACGCCCCCGGCGATCCCCGGGCCGTGCTCCGGCTGGCCTTGCGCCTGCGCCGCGATCCGCCGCCGCTCCTCTACACCCTCACTGTGGTGCCCAACATCTGGGGCCGCCTCCTGGGCCGGTTCTTCGGCGTGCCGCGCATCGTGTCCGGGTTCCGCGCCCTGGAGCCCCGGCAGTGGGAGGGCCTGCTCTGGCGGCTGAGCGACCGCATCCTCTGCAACGCCCAGGTCCTGCGCCAGCGCATGATGGAGCGCCACCACGTGCCTGCGGCGCGCATCGCGGTGGTCCCCAACGCCGTGGACGCGGAGCGCTTCCGGCCCGCGGACCAGGCCCCGGGACCCGAGGTGGTCAGCGTGGCCCGGCTGGTGCCGGACAAGAACCCCCTGGCCCTTCTTGAGGCCTTTGCCCTGGCCGCCCGGGAACGGCCCGAGGCGCGGCTGACCCTGGCCGGGGAAGGTCCGCTGCGAGCCGTCCTGGAGGCCCGGGCACAGGCCCCGGACCTGGCCGGACGGGTGAGATTTGCGGGCGGCTGCGCGGACGTGCGGCCATTGCTCACGCAGGCCCGGGTCTTCGCCCTGTCCTCGGCCCGCGAGGGCTCGCCCAACGCGGTGCTGGAGGCCATGGCCTGCGGCCTGCCTGTGGCGGCCCCGGCCGTGGGCGGGCTCCCGGAGCTGGTGCGCCACGAGGAGACCGGCCTGCTGGCAGAGCCCGGCGACGTGCAGGGCTTGGCCCGACACCTGGGCCGTCTCCTGGACCGGCCGGAGGAGGCCCGGGCCATGGGCCTGGCCGGGCGCGCGCGGGTTCTGGCCGAACATTCCCTGGAACGCATGGCGCGGGACACCGGGGCCGCGCTCCTGGCCGCCCTGGGGCCGGTTGACGCGGCAGGCCGCAACGGGTCATAGAGCCGAGGAACGGAGCCACGGAGAATGCGCACTGCCATTATCCACTACTGGCTCGTGAACCGCCGGGGCGGGGAGCGGGTGCTCGAGGAACTTTGCGGCCTGTTCCCGGACGCGGACCTCTTCACCCACGTTCACGATCCGCAGGCCCTGGGCTCCCCGGTCATCGCCCGCCACAGCGTGCGCACCACCTTTGTAGGCAGGCTGCCGTGGGCCGCGAAGCTCTACCGCCACTACCTGCCGCTCATGCCCCTGGCCCTGGAGGAACTGGACCTGCGCGGCTACGACCTGGTGCTCTCCAGCGAGTCCGGGCCGGCCAAGGGCGTGATCACCGCGCCCGGGACCCTGCACCTCTGCTACTGCCACAGCCCCATGCGCTACGCCTGGGACCTCTACCACGAGTATGTGGGCGGGTTTTCGCCCCTGCGGCGGGCGTTCGTCTCCCCGCTGCTCCACTACATGCGGCTCTGGGACCAGGCCTCGGCCAACCGTGTGGACTGCTTTGTGGCCAATTCCGAGCACGTGGCCGGGCGCATCCGCAAGTGCTACCGCCGCGAAAGCAGGGTGGTGCACCCGCCCGTGGACCTGAGCCTGGCGCGGCACGACCGGCCCCGCGAGGATTTCTACCTCTTCGTGGGCGAGCTGGTGCCCTACAAGCGGGCGGACCTGGCCGTGGAGGCCTGCAACCGCCTGGGCCGCAGGCTGGTGGTCATCGGCGGCGGGCCGCTGGAAAAAAGGCTGCGCAACCTGGCCGGACCCACGGTCACCTTCCTGGGCCGCCAGTCCGGGGCAACGCTGGCCGAGCACTACGGCCGCTGCCGGGCCTTGCTTTTTCCGGGCCTGGAGGATTTCGGCATCACCCCCCTGGAGGCCATGGCCTCGGGCGCGCCGGTGCTGGCCCTGGGCCGGGGCGGCGTGCTGGAGAGTGTGCGCGAGGGCGAGACCGGCCTGTTTTTCCGGGAGCAGAGCGCGGAAGGCCTGGCGGCGGCGATTCAGGACTTCGAGCGCCGGGGCGTGCGCCTGTCCGCCGGAGACATCGCGGCCCATGCCGCGGCCTGGGACGCCCCGCGTTTCCGTGGGGCCATGAGCGCGCTCATCGACGAGGCCCTGGCCGGGGCGCGCTGGTAGCCTATTCTCCCGAATTCTCGTGGCGCACCGCGTCCACTGTGCCGTCCAGGCGCGCCCGGTAGCGGATGCCGCGCCAGGTGAGCGTGTTGGTGGTCCAGGTGCGGGCGTAGCAGAACACGGAAAGAACCTGCGCCGCCAGGAAGGCCGCAGCCAGCCGCCAGGCCGGGCCGCGGGCCTTGGCGAGCGCGCCGAAACGCAGGCCCAGCAGGGCCAGCAGGCCGGAATAGGCGGCCGAGGCCCAGGCCGCAGTTCCCCATTGCCCGACGATCCCGGCCAGCAGGGACCAGCAGGCCGCGGCCAGGACAAGTCCGGCCCCCAGGGGAACCAGGGTCGCGGCCAGCCAGACCAGGGGCATGCAGAATTTGAGGTAGAACAGCTGGCGCGTCCACCAGTCCAGGAAGCCGCTCCAGGTCTGGCCCGCAAGCGGAGTGGCCAGCGCGGCCCCGGGCACGGGCAGGGCGCGGATGCCGCGCCGGGCCAGGTGCGGCCCCATGGTGAAGTCGTCCACAATGCCCCTGGCCCAGACCCTGTCCACGCTCTCGCGGAAGAACACCTCGCGCCGGATGGCCGTGGCCCCGCCCCAGGGTTGGGCCAGGAGCGGCGCGTTCTGGAGCATCATCACGGCCAGGGCCGCGAAGAAGTGGGCCAGGGTGGCCAGGCCCGCGTCCTCAGGGGCCACCAGGCGGTGGGTGGTGGAAAGCGGGGTGCGGCCCGCCATGACGGGAGCCAGGAGCCGGGCCAGAAAATCCGGCCGCGCCACGTGGCTGCTGTCGCAGAACACGAGGATTTCCGGGCTCTCCCCGGCGGCGCGGATGCCCGCCAGCAGGCTGTGGTTCTTCTGGCAGCAGGCCGTGGCCGCGCCCGCCACCACGAGATGCACGTTGGCGTGTCTCTGGCTGAGTTCCTCCACTGCCTGCACCGCTGCATCATCGGCGTCGCGCACCACGAACCAGGACTCAAAGGCCACGCCCTGCTGGTCCAGGAGCGAGGCCAGGCTGTGACGCAGGGCCGGGGAATCGCCGGTGAGCGGCACGATGACCGCCACCCGGGGCTGGGGCTGCGGCAGGACGGGGGCTGGTCCCGGATTGCGCGCCGTGCGCACGGCCGGAGCGCCCACGGCAAGGAGCAGCGCCAGCACGGCGAGATGGGCGGCCATGCCCAGGAGCAACAGGCTCATGCAGCCTCCGCGGACGGGCGATGCCGGGCGGTCCACCAGAGCAGGCCGAGCAGCAGGGTCAGGCCAGCGACCTGTCCGGGCATGGCCAGGCCCAGCTCCCGGCCGCCCCAGGCCAGGCCCCAGGCCACGGCAGCGGCCAGGACCAGCCGTAGCGCCGCGCCCAGGGAGAAGAGTCCGATGAGCCGCTGGCAGGAACCCAGAGTCAGCAGGGCCATGAAGCCCTTGGTGAGCACGATGCTCCAGACCGCTCCGTCCAGGCCCCAGCGGGGGATGGCCCAGGCGCAGAGGCCTGCGTTGAGGGCCAGCCCGGCCAGGAAATAGGCGGCCAGCAGCCGTTGCCGCCCCATGCTCAGGAGCAGGTAGTAGGCCAGGTTGTGCACGAAGGCCAAAAGGATGCAGAGGACCAGCCAGGGCTGGACGCGGGCCGCCTCGGCGTAGGCCGGGCCGTAGAGCAGGCCCAGGAGGAGGTCGCTCTGCAGGGCCAGCACGTACATGGCGGGCAGGGCCGCGGCGGCCAGAAGCGCGGCCTGGAAGCGGGCCGTGGCCAGAAACGCCGGGCGGTCGCGGTTCCAGAGCCGGGCCAGGAGCGGGAAGAGCACGCTGCCCAGGAGCAGGCTGGACACGAGCACGGACACGCCGTCCACCACCTGCCAGGTGGCGCTGTACTGGGCCACGGCCTCGGCCCCGGCCTGGCGCTGGAGAAAGAAGATGTTGATCTTGTTGTAGAGGATGGCGGCCACGGCCATGACCGTGAAGACGATGCTCTCGCGCCAGTTCTCCCAGAGCGAGGCCAGGCTCCAGGCCGCGGCGCGCAGCCGCCTGCGGAGCAGGATGCGGGCCGTGAAGAAGAGGCCCACGGCTGTCTCCACGGGCTTGAACAGGGCCAGGACCGCGGCCGGAGCGCCCAGGAGCAGGGCCGTCAGTCCGTAGGCGTAGGCGGCCAGGGCCGCGGCTCCGCGCAGCCGCCCTTCCACGTCCTGGCGGTGGAGCACCCGGCAAAGCACGTAGAAGGAGTTCACCTGGGCGTCCAGGCCGAAGGCCGCGCCGACGATCAGGGCCACGGCCAGCAGCTCCGGGCTGTAGGACTGCCAGAGGCAGAATCCGATCATGGTCGCCAGGCCCAGGCTGAAGAACACGGCCTTGATGGCCGCGATCTGACGGAAGGCCGCGCCCGGCGAGACACGGCCGCGGCTGAGCAGCACGGTGAAATGTTGGTTGATGCCGAATTCCGTGGCGAAGAGCAGGATCTGGCCCAGGCTCATGGCCAGCATGAAGTGGCCGAACAGGCCCGTGGAGCGCCGGGCCAGCAGGAGCAGGAACACGGCCTGGAGCCCGTCGCGGAACCAGCCCGCGGCCAGGAGATAGCCGAGCTTGCGCAGGGTTCCCGGCCGTCGCATTGCTCAGGCCCGCCGGGCGTTGGCCGCGCGCAGCCGGTCCAGGGGCGCGAACAGGGGGCTCGCCCGCCAGCCCAGGCTGTGCAGAACGCTGTCCAGGGTGGTGCGCAGCACGGCCAGGCCGTAGCGCACGGAATTGCGGAAGGAGATGGACGAGGAGTCGGCGGCGTAGCGCGTGGGGCAGGTGATCTCGCCCACCCGGAAGCGGGCATAGAGGATCTGACAGAGGAACTGGTTATCGAAGGCGAAGTCCTCGCTGTTGCCGTGAAAGGGGATGGCCTCCAGGACTTCGCGCGAGTAGGCCCGCAGCCCGGTGTGGAACTCCGAGAGCTTGGAGCCTAGAAAGAGGTTCTGGACGAGCGTGAGCAGGCGGTTGGCCGCGTACTTGTAGAGCGGCATGCCCCCGGCCAGTGCGCCGTTGGACAGGATGCGCGAACCGAGCATGCAGTCGAAGACCCCGTAGGCGATGGGCGAGACCATGGCCTGCACCAGCCGGGGCGTGTACTGGTAGTCGGGGTGGAGCATGATGACGATGTCCGCGCCCAGGGCCAGGGCGTTGTCGTAGCAGGTCTTCTGGTTGCCGCCGTAGCCCCGGTTGCGCTCGTGGCGGATGACCCGGATGCCGAGTCCGTCCGCGCACTCCACGGTGTTGTCCGTGCTCTCGTCATCCACGAGCAGGACCTCGTCCACCACCTGGGGCGGAATCTCACTGTAGGTCTTTTCCAGGGTGTTTCCGGCATTGTAGGCCGGCATGACCAGGATGATGCGCTTGCCGTTGATCACGTTCGCTCCGGGGGCGGGTCGCCGCCCCTGTTCCTTACCGGGCCAGGAACTTCTTATCAATGCGAAATTCCGCGGCGCAGGGCGTGTTCACCACGTCCACGCCCGCCTCGGGCAGTAGGGGCCACAGGGTGTCCCGCTCCAGAGCCAGGGCGTGCAGGGTGAGCGTGCCTTCGGGCAGGGCCGTGTCCGGCAGGAAGAGCGCGAAGCGGCCCTGGCTGTCGCTCATGGCCACTCCGGCCAGCCCGCTGCCGGACGTGAAAAGCACGGGCAGGGCCACGGCCCGGTCCAACTGCCCGCGCACCTGCACCCCGCAGAGCCGATCGTCCAGGCCCCGGCCCGCCGCGGCCTCGAAGCTCCCGGCCGATGCGGAACCGTGCTGGTATTCCGCCATGGGCCGCAGGAAATGATACGGCCCCAGGCGCTGTTCCAGGAACAGAGGCAGGTGCGCGGCAAGGTAGGCCGGGTCCGGGAAAATGGCCTGGAGCGCGGCTGTGTCGGTGAGGCGATAGAGCTCCCGGCGGGCCGCTTCCTGGGGGACGTGGCGGTTGCGCAGCACAATGGCCGAAAGCAGCGAGGAAAGGAGAAAGAGGGCCAAGCAGCAGGCCAGGCCCCGGCGCAGCCAGATTCCGGGACGCTCCGGCAGATGTGCGCGGAGCAGGAGGAAGAGCGCGGCCAGGGCCATCCAGTATGCGCCGGAAAAGGTGGCGTAGCGGCTTTCCAGGGCTTGGCCCAGGCCGAAACCGCTGCGACCCGCGGCCGTGGCCAGGGCCGAGCAGAGGCCGAAGCCGGTGACCGGCAGCCAGGGCAGTGCCGTGGCCCAGGCGTGCTTCCTGGCCGCCGTGCGCAGAAGCGCGGCCAGCAGGACCAGGGAAAAGCCGCCCGCCAGCACGGCCAGGGCCAGGAGGTTGCGGTCGCTCACAACGGCCCCGCCCAGATAGGCCAGGACATAACCCGTGAACCGCAGGGGCGAGGCCAGGGCGGCCAGTACCGAGGGATGGTGCCCCGGCCTCTGGTAGCCCGCGAAATATGCGAGCCAGGCCAGGGCCCCCAGCAGGGGCCAGGCCAGGAGGACCAGACGGCGCTGGCTTCGGGCCTCGGCTCGGTACAGGAGCAGAGGCCAGAGGCAGGGCCAGAAGAACAGGCCGTTGACGAAGCTGAACGAGGGCAGGACGCCGACCAGGGCCAGGCCCGAGATGCGTGGGAAAGTGGGCGGACCGGCCCAGGCCAGGACGCTGCCGAGCCAGAGGCCCAGCACGGGCAGGAGCACGGAGCTGTTGATGCCCACGCTGAAGGTCTCCCACTGGAGCAGGGAGAAGGCCAGCAGGGAAAAGATGGGCAGGGGCGGCTCGCGGTCCGGGGACACGCGCCGGAAGAGCCGCGCGGCCAGGAGCACGCAGCCCCCGGCCAGGAGCAGGTTGAGCAGGTATTCGGGCCAGCGGCTCAGGCCGAATGCGGGCAGCAGGGCCAAGCCCATGAGCCGCGCGGCCAGGTTGCGCTGTTCGTTCTCCTGGGCCGCTAGGTCCAGCAGGCCGAAGGAGCCGTGGCGCAACTTCTCCAGGACCCGGGTCCAGATGATCCACTCGTCCCAGTTGAGCACGTCCACGGCCCAGAACAGCAGGCAGCAGAGCAGCACGGCGGGCGGGACTAGGGCCAGGAGCGGGGGGCGGGACAGGCGCGGCAGGGTCATGGGAACACGGTTCCTGCCTGCGCCGCAAGGGCGGACAAATCGGTGCGAGCGTTGCATCCTGCCACGTCCCGTTTTATAGAACCCCAGTCCGTTCAGGGCAAGGGCGCTTTTCGCCCGGCTGGAACCGGCGGACGAGCGGAAACATGAACAAGACCAGCCGGATCTCGCCGCGGGCGATCCTCAAGCTCTTCCTGCGGCATGCGCGGCATCCCTGGATCGCCAAGCGTCTGGCCCAGCTCCAGGCCGAGAAGTGGTGGTTCAACCTCCGCGGCCCCGGCCCGGCGGACGGCCGTGCGGACAAGATCCGCCAGGTGAGCATCCGCATCACCGACGTCTGCAACCTGCGCTGCGTCATGTGCGGCCAGTGGGGCGAACGCGGTTTCCTCCTGGACAAGGACCTGGCCGAGCTCAAGCGCGAGGAGGTCCCGGCCCGGCGCTACACCTATCTCCTGGACGACCTGGCTGCCCACGGCCACTGGCCCATCGTCTATCTCTGGGGCGGCGAGCCCATGCTCTATCCCGGCACCCTGGAGATCATCAGCCACGCGGCCCGGCTGGGCCTGCCCGCGTCCATCGCCACCAACGGCACGCGCCTGGCCCAGGGCGCCGAGGTCTTCGCCTCGGCCCCCATGCACCTGCTTCAGGTTTCCATCGACGGCCACGACTCGGCCCTGCACAACGCCATCCGCCGCAGCCCCGCGGGCGCGGACACCTTCGCCGAGATCATGCGCGGCCTGGGAGCCGTGCGCGAGGCCCGGGACCGAGCGGGCCGGGGCCTGCCCATCATCGCCTCGCTCACCACCATCTCGCGCGAGAACCACGGGCACCTCGTGGACATCTACGAGCGCCTGTCGCCGGAGGTGGACTTCCTCGTCTTCTATCTTTCCTGGTGGATCGACGAGGCCGCCGCCGCGGCCCACGACGCGGATTTCGAGCGCCGCTTCGGCTTCAGGCCCAGCCTGCACCGCGGCTGGATCGGCGGCTGGAAGCCCGAGGACTATGGACTGATCCAGGCCCAGCTGGCGGAAATCCGCGAACGCTCCGCGCGCCGGGGCACGCCTCCGGCCGTCCTCATTCCGGACATCGACGGCGTGGACAACCTGCGCGCCTACTACACGGACCACGCCGCCACCTTCGGCTATGAGCGCTGCATCTCCATCCGCCAGGCCGTGGAGATCAACAGCAACGGCGACATGTCGCCCTGCCGCGACTACCACGACTACGTGGTGGGCAACGTGCGCGAGCGCACCGTGACCGAACTGTGGAACTCCGAGCCCTACCGCCGCTTTCGCCAGAGCCTGGCGCGCGACGGACTCATGCCCGCCTGCACGCGCTGCTGCGGGCTCATGGGCTACTGACCCGGCCATGGCGCGCATCGCCTGGGGCATCATGGGGGACTCGCGGGGGCACCTGACCCGCGCCCTGGCCCTGGCGCGGGAGTTTCCGCAGCACGAATTCCTGTTCCTGGGCGGAGGCTGCGTGGAGGAACTGCGCGGCCAGGGCTTCCGCGTCCACGATTTGCCCATGCCCGGCACCATCCTGTCCCATGGCCGGGTGCGGGGCCTAGCCACGGCCGCCAACTTCCTGTGGCTCGTGGCGCAGAGCCCGCACATCCTGCGCGGCCTGCGCACGGTCCTGGAGGAGTTCCGGCCCGACCTGGCGGTCACGGACTACGAATTCTTCCTGCCCCGAGCGGCCCGGATCATGGGCCTGCCCTGTCTGAGCCTGGACCACCAGCACGTGCTCACCAAGTGCCGCCTGGAGCCGCTGCCCGGGCAGTTCCTGAACCATCTCGCCACCACGGCCTCCGTGCGCCTGCTCTACAGCCGGGCTTCGCGCTACTTGGTGACCTCGTTCTTCCCGGCCGAGCCCCTGGGGCCGGACACCGAGGTGGTGGGGCCGGTCCTGCGGCCGGACGTGCCGGGCCTTGTCCCGCAAGCGGGGAGCCATGTGCTGGCCTATTTGCGCACCGGCCTGCCCCGGCCCCTGGCCCAGGCCCTGGCCGCCTCGGGCCGCGAGGTGCGCATCTACGGCCTGGGCGCGCTGCCCGCGCAGGGGCGGCTCCGCTTCCTGCCCGGCGAGCGCGCCGCGTTCCTGGAGGACCTGGCCTCCTGCGCCTTCGTGCTCTGCAATGCCGGGCACAACCTGCTCAGCGAGGCGCTCTGTCTGGGCAAGCCCGTGCTGGCCCTGCCCTCGGCCATGTTCTACGAACAGCACGTGAACGCCCGGCATCTGCGGGACATGGGCCGGGGCGACTTCTTCCCGGACCCGGCCCGGGCAGGCCAGGCCCTGGCCGCCTTTGAGCGGAATCTGGACCGTTTCGCGGCCGCGGGCGCGAAAGGTCTTGAACCCGGCAACGGCCGGGCCGCCGCCGCGGTGAACCGGCTCCTGCCGTGAGCCGGGAAAGGGACGCCATGGACCGCCCGCGCATCGCCTATGTCACGCTCTGGTTCCCCAAGGCCTCGGAGACCTTCGTCTTCCGCGAGGTCAAGGTGCTCGCGGAGCTGGGCCTGTCTGTGGCCGTGTTCACCCTCTACGGCCGGCGGAGCGAGCCGCTTTCGCCGGAGATGCGCGCCTTCCCGCCCCCGCAGCGCCTGGGCTCGCGGGCCGCGCCGCGGATCCTGGCCGCGTTTTTCGCAGAGCTGATCCGCCGCCCGGGCCGCACCCTGCGTCTGGTCCGGCACTGCCTGGGCCAGGGCTTCGCCTCCCTGGAGCGCCTCGGCGAAAACCTCTGGGGCTTTTTCGCGGGGTTCGCCCTGGCCCACCGCTTCCGTCACCTGGGCGTGGAGCACATCCACGCGGCCTGGGCCGGAGGCGCGGCCACGGCCGCCCGCGTGGCCTCGGTTCTCACGGGCATCCCCTTTTCCTTTGCGGCCCGGGCCGGGGACATCTATCCACCCGACCTGGCCCTGGCGGGCAAGGTGGCGGCAGCCGCCTTCGTGCGCGTGAACTACGCCGCCAACCTGGACTACATCCGCTCTTTTGCCGGGGATGCGCCGGACAAGGTACAGCTCGTGTACAATTGTCTGTCCCTGGCCCCGGAAGACCCTGCGGCCGGGGAACGCGGGTCGGGTCCGCTGCGGTTCCTGGCGGCCGGGCGTTTTGTGCGCACCAAGGGTTTTTCCTTCCTGCTCGAGGCCTGCGCCCTGCTGCGGGATCGCGGCGTGGACTTCCGCCTGACCCTGGCCGGGGACGGACCCCTGCGGGCCAGGCTGCGGCGGCAGGTGCGCGACCTGGGCCTGGAAGGGCTGGTGGCCATGCCGGGATTCCTGAGCCACGACGCGCTGTCCGCGCTCATGCAGCAGTCCCATGCCCTGGTCATGCCCTGCGTGGTGGATGTAAGCGGCGACCGCGACGGCATCCCCAACGTGATCATGGAGGCCTTCGCCCACGGCCTGGCCGTGGCGGCCACGGACGTGGCGGGCATTCCCGAGGTGGTGCGGCCGGACACGGGCTGGCTCGCGCCCCAGGCTGACGCCCCGGCCCTGGCCGCGGCCCTGGCCGAAATGGCGGCCGATCCCGCGGAACGGCAACGCCGCGCCCAGGCCGGGCAGCGGCTGGTGCGCGCGATGTTCGATCCCGAAGCCAATGCCCGGCAGCTGGCCGCCCTGTTCGCTGCGCACAGCCGGGGAGCCCGCTGATGTGCGGCATCGCGGGCATCGTCCAGGAAGGGCCGGCGGCCGCCGAGCTGCGGGAGACCGCCGAACGCATGGCCGCCCTGCTGGCCCATCGCGGCCCGGACGGCGCGGGCGTGCTGGTGCGCGGCCCCGCAGCCCTGGCCCACCGCAGGCTCATGGTCATCGACCCGGCCACCGGGGCCCAGCCCATGAGCGATCCCACGGGCCGCTTTCATGTGGTCTTCAACGGCGAGATCTACAACTACCGCGAGCTGCGCGAGCAGTTGCGGGGCGAGGGCCTCTCCTTCGCCACAGCCTCGGACACCGAGGTCCTGCTCCAGGCCTACGCGCGGCACGGCCAGGACTGTCTCGCCCTGCTGGACGGCATGTTCGCCTTCGCCCTCTGGGACAGCCGCGAGCAGAGCCTGTTCGCGGCCCGCGACCGCCTGGGCAAGAAGCCCTTCTATTACCGCTGCGACCACGGCCGCTTGGTCTTCGCCTCGGAACTCGCGGCCCTGAACCCGGCAGGTGCCATGGGCCTCGATCACGCGTCCCTGGCCGCGTTCCTCTGCTGCAAGTGCGTGCCCTGCCCGGCCACCATTTTTGCCGAGGCGGCCAAGCTGCCGCCTGGCCATTGCCTGACCTGGCAGGCCGGGAACCTGCGCGTGCGGCCTTACTGGACCCTGCCCGAGCCCGGCCCGGCCCCGGACATGGAGGAGGCCGCCGAGCGCCTGCGCGGCCTGCTGCGGTCCGCGGTGCGCAAACGCCTGAAGAGCGACGTGCCCCTGGGCGCGTTCCTGAGCGGCGGCCTGGATTCCACGGTGGTGGCCACGCTCATGGCCCAGGAGGCCTCCGAGGTGCGGACCTTTTCCATCGGGTTCGCGGAGCCGTCTTACGACGAGACGCGCTTCGCCCTGGCCGCCGCGGACTTCGCCGGGACCCGTCACAGCGTGCGGCAGCTGGACGCGGCGCTCTGCCTGGACATGCTGGCCGATACCGTGGCCGGGTTCGACGAGCCCTTGGCCGACCCCTCCATCGTGCCCACACGGCTCTTGAGCCGCTTCGCCCGCGAGCACGTCACCGTGGCCCTGTCCGGTGACGGCGCGGACGAACTGTTCGGCGGCTACGAGCATTTGCCCGCCTTTGTCTGGGCCCGGCGGCTGGCCCTGGGCGGGGCTGCGGCCCGGGCCGCCCTGCGCGGGCTGGAGGCCCTGCTGCCGGTGTCCCGGGGCTACGTGAGCCCGCGCCACGCGCTGCGCCGCTTCCGCCAGGCCGTGGCCGCGCCGGACGCCCAGCGCGTGCCGCGCCTGCTCCTGGCCTTCGAGCCCGAGGCTCTGGCCGCGCTTTGCAGCGGGCCGCTGCCGTCCACGGCGGACCTCCTGGGCCGCCCGGAGGAAGGCTTCGGCCAGGGCGGGGAACCCCTGGACCGGGCCCTGCGCTGGTACGTCCTGCGCTACCTGCCGGACTACATCCTGGCCAAGGTGGACCGCTGCTCCATGCGCCACGGCCTGGAGGTGCGCTCACCCTTCCTGGATACGGCCGTGGTGGAGTTCGCGGCAGGCCTGCCCGCGTCCTTCAAGATGCCCGGGGCGCGGCGCAAGTGGTTCATGAAGCAGGCCCTGGGCCGGCACATGCCCGGGATCGTGCGCCGCCGCGGCAAGCGCGGCTTCCTCATGCCCGTGGCCGGGTGGCTGGCCGGAAGCCTGCGCGGGCTGCTGCGTGACATGGCCTCCCCGGCGCGTCTGGAACGCCAGGGGCTGTTCCGGCCCGAGGCCGTGGCCCGGCTCCTGCGCGAGCACGAAGAGGGGAGCGTGGACCGGCGCGAGGAGCTGTGGACCTTCCTGGTCCTGCAAATCTGGCTGGAGTCGCGGGGACTCTAGGCGGCGAGCCGGACGTGGTTAGAGCGAAAAAACGGCGACAGCCGCAAAGAACATGAGCAGCAAGGCCAACCCGAGATAGCCTGCCCAGCACAGGGCGTTGAACGCAGACCCACCCCTGCCCCTGGAAGAGACTCGTGCGCGACGGCTTTCCACCACAAGGCCGATGAGGATCGCCCCCACGGGGATGACGGTGGCGACATAGCGGCCGTGCGACCAGTGGATGAATGGCTGCATGAAACAAAGAAAAATCAATCCCTTGGTGGCGAGGATCAGGGCTTTCGTCCTGTCGTCCCGGCCGATGGCCGGCGTCAGCGCGGCCACGACGAAGGCGAGCATGAACAGCGAATAGCTCAGGGTGTTCAGGCCCAGGAACAGTCCCGACGCCGCGGGCCCGACGCCCTGCACCGGGCCGGACCCCTGCTGTTCATAGTTCGTCAGGAACCGCCCCAGAAACTGGTTCTGGTCCAGGAAGTAGTTCTTCAACGCCCTTTTGAGCCTGGAAAAGAATACCGGCGCCGTCAGCTTGGCGAGCACGTCGCGCCGCGTCTCCTTGTTCAGTTCAACGATGGAGATGCCGCGCTCTTTCGCCCGCCGCATCTGATTCAACCAGATGTTCTTCCCCGGATGCGTCGCCAGTTTGTCCATGGCCTCGAACTCGGCCTGTTCCATATAGTTGCCGATGATGGCCAGATCGACATTGGTCGTTGTGATGACGGTGGTGTTGAACGCACTGCTGATCGCCACGGTCCAGGGCAGGAGCAGGGCGATTGCGAGAAGCGGGGCCACAAGGGCGGAAAGGCAGGCTGTGAGGTATTGCGTCCGCGGGGCATCCTTCACGGCGAGGGCGGCCCCGAGGATGAACACGATGGGGATGGCGAGGATGGAGTTGGAACGCAGATAAATGGCCGCGCCCAACAGGACGCCGATGACCACGCATTGCGCGCAGAGCCTGCGAAAGCCCGCCGAATCGAACCGGATTTCCGAGAGCAGCATGCAGGCAAGGACAAGGACCTTTGTTGCGAGGAGCTCCATCCAGTACGTGAACATGAACGGGAGAACATAGGGGAAGAGCGATGCAATGAAGAACAGCGCCGCGGCCAGAAGGTGGCCTGCCCTTTTGAGCTTCAGGAAAATGACGGAGAACAATGCGAAATTGATGAGAAAAAGAGCAAGCCTGTGGAACATCAGGCTGTCTGAAAAACAATGCAGGATGCAGGACAGGAATGCCGCGCCGGGCATGAACCAGCCCGCCCCGATCAGGTCCGGAAAAGGCTTCCCGTGGAATAACCAGGCATGGAGCAGTGCCCCGTTCTTGAAGAAATTGCCCTCGTCCCCGGAAAGCGGAACATGGCCCATGAACAGGACCAGGACCGCAATTCCAACGAGAAGAAATGCGCCGAGGGCGATATATGTTCGCCTCCCGGACAATGCCCGTCTTGAGAGAGAGGAAGGAGCATTCACGCGCGCGGCACCATGTTGTTGCGGTCAAGGGGCAGGTCTGCCAGTTCCTTCAAGCGGATTCCTTCCAGGCTGTGCTCCCGGGACAGCCACTCCAGGAACCGGCGGAGCTTTTCCAGCATGCGGTCCACGTCCGCCTGTCCGGGCAGGTGCGGATTGGCCCCGGGCAGCAGTTCCGAGGAGTGCAGGAACATCACCAGAACCGTGCCGCCGCGCAGGGCGTGGAGTGTGGTCGCCAGTTTCATGGCCGCCAGGGAGTGCCACACGGGTTGCACGCTCACCCTGCCCAGGGCCATGAAGGTCCGCAGAGCGGACGGGGGCAGGACGCGGCGCAGGCCGAACACGGCCCGGGCCGCGGCTGTGCTCAGCGGGAACACGCCGAGCGGGGCCTCCACCATGTCCCCGTTGGCGGTGTGCAGGGGATAGGGATCGCCCCAGCCCAGGAAGTGATCTGTCCCGGCCGGAGTCAGGGCCAGGGGCTGCACGCTGCTGTCCACGCGGATGCCCAGGCCGGGCAGGGCATCGCGCACCGCGTCCGTGAAATCCCAGCGGCCCATGCGGAAGGACGCCGGCGGCCTGCCCGCGCAGGTTTCCGCCGCTTGGCACAGGCTCTCGAGCTTCTTATGGAGCAGGGGGCCGGGCAGGCGCGCGGCCGAGGGGCGGCCCTGGTCCAGGGGCGAGAAGGGCGGGGTGTTCCAGAGGTGGAGGTGCGCGCCGATCTCCGCGCCGAGCGCGTCCTGCAGATGGCGCAGCCGCGCGGCGCAGTCCGTGTCCGTGAGCACGGGCCAGGTGGCCAGCAGGGTCAGGGGCAGGCCGAAATCGCGGCGCACCCAGTCCAGGCGCTCCAGCAGGGCCATGTTGCGGAAGGCCCGGGGATGGCGTTCGTACGCGCCGGAAAAGAGGCCCTCCTCCTCCACGTCCAGGGAGAAGACGAGCTTCATGCGGGCCTCTCGCCGCCGGCCTGGCTGTGTTCTACGCGCACGGCCTTGAGGTTGAGTCGGTCCCCGGCTTTGGTGGTGAGCACTCCCTCGGCCTTCTCTTCCCCGGTGGCGCGGCCCCGGAACTGGCGGCCGTTGTAGTGCCAGGCCACTACCTGCATCCCTTTGACCCGCCCGTTCACGTGATAGAGGTCCGTGCCGCCCAAGGGACCAGTGACCTCCACCACGCCCCAGACCCGGTTTCCGGACTGCGAGACCTTGGCCACGATGCGGGTAAGGAAGTAGCTGCTGCGCCAGGTTCCGGAAAAATCAAAGGGTGCGGCCATGGGTCTCTTTTCGGGTCCGCCCCGCCGTACTGTCAGGAGGCAGGGGAAGGAGTAGCGGCGTGGGAAGTCTCCCGCATGTCCAACAAAAAAATATTCGCATTAATGGGAATGCGCGGCAAGTCCTGGTTCAGCACCGCAAAATGCCCATGGCCTGCCGTTTTCCGGATGAATCGGTCGAAAGGAGCGAAGAACGGCGCGCCGCGCAGGAATTCCGGCGCGAAATGACGGCGGTCCACCACCAGGAAATCGATGCGCTCCCTGGCGCAAAACCGGGCCAGCTCGGCCGGGTCTTCGGCATAGTAGGCCCGGAACAGGCGCTCCAGCCGCGGGGCCACCTGCGCCCAGTAGGCCGTGCTCCAGGGATGGGCCAGCTCGAACGAGACGTACACGTTGCGCTCCCCGAAGGTGAGCACGTTGTCCATGAGCGCCGGGTGCCCGGCGAACACGGCGGTCTTGGGCGTTTCGCGCACAGCGGCGTAGAGGGCCGCGCCGTCGGAGTAGTCGTAGAGGGCCGTGCCGGAGAGCCGCCAGGCCCCGAGCAGGAGCGCGGCGGCCAGCAGGACCGCGCCCGCAGTCCGTCCCCCGCGCGCGGCCGTCCTGGCCAGGGGGGCGAGGCAGAGCCCCAGGCCCAGGCAGTAGAGGATGTTCGTGGCGTATTCCAGGTAGCGCGAGGGCACGAAGAGCTTGAAGAGCAGGGCCCGGGCCGCGAAGTAGAGGATCACCGAGGCCAGGAGCAGGAAGCCGAGCACGGGCAGGGCGGGCTTGAGCCGTTCGCGGTCCAGGCGGCGTGCGCCCAGGAAGAGGAGCGGGAGGAGCAGGGCCGTGACCGCCGCGCCCAGCCAGGGGTTGCCGTCGCGGAAGGGCGCGATGAGTTCCCAGGGCCGGGCGAACAGCTCCCACCAGACCGGGG
>Ga0067045_1029244_pt1 | contig 22617 bp, 20 predicted proteins | sample TerdegcTABiofilm_FD_59184 | JGI IMG/M metagenome (GOLD analysis project Ga0067045, IMG submission 59184) | Combined Assembly of (Gp0054472, Gp0054536) Wastewater bioreactor microbial communities from Singapore -Terephthalate degrading...
TCCCTCTGGGAGAGGGTTGGGGTGAGGGTGCCTTTCCACGCATCGACGCTCAATCGTGCTACGATTTTTGGCGTGTCCCGAGTTTTGAGACATTCTCGTCAAGCTTGTCCAACAATAGGGGCTTCGCGGAGAAGACGAGACGCCATGTCCGCCACTCACTCACCATCAAACCCTACGGCTGGTTCACTGAGGGAGATCCCGGTCTTCCTGACACTTCCTTGAGCGCATGTTCGAGGTTCGCTCTTGCATCATCCAGCCTCGGATCGAGGCGTAGGGCTGCACGGAAATGGCGGATCCCATTGTCCGGTTGACCGCTCATCATGTAAAGGACGCCGAGATTGTTATGCACGTCGGGGGATCCGGCTCCTATCCGTATAACATTTCTATAGACCTCTATCGCCTCGGTGATTCGGTTCGCACGAACGAGCACGTTAGCCAGATTTAGAAGAATCGGGGGAACATCGGGCTTTTCCTCGAGAGCTCTCCTGTAGAGGCTGACCGCCTCCTCGAACCGGCCGCTGCCCTCGACTAGTCGTCCCAGGTTGTTGGCCGCTTCGGACAAGCTGGGGTTGCTTGCCAAAGCCTTCCTATACAGCTCCTCGGCCTCCGCTGTCCTGCCCTGCATTTTCCTAATGAGCCCCAGGTTGTTGAACGCAATCGCGTTCCGGGAGTCCACTTCGAGAGCGCTCAAGAAGTAATCCTCCGCTTCCGGCAGTTTTCCCCGATCGAGATTCAGCCTGCCAAGAACTAGACGAGCAGTCAGGGAGCCAGGGTTTTGGCGAAGATTGTCATTCCACAATGTTGCCGTGCTGTTCCAGACTCTGGTGCGAGCCTCAGTTTGAACCACCAGGAGCGCCAGATACACGATTCCGGCCACAAGGAGAGCGTGCCTGAAGAGCGGCGGAGAGACAGTCGCCACGCGGTGTGCGAGGAGCGCCATGAGGCAACCTGCCCCAATCATTGAGAAATAGAGAAAGTGATTTGCCACGAACGAATGGAGCTGATGACCGAATTTGAATATCCCCGACGCGGGCAGGACGGGGATCAAAAATACTGCCAATGCCCAGAAGAACCGATCCCCCAGCCGTCTTCGAAAGACGATCAGCAGCCCCGTGACACCGAGCAGGCCTGCTAGTGGGACCCACCATCGCCAGGATGACAGATCCACGTGCCAAAGGGGATACACAACCGTCAGGTTGACAGGCGCGACAATCTTGGCGGCATAGAACCAGAGGGCGGACGCAAGAATAAAGGGCCGTTTCACCCAGGGGAGATCTATTGTGTCCGTCGGCTCGGTGCCCATGGCGAGCAGAGCGCTTCCCGCGGACAGGATGAAGAACGGGACAAGAGCTACCAATAGCGCTGGCTCGCATCTGAGGCGAGCGATCCATCCGCGGAAATGTCCTGAGCTGTTTTCGGCCTCCCCCAATCCACGATCTCTGGGCAGCATCACCTGGGAAGCGACCAAAATCACTGGAAAAAACACGTACGTTGGCTTCGCGAGCACCGCGAGCTCAAAGGTGAGGAGCGACAATCCGTAATGGAGCCGAGAGCCAGCGTCCCGGTATCTGAGGAAAGACAGCCATGACAGGAGGCAGAACATGGCTCCCAGCACGGTTTTCCGCTGCGCAAACCAGATGACTCCAGCCACCTGGACCGGATGCAGGAGAAAGAAGAAGGCCGCTATCGAGCAGAATGCCACGTCTGCTCCGAGAGCGCTCAAGAGCAGAAAGAGCAAGCAGCCGTTTATGCAGTGGAAGACGAGGTTCACGAACGCTGTCACAGAGGGCTCGGCAACGGTGGAGCCTACGAGATACTTGTCCAGCATCAGGCTTACAGAGCTTATGGGCGCGTAATATCCGGGAACAATACGGCCCTTGAAATCCATGAACAGGCCACCAGTCATAGCCACGGGATCGGTTGCGTCCAGCACCGCCCGATATGCCCCCAGATCCCAGCCGGCGAACTCTTGGGGGAGGTTCCGGCCGTAAACGATCATGGTCAAGAGCACGAACGCAGCGAGTAAGGCTCTTGCTACAACTTTTCCCCGTAGGTCTTTCCCATCGCTTGGCGGATCGAGCTCAAGCGCCCGAGCATTGCGATCAGGTACCTTTTCCATTGCTGCCTCGTTCCGAAGGGGGAACGACTTCCCGGTCGGAGATTTCCCATCTTGAGCTTCGCGTCGTGAGCGATGCGACCACGCTTCGAGTATCTGTATTCGAGAGAAGACTGGCTCAGCCGATCACGAAGCGAACTTTGCTGCCGCGTTTATCAGGCACTATTTCGAGCCGCGTGTCTATACGGTCCCGCAAATCCGGAACATGTGAGATCACCCCAACCAGTCTTCCTCCGCTTTGCAGATCGATAAGAGCCCGAAAAGCCAGATCCAGGGCTTCCGGATCGAGGCTTCCGAATCCTTCATCCACGAATATCGTATCCAGTCGTATGCCGCCCGAATAGGATTGTACGACGTCCGCCAAGCCGAGGGCCAGAGAAAGGGACGCGAGGAAACTCTCTCCGCCGGAAAGGGTAGACACGGGGCGCTCTCTTCCCGTGTAGGAGTCAACGACTTCGAGATCGAGCCCGCCGGATGTGCGCCGGTCGGCACGCTCACTCTGACGCTGCAAAGAGTACCGCCGGTTGCTCATGATTTCCAGCCGCTCTGACGCGGCCACCAGCACTTTGTCGAGCAGAGCCCCAAGGACGAACCGCTGAAAGGTTATCCCAACTGGATTGTGACCGTTGGCGACCTCGGAGATTCTTCCGACCACCGCGTAACGCGTCTCTTCGTGTGCCAGCTCTCGGGAGCACGATTCATAATCGGCAGCAAGCTTTGTTACCCGCTTGAGGGATTCAGAGAGGGTTGCTTCGCGCTGCAACGCGGTCTGTAGCCGCGCCTTGGCTTCGTGCGCGGTCTTTTCGATGCCTTCCAAATCCGGAGGAACGAGTCCGTTGGCCGCTTTCTTCGCTCTCGCGAGCCGATCTCTCGCTGATTCCAGACTTGTGTGAAAGGTCTGGATTTCTTGCTCGAGTGAGTCCATTTCGTGCGGGCCTTTCTTCCCGGATCGAAAATCGTCCACATCGGTAAAGCCCGCGTCCCTTATGGTTTTCAGAAAGAGTTCCTGATGCTCTAGCACGGATCGGGCTGCCTCGGCAGCGGATTCCTCCGCCGCTGTCAGAGCTGTGGTCCGAGAGGCTAGTTCCTCGCGAGAGCGGGACAGGGCCTCTTGCGCTGCCTCCCAGGCGGCTTCAAGCGATCCAAGCCTCGCCTGCTCTCGTTCCACTGCTTGCCGGACGGCCGACTGCTTCCTCAGATTTTCAGGGATGCCGCTCTGCAGCGCAGCCACCTCCGCTTCCGCTGTCTGGCTCTCTATCATGGCGGCCTGGTGCTCCTGCTCCACTCGGTCCCGCTCTTCGCGAAACCGTTCGAAGTCTTCCCTAAGCCCGGCGGTCTCCTCGGACAACCGCATCAAGTCTTTGTGCGCAGCGTCTGCTTTCTTCAGCTCCTGTTTCAATCGTGCCAATTCGCCCTCGGCCTCTTTCGGATCGCGGATCTCATCCCCTAAGGTTTCCCTCAGCACGATTGAGGTTGCTGCGACCTCCGCAATCCGACGCTCCAGATCCATTTTTTCATCCCTGATATTCTCCACTTCCTGCTGCAGCTCGGTGACGCGCGACTTCTTGGCCTTTAGAGAGCGATCGCTTGGTATACCATGGTCCACCACCGCGGGGGTAGGATGGTCCGTGGAGCCGCAAACAGGACAGGGGAGCCCCGGCTCCAGTCTTTGAGCGAGTACCGCGGCCTGTCCTTCCACCCAGGCGCGGTCCAGCGCTTCCAGCTCGGACATGGCGCTATCGAGCGCTTGCACGGCCTTTTTCAGCCGCTTTTCCGCGCCATCGAGCGCATACCTCAGAGAGGCTTCCCCCTGGACGAGCTCCTGAAGGCGCCGAGAATTCCGTTGCACTGTCTCAGCATGGGCCACCTTGTGCTGAAGAAGCTCACGCTGGTCGGCCACTCTCTCCAGATCCCTCAATAGCTCTTTGTTTTGCCCGATTTTCTCTGCGCAGGCTTCCAGGCGACGCGTGGCCTGCGCGAGTTCTTGCCCTTTGCTGGATAGAGCTCGCCGAGCTTCATCGGAGCGCCGTGCCGCTCGCTCCAAGTCCTTCACTCGCGCCGCAAGGTCCGCTAGGCGCCCCAAAGTCCGGCGAGCCTCCTCACGCTCTCCGGCTCTTTTCTTTTCCGCTTCGAGGTTTTGCTCTGCCTCTTCAACAGTAAGCTTCCCTTTCACAAAGGCATCCCTGGCAGTCTTGAGTCGTTCGGACGCCTTCGCAGACTCCTGGATGCTCCGCTCCACACTCCTCTCTTCAGAGATGAGCGTTGCGGCCCGCTTCGCACGGGAGAGGGCACCACTCTTGGACTGGTAGACCGGAATCTGGCGCTCCAAATCGGCGAGGGCTCGTTCGGCATCGGCAAGCTCCGCCAGCCTCTCGGCAGTCCGCCTGGCCTCCGCAAGCTTCTCCTGGACTTCAATTTCTTGGGCTTTCAGGATTTGGATATCTTTTTGAACATCTGAAAGCTGTTCACATGTCTGGGTCTCACGATCTTTGAGATCTCCGATCGTTTCCGATTCAGCCTGGTCCAGTATGAACTTCAGGCGGCTTCCCAGGTCTCTCACCTGGACCTCGATCTCCTTTGACGCTTGCTTCAGGGCTTCTTCGACCCTTCTGTACAGCTCCGTCTGGAAGAGGACTTCGAGGATCGCCTGGCGCTCTCTGGAATCCGCAAGCAGGAGCTTGCGGAATTGCCCTTGCGGCAGCACAACGACCTGACGGAACTGATCTCCTCGAAATCCCAGGAGGTCTTCTACCGCCCTGGTGACCTTCGACCATTGTGAGGCTATTACTTCACCAGGATTCTCGTCGCCGGGGTTCTCGGCCAGTCGGGTCAGGGTTGCTTCGGCGCGAATCTTTGCACTTCCCGTGCCGCGAAGCCGGGGACGTTGCTGTTCCGGTCTCCGATGAATGCGGTACCTTTCTGTGCCGAGGCGGAAATCAAAGATCACCTCTGTTGGAGTTTGCGGGTCAGAGAGATCGCTCCGGATGCGTTTCACATCCCGCTCCGGGCCGGAACACTCCCCGTACAGCGCGAAAGTCATGGCATCGAGAATCGTTGTCTTGCCCGATCCGGTGGGACCGTGGATGAGAAACAGGGTTCGATCGCGCAGCTCCTCGAAGTCGAGGACTACCTCTCCCGAGTACGGTCCTATGGCGCGGACCACGAGCTTTATCGGCTTCATAAGCTCGACACCTCCCGTTCTTGCCGGAGTACCTTGTCCGCGATGACCTCGTACGCCTCCGCCTCCTGCTCGGATAGCTCCTCTCCAGTGACTTCCCGGAAAAAGAGCGCAAAGAGATCCGCATCCCTCATACGCCGATAGTCGCAGCCACGCTCCAAGGCAGCGGGACTCGCAGCGGATTGCGCACGCTCCACATGGAGACAATTGGGATACACCTCGCGAAGCTTTCCCATGAGGTCCAAGACTGGTCCTTGGTCTTGCACAAGGACCATCATGTAGTCCTCTCGATTCTCTCCGGGCCCGGGACCCTTAAGGATGTCCTTCACGTATCCGGAAATGACGCGCACATCTCTTCGAGGTAAGATGGGAACCGATTCGACGCGGGTGTATCCCCGGGCATCCATTTCCACTACATCGATTGATTTCGTGTGATTTGCCTCGGAAAAGGAGTATTTCAGCAGCGACCCCGGGTATCGTATGCGAGGCGTTCCGGCCTCCTGCGGCCTGTGCAAGTGCCCGAGCGCCGCGTAGTTGAAGCCGTCGAAGCATGCCGGATCGACTCTGTCGGATCCCCCAATAGAGAGAGGACGCTCCGACTCACTTTCCGACCCGCCTGCCACAAAGACGTGACCGACAATCACGCTTCGCTCTTCATGGGATCGTCGAGATCGTATCCTCTGAACCAGCTCTCGAAGAGCGTCATTATGGTCCTTGATGTTTTCGCAGGCCAGCTGCTCCCGCAGGACGGACGTCTCGCCGAAAGGTATAGGATAGAAGACCACGGGCCCCCACCGATCTGCAAAGGTGACCGGTGGAGGTTGGGAGCTGACTGTCCCGAAAACGTGGAGGTTTCTTCCAGCCATCACCCGTGAGCCAAACTCCAGGCGCGGGGCGCTGTCGTGGTTGCCCGCAATGCAGATGACAGGAATCCGCAAGTCCAGCACGAATCGCGAGAACACGTCGTCCAGCAGCTCCACTGCCTCAGGTGGGGGAACGGATCTGTCGTACACGTCTCCGGAGACGATCAGCACGTCTGGTTTGGCATCTCGAGCCACGTAGATCAGGCAGTCTAGCGCATAGGCCTGGTCGTCAGTGAGGCGAACGCTGTACAGGGACCGTCCCAGATGCCAGTCTGCGGTATGGATGAAGCGCATGATCCCTCTCCAGAGCTTCGGTCATCTGCGAAGGTGATTCAAGGCGAGCAACTATAGAAAAAAAATCCTCTGACTGCAATTGCTCCGGAGCGAAAGCACAGCCCGTGACCTTTTTCTGCCCTCCATTTGAGCAGGCCCGATCCCCGCCCACATCTCGAGGTAAGTTCAAGAAACGAATACCGGCGAGACGCCGGTGCTACGGGAAATTGGCGCCAAGATCCTCGCCGCACGGACAGGCTTCAGACGTACTGTTGCTTGAAAACGGTCACGCTCCCCAAATTCTCGGCGTGTGACACTGCAATCAGGAAAACCGCACTGCCGTGAATCCGAGGCCGTATTTGCGAATAGGGGTGCTTCTACCATCCCCGACGGATTGACGTTCCCTTGAGAATTGCCTTTCTCTGTTCTTCAGGGATCCGAGTGAGGTGTTCGACTGCAGCAATGACGATGTGTCTCGGGGAGGTTCCGAGAGCTTTCGACAGGCTGAGGACCTTGTCCACCAGATCGTCGGGAAGAAGGAATTCATTTTGTTTATCGTCGATGTGAGGCATGACTTACCCGGCCGAGAGAGCGGACACTTAGTTGATCAGGATCGTTTCGCCCATTCAGGGTATCGCCGGCCGCCCGATGAGGATCTCGCGTCCTCGTTCCACGTCGCTAGCGATCTGGGCCTTAAGATCCTGGACGGATGCAAACTTCACTTCGTTGCGCAGCCGTTCCACCAGGTAAACAACAATGGTCTGGCCGTAGAGATCCCCGTCGAAATCGAGAATATGCACTTCGTAGGAGACTCGGCGATCCCGAAAAGTCGGATTGTACCCGATGTTCATGACCCCTCGATGAATGGTGTCACCGACACGACAATATACCGCGTACACTCCCTCGGGAGGATGAAGCTTCACCTCGGGCTTGATGTTGGCTGTAGGGAATCCCAGCCCCTTTCCACGGTGATGCCCGTGAATTACCCGACCTTCGACCGTGAATTCACGCCCTAGAAGCTCGTTGGCTTCTCGAATCTCACCTCGCAAGAGATGTTCGCGTATTCTGCTTGAAGAGACCATCACGTTGCCCTTTTTTACCGGCGGCACGATGTGACAGGAAAAGCCCAGTTGAGTAGCCATTTTCTTGAGCACGTGAGCATCTCCAGCCCGATGCTTGCCGAACCGATAGTTTTCTCCAATAAATACGTGCCGCGCTCCCAGCTCTTCGACGAGCACGTCTTCCACGAATTCCTCAGCAGTCTGATCGGCGAAATCAAGGGTAAATTCCGCCAGGATAAGGACATCCACTCCCAGATGCTCGAGGATGGCAGCACGTTCCCGCGGGGTGGTAATACGCGGGATTTCAGGAACCTTATTCAGTACGACCCTCGGATGGGGATCAAAGGTATAGACAATGGCATCGCGACCTTTCCGATGAGCACTTTCCACAGTACGTCCGAGTATCTCTTGATGGCCCAGATGGACTCCATCAAAGTTCCCCAGGGCTACGGAAGGGTCTGCGAACTTGTGATAAATCTTTTCGCGAACGCGAATGATTTCCATACGTGCTGACTGTTTTCTGCCGTCCCTTCAGAAACGAAATCAATCCCGCGCGGGCTCTGCGGGCTCCTCCGAGCTCAAGGACGCGGGCTGACTCTCGACGCGAGCCTTGAGATCGGAAATCTCTCTATCTTTCTGCTCGAGCTCTCTCTTGAGACGCACACCTTCCGATTCGAGAGCAGAAATCTTCCCGTTCAGCTCGTCCACGACGCCCTGATGCTCCTTGTCTGTCTTAATCATTCTGCGACGCTCACGCACCCATTTCAACTGGGTCACGAAGTCGCCTACCGCGGCTATGATAATTCCCAAAGCTACACAAAAGGTCACCAGTTCCCAGAACTGTACAGTTATTGGCTCGGAAAGCCCGAAGTAGTTAATTTGCATCACGATCTCCTTGTTCTTCATGAACAAGGAAATGACGAATATTACAAACGCGAGCTCTATGATCCTCTTGAGCAGCCTCATTTTTCCTCCGATCCGTTTATGTCTGGATACAGACGCGTGAACGCCTCTCGCAGCTTACCCCATGTACTTCGAAGATGCTCGGGAATAACCCGTACGTCGGCCAAGACTGGCATCATATTGGTGTCCCCGTTCCAGCGGGGCACAACGTGATAGTGGAGATGCTCCTCGATGCCGGCTCCCGCTACAGAGCCCAGGTTCAGCCCCACGTTGAATCCGTCGGGCCTCATGACCTTTCTGAGTACCTGGAGAGCTCTGCACACCTCCTGGATGAGCAGAGCGTTCTCTTCAGGATTGAGCTGGCAAATGTCCCACACGTGCCTGTACGGACATACCAACAGGTGGCCGTTATTGTAAGGATATTTGTTCATAATAGTAAAGGCACCTTGAGCCCTATGGACAATCAGGTTTTCTTCGTCCTCTCTTGAGACCGGTTTTGTGCAGAAAATGCATTCTTGCTCTTTCTCTTTTCCCAGAATGTAGTCGATTCGCCAGGGGGCCCAGAGTCTTTCCATGTGTCCTTATATATCCAATGTGCCGGGAAGCGATTTTGTTCCCACTACAGGGTCACAATTCTCCCGGTTACGGTATCGTCTAAGATTTCAAGCAAGCCCACAGTAGGGGTATTGAGGTACCGATTCCTGCTCGCGGACCCGGGATTGAACATGTAAGTCCCGTTCACCATTCCGCAAAAAGGGTCGTGCGAGTGACCGTACACGATGACGTCAGGTAGGTCCTCTCCGAACCTGGCCAGAATTCGTGCCGCAAGCCCTTCTCCCGATCCCCATCCATGGATCAAGCCGATCCGCTTCCCTGCTGCCTCAATAATTCTCGTAGGAGGCAACGAATCGGCAACCTCGTGGTCGTCCATATTTCCGCACACTGCCAGGACGCCCCGCTCCTCCAGTCGGTCAAGCACGCTTCGTGTTACGATGTCCCCAGCATGGAGGATCATGTCCGTGTCGGCGAAAATCACCTCCAGGATATGTTCGAGAGCAGCGTTGGGAGTTCTGAGATGCGTGTCGGAAAGTACTCCAATCTTCATATTATTCCGCCTAATGCCTGTGGTCAGTCTGCGCTAGCATTCGACGCCCTGATCACCAAGTCTCCTCCGACTACAACAGTGGACCCTGCAATAAGAATAATTCCGCCCACATCAACATACGATTCGGCACGGTTCAGGACCGAAGTCACCGATTCGCCCGACGCAATACGATCACCGATGTCTCGACAGAAGGCGGAAGCCAGACACGCGGATCTCGACATCACCGTTACCGCGTGAACACCGCGGCCTGGAACGTACGTAGATATCCCGAAATGCAGCTTATATGAGGGTAGTGCGAGAATTAGTCGCTCGTGAAGGGGGGAACCCTTCGCATACAGGTGGACGTCTACGGGATAGCTGCTTCGAATACATGTGTCCGCACCACTGGACACCACGAGGTTTGCCGAATCAGCAGCCAGGTCCCGGCTGACAAAATCAGCTATGGCTCCGCTTATGCACGACATTGGTGCCACGCCGGTTTTGCGGCATGACAGGTCGGTGTACCGCACAATTTCAGGGGCAGATCCATATATCTGAATCGGTGAGACGGTCTCGCGAAACGCTGGGTGCTGCCGCAAGTATTCTTCGATCTGATACCGATACCGGAACACGGCATCTTTCACTTTGGGGGTCAAATCAGAATGAGCCTGCACATGCAGGTTGGTCTCACGCACCTCGACCTCAAAGCTCACGGAATGAGCCAGGGGAATCCGATTGCGGTAATTCTTTCTTTCGTAAATGTCGTAAATTGACGGCATACCCACACCCATCGAGCCTGTCGAGCCTAATCACCCTGAAAATGCCGTGAAACGAGTGGCTCGATTATTCCTTTGACCCGGCAACGTGTCAAGGATAATTTCCCCCCTGCTGTCCTCGATCCCGAGCCGGTCCGCGCCGTGCAGATGGGATCGGAGCGCTTGCCGCAAGATTCGCGCCCCCGTCCATACGCCTAGTTCTTTTTATCCAAGCCTCCGATCAATCCTTGCCCCTTTTCCCTTCCATCAGCACAGACTGGAGGTCGTACGCTCGAATTTGGCTCCTGGACCGCATGAAAGACAGCCAATCCGTCTTCTTCCGCTCCAAAGTTATCAATCGTGTTCCAGAAATCCCCGGCAAGGAGTCCACAGCAAAATCGGTGACCACCCCTTCAATCTTTGGGGAGCTCCACAATTCCTCGAGCGCGTCACCGTTCCACCTCAATCCTATGACCTGGCCTTCCTCGAGCATTTTGGATCTGCTCAACAATCTCCTTGTCTTTGAATGATGGCTTATAGCTAGAACCTGATATATGCCGTCTCCCGTGACATCTAGGCACATGATTCTGGGCCTATAGAAAACAGTGTCATCGTCTTCGACGATGCCAGCAGGGGGGGTGCGTCGCTCCACTCCAGCCCATCTCAATGGCACGTCAGAACCGCCATAGTAGTCCTGAGAGACGTACAGGCGCTTACCGTCGGGTCTGTAGACCCGCAGGTGGTCGCTCTTGTCGTACACTACGATGAGCGGCTTTCGATCTCCGGACAGGTCGCCGATAGCAAACCCGAAAATGGGAATCTTTAACGGGACCCCGAAGCGATCCATAGACTGTAGAGCATCACCCTTGTCCGCGAGACGAACTATGGGACCGTCGTACATCTTTCTTTGACTCTTCTCCTGACCCAAGAGCACAGGCCCGAGAGTAGGGTACAGGATCACGCGCAAGAAATAAGGAGACTCCTGAATCACGGGAACGAGAGCACCATTTCTGTACTCGAGCACAAAGGAAGACACGGTTCCGCGGTTTTGCGCTGACACATAGATGCGGGCCGGTCCTTTCCTGATGCTTGCCACATCCACGCTCTTGAGCTCGAGGTTGCCTGCCGAATACTCGGTGAGAAGAGTCATGGCTCCACCAGAGATCTGGTAAAGGTGCACGGCGGAAGGGCTAATAATCACTACGTCGTTCTTGCCATCTCCGTCCACGTCCCCGATACCCATCCCGATTCCCAATATGGGCAACTCCTCGCTCCGCCAAACTTGGCCTGCGTCATGAGCTTGACCGATACGAACCGACGGTCGGGCCGCCGAAAGCCTCGCCATCGATCCTTCGGCCTGAAAAGCAGAACGGGGGGTAGGCCCCTCAGGCATCTCTGGGCTCGGAAAGGAATCAGAAATGCCAATCTTTTGGCTCCCAAGCGTGGTTGGCGCACTAGGAAAGGCAGATCGAAGGTCCATGACGGTGAAGAAGACCGTTGCGAAACAAACCAGACCCAAGAGTATCTTGAAGCGCATCATGGCAATCTCCCGATGGAGTGGTGGCGTCCGAGACAGTCACACTCAAGGCACGCTCGCGAAGCCCGGGTCGGGCAGCCGTAGCCGCTCCGGCCTCGGTGACGCCCAAATGCGTCTATAATACATCTGAAACGCGCAAAGGGATATGACTACCTTCCGGTCTAGGTGAACAAGACGGATACATGCCCGCGCAGATGATTCGAGCCCCGGCAGGTATACTTCTACGCATTGAATAACAGGAGGGCGAGGCGAGTGCTTTCACACGGTCGTCAGTAACTCGGTGTACGGATCAGGTTCGGACCTGCTCTCCATGGTCGCCACTGTAGCTCCTGGGTCAGGGGGAGCGGTTCACGGACCGAAACACAAGTATCGTTCACCCGAATCGTACACAATGCTGACGACAATCTGCTCCGGATCCAGCCGCGCGGCTTCCGTGAGTGCCACGTGCAAGGCAGCTCCTGAGGAAAGACCGGCATAGATGCCTTGAGTCCTGGCTAGCAACTTCACTCGTGCCACGGCATCCTCGTACGAAACAGGGGCAACCTCGTCAATGATCTCCGTATTCAATATCGTGGGGACGAAACCCGCGCCGATTCCGGGAATCATGTGCGGACCCGGATTCCCTCCCGAGAGAACGGGAGACTCTTCCGGTTCCACTGCAACGATGCGCGCAGACTTGCTCCGCTCCTTAAAGATTTCGCCCACACCGGTGATAGTTCCCCCAGTTCCTACGCCCGCTACGAACACGTCGGGAACTCTCCCCAAGGCCTCGATGATCTCGATTGCCGTGGTTTTTCTGTGAGCCTCGGGGTTAGCGGGATTCTCGAACTGATTGATCATAAAGGTTCTAGTATTCTTGTGAAGAATGTCCATGGCCTTGTTGACCGCCCCGCGCATCCCGTTGGAAGCGGGAGTCAAAATGATTTGAGCACCGTACGAGGAGAGAAGCTGTCTCCGCTCCTGGGTCACCGTGTCCGGCATAACCAGCTTGAGGGCATGCCCCTTGGCTGCCGAGATCATGGCTAAGCTCACGGCGGTGTTCCCGCAAGAGGCCTCAACCAAGCAGTCACCAGGCCGCAAATCCTGATTGCGCTCCATTGCCTCTATGATCGAAAGGCACATCCTGTCCTTTATGGAGCCGCCTGGATTTCTCGATTCCAACTTGCACCAGACCTGAGCGCCCTTCTCATCGGGAAACTTCAGCCTGACAATGGGAGTTTGTCCCACATACGACAACAGATTGTTCCTTGTGTTAATCAAGAGCTCCGCGATCCTTCGGCTAAATGAAGTACATGTATTTGTGGTCAAGGTCTCTGGAGACGCCATGCTTCCGGGCCAGAAGGCAAAGATCCGAGATGGAGACGGAATCGTAATAATCGCTCAAGAGGCGCTGAGTTTCCTTCCAGACGTGCCGCGTAATGCAGCCTGGATAAATATCGCAGCCCTTCTTTTTCGGATAATCCTCGGCCAAACAGCGGACGGGAACGATGGGACCCTGGGCTGCCCTGACGATGTCTCCCACGGATATCTCGGAAGGGTCCTTGGCCAACATGTAACCGCCTCTCGGTCCCCTACGGCTCTTCAGTAACCCTGCCTTGAGGAGCTTGTTGAAGATCTGTTCCAAGTACCTCTGAGAGATCTTCTGACGCCGCGATATATCCTTGATCTGTGTGGGTTGTCCACCGCCATGGTATGCGACGTCAAAGAGCGCCCGAACTCCATATCTGCTCGTCGTAGTAATGCGCATGGAGAATCCCCGAGAAAAACGTCTCATGCATTGAAGAATCTGCTGAGGCTGTTATAAGTAACTTTACTTGGAATGTCAAGATAATTGGCGAACCCGTTTTGTGCTCGAAGCGTTGTGCTGGGCGGCCAGCGATCCGCCGGGCGGACCTCGCGCAGAGTCCCCTCGGCCGGGACCGCTGGTTCGGTGCAAGCATGCTGGAAAGTCAGAGCTTAGTGGTCGATGGCACAAATACGCTACCGTGTCTGCAGCGCGGTGCACTTGGTGAGCGCATTGTTGGCGCTGTAGTCCCCAGGGCGGGCCTTGTGCCCGCCCTGGGCACCCACAAGGGGTGCCCGGCGGTGGAATTCTGTTACGGCTCTTGTTGTGACTCTTGCTCTGGAGGAGCGCAAATCCCCGACAGAGTCGTGGCAGAATAGGTGATCGAAATTGTGAAATTGGGTACATAGGGGTTGGCCGGAAAGGATTTAGGTGCGACGCGTGCCACCACTCGAGGTCCGTGAAGGGGGACGACGGTCGGGGCGCAGTACCGTCCGGAATCGTACCATCTGTCGCTTTGGGCGGGTGCGGATCTTGACAAAAAGAGAAGCTGTTGGCATGTACTGCCTGTATTCTCAAGGTGGAGAGTTGCGTCTGGTTATGTGCTGTTCATCGAGCACTCGGGCGTGAAGATTTTTGTTTCGAATATCTTGTGGCTCGTTTTTCCGGAGACTTTTTGTGGGAAAAACGCGCCAAATCACCTTCCTCATTGACAGTGGGGGTGGGACGTGATAAACGTGTTTACTTCACAAAAGCTTGAGAGGGCTTGATGGGGAGCGTCATAAAGAAGCGTCGAAAGAAGATGCGCAAACACAAGCATAAGAAGCTGCGTCGTAGGCAACGTCACAAGAGCAAGTAGAGGCGTCGTCATGCGGGCCGTGGGTTACTTCACACCATCCGATCGTGCCACGTTACAAAGAGCCGCTCATCTAGCCGAAGGCCTCACGCAGCGCTTTTTCAACCTGGACCGAGGCGTCTGGATGCGTAACCCCTATGCTCTGTTCACTCGGCGAGAGGTGGGGAAGACCCTGTTTCATGACGATGCTTTTGCCAACATCGTCCGAATCGAGGCGTCCCATCCCTTGGCGAGGAATATCAGAGCAAAATCTTTGTACGGGATAGTCCTGCACGATCCCAACATCTTGCTGGCCCTGCTTCGATCGTCTCGTCACGACTTGTGGGCTCTCGGGTTGTTCATTCTGACCCATGAGCTCATCCATATTGTGCGTTTCCGGGAGTTTAACGTCGATTTCTTTGCTTCGAGTGTGGAGCGCGATGAGGAGGAGCGCGTCGTGCACAGCATGACACGCGAAATCCTCGCGGGAATTTCACCAATAGACCACATTATCGATCTTTATAATTGTCAGTCACCGGACACCAATTAAGATCGCTATTTCGGAGGTGCTAGAGATGCCTATCTATGAGTATCGCTGCGATTCGTGCGGAAGGGAATTCGAGGAATGGCAGAAGTTTTCTGATCCCGTCGTAGAGCGGTGTAGCTGTTGTGGCGGACGAACCCGCCGACTGATATCCCAGTCCTCGTTTGTCCTCAAGGGCACGGGGTGGTACGTCACAGATTATGGTCGGGGCTCGAGTTGCCCTTCCTCTAAGCCGGCCGAAAAGAAAGAGTCTTCGTCCGAAGCCAACAGTTCTAGCTCAGGGACGTCTTCGGATACGTGAGTGTTCCGGGACGCAGCCGGGAGAAGCTCGAATGAAGATCAAGAGAATCGCTCACTTCGGGGTGGCGGTCAAGGACCTTGATGAAGCGTTGAAGTTCTTCACGGAAGGACTCCCCCTGGAAATGACTCACACTGAGGACTACCAGGGAATGAGGATCGCCTTCATTCCCGTGGGAGACAGTTCCATCGAGCTCCTCCAGGATGTGTCAGGAACCTCTGCGATTCGCAAGTACTTAGACAAGAACGGCGAAGGAATCCACCATATAGCCTTTGAAGTGGACGATATCCACCAGGCTGTGGCTGAGCTGAAGGAGAAGGGCGTCAGACTCATTGATGAAAGACCACGCGAGGGGGCGCACGGCATGTCTATCGCGTTCATGCATCCGAAGGCGACGCACGGAATACTCATGGAGTTGGTTCAGCCGAGGGCGGATCTGCAAAAGTAGCCGGCGATTCGGACATAATCGGGAAAGGTGGGTTTGGACGCTCCAGCGGAGAGCCTCCCGAGGTGTTCTTCGCAACGGTATTTGAGTATCTCTGTACAGAGAGCGTGAATCGCAGTGCTTCTGCGTTGTGCCCACTACAACTCGTTTTCGGCCCTTGGATACGTCAAAATGGCGCTTCTGAGGGTCGAGTATCTCTCAGTGAGTAAGTTCTTGTAATGAGTTAGTCGACATTAGGAGGTAGCGGACATGTCGGAAGTAAGTATGCCGATGAACGGAAAGGTCATCGATGTCAAAGTGGCGGTAGGTGACAGCGTTCAAGAAGATCAGGAGCTCTTGATCATAGAGGCCATGAAAATGGAGCTTCCCGTGGTTGCGTCTGAAGCCGGGACCGTAAAGGAGATCCGGGCCAAGGTCGGAGAATCCTACCAGACGGGCGACGCGCTCGTAATCCTCGAATAGGCTGGCGAGGGGGAACGACTTCCAGACGGCCGACCTGCACCGGCTCAAGGGGAGGGGCAGGGCTGTAGCTACAATCTGACGGAATGTCCGACAGGCGGACGTGAGTGACTGACATATTTGTTCAGCGTGAGTCTTCCCCTGAAACCAGTATCGTCATTTCTCGTGAATATCCATGTCCGAACTATTTGAGACAACCTGGATCGGCCCATTGGAACTCAAGAATCGCTCTGTACGCTCCGCGACCTGGAGCGGCGTGGGCGACGAACGGGGATACGTCACTGACAAGGCGGTGTCTTTCTATAGAGAGCTGGGTGCGGGGGGAATAGGACTCATTGTCACCGGATATCAGCATGTTCTTCCAAACGGCCGCCAACTCCAATACGCGATTGGAAACTACGAAGACGAGCAGATTGAAGGTTTGAGCCGTCTTGCCGCTGCAGTTCACGAAGCAGGGGGGCGAATCATTCCCCAGATTGTGCACGTTGGATCCCGGGCTAATCCCGAGCTGATTCCTGAGGGACAAGACATCTGGGCTCCCTCTGCAATTGCCGACCCTGTGAGCGGCCGAATGCCCAAAGAGGTGACGAAGAGCGATATTCACGTGCTCGTCGAAGCCTACGCAGCAGCGGCGCGACGGGCGAAAGTGGCGGGATTCGACGGAGTTCAGCTTCATGGGGCGCACGGATACGGAATTAACCAGTTTTTGTCAGGGTTCTGGAACAGGCGGGGCGACAGCTACGGCGGAAACCTCAAGAACAGATACCGCTTCCTGGCCGAGGTTCTCGAAGCAACCCGTGGAGAAGTGGGGGACGACTTTCCCATTCTTATAAAGCTCAATGGCCACGACTACCTCGACGGAGGAATTGTCCCGGATCAGGCTGTTGAGATTGCAAAGCGTCTGGCGGATGACGGAATCGATGCCATCGAAGTCAGCGCGGGGAGCGCAGGCGCTCCCAAAGACAAGTCACCGTCAAGAACCAACATCGTCAAGGAAGAGGACGAAGCGTACCTGCTCGAGCTTGCCATCCTGATCAAACAGGCGGTCCGCGTACCGGTCATCACCGTCGGGGGCATTCGTTCTTGGAGCACGGTGAACGACATCCTTGTCGATGGGAAGGCGGACTATGTTGCCATGTGTCGTCCGTTCATTCGCGAACCCCACCTGATGAACAGGTGGAAATCGGGGGACACTGCAAGGGCCGCGTGTATTTCGTGCAGTGGGTGCTTCGAGACTGGCAAACAAGGATTGGGCATTTCGTGCAAAGTGGAGCGGATGCGGAAGGAAAAAGAGAAGCGAGAATAAAGACTTAGACAGGCCGCGATGGGGCGTGCACGCTATCCTCCGGCAGTGGCAAGCACTTCAAGTATTCCTGGGAGGTGGGCAGTGTCGGACCAGTTCAGGGACAAGGTGGAAAAGTGGGAGGAAGGCGTTAACGAAAAACTGGGAAAGCGCCCCGAAAGAAAGAAAGAGTTCAAGACCGTCTCGGAAATCCCGATTCGACGGGTGTACTGGCCCTGGGATGCCGATGATTTCGATATCGAGCGCGACCTCGGAATTCCAGGCTCCTATCCCTTCACTCGTGGCGTACAGCCTACCATGTATCGCGGCCGGCTCTGGACCATGCGCCAATACGCCGGATTCGGCAGTGCAGAAGAGACCAATAAGAGATTCAAGTACCTCATAGAGCAGGGCCAAACGGGACTCTCAGTCGCCTTCGACCTTCCCACCCAGATCGGCTACGACTCCGATCATGAGCTTGCCGCGGGAGAAGTGGGAAAAGTGGGGGTTGCCATCGACACGGTGGAGGACCTCAAGATGCTCTTTGACGGGATCGACCTGGCCTCTGTGAGCACGTCCATGACCATCAACTCCCCTGCGGCGATCTTGCTTGCAATGTACATAGCTGTGGCAGAGGAGCAGGGGGCTGACGTGTCGAGGCTCCGGGGAACTATCCAAAACGACATCCTCAAGGAGTATCCTGCCAGAGGAACGTACATCTTCCCGCCCGCCCCTTCCATGAGAATCATTACGGACATATTCGCGTTCTGCAATCGGCACGTTCCCCAGTGGAACACTATAAGCATAAGCGGTTACCATATTCGTGAGGCAGGGTCGACCGCGGTGCAGGAAGTGGCTTTCACGCTTGCCAACGGCATAGCGTACGTCCAGGCAGCCGTTGAAGCGGGACTCGACGTGGACAGTTTTGGAGAGCGCCTGAGCTTTTTCTTCAATTCACATCAGGACTTTCTTGAGGAAGTGGCAAAGTTCAGGGCCGCGCGGCGCCTGTGGGCAAGAATCATGAAGGAGCGGTTCGGGGCACAGAATCCGCGAGCCATGATGCTCCGGTTCCATACTCAAACTGCAGGATGCACCCTTACTGCCCAGCAGCCGGACAACAATGTGGTGCGCGTTGCATTCCAGGCTCTCGCTGCAGTGCTCGGAGGGACCCAGTCTCTGCACACGAATTCCCGGGACGAAGCTCTCGCGCTCCCTTCGGAACAATCAGTCCAGATAGCGCTGCGCACTCAGCAGATCATCGCCTACGAAACGGGCGCGGCCGACACCGTGGATCCTCTGGCAGGCTCTTACTATGTGGAGGCGCTCACAAGCGAGATCGAACGTCAAGCCTCTGAATATATCAGGAAGATCGACGAGATGGGAGGCGCTGTTAAGGCGGTAGAGTGCGGGTATGTGGAGCAAGAGATCCAAGATTCGGCCTATCGTTTCCAAAAGGCCGTGGAGTCGAATGAGCAGGTCATTGTCGGAGTGAACCGCTTTCAGGTGAAGGAAGATCTTCCTTCCAACCTGTTGCGTGTGGATCCGGCTGTGCGTGAGACACAAATGCGCAAATTGGCCCAGATTAGATCTGAACGTGATTCTCATGACGTGCACTCGTCGTTGGAAGAATTGCGAAGGGCCGCTCTGGGCACTGACAATCTCGTCCCCCCGATCCTCGATGCGGTGAAGAAGCGGGCTACCCTGGGAGAAATCTGCGACGTCTTGCGAGGGGTATTTGGCGAGTATACGCACGCATCCCAATGTTGAGGTCACAACGATCCTGAACGGACGAGGCCCGGGTCTGGTCTCCCGGGCCTCGTTTTTTCCACCCTCACCCGGCACGAGGGAACTACCCGGAGCTTGCGCATGAGCCTAAGAGACTACACCAGAGAGACACTCCGGGGACTGGCTGGCGTACTGGTAATCGTGGAGAACATTAAAGAAGACGCCGAAGCGGACGGACTCAGTGCAGCACAGCTCCAGGCGAACGTTGAGGAGCAGTTGGAGGGGGCTGGTATTTACGCAATGCCTCACGAACGGTGGCGTACCGCTACCGGACGCCCCTGGTTGTACGTCAGCATCAACACGATGAAAGTGGTAACCAGCTATTTCTTTTCGATTGACGTGCAGTTGAAGCAAGAGGTGTCGCTCAGACGCCAGCCCGCGATCATGACAAGCTCTGCCACATGGGAAATGGGATCAATCGGCTTTACTGCAGCGGAAGAGCTTCCTGTAAGGATCTCCGAGTTTGTCACAGCCTATGTTGCTGAGTTCATAACGGATTACAGGGTAGCGAATTCGGACGCGTAGGATCGCAGCTCCCTATCAATCCCAACAAATGACTCTCTCCTTTCCTTTCGCACGCGGAGGTTCTCATGGCAGCTCCCACCCTATCTCAGGCGGAAGCAGGCCCTGACAGCGTGGTCGTTGAATTCCCGAGGGAAGAAGTATAAACTGCTTCTTTCACGCACTGCTGCGAACCGAAGATCGTCGGAGCAGCGGGCAGGCTTTCGACGCGGGCGCTTTCGGAGGAGGCGTGTGAATCATCCGAAAGGCCCTATACTGGACGGATCGATGGTGGATTCAAGAATCAAAGATGAGGGCGCACGCAAGGAACAGTCAGTGCTGTCGGATATAGTGTCATTTTTCACGTCCGTGAGGACAACCATAGTCATCCTGTGTTGTTTGGCTATCGCTTCCATCCTGGGAACGATCATACCGCAGAACATCAATCTCGAAGACCTGAGGCGCACGGCCTCACCATTTTATTTTCGCATTGTGGTGATTCTGGATCTGCACAATCTTTACCGTAGCTGGTGGTTCATTGTGCTGCTCTTGTTGCTCACATCCAACCTCTTAGGATGTCTTCTTCAGAGACTCCCGAAGATTCCGAAGGAATGGCGAGGTGCTGCTGACAAAGGCTCAGTGAGCTTTCATCGGTCCGATTCACGCCCCATCCATGAGGTGAAAGGAATGCTCACGGAGTCCGTGAGCAAGCTGATGAACAAGAATCCCACCGTTGTCGAAGGTGGCGAAGCCACGGAGCTCGTGTGGGTTAAGCACCGGATATTCCTTCTCGGTTTTCCCCTCATCCACATTGCCATCATCGTCATCCTCATAGGGGGACTAATCGGTCTGCTATACGGCTTCAAGGGAAACATTCAGCTCAGGGAAGGGGAAGTCGGAAACCGATTCGTGCTCTATCCATCAGGAGCCATTGCGACTCTGCCTTTTGACATTGCCGTCGATTCCTTCACCTTGACGAGATACGAGACAGGACAGCCCAAAGAATATCGCAGCGACGTCGTGATCTTGAAGGATGGCAAGGAGGAGCTCAAGGGTCCTATCCGCGTGAACCAACCGATGACCTTTGAAGGCATCTCGCTCTATCAGGCAAACTACCAAGTCGTTGGTGTCAAGCATGTTCGGTTGAGCGTCAAAGGTGTTGATGGGGCGGAAGAGGAGATCAACATTCGGCCCGGTGAAGCCATTCCTTTGCCTGGAGGTGAGCTCCAGATCAAGCTGGCAAGCCTTGACCCGGGAACCACGTCCCGAGGAGCAAGAGTAGAAATCGACGTGGAGCGAGCAGGGAAGCAGGATCGGGTTGTGAAGGTGTTTCGGAACGACTCGGACCCCGCGAAGGTGGAAGATGCCAAGATCCGCTTCCTCGGGTATGAGCCCTTGTACGCCACCGGGCTCCAGATCGGATACGACCCAGGAACTGTCTTTGTCTGGAGTGGATGTGGCTTGCTCATAGCGGGCTTCGTCATCATTCTCTTTACCAATCTGACAGCTGTGTCCATTCGGTTGACTCAGGGAGACGGACGTACGAAAATACGAGTTCACGGCCGCAGCCGGAGGGACAGAGCCCAGTTTCGAGAGCAGGTGGAAGCCACCATACGTGAGAGCTTGGGAAAGTCTTCCAGCGGTGCTTAACAGTCCTCCGTTCAGGAGGTGTGTCATTACCTTGGTTTTCAGGAACAACCCATGACGAGCATTGAGCTTATTACCTACGTGACTTTTTCGTATCTCATTTGCGCAGTGGTATACTTGCTCGCCTGCATATCGACCGAGCAGGAGTCCGGGTTTCGCTCGGGAGCTCTGGGTCTACTCATTATCATATGGTGCGTCCACACCTTTGCCATAGGATTGCGTTGGGTGGAATCGTACCAAATGGGAATCGGCCGCGCGCCCCTCTCGAATTTATATGAATCTCTCGTGTTCTTTTCCTGGTGTATCGGCCTCGGGCTCATTTTGGTGAGAATGAAGTTCCGAACGGACATTGTGGTGCTGATAGGTCTCCCTGTAGCATTCATCGCTCTGGCGTCCACTTCTCTATTGGATCCCACCATCAAGCCGCTCATTCCCGCGCTCCAGTCAAACTGGCTTGTTGCACACGTGGTCACCTGTTTCCTGGGGTACGCCGGATTTGCCGTATCTTTCGTTGCTGCGTGCCTGTACTTGATTAGCAGAGGCTTCAATTCACTGGAGCCATACCTTCCCAACCAGCGCCTGCTCGACGAGATCGTGTACAAGTCAATCCTTGCCGGATACCCCATGCTCACAATCGGTATCATCACCGGCGCAGCATGGGCGGATTACGCATGGGGAAGCTACTGGTCCTGGGATCCAAAGGAAACCTGGTCGTTGATTACCTGGATGGTCTATTCAATGTTTCTCCATGCCCGGCTAGCCAGAAACTGGAAAGGCAGGAGGACGGCTGCCCTTTCCGTGGTCGGCTTCGGCGCGGTGTTGTTCACTTACTTCGGGGTGAACTACCTGCCCGGACTCCACAGCTACTTCTGATTCTCCGGCAGACCGCGGCCCGGGGTAGCGAGCGTAGGAGGCCTCCGAGAGAGTTTGAGCGCCAGGCATTGAGCTTTATTTCGGATGTCGGGGCGGGGTTCAAGAAACTGTCTCAAAACTCGGGACACACCAAACATCGTAGCACGATTGGGCGTCGATACGTGGAAAAGCACCCTCACCCTGACCCTTGTATGTTGGGTCATAGGTACTTTGGTTCTTATCGGAGTACCGCGAGAGAGGGGGCATAGTCGTTAAGTTAGAAGTAGAACGGCCAAGTGTTCGTCATTCCGGCGAAAGCCGGAATCCAGTCTTTCCAATATGTTATGGACCCCGGCTTTCGCCGGGGTGACGGGGTCCTTGTTAAGTCAACTGACTGAAATCACGTGATGCCATCC
>Ga0067045_1003956_pt1 | contig 22613 bp, 15 predicted proteins | sample TerdegcTABiofilm_FD_59184 | JGI IMG/M metagenome (GOLD analysis project Ga0067045, IMG submission 59184) | Combined Assembly of (Gp0054472, Gp0054536) Wastewater bioreactor microbial communities from Singapore -Terephthalate degrading...
GGGAGCCGGCTCGCGGACGGGACTTCATTCGCGAAATCGTCGACGAGCACAACCGCACGGGCCGGTTTGGCGGGCGGGTGCATACGCGGTTCCCGCCCGAGCCCAATGGCTACCTGCATATCGGCCACGCCAAGAGTATTTGCCTCAACTATGGCATTGCGGCCGAATACGGCGGAAAGTTCAACCTCCGCATGGACGACACGAACCCGGAGAAGGAGGAGCAGGAGTATGTCGAGTCGATCATCGACGACGTGCGTTGGCTCGGGGCCAGGTGGCCGGGCATGCGCGACGACGACCCCAAGGCCGGCGTGCTCTGGGGCTCGAACTACTTCGGCCAGATGCACCAGTGGGCCGTCGAGCTGATCCAGAAGGGGAAGGCCTACGTGTGCGACCTGGCGGCCGAGGAGATGAGCCGGATGCGCGGCACGCTCACCTCGCCCGGCCAGGACAGCCCGTACCGCAACCGCACGGTCGAGGAGAACCTGTCGCTGTTCGAGCAGATGCGTCGCGGCGAGATTCCCGACGGGGCGAAGACGCTGCGGGCCAGGATCGACATGGCCCACCCCAACCTCAACCTCCGCGACCCGGTCATGTACCGGATCATCCACGCCGCCCACCACAACACGGGCGACACGTGGTGCATTTACCCCATGTACGACTGGGCCCATGGGTTCGAGGATTCCCTGGAAGGGATCACCCACAGCATCTGCACCCTGGAGTTCGAGAACCACCGGCCGCTGTACGACTGGTTCCTCGACGCGGTGAACGAGGGACGGACCGACGACGGCAGCGGCCCCTGGGGCAAGAAGATCCACCACCCCCAGCAGATCGAGTTCGCCCGGCTCAACCTCACCTACACGGTGATGAGCAAACGCAAGCTGCTGGAACTGGTCAAGGGCGGGTACGTCCGCGGCTGGGACGATCCCCGGATGCCCACGATCTGCGGCCTGCGCCGCCGCGGCTACACGCCCGAGGCGGTCCGCGCGTTCTGCGCCCGGATCGGCGTCTCGAAGGTCGATAGCCTCGTCGATATCGCCGTACTGGAGAACTGCATCCGCGAGGACTTGAACCGGCGGGCGCCGAGGGTGATGGCGGTGCTGCGGCCGTTGCGCGTGGTGATCGAGAACTACCCCGAGGGCCAGACGGAAGAATTGGAGGCGGTCAACAACCCGGAGGACGCAAGCATGGGGACGCGTCAGGTGCCGTTCTCCCGCGTCCTGTATATCGAGCAGGACGATTTCCGCGAAGTGCCGCCCAAGAAGTATTTCCGCCTCTCGCCGGGCCAGGAAGTGCGGCTCCGCTGGGGCTACCTGATCCGGTGCGTGGGCGTGACCAAGGACCCGACGACCGGCGAGGTGGTCGAGGTGCGTTGCACCTACGATCCGGCCACTCGCGGCGGCAACGCCCCCGACGGCCGGAAGGTGAAGGGAACGATCCACTGGCTTTCCGCCGCCCACGCCCTCCAGGCCGAGGCCCGGCTCTACGATCACCTGTTCACCAGGCCCGAGCCCGACGAGGCGCCCGAAGGCCAGACCTGGCTCGATAACCTCAATCCCAACTCGCTGGAAACCCTCGCCTGCTACGTGGAGCCGAGCCTGGCCGGCGCGAAGCCGGGGACCGGCTGCCAGTTCGAGCGGCTCGGGTACTTCAGCGTCGATCCCGAAACGACCGCCGACCGCCTCGTGTTCAACCGCACCGTGACGCTCCGCGACACGTGGGCGAAGATCGCGGCGAAGGGGTAGGATGCGGAGATCGGAGATCGGAGGCCAGGGATCGGAGATTGGGGGTTGGGGATTGGAGACCGTTTAGCCGCGGCACTCGTGCCGCGGCCGGTACTCCGTCCGCCCCACACGGACTTGCACTTCATCCTTCACACTTCATCCTTCTTCCGCAGCCATGGGCATTTTTGAAAAACTCAAACAGGGTCTCAAGAAGACCAAGCAGCTCCTCAATACCGACATCCGCGATCTGTTCAAGACGCAGGGGCGGCTGGTCGATGACGAATTCCTCAAGGAGGTCTACGAGGCCCTCATCAAGACCGACATGGGAGTCGGGGCCTCCCAAGCGACCTCCGCCGACGTTGGCACGGCGTTGCGGGGCCGGGTCGTCCAGCAGGAGGAGGTCTTCGGACAGATCAAGCAGAAGCTCAAGGACCTGATGCGCCAGCCGACGGCGCCAATCCGCTTTGCGCCCGCCGGGCCCACGGTCATCATGGTGTGCGGCGTGAACGGCTGCGGCAAGACCACCTCGATCGCCAAGCTGGCCAACCTTCTCCAGAACGAGGGCAAGAAGGTCGTCCTGGGCGCCGCCGACACATTCCGGGCCGCGGCGGTCGAGCAGCTTGCGATCTGGGCCAAACGGTCCGGCGCGGAGATCGTCACCGGGGCGCAGGGGGCCGATCCGGCGAGCGTGGCCCATCGGGCCGTGGCCCGGGCCATCGAGACCGGTGCGGACGTCTGCATCGTCGACACCGCCGGACGCCTCCAGACCCAGCAGAACCTGATGCAGCAGCTCACCAAGATCCACCGCGTGCTCGGCAAGCAGATCCCCGAGGCCCCGCACGAGGTCCTCCTGGTGCTCGACGCCACCACCGGGCAGAACGGGATCAGCCAGGCCAAACACTTCACCGAGGCCGTCCAGTGCACGGGCATCGTTCTGGCCAAGCTCGACGGGACGGCCAAGGGCGGGGTCGTGGTGGCCATCCGCCAGCAAGTCGGGCTCCCGGTGAAGTACATCGGCGTGGGCGAAACGCTCGACGATCTCACTCTCTTCGACGCCGATTCCTTCGTCGACGCAATGTTCGAGGGCGACGGGGGTTAAGCGTTGCTCTTCGGTGTGCATATGGCGGGGCCAAGCCCACGGGTCGCAGCCCGTGGGCTTAAGCGGCGACAAGAAGCTCGCCATACACGCCAATCACACTAATATCTCTGGTTTGCGCAACCACCCCTCTTTGTCTTACTCGCACGTCAGGCCCCGAAGCTTGCCCGCAAAGTCTGTGTAGTCTTCCAGGTCTTGTACCCTGAGTACGCGATGCGGCCTCACTGAGGCATGCGCTGTCAAAATCTCCGGGATTTTCTGATTGTTCCGCCGATAACGAAAAGGAGAGTGGTAGGGATCTTCCGACGCCTCAGACGCCGGACCGGGCGTCTGCCGGTGTCCGTTTCGTTTTCGACGGAGAGGACGCGATGAAGACGTCGACGCGGTGCTTCCTGGTGGCCGCGATGGTCTTGGTGGGTGTTCAGGTTCGGGCCGACGAGGAATCGGGCTTCCTTTGGATCTCCGCCGGAGGCAATTCAACGGCAGCCAAGGCGTCGAAGAACAGTGCCGACGCGGTCGGGGCGACTGCCGAAGTGCCCGCGGAAACGCCCCAGAAACCCGCCGGGCAATGGAAGGTGCCGGTGAGGAAGCCGGCTGGTGGCGGGGCGTCGGGGTCAGGCACCACGACCGGGCAGTCGCCCGCCGGCCCCAGGCGTCTGCCGGAAGACCCGGGATACGCTCCCCCCAGGCCGAGAGCCACGCCCGCCCCGGCCGCCGCCGAGCCGCGGGGTGCGGGCAAATCGTCCCAGCCGGAGGGGGCGGCTAAGAGCCAGGCCCCCGGCTTGGTTCCCGGCGTGTCGCCCGCCGACCGCTCGCCATGCGATTGGTGCGGCGACTGCCAGTGCCAGGGGACATGCGCTGCAGCCCTTCGCGCCCGGGCGTGTGAGGCCTGTAATGCCCCGGAAGACGACGCCGCCGACGCGCCTTGGCGGTTGTTCGACCGGCCCGCCCTCAAGTCGCGTGGGATCTCCGTCCGCGGTTGGGTTGACCAGGGGATCACCACGGGCGGGTACTTCCCGGCCGACCGCTTCAACGGTCCCGTCACGTTCAACGACCGCGCCGACGAGTACGGGATGAACCAACTCTACCTCATCACGGAGAAGGTCACGAAGACCGACGGGGAAGGGTTCGACGTGGGCGGACGCGTCGACGTGCTCTACGGAACCGACGCACGCTTCACAACCGCCAACGGATGGGATGACTCCTGGATCGACGGTAACCGGTTCTACGGGATGGCCATGCCCCAGTTGTACGCCGACTTCGCCGTGAACGACTGGACCTTCCGCGTCGGGCACTTCTACGCCAACGTCGGCTACGAGGTGGTGCCGGCCGTCGACAACTTCTTCTACTCCCACACGTATACCTATCAATACGGCGAGCCCTTCACCTACACCGGGGCGATGGCCCAATGGCAGTTCAACGAGCGGCTTTCGCTGGTAGCGGGATTCCACCGCGGGTGGGACCAGTGGGAAGACAACAACCGGGAACTCGGCTTCCTCGGCGGCTTGACCTGGAAGAACGAGGAAACGGGCACTTCGATCGCCTTCGGCATCACCGCGAGCAACGAACAAGTGGACGAGTCCAGCGCGCTGACCATGTACAGCATCGTGCTGACGCAGAAGCTCGGCCAACGATGGCGGTGGGTGTTGCAGCACGACGGGGCCCACGAGAGCAACGTCCAGCTCGACGGGACGGACGTGGGGGCGGCCAACTGGTTCGGGGTGGTGAACTACCTCATCTTCGATCTGAATCCCCAGTGGAGCTTCGGTCTGCGGTACGAGTGGTTCTCCGATAACGACGGGACCCGGGTCCGGGCTCCAGGCTACCCTCACCGCATCGACTTCCAACCGGACCCGCCCTTCGGGGCCTACTGGAACGACATCTCGATCGGGTTCAACTACCGCCCGCACCGCAACGTGACGCTTCGCAGCGAGGGCCGCTGGGACTGGGTCGGACCGGTCGGCGCCACCAGCGTCTATCCGTTTGACGATCAGAGCCGCGGGAACCAGTTCCTCTTCGCCACCGATCTGATTATCCAGTTCTGAGGGAGCCGGAGCGGGATCGTTCTTGCTGGGGCGAGCCGGGTCGCGGTGCAGTGACCTGCCCGCTCGCGCTTCGGGCCGGCGTTTGGCCCTGAACGATTCTGGCGTCGCGGTGCTCGGATCTCCAATGCCGCGATGCGAGGGAATCGACGCCCGTCTCTTTTTCCCAGTCGTTAGCCCTTGCCTGACAAGAAAAATCATACGTCTGGTGGGTGGGTTTCCGCGGGCATTTACGGTCATGTCGTTACGAGCGGCGTTCCGATAGCAACAGTAATGGCGGCCAAACAGGATGAGCCTGCCAATCCGTGCCAAGAGAGGTTCTCCTAGGGTGCCCGAGCGTTCGGAAGACACCTTCCCGCAACCCCTCTTCTGAGTCGGAGTCAAAACCAATGAGATGTTTGAGAGTCGTCGCTACAGCACTGCTGCTTTGCGCCCTGTTGAACGGCGCGGCTTGGGCCCAGCAGTCGGTCGTCCCCGCGGGATATCCCCAGCAAAGCCAATCGCCTTACTCGGAGGCGGGCAGCCCATCGCAACTCAGAGCGCAGTACGCCTCGACGTCGAACGACTACGTCGCTTACAGCGCGGAGGAAGGGGAGGAAGCGGAAGACACGTGTCGTTGGTGCCACGGCGGCAAGCTCGGGGAACCTTGGGCCCTTCCGCAGCCCAACTTCTTCAAGGAGAAGGGTATCAATATCAGCGGTTGGGTCGAAGCCGGCGTGTACACCAACGCGCACGGCGCCTTGTCGAACGGCCCGCTGGGCTTCGACAACCGGACCGACTTCAATATGCACCAGCTCGCACTCGCCATCGAGAAGAAGACGGATACGGAAAACAAGTGCTGGGACATCGGCGGACGCGTCGACTACCTTTTCGGTGCGGACGGCCCCGATGCCCAGGCCTTCGGGGACCAGAGCTGGGACTACGGCTGGAATAGCTCGTCCCAATATGGTTCCGCGATTCCCCAGATGTACGTGGAACTGGCCTTCGGGGACTGGACCATCAAGGGAGGGCGGTTCTGGACCGCGATCGGGTACGAAGTCGTTCCCGCGACGGGCAACTTCTTCTTCAGCCACTCCTACACCTGCTACTACGCCGAACCGTTCACCCACACCGGCTTCCAAGTCACACGCAAGATCAACGACAAGTTGAGCCTGTTCGGCGGCTGGGTCGACGGCTGGGACAGCGGCTTTGACAACCGCAACAGCGCCGACAACTTCCTCGGCGGGGTGAACCTCACCTTCTCCGAAAAGGCCTCTCTCATTTGGGCCGTGACGGCGGGGAACTGGGGAAGCGGCGTCATCGGCAATGCCGGCAAGATCTACATGAACAGCTTCGTCTTCAACTATAAGCTCACGGACAAGTGGACCTACGTGTTCCAGCACGACCTGGGAAGCAACACGGACAACGGGACCGGCGATACCATGTGGTACGGCGTCAACCAGTACCTCACCTACCAGATCAACGACTGCACGGCGGTCGGCGCCCGCCTCGAATGGTTCCGCGACAACGACGGGGTCCGCGTGGTGGCAGGCAATGCGGGCAACTACTACGAGGCCACTTTGGGCGTCAACGTCAAGCCCCACTCGAACCTCCTCATCCGGCCGGAAATCCGCTGGGACTGGTATGAAGGCACGGTCACCGGAGGAAGCCCCTTCAACAACGGCCAGTCGAACAGTCAGTTCTCCGGGGGCTTCGACATGATCGTCACCTTCTGACGACGCACGGGTAGACCCCGTCCGTCCCACGGACGCCTGCCCGGACCTCCGGGGACGCTGCTTGGGCACGGATTGACCGGAGAGTGCGCTCGGCAGATCGTGATCGGAAGAAGTGAGTGTTGCGCGACCCAGAGGGTCACACCGGCGCTTGGTCGGCGCCGGTGTGACCTTTTTTCGTGCTGTCATGTGCGTCTTGGAATGCCCGAAAGTCGGGCATTCCGGGTGGCAGCGGTCGGTCGGTCGCCGGATTCTCTCCAAGGAATTGGCGCCCCAACTCCTTGAATCCCATAGGGCTGCGCTGTCTCGTCTGGTTCTCTTCGCGCGAGTTTGGCACGTCGGTTGCATCGTTGCAGCGATTACCTTCCGGAAACCCCGTAACACTTCAGCCGTATGAAGTTGCAGGAAGAGGAGAAGGGAAAAGGAAAAAGCAGGGGAAGAGGGGGGAAGACGAGGAGAGGGTTTCCATTCGGAATTGTGTGATCAGGGGACGATTTCTTCCCTTTCCCATTTTTCCAGGGCTTTTCCTTGTCCCTTCCTCTGCTCGCACTTCATTCCGCTGAACACTTACGAAACCCCAAACGTAACCCGGCCGGTTGGGCTCGGCGCATGCCGGCTTGTTCGTCGTGCCCTCTTCCAGCGGCGACGAGGCCGCTTGGCGTGCCGAGGGGCAGGAAGGTTGCGCCGGCTAGCCGCGGGCCGTCCGGCGGGATCCTCTGGGAGAGTTCACAGGCTCCCATCGAAGCTCCGCACCACCCGGCAGGTCCGCGGCGCCGGCACCTCTTCCTTTGCCCCTTGAGTCTCCGGCCGCGGCCCGATACCATTCCCTGTGGGAGGGTCGCGGTCGAACCTTCCCTTGACCCTGAATGGGAGACTCGGTGCGATGAAACTGATCATTGCCGTCATTCAGCCCAACCGGCTCGAAGCGGTGAAGCAAGCCCTGGCCGACGTGGAAGTATTCCGGCTGACCGTCATGGATGTGCAGGGCTTCGGCCGGCAGAAGGGACACAGCGAGTTGTACCGCGGTCATGAAGTCACCGTGAACCTGGTCCGCAAGGTGCAGCTCATGATCGCCGTGAACGACACCTTCCTCCAGCCCACCATCGACGCCATCATCAAGGGCGGCCGCAGCGGGGCCACCGGCGAGGTCGGCGACGGCAAGGTCTTCGTCGTGCCCCTGGAGGACTGCATCCGCATCCGCACCGGCGAACGCGGCGGGGAAGCGATCTGATTGGCCTCCCCGGATTCTGGGAGACCATGGCGCGCGGGTGCCCGTTGTCGGCGGGGCTCGTGGATCGTGTGCCACGGCTTGCCCGCTGCCGGCCGTTATGTAATGCCGCGACGCGGGGTGGCCCCGATAGCTTCTGCTATCGGGGTGCCGAAGGCACAAGAGGCTTACTTGGACCAAACGTACCGTGCCCGGGGATCCCAGGAGAGCCTCTCGTCGGTGCGCGACAGCGAAAGCGGACCTTTCGGTGCCACCCTGCGTGTCCGGCTGGAAACAGTATTATCAAAAGCTGGGTTGCCCGCGGGCCTCCGGCCCGGCATTCCGTTACGAGCAACCCAGACTGCTGCCGCAAACGTAGCAGAGGTAGCAGTTCCCACTGCGCACGGTGATCGAGCCGCACTTCTCGCAGATCGGCGCATCGGTCTGAAAAGCGGCAAACTGCTCGCTCAGACTGCCCAGGGCGGCTTCCATTTCGGTCGACGCGACCATGGCGGAGGGATTGGCCGCGCCGACCTGGGCCCGTGCTGCGCTCGCCTTGGGAGCCATGCTATGGCCGTTGCCGTTGCCGTTGGCGGCCCCGTTTCCTGCCTTGGCACCGGGTCCGGCCGTCTTTGTCTTCCCGCCGGCAGGGCCGGGGGAGGCGGCCGATCCTGGCCCGGGGTTCGGCCCGCCGGCCTTCTTGGCGGCGGGCCCGGACTCCGTCTCCGCATCTCCTGCATCGCTCCTCCCCGGCTCCTCGCCGCCAGGGGGGACGACCCTGTTCCCATCGCGGTATCCCGCCAGGAAGGTAATCCCCAGCCAACGGAAGATATAGTCGACCACGCTCTTGGCGATGCGGATGTCGGGGTTCTTCGTGAAACCCATAGGCTCAAAGCGGGTATGCGAGAACTTGCTGACGTACACGTCCAGCGGCACGCCGTACTGCAAGCTCATCGACACCGCCGTGCCAAAACAATCCATCAGCCCGCCGATCGTGCTGCCCTCCTTGGCCATGGTGATGAACAGNTCGCCGGGCCGGCCGTCGGGGTAGAGCCCNACGGTGATGTANCCCTCGTGGCCGCNCACNTTGAACTTGTGCGTGACCGACTGGCGGGTATCCGGGAGGCGNTCGCGCCGCGGGGCGGAGACCCCCTTCTCGGCCTTGTCGTCGCTCTTGATAGAAAGGGGTTGCGACTCCTTGGAGCCGTCGCGGTACACGGCCAGGGCCTTCAAGCCGAGCCTCCACCCTTCCTGGTACGCCCCGGCGACGTCGTCCGGGGTGCTGTCCTTTGGCATGTTGACCGTCTTCGAGATCGCTCCCGAAATGAACGGCTGCGCCGCGGCCATCATCAGCACGTGGGCCCGCCAGGGGATGAACCGCGTGCCGTGCGGCGGCTGGAAGGCGCAGTCGAACACCGGCAGGTGCTCGGGCTTCAGGTCGGCAGCCCCTTCGATCGTGTCTTCCCGGTTGATATGGTCGATGATCGACGTCACTTCCGCTTCGCCGTATCCCAGGTGCCTCAAGGCCAGCGGCACCGTCTGGTTGACGATCTTCATCACACCGCCGCCGGCGAGTTGTTTGTACTTCACCAGGGCGATGTCGGGCTCGATCCCGGTGGTGTCGCAGTCCATCATGAAGCTGATCGTGCCGGTCGGGGCCAGCACCGTGGCCTGGGCGTTGCGGAACCCGTGGCGACGCCCCTCGACGAGCACTTCGTCCCAAACCTTGCGGGCCTCGCTCTTGAGATACTCCGGGGCGTGCCGGATCTGGTCGACCTTCTCCCAGTGCATCTCCATGACGTGGAGCATCGGCTCGCGGTTTTCGTGATAGGCCTCGAAGGGGCCCACCGCCGCGGCAAGCTCGGTACTCGTGCGGCAGGCCGCTCCGTGCAGGATCGCCGTGACGGCGCTGGCCACGCCGCGGGCCGCGTCGGAATCGTAGGGCAGGCCGCTGGACATGAGCAGGCTGCCCAAGTTCGAGTAGCCCAGCCCGAGCGGCCGGTACCGATGGCTGTTCGCCGTGATCCGCTGCGTCGGGTAGCTGGCGTGATCGACGAGGATCTCCTGGGCGATGAACGTGAGCCGGCAGGCCGCGGCGAACCGATCGGCGTCGAACGTGCCGTCCTCCTGGCGGAACTTCATCAAGTTCACGCTCGCCAGGTTGCACGCGGAGTCGTCGAGGAACATGTACTCGCTGCACGGGTTCGAGGCGTTGATGCGCCCCGAGTTCGGGCAGGTGTGCCAGCGGTTGATCGTGGTGTCGTACTGGACCCCGGGATCCCCGCACGCCCACGCGGCGTTGGCGATCCGGTTGAACAGATCGCGGGCCTGGTAGGTGGGGCCTTCCCGCTGCGGCTCCGTGACCCAGCGGGTCTTCCATGGGCCATCGGCCTCCACCGACTGCATGAACTCGTCGGTCAAGCGCACCGACAGGTTCGCATTCTGGAAGAGGACCGAACCGTAGGCCTCGTCGGCATCGTAGCCCTTGGCGGTGAGGTGTCGGGCCTTGGACTCCTCGCGGCATTTGCACTCGATGAACTCGAGAATGTCGGGGTGCCAGATCTTCAGCGACTGCATCTTGGCCGCGCGCCGGGTCTTGCCGCCGCTCTTGACGACCGCCGCGATCTGATCGTAGACCCGCATGAACGAAAGCGGCCCCGACGGCTTCCCCCCGCCCGACAGTCTCTCACGGTGCGAACGCAGCGTCGACAGGTCCGTCCCCGTGCCCGAGCCGAACTTGAAGAGCATGGCCTCGCTGCGGGCCAGCTCCATGATGTCCTCCATGTTGTCCTGCACGCTCTGGATGAAGCATGCCGACGCCTGCGGATACTCGTAGGGGTTTTCGGGCTGCTGGACCGTCTCGGTGGTCTTGTCCCAGTGCCAGTTGCACATCGCCCCCTTCACGCCGTACTGGTGATAGAGCCCGACGTTGAACCACACCGGCGAGTTGAACGACACGCACTGGTGCACGCACAGCCACGACAGCTCGCGGTAGAATCGCTCCCCGTCCTCCGGGCTGGCGAAGTAACCGTCGGCCACGCCCCAGTCGGCGATCGTGCGGGTCACGCGGTGGATCAGGTGCCGGACACTGCCCTCACGCTCGCGCGTGCCCAGTTCGCCGTAGAAGTATTTGCTCACCACCACGTTGGTGGCCAATTGGCTCCACGTGGCCGGGATTTCGCACTCGCGCTGCTCAAAGACGACCTCGCCTCCCTCCCCCTTGATCGCCGCCGTGCGCAGGTCCCAGGCGACCGTGTCGAAGGGGCTCGCCGCCTCGGCCGGGCAGAACACGGCGTCGATGGTCAGGCCTTGCGACATGCTGCCGAACTGCCTCCGGGTCTTGGGCTGGGCTGTCTTGACCGCCGCGGCCGACGTGCGGGAGTCCAGGGATTCCCTCTCCATCTTTTGCTCCTTCAAAAGTATACCCGGGGCATCCGTTCCGTTCAATGCACAACCGTACACTGAACCCAATCAGCATCACGACCTCTCTCGCTTGAGAGGAAACGTGACCGGGGGAATCCTCCGAACAGAATTATCCCTCAGACTGAGGGGTCGCGAACATGCAATCACCACCTATATATTGTAGTCGACGCCCCGAAGACCACAACATCAAGGTGAAAGAGTGCCAGTTTACCGCCGCTTCTCCGTCCGTCAAGAAGCCGTTAGAGAAAGGTATTGAACTGATTACGTGAAGCGGACTTGCGGCGATCAGGGCCTATCGGCCGAAGCACCATTTCGGTGATGACTTCGCGTCGTAAGGTATTGGTGTGTTGAGAGTTCGGCGTTCCCGGCGAACCTCAGCCACCGCAACGCGAAAAAGCGATACCCCCACAGAAAAACTCCGCCATGCCCTTGATCGATTGGGGGCTTCGGGTAGCGAGGGGAAGTCGCTTCCGCACACCAGTCATGGGCGCATTGCTTCGCGCCGTCGCGATGGACGTCGCAGGACTGGCGAGAGACTATCCCGCACGCATGCCCGTTGGCGCCGAGACCGACGGTCGGTGTGCCCCTGCCCAGTGGCCGCCACGCGGGATCGATCAGGCCACGGCGATCTTGGTGATCCGCACGCGGGTGTAGAGTTGGCGGTGGCCGGTCTTGCGGCGGTAGGTCTTCCGGCGACGGAATTTCTGAACGATCAGCTTCGGCCCCTGCTTGGGACCGAGCACCTCGCCCGAAACCGTGGCACCGGCGAGGGTGGGCCGGCCGAGTTGCAGGCCGCCATCGTCACGCACCGCGAGCACGCGATCCAAGGTAATCGGGCTGCCGCCGGGGACGTCCCGGTAATCGAGATCGAGTTCCTGGCCTTCTTCCACCCTGAATTGCCGTCCGCCGTCTTCGATGATCGCGTACATTTCTCGTCCTACCGTCCTGAACCGCCTGGAAACCAACCAGTGTAGCGGAGAGTACCGCCACCCGACAAGCCCTGAGTGAGTTTTCTCGCGATCGTGGGGGCAGGTCGCCGACCTGCCGCGGCGATTGGGCCGGTCCGCGACCTACCCCACGCCCGGCGAGAAGGTTTAGAGTTTCACCTCACGGTTCTCCGCGTCGCGGCACTGGATCTCCAGATACTCTGGCGTAAATCCCTTCACGCCAATGATTTGCACCGCCATCTTGCCTTCTTCTTCGAGCCGCGTCAGCTCGCGACGCTTGCGGTTGTTGAGGTACTCGGCCACATCCTCCGCGACCGTGACGGTCACCACGGCAATCTCACGCCGCTGGGCTGCGAGGAGGAGCGTGCGGACCACCTCGATGCTCATACTCTCAGGAGACTTAACCACCCCCGTTCCGTGGCATCCCGGGCATTCCCGATAAACGCTCCGCTTGAGGCTTGGGCGCACCCTCTGCCGGGTCATTTCGATCAGACCGAAGGGGCTGGTGCGGAGGATCTTGGTCCGGGCGCGGTCGCGTTTGAGCGCGTCGCGGAGGGCCCGCTCCACGCCCCGCCGGTGTTTCTCCTTGCGCATGTCGATGAAGTCGTTGACGATCACGCCGCCGAGGTCGCGGAGCCGGATTTGCCGGGCGATCTCCTTGGCCGCGATGAGGTTCATCTGGTAGGCGGTCTCCTCGGCGGAGTCATCGGCGCGGAAGTTGCCGCTGTTGACGTCGATGGCGACCAGGGCCTCGGTCTGGTCGATGACGATCGAGCCGCCGGACTTCAGGGGGACCTGGCGCCGGTGGATTTTTGCGATCTCATCTTCCATGCCGTACTTGAAGTAGAGGGGCTCCTTGCCCTGGTAGAGTTGGAGCTTGCTCACGTAGCGCGGCATCACGAGGTGCAGGAATTCCTTCGCCCGCTCGTAGGCCGAGGGCTCGTCGATGTAGATCGCATCGACCTCGGCCGAGAAGATATCGCGGATGGTGCGGATGATCATGTCGCTTTCTTGGTAGATATCGACCGGCGACGGGAGCTTCCGCACCCTCCGCACGATGACCTTCCAGAGCCGCAGCAAGTAGGCCAGGTCACGGGAGAGTTCTTTCTTGGTGCGGTCGGCCCCGGCGGTGCGGACGATGAAGCCGAGTCCCTTGGGCGGGTTCAGCTCGAGCATGATGTCGCGCATGCGACGGCGGACGTCGTCGTCTTCGATTTTGCGGGAGACGCCCACCCGGCCCAACGCCGGCATGAGCACCAGGTACCGGCCCGGGATGCTGATGTAGGTGGAGAGGGTGGGCCCTTTGGTGCCGATCCCTTCCTTGATGACCTGGACGAGCACTTCGTCGCCCCGGCGGAGGATTTCCTGGATGGGCGGCTTGACTCGCGGCCGGCCGCCGCGGAAGTTGCGGCCCCTTGCGCGCGGAGGGGAGGGGCCGTCGCCGTTCTCGTCCAGGAGATCTTCTTCTTCTCTGCGAGGGGGTCGCGGGCCGCGACGGGATCCGCCGTCGTTCATCATCCGGTCGGGCTCGAATCCGCCCTGGCGGAAGTACTGGGGCTCGATATCGCTGATGTGAAGGAAGCCGTTGCGTCCGACGCCGAAATCGACGAAGGCGGCCTGGATGCTCGGCTCCAGGTTGACCACAATTCCCTTGTAGATGTTCCCTACGTAGTTGTCCTGGCCTGCCCGCTCGACATACAGCTCTTCGAGCACTCCGTCTTCCACGATGGCGATGCGGCATTCTTCGGGCTGCGAGACATTGATCAGCATTTCTTTCTTCATCGAGTCGCCTCTTGCGTCGGCAAGGTCGGCGAGCACGCATCGACAGGTCGCCACGCCCGATCCGCACATGCGGCGTGCGTGGCGGTCACGACTGCAACTGCACCGCGCTGCGGGTCAGCCAGGTCCCCGAGGGTTCGAGGTCGTCCAGGCCGACCGCCGCGAGCACGTCGCGTGGTCCGGCGGAGCGCTGGCGACTGGCCCGAAGACGGAAACGAAGGTTTCCCGACTCCAGGTCGATGTCTTCCAGCGAATCGCGGACGAAAGAGGCGCCGGGCCCGAGGGTCTCCGGCGCCGCCTCCGGCGACGTGCCGCGCAGCCAGGCAATGGGCCGGGCAGCCGCGGCGCGACGTTCTTGGGGAACGGGCAGTTGGTAGGTCGTGCTCTGCAACTGGGCTTTCTTCGTCCCCGGCGGGAGGATTTCCACCGCACAGAAACGTAAACCCGGGACCGCATGCCGGACGAGCTGCGCGAGCAAGGACTCGCTGGCGGCGGGCTCGGCCAACTCGAGTTCCACGACTTCGTCGAGTCCCTCGATTCCCAAGGCCAGGGCGGAAGGGAAGCTCATCCGCGGTTTCGGATGAAACCCCTCGCTCATGCCCAGGCGAAGCCCGGCTCGCCGGAACAATCGCTCCAACAGCCGCACCAGGTCCCGGTGGCCGATCAGCCGCAGGTCTCCCTGTTTGCAGAAGCGAATACGTACTCGTTGTCGAACCATCAGTTCGAATCACCCCGCCGCTGCCGTCGACGGCAGGGTCCGTAAGGTTAATTGGTTGTTCGGTAGCAGGTTGTGCTTCGGCCTGCCGAGCCGAAGCTGGCAGCCAAACAGGTCTTAGGTCTTAGGTTTTCGGCTTTCGGTCTTTGGTCTTGGTGGCCAAGACCGAAGACCGAAGCCCAAAGACCGAAGACCTGTTTTGCCGTCCGCTTCACCGCCGTGGCCAGAAGCACAACCTACGGCCCGATCGCACTCACGCCCCGAATTCGGGCACGCGTTTTTTCAGTTCCCCCTTGACATAACTGCTGACGTCGCGGGCGTTTTCGAGGGTGAGGGCGTGGCGGGCCACCGCCTCGCAGTCCGGGATCGTGACGCTGCGACAGACCTTCTTGATTTCCGGAATGACGCTCGGCGGCACGCTCAACTGCCGCATGCCCATTCCCAAGAGCAACATCGTATACATCACGCTGCCGCTCATCTGCCCGCAAAGGTTGACCGACACCTCCTTCCGCTTCGCCGCCTTGGCGGACTGGATGGTCCGGTCGATGAGCTTGAGCACGGACGGATCCGACGCGCTATAGAGCCAGCCCACGTCCTTGTTGTTGCGGTCGACCGCCAGCGTGTATTGGATCAGGTCGTTCGTGCCGATGCTCAGGAAGTCGACCTCCTCGACGAAATGATCGATCATCATCACCACGGCCGGTACTTCGACCATGATGCCCACGGGCAGGTCGCGGTTGTACGGGAGGCCGTGCTCCTCCAGGTCCTCGATGACATCGGCCAGGATCATCTTGGCTTGGCGCAACTCGAGGATCGTGGAGATGAGCGGGAACATGATCCGCACGTTGCCCAGGGCGCTGGCGCGGAGGATCGCCCGCAACTGCTTGCGGAACATCGGCACGTGCCGCAGCGAAAGGCGGATCGACCGCTGGCCAAGGGCGGGATTGCGTTCGTCCTCGGGCCCGGGCAGCGAGGGCACCTTGTCGGCCCCCAGGTCGAACGTGCGGATCGTCACCGGCTTGTTCCCCATGCTCCGCACGACCCGCGAGTAGGCCCGGAAATGGTCCTCCTCGTCCGGCTCGCGCTCGTCGCCCAGGTAGAGGAACTCGGTCCGGTAGAGGCCCACCCCGTCGGCGCCGCGGTCGACGCAATGGTCGACCTCGTAGGGGAATTCGATGTTCCCCAGCAGATCGACGCGCGTCCCGTCGGCCGTGACGGCCGGCAGGTCGCGGAGGACTTCGAGCCGGGCGGCCATGGAGCGGAGTTCGTCGGCCTCGTGGCGATAGCGGGCGATGGTTTCCTCGTCGGGGTGGAGGATCACCAACCCCTTGTCCCCGTCGATAATCACCAGGTCGCCGCCCGACACCTCCGTGAGGAAGGGGCCCGTCCCGACCACGGCCGGGATTTCCAGCGCGGCGGCCACAATCGCCGTGTGGCTGCCCGGGCCCCCAACCTCGGTCACGAACCCCCGCACGAAGCGACGATCGAGGTTGGCGGTCTCGCTGGGAGTCAGGTTGTGGGCAAGCACGAGCACCGGCGAGGTGAGCCGCGAGAGTTCTTCACGGCGACGTCCGAGGAGCTGGCGCAAGAGCCGCTTTTCGATGTCGGCGATATCGCCGAGATTGCGGCTCTGCACCTTCTGGAAGACCTCGGCGTAGCGCCGCATCACCCGGCACACGGCATACTCCGGCGAGTAATGCCGCTCGCGAATCAACTCTTCGAGTTCGTCGCGGAGTTGGACGCCCTGAAGAATTTGGAGGTGGGCCTCGAAAATCCTCCCATATTCTTCCCCCAGCTCGCTGGTGACGGCATCGCGGTTGTAAGCGATTTCTTCGCTTGCCGCCGAAACGGCCTGATGGAGACGCTCCAGCTCGTATTCGACGGTGTCGCGGGCGACGAACCGGCGCGGGATGCGAAACCCCTCCGTGTCCATCACCAGGGCCTCGCCTATGGCGACTCCCGGCGAAACGGCAATCCCTTGGAGTTTCTTCATGGGGAGCTGGAGGATCAGCGATGCGGGGTGAAGAATGGGGGAAGGGGGACAACGGACCAAGGGGGCGAGCGATGCGGACTCCGGGCTTCGTGGACACTTGCGCCCTGCGTCGCTCCTTTCGCATCCCTCATCCTTGGTCCTCCTCTTCCTCGTGAAACCCCTCGGCGAACAGTTGGGCGAGGGCGTCCAGAGCAGCCTCCGCTCCAGGACCGCCCCCTTCGAGAGTCAACTCCTGCCCTTGGGTTGCCCCGAGGGTGGTCATCTGAAGGATGTCGTCGGCCCTGGCCCGTCGCCGATCCATCACGATCTCGACCTTCGCCGAAAACGCCCGCACCAGGTTGAACACCAGGAGCGCAGCCCGAAGGTGCATTCCTGAACGATTAACCACGGTGACCGTCCGGGTTACCTTCGGCTCATCCATCGCTTCGTGCCGGCTTCCTCGTCACCACGCGCCGCAAAGCGCGCCCGCCTCTTAAGACCCGAATTGATTGTTGTCGGCCTCGTCCAACAACTGCCGGATCTCCTCCGCCGTCTTCGCCTGCTTGAGGAAGCGACAAAACCGGTCGTCGCGAAGCTGCCTCGAAATGTTCTCCAGGGCTCTCAGGTGATCCCCAGGCCGATCCAAAGGAGAGACGAGGAGGAAGAGAACGAAGACCTTCTCCCCGTCGAGGGAGTCGAAATCGACCCCGGCCCGGCTGACACCCACCGTGCCGACCAGTCGATCCACGCTGCCATGTTTGGTATGGGGGACGGCCACCCCTCGGCCAATTCCAGTGCTCCCCAACTCCTCCCGATTCAGAATCGCCTTGACGATGCTCTCCATCTCCGAAGCGTCGATTCCCCCGACGTCCAGGAGGGCCTGAACCATCTCCCGAATCACGCCCTCCTTTTCATCGGCACCCAAATCCGCCCGAATGGCTCCGGGACTTATAAAGTCCGCAAACTTCATTCGCGGGTACTCCTTGCAGAAACTACGCGGGGCTGGGACCGGCCTCGCTGGAGTCCTCCAGCTCCCGATCCCCGCCGCTGCGATGACGATCTTGTATCCTCTGTTTGTACTTGCGGAGCTGCTGCTCGACCTTGTGCAACACCACATCCAGCGAGGCCAGGAGCTCCCCCGAACGGGAACTGGCTACGAAATCGTGCCGGTGCTCGGCGTTCACCTTGAGGTCGACCGAGGGCTGGTCGCGGCGCTCCAGGTCGATCGTCACCTCAATCTGGGTGAGGCGCTCGAACAATCGACCGAGCTTCTCCACCTTGGCACGGATCTTGGACTGCGTCTCTTCGCTCACACTCCCGTGGCGAACCGAGATCTTGATCTCCACCGACTTCACTCCTTCCCTCAATCGCGGACAACCCCGGCCGCCGCCGCACCGCTTCTAAGAAACGACCATTGTACTCCGCGCCGCGAAGTACTACAAACGCAAACACAACGGCCCCGGGCTCGCCTTGGCCACCAACTCTTCCCAACTTTAGCTTCTTCGGACAGACGCACCAGGGGGACCGGTCGGTCGAATCGGCTCAGCGAGTCGGACGGATCCGGGCGAGCACCCCCGTAAGGGAGTACCGAGCACCCGCATCGCGGCCGAAGGCCGCAACCAAAGGGTTCAGGGGTCAGGGTTCAGGGGTCAGGACTCTGAGAAGACGCTTGCATTGAGATTCTGTAAGTGTTCAGCGGAATGAAGTGCGAACAGGGGGAAGGGAAAAGGGAAAGCCCTGGAAAAATGGGAAAGGCAAGAAGCCGCGCCCTGATCACGCCATTCTGTATGGAACCCTCTCCTACGTTCTCCATTTTTCCCAGCTTTTTCCTTTTTCCTTCTCCTTTTCCGACAACTTCATACGGCTGAACTGTTACGAAATTCTGAACCCTGAACCCTGAACCCTGAACCGTAAAATGTTCGCTTGCAATGGGTTCTGGTCGATCGGCCCAGAATCTCTGTCAAGAACTTCGCAGTGTTTGAGATGATGTAGTCAAGAGACGCCCCGTTAGAGGGGCGACGGGTCAATGGACAGGTAGCTTATACACCCTAGCGGGGGAAACGGCACCCCTCCGGTGGTGTCATTCACTCCATCGGTGCGGCCAGGGAGCTGCGGGGTGTCGGGCTCGCCTTGAGCAGTTCCCTCCACTTCTGAACAGCCGCCTGCCGACGGGCCGGCGGGTCCTCCGGGCGATAGTAGAGGGTGCGGTTGTCATACAGGCTCTTCAGGTTCCAGAAGCTGAGAATCCGGAACGGAAGTGAATCGTTCCCCAGGAAATCGACCAGGCGGTTCACATCCTCCGGGCGGAGGGTCTCGGGTCGGTAGCGCCAGAACATCTCGTAGAGCGCGGCGCCCTGCGGACCGTAATGCTGTTCCATCGTCGTGCGAACCCTCGCCGCTCCCTGGGGACTTCGGAAGATGGCTGCCCTGATCTCGTCAAGGTAATCCGACCAGAAGCGGACCTGATCGATATCCTCCAGGGCAGCCAACAAGGGCTCGTAGTCCTCCACCAGACTCAAGCCCCGCGTGGCAAGCCAACGGACCTCGCGCTGACGGTACCCCGTCAATTCCCGGAGGGTGAGCATTGCCGAACGGCCAAGCACGACCCCGCGCTCCAGCACCGCCGCAGCCCGCTGATCCAGTGCACTGAAGGTCTCACCCGAGACCCATCTCGGCACCTGCTGGAGCACGACAGGCTCGACGGGGCGGTCCAGAAGGGTCAACCGCACGGGGGCTTTCAGTTCGACCTCCTTTCCCGCCGAACCTCCCTGCCACACCACGCTCCCGGAGGTCACGTAGACGTCGGCAATCAGCGGGCCGGGCTGGGTCTCCGGATCGCCGCTGGCTTCGGTCCGCACGACTTCGATCGCCACGACGGAATCGGGGTCCGCGAAGCGGCATAGCCACGACCGATCTCCGACCTTCACCCTGAGCGCGGCCCCGCCAGTCTTCTCCGCCCTGGCGAGGATTCGGCCGAACTGGACGTCGATGCCGGGCGGGTCCTTTCCGGCCGTGGAAAGGGGCATGAGGGACGTTCCCCCAACAAGTTGCAGCGTCACCTGGCCTCCCAACGCAATCTGCGGACGGAATGCCGGCAAGGTGAGCAGGCGGTCCCCGGCCAGGAGTGATGCCTCGCCGGCCAGCCGCAGCCACACATGGTTCCTTGGGTTCTGACGCAGGAGCACTTCCGTGGTAGAGACGGCTATCCCGACGATCTCCTCCGAGGCCCCCTGGGGTGAGACCATCCCCGACGTTTGTGAGCCTGTCGCTTCGGCCGCGTCGAGATCCGCCTCCCTTTGCGGACGGCCCCTGGCCTGTTGAGGTGCCGTGGGGACTGCGGGGACTGCTTCCGGCGGGGAATCTGGCGGCAACGGCATTTCCGACGGCGGTCGCTGAGGTTCCGCAGGCGACGACGACTTGCCCAACTCCCCCCCCATCCCTTCCGCCGGGGTTGACGATCCGTCGGGGCGGGGCGGCTCTTCGGCCTTGGCGACGGGAGCCTGCGCCTCCAACAGGATGCTCTCCTTCACCTCAGGAGGCGTTGCGCCCGGCGGAAGTGTGGTTTCCGGGGTTGCCTCGGGAATCGACGCCTCTTGCTCCTCTCCTGTCTGAAGCCACGGCAACAGCCGGGCCAAGAGGTTGTCGCTCTCTGCCGGGCCGTTGATCCAGAGCAACACCAGCGCAACAAGGACGAGCAGCCCCAACGCGGCAAACGCCCAACCCCACCGGCCGATCCCCCGGCCCGCTCGCAGGTACTCGGGAACCCGCGACCTGCGGGAAGTCCGCCTGGGGCCGCGCTCAGGCCGAACGCTGGCCCCGATACCCATGCTTCCGAGGGGATCATTCCCCCTCTCGATCGTTTCCACCGCATCCAGTGACTCCTCGGCCTCACTCTGAGCTACCAAGGCGCTGGGCAACTGGTAGATTCGTTCACGGGTGGCATCGGGTACCTCGGCAGCTTCTGTAACCACCATGGCCAGGATCTGGTGGCAACAGGCAACCTCTGCGAGATGGACATCCGACTCCAAACAGACCTTCTCGAAATCAGGGACCCGGGCGTCGGGGAGGGTATTGTCCAGGTACTCGGCAACCGTGTTCGGATCGAGGCCGGTTCGTCCGTCTGAGTCACTCGGAGCCCCAAGACGCACGCGGCGGACCACGTCGTGGATCCGGTCCATGAGCGATCTGGCGTATTCGCTCTCTTGGATCTTCTTGCCGACGGCCTCGAACTCCTCCGGCTGGAGGAGTCGCGTCTCTCCCTGTGTGAGGAGATGGTCGTCCATGAAGGCCAAGAGGTAGCGGAGCGTGAGTCGCATGGCCATGCCTCAACTCCCAGCAACAAGAGGGGACTGGGCCAGCCGATGCCATATCGTCGGCCCTACACCCTTGTTAGTGGCCGGGGGGCCCGGAGTTCCGTGCATGGCGCGGATGGTTTTCTTGCGACGCCGCCCTCCCCCACGCGACCAAGGCAAAGAGCGAAAGGAGGACTTGGGCTACCGCAAGCAGGACGGGATGGAGGGCCGGAGAAGAGGGCGTGGCCGCAGGCGGCGCGATCGGATCGAGCCGTTCCCAGCCATCCCGGGTTCGCCGCCAGTTGGCATCGCCGCCGGGCTGCGCGGAGTCCAGGGATGGCGGCAGCTCCTCGACGAGCCACAGCAACCCCACCGCGAAGACCAGCAGCCAACCAATCCGGCGCAAGGCACCCCTCCTTCCAACCTGCCGGAGCAAGAAGGCAAACCGTGAGCCGCCGGAAGCAAGCAAGCGATCCGTGACGGGCAAGTCGTGGAGTAAACGGGATTTACGAGTGGCTTGCCTCACGGGTCTACGGTGCCGGATGTGGCGATTTCGCATCGCCCGAGTGCCTGCAATGTCGTCTCTTGTCAACCGCGTTGCGTTGCCACCCCGTTTGCCGGAGAGGCGAACGCGTTCTAGGATTCAGATGCCAGCTCGGCGTTTGAGCGAGATCCCCTATGGATGCGTGGTGAGGAGCGTGCCAAGCGATGTCTCAAGAACCCCTCTGGACGATCGAACTCCCTAAGGCACTTGCAGAGGCTCAGTTGCCGGCCCTGCCGCAGAGTGCGATTCGGCTCCTGGAACTGTCCCAGGATCCGGCAAATGGCGCGACCGCGTTCGCTGCACCGATTGAGTCGGATCCGGGCTTGGCGGGCCAAGTGCTCCGGTTTGTGAATTCGTCGTACTTCGGATTCACGCGGGAAATCTCGAGCGTGAGGTTGGCCATTTCGCTGGTGGGCATCCGGACGATCAAGAACTTCGCGCTGTGGAACGCGGTCTTCAGCTTGATGCCCAATCCGAGGTGCGGTCCGTTCGACCTGAGGATGCTCTGGCAGGATTCGCTTCGCCGGGCACTCTTCGCGAGGGCGGCGGCGAAGGTGCTCGGGCTGAAGGAAGCGGAAGAGGCGTTCTCGGCCGCCCTGCTACAGGACATGGCCGTGCCGGTCTTGGCCAAGCAGTTGCCCGACCACTATGCCAAGCTCCTTGCGGCCCGCGACCACGGACGATTGCGCCTTTCCGCCCTGGAACAGCGGGCCTTCGGGTGGACGCACGCCCAGGCCGCTGCCCTGATGGCCCGGCGGTGGAACCTGCCCGAGGCGTTCGCCCTCCTCGTCGAGGGCCACGTGGCGGTCGGCGACGACGGAGAGGCCGGCCTGCGAACCCCGGGCCGGATCGCCGTGGTGATGTCAGGCCTGCTGCCCGCCGTGGCCGACCCGACGTGGCACGACGTGGTCCGCCTGGAGACCCTTTACGACCAGGTCCGGCCCGCCGGCAGCGCCTCGCTAGCCGAGTTCCTGGCCCGGATCGACGGGGAATACGCCAGCTTCGCCCCCGTGCTGAAGGTACCGTTGCCGAAGAAGACCCTGGTCGAGAACTACGCGGAAGCCACGGCGCCGGCGGCCTGAAGGACCTTGTGCGGGTCTGGGAGGGCGAGGCTCCTGCCGAGCCTGCGGCCACCGCACGTTTCGCCGGCTGCATCACGGCTC
>Ga0067045_1029245_pt1 | contig 22607 bp, 23 predicted proteins | sample TerdegcTABiofilm_FD_59184 | JGI IMG/M metagenome (GOLD analysis project Ga0067045, IMG submission 59184) | Combined Assembly of (Gp0054472, Gp0054536) Wastewater bioreactor microbial communities from Singapore -Terephthalate degrading...
CCGTCCTTCAGCTTCTCGATCTTGACGGCATCCTTGTCCACACAGGTCACCGTATGCCCGAAATCAGCAAAACAGGCCCCAGACACAAGCCCAACATAGCCCGTACCAATAATCGCAACACGCATGGGATTCCCTCAACACTCTTGAAGCGAGGCAGATGCTGGCGGGGTGCATTTTTTGAGCGGCGGAATCAAGAGGAGATTGCCGTGGGGAAAGACCGGTTGACGAAGCGCGGGCAAAAGCGCAAGGATCAAAACGTGAACATATGGAGCGGCGGATGAGCCTTGTTTTCTATACCAATCCCATGTCCCGCGGGCGGATCATCCGCTGGATGCTGGAAGAAACCGGCGCGCCGTATGAAACCCGGTTCCTGCGCTATGGCGACGAGATGAACAGCGCCGCCTATGCCGCCGTAAACCCGATGCAGAAGGTGCCCGCCATCGTCCACAATGGCCAGGTGGTCACCGAATGCGGCGCCATCTGCCTCTATCTGGCAGACGCCTTTCCCGAGGCCGGCCTCGCCCCGCCGCTGGCAGGCCGGGCCGGCTATTACCGCTGGATGATGTTTGCCGCCGGGCCCTGGGAACAGGCCAATGTCAATGCCGCCCTCGGCGTTCAGGTAACGCCGGAGCAATCCCGCATGGTCGGCTATGGCACGTTCGAGCGCGCGCTCGACGTGCTCTTGAGCCTCGTTCCGGAAACCGGCTACATGCTGGGCGGCAAATTCTCCGCGCTCGATGTCTATGCCGGCTCGCATATCGGCTGGGCAACGCAGTTCGGCTCCATCCCGGCTACGCCCAGGATTGCCGCCTATCTCGACCGCATCCAGTCTCGCCCCGCGGCCCGGCGCGCCGCCGAACTCGACGACGCCGCCATCCCCGAATACGGCCCAGCGGCGTGAGAGATCTGCCCCCGGCCTGGGCCGGGGGGATGATCGATCAGATTTCCTGATTATACCCGCCAACTTCGGGATGTTTGCCGAGGCGCGGTTTCACTTCCTTGTGGAAGAGGTCTTTCATGTCCGCCTCGCTGGCCATGGATTCCACCACGACCACCAGCTCCGGCTTGTTGGACGAAGCACGCACCAGCACCCAGGAGCCATCCTCCAGCGTCACGCGGGCGCCATTGACGGTGTTCACCTCGACAACCTTCCGTCCAAGGATTTCCTTGCCGTCGAAAGATTTGTATTCCTCGACCATGCGGTCGACGACCCCATACTTCACCTCGTCGCCGCAATGAGCGGCCATCGTCAGCGAGGTATAGGCCACGCCCAGCTCTGATTTGAGGTCCGCCATCGTGCGCCCTGGATTGCGGTCCAGCATCTCCAGAACCGCCTTGGCGGCAATCAGGCCGTCATCATAGCCAAGACCGATCGGCGGGCGGAAGAAGAAGTGGCCGGACTTTTCAAATCCCGCCAGCGCGCCCAGTTCGGTCGTGCGGCGTTTGATATAGGAATGGCCGGTCTTGTAGTAGTCGACCGTCGCCCCGTTCGCCTTCAGCACAGGGTCTGTCTTGTAAAGGCCGGTGGATTTCACATCGACCACGAATTTCGCGTTCGGGTAATGCTTGGAAAGGTCACGCGCCAGCATCAGGCCGATCTTGTCGGCAAAGATCTCTTCGCCGGTATTGTCCACCACGCCGCACCGGTCGCCATCGCCGTCAAAGCCGAGCACGACATCCGCGCCATGCTGCTTTGCTGCCAGCGACATCTCGTGCAGCATTTCATGATCTTCCGGGTTCGGATTGTATTTCGGGAAGGTGTTGTCGAGATTGCAATCCATCTCGATCACCTCTGCGCCAAGCCCGCGGAGCACATCGCCCGCAAAGGCGCCGGCCGTGCCATTGCCGCAAGCCGCGACCACCTTCAGCTTCCGCTTCAGTTTGGTGTCACCGATGATCGCCTGGATGTATTTCTCGCGGATGCCGTCGATGCGGCGATGCGTGCCGCCCTCGCGCACCTCGAACTTGCCGCCCATGACGATTTCTTTGAGGCGGCCCATCTCTTCGGGCCCGAAGGTCAGCGGGCGGTTGGCGCCCATCTTCACGCCGGTCCAGCCATTCTCGTTGTGGCTCGCCGTCACCATGGCGCAGCACGCCGCATCCAGTTCGAACTGGCTCCAGTAAACCATCGGCGAGAGCGCCAGGCCCACATCCAGCACCTCGCAGCCCCCGGCCACCATGCCGAGCGTCAGCGCATTCTTGATCGGCTGGCTGATCGAGCGGAAATCATGCCCCGTCACCACAGTCGGCTTCACGCCCAGCTCATGGAACAGGGTTGCCATGCCCAGGCCAAGCGCCTGCACGCCCGTCAGGTTCAGCTCCGGCGCCTTGGCGTGACCGATGCCGTTAAACCACCAGCGCGCGTCATACTCCCGGAAGCCCGTCGGTTTCACCAGCGGCAGAATCTCGAATTCGAGCGTGTTGGGGGCAATATCGGCAAGCGGTCTGGGCAGCATGATGTCTCTCCGTGAAATGGTTCTGGCGCGGCGCGAAGCGCCCGCAAATGTCTCGCCCTCTTCCATGCAAAATTCGCGCCCTGGGGGCAAAGGAGAAATGCGGCCTCAATCTGACAAAAAGTTCAGGAATAAAATATTGAAATCAAGATATTTTATTCTAGCTCCTGTCCCGGACGCGCGCGGCGCTTCCTCTCGACGCCGCCCGATCCTGCACCCCACACAGGAGAAAACACATGAAAGTCTGCTCCGCGATTGCCCTCTTCGGCGTCCTGTCAGCCGCTGTGGCGGCCCCGGCTTCGGCGCAGGAATGGTATGCTGCCGGCTCGGTTGGCTACCTCTTCCAGAATGACAGCTCCAATAGCGGCACAACCGGCGCCTTCGCCACCGGCAACGGCGCCCCCGTGATCCCCTTCGGCACCGCCATCGCCGCCGGCACGCCCTATGGCTGGGAAACCGGATTCGACAATGGCTACACCCTCTCCGGCGAAGTCGGCGCCTTCTATGGCAACGGCCTGCGCTCGGGCATCGAGCTTGCCTATTCCAAGGCGGATGTGGACACCCATAACCGCGTCAACGTTGCCGGCACCGTGATCGACGGCGTCGATGCGGCGGTGCTGACCGGCTCGGCCACCCAGCTTGGCGCCACCGTCGGCGCGGTCGTGGCCGATGGCCAAGGCGATATCAAATCCACCAGCGTCTTCGCCAACCTCTATTACGACTTCAACCGCGACGGCATGATCCGCCCCTATGTCGGCGCGGGCCTTGGTTATTCCGATGTGCAGGTGACCTATCGCCCCTCCGGCGTCGGCATCATCGATGACAGCGAAGGCAAACTCGCCTGGCAGGTCAAGGGCGGCGCCAGCTGGGCCATCACCGACAAGATCGACCTCTTCGGCGAGGCGGTCTACCGCGCCACAGATGATGTGGAGCTGCAGAACGACCTTTTCCCCGGCACGCTGAATGTCGAGAACAAGCAGACCGTGCTCAGCATCGGTGCCCGCTACCGTTTCGGCGGCTGATGGGTCATGCCCGCGTCAGCTTCCGGAGAAAGTCTTCAGGAAGCTGACGATCCATTGCGCCAGAAAGCGGCGGTCGCACGCCCCGTCCAGCGAGGCGATCGCCGCATCTGCCGTTTCTTCACTCAATGAAACACCCCGGCGCGCGCTGTAGAGCGCCGCGGAAAACTCCGGATCGAATTCCGGATGGCACTGAAAGCTCAGTCCGGGAAAGTCCTGATAACTCAGCCCGGCAAATTCGGTGAACGCCGAACAGGCCACAATATCCGCCCCCGGCGGTTTCACCACCACCTGGTCCTGATGGCTGACGGCAATGCGCATCGCTTCGGGCGCGACCCCTGCCCATCCCGGCGTCGCGCCGATATCATAGGTATGCCGGCCCACGCCCCAGCCCTTGGTGGACTTCTCGACCTTTCCGCCCAGCGCCTCGGCCATGATCTGATGGCCGAAACAGATGCCCACCTGCGGCAGCTTGGCCTGCGCGCCCGCCCGGATGAAATCCATCAGCGGGCTGATCCATGGCTCATCATCATAAACGCCCGCCGGAGAACCGGTATACAGCACCGCCTCCAGACCCGCCGGGTCCGGCAGGCCCTGCCCGCGCGCCACAGACACCGTTTCGCAGGTAAGGCCGGCGCCAGCCCCCTCGAACATCCGCCGGAACATCTCCGGATAATCCGGAAACCGGTCACGGATCGCCGCAGGCGCCAGGCCCGTTTCCACTATCGTCAGCTTCATTCTGCCGGTTCCGTCACTGCCTCTGTCTCAGTCCGTTCGGGCTCCACCAGGAAGCCGCCGGACTGGCGCGCCCAAAGCTCAGCATAGAGACCGCCCGCGGCGACCAGCTCGTCATGCGTCCCCTGCTCCACGATTCGGCCCTGATCGAGCACGATCAGCCGGTCCATCTGCGCGATGGTCGACAGCCGGTGGGCAATCGCCAGAACGGTCTTGCCTTCCATCAGGCGGAAGAGGTTGTCCTGGATCGCCGCCTCCACTTCGGAATCGAGCGCCGAGGTTGCCTCATCCAGAATGAGGATCGGCGCGTCCTTGAGGAAAATCCGCGCAATGGCGATCCGCTGACGCTGGCCGCCGGACAGCTTCACGCCGCGCTCGCCCACATGCGCATCAAAGCCGATCCGGCCCTTGGAGTCTTCCAGCGTTTCGATGAAGGCCATCGCTTCGGCCTTCTCGGCGGCGACGCGGATGTCCTCATCGCTCGCCTCGGGGCGTCCATAAGAGATGTTCTCGCGGATGGAGCGGTGCAGCAGCGAAGTATCCTGCGTCACCATGCCGATCTGTGCCCGGAGGGAATCCTGCGTCACCCCGGCAATGTCCTGCCCGTCGATCAGGATCCGCCCGCTTTCGGCGTCATAGAAGCGCAGCAGCAGGCTGGTCAGCGTCGTCTTGCCGGCGCCCGAGCGGCCCACCAGGCCGATCTTCTCGCCCGGCCGGATGGCGAGGCTCAAATCCTCGATCACGCCCGCGCCCTTGCCATAATGGAAGGTCACGCCTTCGAAGGTCACTTCGCCCTTCACACGCGGCAGCGCCGCCGCGCCCGGCCGGTCTTCCACCGCCACAGGCTTCTGCAGCATCGCCATGCCATCATAGACGACGCCGATATTCTCGAAGAGCCCCGCCACTTCCCACATGATCCATTGCGACATGGACTTGATGCGCAGCGTCAGGCCCACGGCCGCGGCCACGGCGCCCGCGCCCACAAGATTGCCCATCCAAAGATAGATGCCGCCGGCAGCCACCAGGAACACCAGCAGGGAGTTGTTGACATAGACGATGACGTTGAACCCCGTCACCATCCGCATCTGCCGGTAAACCGTCTGCAGGAACCCGTCCATCGAGCCCTTGGCATAGTCTTCCTCACGGCCCGAATGGGCAAACAGCTTCACCGTCTGAATGTTCGTGTAGGAATCAACGATCCGGCCCGTCATGATCGAGCGCGCATCGGCCTGCGCTTCGGCAATCTTGCCAAGGCGCGGCACGAACCAGCGCAGGATGAAGCCATAAACCACCGCCCACAGAATGAACGGCGCCATCAGCCAGGGATCGGCCGCCGCCACCAGCACCAGCGCCGAAATGAAATACACCGCCACGAAGACGAAGACATCCAGCACCTTCATCACCACTTCGCGCACGGACAATGCCGTCTGCATCACCTTGGTGGCGACACGCCCGGCAAACTCGTTGCCGAAAAAGCCCATCGACTGGCCCAGCATCTGCCGGTGCATCCGCCAGCGCGCGCTCATCGGCACGTTCCCCATCAGGCCCTGATAGACGATCAGCCCCTGGATCAGCGTCGCCAGCGGCAGGCCGATCAGAAGCACCGCGCCCATGACGGCCAGCGTGCTGCCTTCGCGCTCCAGGAAGCCCGCACGGTCAGCCGAGGCCAGCCAGTCAACAATCCCGCCGAGGAAGCCGAACAGCGCCACCTCCCCCACCGCGATCAGCGCCGTGAAGAGAGACATCAGGATCAGCCAGGGCGCTGCCGGGCGGATATAATGCCAGAGAAACGGCCAAAGCCCCTTGGGCGGGGTCCCCTGCAGGGTCTCCGGAAACGGATCGATACGGCGTTCAAAGAAGCGAAACATGGCCCGCCCATTTGGAGAGGCAGGCGTCAAAGAACAAGGAGGAAAGATTGGCATGGAACCCGCTTGCGGCTCATTCGTCACGCTCGGCGGGCAAAGCCCGTCAGAGCGCCCATCTCGTGCTCTCGCCGCTGCAAGCAACGGCAATGGCAGGGGATGGGCACTCAGATGCGCTCACGCGCATCGAGTGTGACGAAAGGGGAAACACTTGATTTTTTCCCTGCGCGCGGCGGCAGCTACGGCGCCGCCGGCGCCCCCAAGCCCGTTTTCGCCGCAATCCAGGCCTTCACCTGCATCTCCAGCGCGTCCATCGGCACAGCGCCCTGCCCCAGCACCACATCATGGAAGGCGCGGATGTCGAAACGCTCGCCCAGCGCCGCTTCCGCCTCGGCCCGCAGCGCGCGGATTTTCAGCTCGCCGATCTTGTAGGCTGTCGCCTGCCCCGGCCAGCCGATATAGCGCGTCACCTCGGTCTGGATGTTGAGCGGGGCCAGCGCGGTATTTTCCTTGAAGCAGGTCTCCGCCTCTTCCCGGCTCCAGCCATACCAGTGCAGCCCGGTGTCCGAGACCAGCCGGCACGCCCGCCACATCTCCATGGAGAGGGCGCCGAACTGTTCATACGGCGTCTCCATCAGGCCGGCCTCGCTGGCCAGATATTCGGCATAAAGCCCCCAGCCCTCCCCGAAGGCGGTGGCATAATAGTTCTGCCGGAACCAGGGCTGCGCCTGCATCTCCTGCGCCAGCGCAATCTGCAGATGGTGCCCCGGCACGGCTTCATGCGCCGAAAGCGCCGGCAATTCGTAAAGCGGGCGCTGGTCGAGGGCATAGGTATTGACCAGATAGGCCCCCAGCCGCCCCTCGCCCGGATCCCCCGACATATACCGCCCGGACGTGTATCCCGGCGCGATCGAGGCGGGCACCGGCTCGACGGTGTAGCCCAGGCGCGGCAACAGATTGAAATAGTCCGGCAGCATCGCGTCGAGCCGCGCGGCGATATGCTTGGCCGCATGCATCAGCTCTGCCGCGCTCTGCGCATAGAATTGCGGATCGGTGCGCAGGAAGACCAGGAAATCGGCAAAGCTGCCCTCAAAGCCGGTATCGGCAATGATCGCCTCCATCGCCGCCCGGATGCGGGCCACTTCTTCCAGGCCGATGGCGTGGATCTCCTCGGGCGAATAGCCCGCCCCCGCCGTATGGGTCTCCACCAGCGCGGCATACACCTCGCGCCCGCCGTCCAGCCCGGCAATCCCGGCGCCCTGGCGCGCCGCCGGGGCATAGGTCTCATCTATATAGGCCAGCGTCTCGCGATAGGCGCCGATGGCGCGCGCCGCCGCTGCCAGCCCCTCGGCCTTAAGCCGTGATCTGGACTCTGCGTCCACCGAATCACTCATCTCCGCCAGCGGCCGGTAAAGCTCACTGGCGGCTACATCATCGGTAATCTGCGCTTCGATCTGCGCCCGCGCGGTGTTCAGCGGGTCGGCATGGGCGGTCCAGCCTGTCTCGATCCCGCGCGTCATGTTGGCCCGGTTCTGCGCAAAATAGCGGGGCACATCATTCAGGCGCGCAATCCAGGCTTCGGCCTCGGCCACCGTGCGCACCCGCAGGCGCATCGCGGCAAACACCGGCTCTGCCTGAAAGCCCCAATCCCCGGTGAAGGGGATGCGGGCCGAATCATGGGTCACTTCGCGGATTTCATCGGCCAGAAGCCGCGTCAGGATCGCCTGATCCAGCGTCCGGCCGGTCTCTACTGCCTCGATTTCAGCCAGCAGCGCGCTGGCCTTGCCCGCCCGCGCCGCCAGCGCTTCGGGTGAAACATCCCGCCACCGGCTCACCAGCGCGGCGTCTGCATCGGCGGCCTGATCGGGGTCTCCCTGGCGCGTGTGCGCTTCATATGCGGCCACCAGCGCGTCCAGCGGGTCTGCGGGCGCCGCAAGGGCAACCGGGGCGAGAGACAGCATCAAAAGCGCCAGAACAGCCGGTTTCAATTTGTCGCTCCCACGAGTGCCTGCGTTGACACGACCCTAGAGGCTCGTAGAAGCGGATACCAGCTTCCCATTGCACGCGAGGAACACCCCATGTCCGGACCGCAGCGCGCCGCCACGCGCCCCCTGTCCCCGCACCTGCAGATCTGGCGCTACCACGTCACGATGCTTGCTTCGATCACCCACCGGATCACGGGGGCAGCCCTGTATTTCGGCACCTTCCTGATCGCCGCCTGGCTTGTGGCGCTCGCCATCAGCCCGGATGCCTTCGCTGCGATGCAGGGGATCATCACCTCCATCCCCGGCAAGATCATCCTTTTCCTCTGGGCGGTCGCCGTGATGTTCCACCTCTTCAACGGCATCCGCCATCTGGTCTGGGATGGTCCCGGCATCGGCTTCTCGCCGAAGGTCGCCAGCACCGTGTCCACCATCATCTACTTCCTGGCCATCCTCGGCGCTGTTGCGCTGATGTTTGCCGCCGGCGCGTTCTGAGGAGGCCCCCATGTCACAAGGCCAGTTCCTGACCCCCACCAAGGCCGCCCGCGGTCTCGGCTCTGCCAAATCCGGCACGGCGCACCATATCCGCCTGCGCGTTGCCGCGCTCGCCCTGCTGATCCTGGTGCCGCTTGCGCTCTATGCCATCATCAGCATCTCCAGCGCCGGCTATGACGGCGCCCGGGCCTGGGTCGCCCAGCCCCTGCACGCCACCCTCCTCATCCTCACCGCCGGCGCCGTGTCCTACCACATGCGCCTCGGCATGCAGGTGATCATCGAAGACTACATCGCCAAAACCGGCATGCGCACTACTCTCCTTATCCTGAACACCTTTGCCGCGATCGCGATGTTCGTCGCCGTGGCCATGGCGGTGGTTCAGATCTGGATTGCTGGTTGAGACACGCGAAGAAGAGACAGATAAAATGAGCAGCTATAACTGGATTGATCATACCTATGACGTGGTCGTGGTCGGCGCCGGCGGCTCCGGTCTCCGCGCTGCGCTTGGCGCGGCGCAGGCCGGTCTGCGCACCGCCTGTATCACCAAGGTCTTCCCCACCCGCTCCCACACGGTTGCCGCTCAGGGCGGCATCGCTGCCTCGCTCGGCAACATGTCCGAGGACAGCTGGCAGTGGCACATGTACGACACCGTCAAGGGCTCCGACTGGCTCGGCGACCAGGACGCGATCGAATACCTCGTCCGCAACGCCCCGGCCGCCGTTTACGAGCTTGAGCATTGGGGCATGCCCTTCTCGCGCACCGAGGAAGGCAAGATCTACCAGCGCGCCTTTGGCGGCATGACCCGCAATTTCGGCGAAGGCCCCGTCCAGCGCACCTGCGCGGCGGCTGACCGGACCGGCCACGCCATGCTGCACACTCTCTATGGCCAGTGCGTGCGCGAAGAGACCGAATTCTTCATCGAATATTTCGCGCTTGACCTCATCATGGATGAAGATGGCGTCTGCCGCGGTGTCACCGCCTGGAAACTGGATGATGGCACGCTCCACCGCTTCCGCGCCCAGAAAACCATCCTGGCCACCGGCGGCTATGGCCGCGCCTATTTCTCCTGCACCTCGGCCCACACCTGCACCGGCGATGGCAATGCCATGGTCCTGCGCGCAGGCCTGCCGCTGCAGGATATGGAATTCGTCCAGTTCCACCCCACCGGCATCTACGGCTCAGGCTGTCTGATCACGGAAGGGGCGCGCGGCGAAGGCGGCTATGTCACCAACTCCGAGGGCGAACGTTTCATGGAGCGCTATGCGCCGTCCGCCAAAGACCTCGCCTCCCGCGATGTGGTCTCCCGCGCGATGACGATGGAAATCCGCGAAGGCCGCGGCGTTGGTCCGGAGAAGGATCATATCTATCTCCACCTGAACCACCTCTCGCCCGAAACCCTGCATGAGCGCCTGCCCGGCATTTCGGAAACCGCGAAAATCTTCGCCGGCGTGGATGTCACCAAAGAGCCGATCCCGGTTCTGCCGACCGTCCACTACAATATGGGCGGCATCCCCACCAACTTCCACGGCGAAGTCCTCACCAAGAAGGGCGGCGATCCCGATGCCGTCGTTCCCGGCCTGATGGCTGTGGGCGAAGCGGCCTGCGTGTCCGTACACGGCGCAAACCGTCTCGGCTCCAACTCGCTGATCGACCTTGTGGTCTTCGGCCGCGCTGCCGGCCTGCGCTGCGGCGCCACCACCGAGGCCGGCGCCCGCCAGCCGGAACTGCCCAAATCGGCCACCGACGCCCACCTCGCCCGCCTCGACAAGATGCGCAACGCCGCCGGTGACCAGCCGGTCGCCAAGCTCCGCCTCGAAATGCAGCGCGCGATGCAGTCCAACTGCGCCGTGTTCCGCACCGGCTCGGTGCTGAAGGAAGGCGTCGACGCCATCGAGGACGTTTACAAGAAACTGCCGGGCATCGATGTGAAGGATCGCGGCATGATCTGGAACACCGATCTCGTCGAAGCGCTCGAATTTGAAAACCTGATCTGCCAGGCCGCCGTCACGGTGAACTCGGCTGCCAACCGCGAGGAAAGCCGCGGCGCCCACGCCCGCGAAGACTACTCAAATCGCGATGACGAGAAATGGATGAAACACACCCTCGCCTGGTGCGACGAGGCCGGCAAGGTCACGCTCGATTACCGCCCGGTGCATGATTACACGCTCTCCAACGAGATCGAGTACATCAAGCCGAAAGCACGGGTATACTGATAAACTGCAACAGCAATCCGGCGCGGTACGCAGATGAGCCAGTACAAGACTATCTGGGTTCGCGCCGGAAAGCAGAAGAAGGAAGAGAAGAAACTCCTCGGCAGGGGCAAGAAACTGGTCGACGATCCGCATCAGGCGGATCTCGCAGAACTCTCCGCCCTGATCGAGACCGCCTGCAACTCACTGCACGAAGAAGGCTACGACATCATTTCCATACTGCCGTCCGTCAGCGGCCATTCGGAAAAGGGTGTCATGAGTCAGGGCGGATACGGTTTCGGATTTAGCATTACGGATGGCGCGGTGATCACAGCGCGCCGCAGGGCAACAGACTAAGACGGCACGCACAGCCAGGGAATTGAAGACATGGTACAGCTGACCCTTCCCCAGAATTCCAAGGTCAAGAAAGGCAAGACTTGGCCGAAGCCCCAGGGCGCGACCAATCTGCGGTCTTTCCGGATCTATCGCTACAGCCCCGAGGAAGGCGGCAATCCGCGCTGGGATACCTATTGGGTGGATATGGACCGCGCCGGCACGATGATCCTCGACGTGCTGATCTACATCAAGAACAACATCGACCCGACCCTCGCCTTCCGCCGCTCCTGCCGCGAAGGCGTGTGCGGCTCCTGCGCGATGAACATTGCCGGGCGCAACACGATTGCCTGCACAAAGGGCTTTGAAGAACTGCCCTCCGGTGAAGTCGTCATCGCCCCGCTGCCCAGCCAGCCGGTGGTGAAAGATCTGATCCCGGATCTGACGAATTTCTACGCCCAGCACGCCTATGTGCAGCCCTTCCTGCAGACGGCAACGCCCACCCCGGAGAAGGAATGGCGCCAGTCGGCCGAAGACCGCGCCAAGCTTGACGGCCTCTATGAGTGCATCCTGTGCGCTTCCTGCTCCACCTCCTGCCCGTCCTACTGGTGGAATGGCGACAAGTATCTTGGCCCCGCAGCCCTGCTGCAGGCCTATCGCTGGCTGATCGACAGCCGCGACGAAGCCACCGGCGAGCGTCTCGATGCGCTGGAAGATCCCTTCAAGCTTTATCGCTGCCACACGATCATGAACTGCGCGCAGGTCTGCCCGAAGGGCCTCAACCCCGCCCAGGCCATCGCCAAGATCAAGCACATGATGGTGGAGCGCGTCGCTTAAAGCGGTCGCTTATCCCTCAAAAACCCAAGCTCCGCAGGCCCCTGAACCCAATGGTTTCAGGGGCTTGTCATTTTTTGCGAGATTCCTTGTCCACCCCCTCCCGTGCCGGGCGTATCCTTGGCGGATGTTCAGCCTTGCCCGCCTCAGAAAGGAACCTGCGCTCGCGCGATATTTCGCGTTCGTGCATCCCTTCTTCTGGCCGGTGCTGATCTGGCAACTCGCCCGCGCTGTGGAAGAAGTGCGCGCCGCCGGGCGCAGCCGCGCCATGCTGCGCGTGATGTGGTGGGGCGGCGTGCACATCGAATATCTCGGCGACGCTGCGCCCAACCCCTCCGCCCACAGACCAGTTGAGCCCACACGAAAGCCGTGGAGCGATCCTTCGTGGGAAACCTCTGTCCCTCTTGAATTGAGCGCGGAAACGCACCGCCTTTTCTTGCCCTGCGCCAGCGGGGGAAGTGGCAAGGCGCAAAGCGCCTTGACGAAGGGGGCATCTGCCCTCGCCGCACGTCCCGACACGTCCTAGCTATTCCCGCAACTTCGAACTCAGCCCAAATCCCCCGGCCAGCCCCCGCTGCGTCCGGCCCTTCGTGCTGCCTGGAACCTATCCCCGCCCCTTGCGCCAGTTACATGCGGCATGCGCCAGCTGCAAATTCTCTGCCCGGTCCGATCCGCCCCGCGCCTTCGCCCGGATGTGATCAAAGCTCGGCCGCTGTTTCTTCCAGAGCGTGGCATGGGCCACCTCAAATCGGTGGCGCGGCATCGGCCGGCCACAGAGGGCGCACAGCCCGCCCTGGCTTTCCCATAGCGTGTTGAACAGCGCCGTCTCCGGCGGAGCGAAAGGCTGGCTCACAGGCCTGCCGGAACCGCCCAGCCGCGCCGCGCGCAGGCGGCCAGCACGGTGTTGCGCAGCAGGCAGGCAATCGTCATCGGCCCCACCCCGCCCGGCACCGGCGTGATGAACCCGGCCACCTCTGCGCAGCTTTCATAATGCGCGTCGCCCACCAGCTTGGTCTTGCCCTCGCCCTTTTCCGGGGCGGGCACGCGGTTGATGCCCACATCGATGACCGCCGCGCCCGGCTTCACCCAGTCGCCGCGCACCATCTCGGGCCGGCCCACCGCAGGCACCAGAATGTCCGCGCCCCGGCACACTTCGGCAAGGTTTGCCGTCCGGCTATGGGCGATGGTGACCGTGCAATTTTCCGCCAGGAACAGCAGCGCGGCGGGCTTGCCCACAAGGATCGAGCGGCCGATCACAACCACATGTTTCCCCGAAAGGTCCTCACCCAGCGCCCGCTTGGCGAGGATCACCGATCCCACCGGCGTACAGGGCCGCAGGCCCGCCTTGCCCAGGCTGAGCCGCCCGGCAGACACTTCGGTCAGCCCATCCACATCCTTGTCCGGATCGATCTTCTCGATGGCCGCGTCCGCGTCGAGCCCCTTGGGCAGCGGCAGTTGCAGCAGAATGCCGTCCACCTCCGGGTCCGCGTTCAGGCGTTCGATCAGGCTTTCCACTTCGCCCTGCGCCGCATCGGCCGGCAAACGGTGATGGAGGGAGACCATGCCGGCGGCCTGCGTCATCTTCACCTTGTTGCGGACATAGACTTCGCTGGCAGGATCTTCGCCGACCAGCACAACCGCCAGGCAGGGCTGCCCCGGAAGCGTGGAAACCGCTGCGGCCACTGCAGACCGCACATCTGCCGCCACGGCGGTGCCGTCAATCTTTACTGCTGCCATCGCTGCCACCTGCCAGTTCGCTGATCCGGGCCGCGAGCGCTTCTGGCCCTTCGATGTCGAGGCCTTTAAGGCGGTTTTTTCCGCCCGTCACCACTTTGACGGCAGACTTCGGCAGGCCGAGCGCTTTTGCCACAAGCGCTTCGACCGCCGCATTCGCCGCGCCTTCCGCCGGAAGGGCACGCACGCGCAGCTTCAGGAAGGGCCGCCCGGCCTCGTCCGCCGCCCATCCCTCCAGCCGGTCAGCCGAGGCCTTGGGCTGAACACGTACGGTCAGCCTGTGACGCATCTGGGAGAAATCCCGACAGTTCCGGACAGATCAGAACGGCACGAGGCCATACGCATACCGGGCGATCACCTGGCGCAGGAAGAAGATGATCAGCAGCACGATCAGCGGCGTCAGATCCAGCCCCTGCATCGGCGGCAGGAGGTTGCGGATCGGGCGGTAAACCGGCTCGGTCATCCGCTCCAGCCCCGACCAGATGGAACGGACGGTGGGGTTGCTCAGGCTGATGACGTTGAAGGTGATGAGCCAGGACAGGATCGCCTGGATGATGATGATCCAGGTGATGATGTTGAGGATCACCAGAATGACGTCGAGAATGGCGGCCATCGGACCCGTCTCCGTGAGAATGCAGTGCTTCGCCCGAGACTTAGGGGGCCCCGCCCCTTGAAGCAAGCGCAGCGGTGACGCGGCCTGCCCCGAGGAAAGATTTGGCAAGCGCAACGGCGCAGCCTAGTTTGATATATCTTTTGACCGGATATATCTGATGACCGCTTCCGAAACGCCGCTGCATCCGCTGACCGCTTTCCAGAGGGCCATGCTGATGCTGGGCACGATTGCCGTGGGCGCGGGCATGAGCATCAATTTCGTGGTGGTGACCCCGTTAACCCGCAAGGCGGGCCTCTCCGAAATGGAAGTGGCGGCGGTGATGACCCTCTCCACCGTTCTCTTCGCGGTGACGATCCCGCTCTGGGGCCGGATTGCCGATCTCGTCGGGCGCAAGCGGGTGATGATCTTCTCCCTGTTTGCCACCGCGCTGACCAATATGGCCTTCCTCTTCGCGCTGGAGGCAGCGCTGGCCGGGATGATCACCGGCACCACGCTTTTCCTGACGCTGACATTCGTGCGGGCCTGGTTTGGCGTGCTGGCGCCCGGCCTTCAGCCCGCCGCGATGGCCGCGATGACGGACGCCACCACCACGGCCAACCGCGCGGCAGGCCTTGGCATGATCGGCGCAGCGATGGCCATCGGCTCCATCGTCGGCCCGGCCGGGGCTGCCGTGCTTGCGCCTTTTGGGGCACTGGCCCCGCTCTGGGGCACAATCGTGTTCTGCGTGATCATTGGTATACTGATCAGCTTCACCCTGCCGAAAACGGTAAAGCGGCCCCGCAATGCGCCGCGCCCAAAGCCCCTGTCGTTGACCGACCGGCGGATGCGCCCGCACCTCATCTTCCTGCTGACCTATTTCGTGGCCATCGGCATCATGCAGCAAACCCTCGCCTGGTTCATCGAGGACCGCTACCGCCTGACTGATACCATGGGCGAGGCCGCCGGGCAGGCCGCCATACTCTATACCGGCATCACCTTTGCCTGCTACGCGGTTGCCTCGCTGATCGTGCAGTTCGGCTATATCAACCGGGTAAGGCCCGACCCGCGCAAGGTGTTACCGCTGGGGCTGGCGATGGTGTCTGCCGGCTATTTCGGGGCAGATGCCTTCCGGGAGCTTTATGTGGTCTATGCCTGCTTCCTGCTCGTAGGGGCAGGCGCGGCGCTGGCCATCCCGTCTGCCAATGCGCTGGGCAGCCTGTCGGTCAGCCGTGAGGAACAGGGCGCCGCCGCCGCGCTGCTGGCGATTGCCCCGCCCGGAGGGTTCATCTTCGGACCGATGATCGGCGCCTGGCTCTACGGCCTTCACTATGCTCTGCCTCTGCTGGCGGCGGGAGGGCTGGTGGGCGCGCTGGCGATCTATGCGCTGCTGGTCACGGCGCGAAAGCCCCTCTCGCCGGGCTGAAGCCTGCCGCGAGGACAAGCGGGGCGGAAAAGGGTTTGGCAACCAGCGGGGGGCAACATAGCCTGTGCCAGAAGAAGGCGGGGGAAAACCACAACATGGCAGATACCGAAACGCCGCTGCATCCGCTGACGGCCTTCCAGAGGGGCATGCTGATGCTGGCGACCATTGCCATGGGCGCAGGCATGAGCATCAATTTCGTGGTGGTCGCCCCGCTGACACGCAAGGCGGGCCTCGGCGAAGTGGAGGTGGCGGCCATCCTCACCCTCTCTACCCTGCTCTATGCCGTGATGATCCCGCGCTGGGGCCGCATCGCCGACCGGGTGGGCCGCAAGCGGGTGATGGTGTTCTCCCTGATCGCCATGGGCGTCACCAACATGGCGTTCCTCTTCACGCTTGAGGCAGGCCTTGCCGGGGTGATCACTGGCACATCCCTGATGCTGACGCTGATCTTCGTGCGCCTCTGGTTTGGCCTGCTGACGCCAGGCCTGCAGCCAGCCTCGATGGCGGCGATGACGGACGCGACCACGCCCCTGAACCGCGCGGCGGGTCTTGGCATGCTGGGCGCGGGCATGAGCATCGGCTCGATCCTCGGGCCCGCGGGCGCCGCGGCACTGGCGCCCTTCGGCGCGCTCGCCCCGCTCTGGGGCACGATCGTGTTCTGTATCCTGATCGGCATCCTGCTGGGCTTCTCCCTCCCTCGCACGGTGAAGCGGCCCCGCAATGCCGCCCGGCCCAAACCGCTGTCGATGTTTGACGCGCGCGTGCGCCCGCACCTGATGTTCCTCGTCTCCTATTTCATCGGTGTCGGGATGGTTCAGCAGACGCTCGGCTGGTTCATCGAAGACCGGTACGCCCTCGCCGGGGACGATCCCGCCGCCGTGGGCCAGACAGCGGTGCTTTACACCGGGATCGTGTTTTCCTGCATGGCGGTGGCCACCATCGCAGTTCAGTTCGGCTATATCGCGCGGCGCAGGCCTGATCCGCGCAAGGTGCTGTGGATCGGCCTGGCCATGGTGGCGGTGGGCTATATCGCGGCGGATGTGTTCCACGCCTTCCCTGTTCTGTGTGCGGCGTTTCTGTTGATCGGGGCAGGCTCGGCCCTCGCCATCCCGTCGGCCAATGCGCTGGGCAGCCTGTCGGTCGGCCGGGAGGAACAGGGGGCGGCCGCTGCGCTGCTGTCCGCCGCGCCGCCGGCAGGGTTCATCTTCGGGCCGCTGATCGGCGCGGGGCTTTACCAGCTCAACCACGCCCTGCCGCTGATTGCCTCTGCTGTTCTGGTCGGCTCACTGGCAGTCTATGCCATGCTGGTCACGGCGCGCCGCCCGCTGGCGCAGGACTAGCGCGCAAACGGCGCCGCGCAGGCACTGCCCCGCGCCGGAGAACCAAAGACCGCTGGAGACAGCTTCAGCGCGTCGCTGTCCAGCTCCACCTTGCCCGAGAAGCTGGCGTCTGACGGAATGTGATTGCCGCCATCGGGGATAAGCGTCAGCGTGCCGTCTTCGAAGGTGTAGGTGCCCCAGTAATCCTTGTAGACCTCAAACGGGGTCCAGGTCAGGGCAAAGGTGCCATCTGGATGGAAGATCAGTTCCCGGACGGGCTCTGCCCCTGCCTGCGTGCAGGCTTCCTCGGCCTGCGCCCACTTGCCCACCAGCGGCTGAGCCTCTGCCAGATAGACGAGGATGCGGCCCGAAAGACTTGCATCCCCGACCTTGCCTTCCACCTGCACGGCGGCGCCGGGGGCGGCATCGGCATTGATCTTCACGGTGCGCCCATCCGCCTCCAGCGTGGCGGGGCCGGCAATGGCCACCCCTTCCAGACAGGTTGCTGGAACAGGCTCCATCACGCCGGGTTGCGGCGTAAACCAGGGTTGCAGCACCAGGCTGGCGCCGGGCGGCACAGCGGGCGGCTCCATCCAGAAGAGGAAGCCGCCAAAGCTTGAGGGCGGGGCGCAGTTTGCCGGCGCATCGATCGCGGCGGCACCAAGCGGGGCGCGCTCCTCCGGCGGATTGGCGCAGGCGGCCAGAAACAGAGCGGCGAGACAGAGACCAGATTTCTTCATGGAACCCCTCCTGGCACGACCAACGCGCAATCAGGTGTGAGGGTTCCTCTTCGAGTGATTTGCCCGAGGCTGTCTATAAGGGGGCGAAGATTTACGGCGGGATATTTGGGAAAAGAGCCCGGATCAGCCCTGCAGGCCTCTCCGGGCTGATGGAGCGATCACATTGCGCTGATGCCGCCATCGACTTTCAGTTCCGCGCCGGTGACGAGTTTGGACTCGTCAGACGCCAGATAGAGCACGGCATAGGCGATGTCGTCAGGCTCCCCCACCTTGCCGAGGGGTACCTGGCGGGCGAGCTTTTCAAGTCCCTTCTCCTCGCCGAACATCTCCTTGATGCCATCGAGGATTGGCGTGTTGATGAATACGGGGTGCACGGAGTTGCAGCGGATCTGGCCGCCGGTCTTGGCCAGGTGCAGCGCGATGGATTTGGAGATGTGGCGCACCGCCGCCTTGGCCGTGTTGTAGGACACGTAATTGGCGCTGGCGATGATGCCGGCGATTGACGAGATGTTGACGATGGAGCCAAGCCCGTGGGCACGCATCAGGGGGATGGCGTATTTGCAGCCGAGGAAAATGGAATCCACGTCCACGGCCTGCACCTTCTTGAAGCGCTCATAGGTCTCGTCCTCGACCGAGCCGAGCCCGCCGATGCCGGCATTGTTGACGAGGATGTTGAGGCCGCCCATCGCGTCATGGGCTTTCTGGGCGATGTCTTTCCACTGTTCCTCGCTGGTCACGTCATGCTGGAGGGCAAAGGCCGTGCCCGCGCCATGGGCCTCGTTGATCGAGGCGGCGACCCTGGCCGCGCCCTCGCCGTTGATGTCTGTCACCGTCACCTTAGCGCCTTCGCGGGCGAACATGCGCGCGGTTGCTTCGCCGAGGCCCTGCGCCCCGCCGGTGATGAGTGCCATTTTTCCTGCAACGCGGCCCATGGAAATTCCTCCTGATTTTTGCTGGTTCCAGCCCTAGCAGCCCGCTTCCCCGCTCGCCAAGCCCGGCCTTTGCCAGATCGGTGAAATTTCAAACGATCCGTTCAGCGGGGGCTTACCTTACCCATGATAAGCAGGCCCAATGCCACGGCGCCTCATTTCCCTCCTGCTGACCGCGCTCGCCATCGCCTTTGCGTTCGGCGCGATGACGGCGGTACGCTGGCCCTCCATCGTGATGGTGATGGGCTGGATCGTGACCGATGATGTCGCCGGCGGCCTCAATGCCATCGACTGGCGCAAGCTGGGCATTGCCCATGGCGGGGCGTATCTCCTGGCCGCAGTCTGCTATTATGCCGCTGCCGCCACGATTGCCGCGCGCAAGCCGGGCGCCGTGCTGTGGTACATCATGGGCATGGCCGCTTCGATCCCGACGATCTTCCTGGTGCATTTCGACCCCGAATGGTGGCTCAACCCCAGCGCGGGCGAAGGCGCTATGGCGGGGCTGGCCGCAGCTGCCCTGCTGCTGCTGATTGCCGTCTGGGAGCTGCGCTACCGTTCGCCGGAAGAACTTGCCGAGGAGCGCGAGATGCTGGAAGCAGCGCCTGCCCCGGTCTACCAGGCCGCGCCGGTGGTGGCCGCGCCCCCACGCAAACGCCCGCCGGTGTTCATCGCCGATGTCGTTGTGCAGCGCCAGCGCGCGATGTTCATCGCCCAGGCCCGCCGCAAGAAACAGCGCCGCGCCGAAGCCATCGCCCGGCGCCGGGGCCAGCTGGACATCGCAGAGGACGACGAGGGCTAGGCCTCGCGGCATCGCACGCCCGTTGCAGTCCCGCCCGCTTCGCCCTACCCTTCGCGGCAACGATATGCCCGTGGGGAGGCAAGACATGCTGACAATTCGCCGTATTGCGGGCTTGGGGCTTGCTGCTGTTTCCGGCTGGCTGCTGTGGCAGGGGCTGGAGGGCGTGCTGATGATGACCTCGCGCGGCAGCCCGCTGGCCCAGGCGATTGACCTGCTCAATGGCTGGCGCTTCGTGGCCGCGGGCGTTGCCATCCTCGGCGGCCTGCTGGCGGCGGCAAATGTGCGCTTCGGCGCAGTGGTCGCCCTGATCGGCACCGTGCTGTTTACCGCCCTTGCGGCCGCCTTTGTGCTGGCCGGGGCAGATGCCAGCATCTGGCTGGATGAAGTTCTTGGCGCCGCCGCAATGATCGTACTGACGGGCATTCTCCTGTTTATCCGCAGAAGCTAGGTCCAGATTTCGGCCTTTGCAGATTGATTTCGGGACGAGAATGCATAGGTTGGCGCCAGATTCGGACCAGCCTTCTCAAAGGAATATTTTCCCATGGCAGAGACCTATGACGTCGTCATTATCGGTGGCGGACCTGGCGGCTACAATTGCGCCATCCGCGCCGGCCAGCTTGGCCTCAAGGTCGCCTGCATCGAGATGCGCGGCACGCTTGGCGGCACCTGCCTGAATGTCGGCTGCATTCCCTCCAAGGCGCTGCTGCACGCCTCCCACCTTTTCAGTGCGGCGCAGAACGAGTTTGCCAGCCTCGGCATCAAGACCGGCAAGGTCGAACTCGACCTGACGCAGATGATGGCGCAGAAATCCGACGCTGTGGACGGCCTCACCAAAGGCATCGAGTTCCTGTTCAAGAAAAACAAGGTCGATTACGTCAAGGGCAAGGGCAAGATCCTGAGCAAAGGCAAGGTCGAGGTGACCGATGCCGATGGCAAGAAACAGGTTATCGAAACGAAAAACATCGTCATCGCGACCGGCTCCGAGCCCGCCACCCTGCCCGGCATCGAGATCGACGAAGAGCGCGTTGTTTCCAATACTGGCGCGCTGAGCCTCAAGGCCGTGCCGAAGAAGCTGGTGCTGATCGGCGCGGGCGTGATTGGCCTGGAGATGGGCTCGGTCTGGGCGCGGCTTGGCTCGGAAGTGACCGTGGTGGAATATCTCGACCGCATCCTGCCGCCCGCTGACGCCGAAGTCGCCAAGGAAGCCGAGCGCACCTTCAAGAAACAGGGGCTCTCCTTCAAGCTCGGCACCAAGGTGACCGGCATCGAGAAGACCAAGACCAAGCTGAAAGTCGCCGTGGAGCCTGCCAAGGGCGGCGCAGGCGAAACGCTGGACGCGGACATCGTGATCGTCGCCATCGGCCGCAAGCCGTACACGGAAGGCCTCGGCCTTGAGAATGTCGGCGGCAAGACCGACAAGCGCGGCGTGATCGAAGTGACCGATCACTTCAAGGTGGCCGATGGCGTGTGGGCGGTGGGCGACTGTATCCCCGGTCCGATGCTGGCCCACAAGGCCGAGGATGATGGCACGGCCGTGGCCGAACTGATCGCAGGCAAGGCCGGTCATGTGAACTATGATCTCGTGCCGAGCGTCGTCTATACGAGCCCCGAGATCGCCTGGGTCGGCAAGAATGAGGAAGAACTCAAAGCCGCCGGGATCGAATACAAGAAGGGCAAGTTCCCCTTCATGGCAAACTCCCGTGCCCGGACAAACCATGAGACCGTTGGTTTCGTGAAGATTCTTGCCGAAAAAGGCACCGACCGGATCCTCGGCGCGCACATGATCGGTGTGGGCGTGGGCGAGATGATTGCAGAAGTCTGTGTGGCAATGGAATTCGGCGCGGCCTCCGAAGACATCGCCCGCACCAGCCATGCCCACCCGACGCTTTCCGAGGCCATCCGCCAGGCGGCAATGGGCGTCGAAGGCTGGACCATGCAGATGTAACCTGCCCCTGCCCCGGCGGCAGGGGCGTCCCTTGCCGCCGGAGCCGCGCATGGGAGATGTGCGCAGCTGTGTTTTACCGCGCTTGCCGCTGGACGCAGCGTGTCCAGCCTCTTACTTTGGCGGCCATGTATACTCACTTCGGAGCCGGATGGATGATCAGGCCGCTGGAAACAGCGGACATCCCCGAATGCCGTGACATCTTCACGGATTGCCTGACGGATATGCCCTGGCGGGAGCGCCACCGGGGGCAGCATCTGGCGTTGCGCCGGGCGCTGGAAACCCAGCCAGCCTGGGTGGCCGAGGAACCCAATGCTGGCGTGATCGGCTTTCTGACACTGCAGGTGCCGACAGATTATGTGGACCATTTGTTCGTGGACCGCGACTGGCGCTTTTGCGGGGTGGCCCGCGGCCTCCTGGAAGTGGCACGGATCGAGGCGACCGGCGCACTGAGCCTGGACGTGGATTCTGAAAACATGACGGCCCGCCGCGCCTATGAGGCGCTTGGCTGGCAGGTTGTTGCGAGCACCGGCGGGGCCGGACGGGCGCGCCAGATGCGCCTTGTCGGCCCCTGAGGGGATGACACCCACCACCCCGGATACGGTCTATGCCGCGCCTGCCGAATGGGTCGCGCGGGGGGCAGGCGCGCAGGGCAACCTGTTCCTCACCGGCCGCGCAGGCACCGGCAAGACCACCCTGCTGCGCAAATTCCTGGCTGAGGCCGGCGACAAGGCCGTCGTATTGGCGCCCACGGGCGTCGCCGCGATGAATGCCGGCGGCCAGACGATCCATTCCTTCTTCAAGCTGCCCCCCCGCCTTGTGGAACCGCAGGATGTGCGGCGCCTGCCGAACGCCCGCGTGGTGCGCGCGGTGGAGACGGTGGTGATCGACGAAATTTCGATGGTGCGGGCCGACATGCTGGACGCCATCGACCGCAGCCTGAAGCTCAATCGCGGATCGAAGCGGCCCTTTGGCGGGGCACGGATGATCCTTTCAGGCGACCTGCACCAGCTGCCCCCGGTTGTTTCCGCCGATGAAGGACCGATCCTGGCAGACCGGTTTGGCGGCTCGTATTTCTTCAACGCCCCCGCCTTTCGCGAGGCGGAGTTTTCGCTGCTGGCGCTGAAACATGTGTTCCGGCAGGCCGAGCCGCGCTTTCTGGCGCTGCTGGGCGCGCTGCGGACGGGGCGCGTGACGCCTGCCGATGAGGCGGTGCTGCAGCGGCTC
>Ga0067045_1000143_pt1 | contig 22604 bp, 20 predicted proteins | sample TerdegcTABiofilm_FD_59184 | JGI IMG/M metagenome (GOLD analysis project Ga0067045, IMG submission 59184) | Combined Assembly of (Gp0054472, Gp0054536) Wastewater bioreactor microbial communities from Singapore -Terephthalate degrading...
ACGTTATCTAGTTTTCAGGTGAGAATTCAATATATTGTAATCATTCTTAATATTTTTAATGTATAAGTTTATTATAACATTTTTTAATTTTCATAATAAATAAGTGCTTTGTAATATTTTTAAATTTTCTTAAATAAGGAGGGTGATATTAGTGGAAATTAAAAAGATTGGGGTTTTAGGAGCCGGTTCTATGGGCAGTGGAATAGCCCAGTTATCGGCGCAATCCGGGTACGAAGTTGTGTTAAGTGATGTGGATTTGAGTTATGTGGAAAAAGCACTGGGCAGCATTAGTGCTATGTTGGGCAAAATTGTGGAAAAAGGCAAGATGACAGCGGATCAGAAAGATGAGATAATGGGCAGAATTGTATCAACAACCGGTGTAGAAGGTTTTGAGGATGTAGATGTAGTTATTGAAGCCGTAACTGAGAATCTCCAGATAAAAAAAGATGCCTTCGCCAAGCTAGATCAAGTTTGCAAACCGGAAGCATTTCTGACTACTAATACATCCTCCATGTCCATTACTTTAATTGCGGCTGCTACTAAGCGGCCGGAGAGGGTAGCGGGGATGCATTTCTTCAACCCGGCCCCACTGATGAGGCTGGTTGAAGTGATCAGGGGTTATAACACCAGTGATGAAACTGTAGAGGTTATCTCTGGTGTTGCTGTTAAGATGGGTAAAACCCCCGTTGTAGTTAAGAAAGATTCGCCAGGGTTTATAGTAAACCGCGTTGTCATGGCTCAATTTCTTGAAGCAATCAGGTTGTACGAAGAGGGAGTGGCTTCGCTTGAGGATATAGATACAGCAGTGAAGCTGGGTTTAAACTATCCCATGGGTCCTTTTGAATTACAAGATTTTGGCGGAGTAGACATCGGGTACCATGTTGCTAATTTATTTCTTTGAAGAATTTAAAGACATGCGCTGGAATCCACCCCTGGCCTTAAAGGAATTGATCCGCGCAGGGCGCTTAGGTCGTAAGACAGGTGCAGGCTGGTTTGATTACAGCAAGTAGGAAAGGGAAGGAGGAGCAGGTGTTGTTGGAAACTATTGTTCTTAATGTTGAAGAAGGTATAGCAACAATTACATTAAACCGGCCTCCGTTGAACCCGTTAAACACCAGGCTTTTCGAGGAGCTCTGGCAGGTTGTGGCTGAGCTTGATGCTGATTCTGCTGTTCGTGCGATAGTTATAACTGGAGCGGGTGAAAAAGCGTTCGCAGCTGGAGTTGACATATCTGAAATGAAGGATATGAACCCGTTGGAGGTGCATCATTTCTGTAAAATATCCGGGAACACATTCAGCCTTATTGAAAATATGGATAAGCCAACGATAGCGGCTGTCAATGGACTTGCGCTTGGAGGAGGTTGTGAACTGTCTTTAGTTTGTGATTTTCGGTTAGCTGCAGATACAGCCAGGTTCGCCCTGCCGGAAATTACACTGGGTATTATTCCTGGTGGGGGGGCTACACAGCGCTTGCCCCGGCTCATTGGAGCAGCACGGGCTAAGGAAATGCTTTTTCTTGGTGAATTTATTGATGCTGTTCAGGCCGGACAAATTGGCCTGGTCAATAAAGTGGTCCCGGCTGCTGAATTGATGCGGGAGGCAAAAGCACTGGCTAAAAAACTGATGGCCAAATCTGCACATGCGTTAAGTGTGATGAAGGGGGCAGTGAATAAGGGGCTCAATATGAGTTTGGCTGAAGCTATAGAATTTGAAAGAAAAAGTTTTATCCTGGCGTTTGCCGGTGAGGATCGCAGGGAAGGTTTTAATGCCTTTATGGAAAAGCGCAAGCCCAATTTTACAGGTAAGTAGTGTTTTAAAAAAATGTCAAGGATGGAGGAGGTTGTATGAGAAACGTCTGTGTAATTGCCGGCGGTCAATCCGTATGGGGAATGCGCCAGGCCTCTCAAAGAGATATGTTTCAGGAGGCGGGCAAGGCTGCTTTTGAGGATAATCCGGCGATCAGTAATAAAGATATAGATGGGCTTATTGTGGGATCAGCTTTTACAGAGCGCTGTTCCTTTCAAACCCATCTGGCACCGTTAGTGGCTGAGTCCCTCGGTATTAAGCCTGTAAATGTGTGTTGCCGGGTTGAGCTGTTATGCGCTACCGGTAGTAGCGGAATTATCCTTGCAGACGCTATGATTCGAAGCGGCAAGGCCGATGTGATAATGGTCATCGGCGGAGAAAAACTTTATACCCCACAGCGGTGGGAAGTATTTTACTCTGAACTTGGTACGGGGGATCATGAATTTGATTGCTCTCAGGGTCTGGGTTTGCCGCCACCGTTTTTTGCCGCAGTAGCTAAACAACATATGAAGCTATACGGTACTACCGAAGAGCAACTGGCCATGGTTTCGGTGAAGAACCGCCGCAACGGCCTTAATAATAAGAAGGGACAGTACCAGGAAGAAATTACGCTTGAGCAGGCCTTAAACTCCAGGCCTATTGTAAGGCCGCTGAAACTATTTGACTGCTGTCCCGTTACTGACGGAGCTGCGGCGATCATCCTGGCGGCGGAAGAAAAAGCAAAATACCTGACTGATAAGCCTTTGGTTTATTTAAGGGGCACAGGGCAGGCCACGGTGCATAATATGTCTGCAAATATGCCTGACTGGACGACCTGGGAGCCGCTAAAAATCGCTGCCCAGCAGGCTTATAAGAAAGCCGGGGTAACAGCTAAAGATATCAATGTTGCGCAAACTCACGATTGCTTTACAATTTCAGAGATTATTGAATATGAAGATCTCGGTTTCTGTGAAAAAGGAGAAGGCGGTTTCTTTATCCAGGAGGGAAAATCCGATTTTGGCGGGACAGTACCGGTCAATACGGATGGTGGGTTGTTGTCCTGTGGGCACCCTTTTGGAGGAACGGGCATCCGCCAGGGAATTGAAATAATGAGGCAGTTAAGGGGTGACGCAGTGCGGCAGGTAGAAGGAGCCAGGATAGGCCTGACCCATAACCTGAGTGGTTTAAGTGCTGCACATACGGTATTGATTTACGGGAGGGATTTGGAATGACGGGCATTCTGGAAGGCAAATACGCTGTAACCATGGATATGTGGCCGCTTCAAAGTAAAGAATTTACCCGGGTGTATCCTTTTTATGACAACTTGAGGGAAGGACGGTTTACAACTACCCGCTGCCGTGAGTGTGGTAAGCGCTCTTTTCCTCCCAGGGTAATTTGTCCTGAGTGTTTATCAGAAAATATGGAATGGGTTGACCTGCCCACCAGAGGTCGGGTTTTGGTGGTGACAGAAGAAGAGGTGGGTGTGCCGTTAGGCTTTGAAACCCCATTAATTCATGCACTTATCGATCTCGGCGGGGAATATAAATTATTTGTTCATATAATTAATTGCAAAATAGGTGAGTTAAAGGAGGGAGTATGAAGTAAAGCTTGCAATATTCCCGGTAGATCCAGTACCTGTTGATGGTAAAAAAGGTGAGGTTAATCTTCAAGAGCGAGTCTTCTATGCCTTTGAAAAAGTTAGGTGACTATAATATTTTATTTCTTAAGAGGAAATTAATGGAAGGAATCCTGAGCTATTCAGCTAATTATATAAACGATTAGTTAAACTATATCTGTATATTGATTACGTTAGGTTAGAAATATAGCGAATAACCTAACGTAATCAAACAATACAGGGCGGTATCTAGCATCAAAATAAACTGAAAAATAATAAATAATAAAACCTTTATAATTTTTTATAAATTTAAATAAGTCTGAAGAAAGGAGGGTATTATTCAGAAAATAAAAGAACCGGGGGTGTTAATGACAGAGAGTAGCGATTTTCATTGTTTGGGTTAAGGTACCATACTCTAAATGAATTGGGGGGAAAGTGATGGAAAATCAAAATAGGGGCTGGTTAGTAACCCTGTGCTCCGTTGGGATTAACCTTTGCATGGGAATGTTATACGCGTGGAGTGTATTTTCCGCTACTCTCGTAAAGCCTGTTGAACAAGGTGGGTTGGGGTTAACTAAAACTGAGGCTGCGTTACCGTTTTCAGTTGCTATTTGCTGCATGGCTTTCTTTACGATTCCAGGCGGCAGGGCTTATGACCGTTGGGGTCCCCGCATTTGCTGTACTATTGGCGGGATATTATTTGGCTGTGGGTTAATTTTGTCTAGTTTTGTCAGTTCACCGTTAGCATTAGCTATCACATTTGGGGCTTTTATAGGAATTGGGATTGGTTTTGCGTATGGGGCTGTTACACCGGCGTCTGTTAAGTGGTTTCCACCGCAGAAAAGGGGTTTGATTACAGGTATTGTGGTTGCTGGAGTCGGACTAGCAGCAGTATATGCTGCACCGTTGACGCAGTATTTTATCAGCCATTATGGGGTTAGAAAGGCTTTTTGGATTGAAGGGCTGAGCCTTCTTGCAATTATCTTATTTTTGGCTCAGTTTGTGTCAAATCCTCCTGCAAACTATACCCCGGCAGAGGCACCTGCGCCAGCTTCCGGCGGCCCAGTCACCAGTTCGAGACGTGAATATTCGCCGGCAGAGATGATGGCTACTCCACAATTCTGGTTAATGTGGTTGATGTATGGCTTTGGCGGCCTGGCAGGTTTAATGGTCATCGGTCAGATGGCGATTATTGCCAGGGTACAGGTTGGAATTGAGTATGGATTTATCTTTGTGTCGCTGATGGCTATATTTAATGCCAGCGGGCGGGTTATTGGCGGTTTTCTGTCTGACAAATTAGGCCGGACAAAAACCTTAATATTGATGTTTGCAATTCAGGCGGTTAATATGCTGTTCTTTAGTAGCTATACCACGGCAAGCCTGCTCACCATTGGCATTATTGCTGGCGGGATTGCTTATGGTTCATTGTTTGCTCTTTTCCCACCGATTACCTATGACTATTTTGGTATGAAGAATGCCGGTTTTAACTACGGTTGCTTATTTACTGCTTGGGGTCTGGCCGGTGTAGCCGGGCCAGTCATGGCGGGTCGCATTGTTGACATTACAAAGTCTTTTAACCTGGCATATATGATTTGTGCCGGTGTGTTGGTGTTGGCTATAATTTTTGGTCTGTTGCTTAGGGCGCCGAAATCGGAAGCAATCCCACAATCGGCAAATTTAGGCAAGTAAAGCTGCTGAGTCAGAAATAAAAAAACAAATTTTGCTAATCCAGGTTACCAGATGAACTAAAAATTAGCGCAAATATTTTATTGTTCACCATTACCCAATATCAAATATTAAAAAAGGAGGAAAGTTTGTGAATATTTCGGATTTTGTTACGAGGAATGCCGAGGAAACCCCTGGACGGGTAGCTGTTATTTGTGGTGATGATGGACGCGAGTTTACCTGGGATAAACTTAACCGCCTGGTCAATCAATTTGGTAATGCTTTAATTGATATTGGGATTCAAAAAGGTGACAGAGTTGGTCTTTACGTTCATAATTCTCCTGAATTTATCATTGCCTACTTTGGTATTACAAAGATAGGTGCCGTAGCACTGCCGTTTAATATTCTCTTTAAGGCTGGTGAAATAGGTTACATTCTAAACGATGCCAGGGCAAAGGCAATATTCGGAGCTTCACAAGAAGTTAAAGAGAACTTAATGCCTATCCTGAATGAAATGCCGTCAATTGAAAAAGTCATTGTTCTGGGGAAACCAGTAGAGGGAACAGTGGATTTCAATACTTTTATTTCAGGGAAATCCGACAAGTTGGAAACTGTAGATTGCGCCGAGGACGACTTGGCTTCGATGCTCTACACCTCGGGAACTACCGGACGGCCGAAGGGTGTGATGTTAACCCACGGTAATCTTATAGCTAATGGTAATGCAAACGGTCATGAGATACTTGCTAACGACCAGGATCTTTTCTTTACTGGAACTCCTTTCTGCCATATCTTTTTTGTCACGACCATACTGGGGCCGTTTTCGGTAGGGGCTGGTGTACTTACTGCATCCCGTTTCAACCCGGAAAAAGCGCTTGAACTGATGAGCCGCTATCGGGTCACGCACTTTGCTGGTGTGCCTACCATGTACATTTTTATGCTGAATGTCTTCTCCCCTGAAAAGTATGACCTAAGCGCATGGCGTTTTGGCCAGTCTGCCGGTTATTCGATGCCGGTGGAGCATATCAAAAGGATTGAGGAGACTTTCCAGATTGGTTTATGTGAGTTTTATGGAGCTACCGAAACCAGTGCTACGGCAAGCTATAACAGGCTTGGGCACGGTAAGCCCGGTTCAGTTGGGCGGGTACCGAGAGGATGGTCCTGCAAGATAGTAGATGATTCCTACAACGAACTACCGGTAGGTGAAGTGGGAGAGATATTGGTGAAAGGGCCGGGAGTCTTTAAAGGATACTGGGAAAGGCCGGAGGCTACGGAAGAGGCCTTCAAGGATAGCTATTTCTGTACCGGCGACCTTGGTAAACTTGATGAAGACGGCTATTTATATATTGTCGACCGGAAGAAGGACTTGATCTTGAACGGCGGTTATAATGTATATCCCAGGGAAGTAGAAGAAATTCTTTACCAGAATAACAAAATACTGGAATGTGCTGTAATTGGCGAAAAAGATCCGGACAGAGGTGAGGTACCGATAGCCTTTGTCGTCTTGAAGGAAGGCGAGCAGCTAACTGAAAGTGAGCTAATTGATTTTTGCAAGAAAAACATGGCTTCTTATAAGGTGCCGAGGCGCATTAAGTTTATAGATGAAATGCCGAAAAGTGCTACCGGCAAGCTTCTGAAACGTATGTTGAAATAATATAATTAGTTTTGATTTGAATCAGCAGCAAAGATAAATCAACTGCTGCAGCCGGTAACTTTCCGAAAAGGGGTGAGGACATGAATTTTGAACTTGACAAAGAGCTGCAGTTTTTAAAAGAAATGGTAAGAGAGCTAGTGCAGGAGAAGGTGGCGCCGCGGGCAGCCGAGATAGACGAGACAGACGAGTACCCGTGGGACATTAAAGAAGCCTTGGCAGAGCACGAGATACTGGCCATGCCGTTTCCGGAGGAATATGGCGGGACCGGCGGGAAAGCCCTGCCCCTGGTCATAGCAACAGAAGAGATAGCCAAAGTTAGTTGCAGCGTAGCCATGATGCTGACAGGCCAGTGTTTAGGTTCAGCAGCAATTGTCATAGCCGGGACAGAAGAACAAAAGCAGCGGTTTTTACCCGGTCTGGCCAGCGGCGAGAAGATATGCGCCATGGCCCTGACCGAACCCAATGCCGGGTCAGATGTAAGCAGCGTACAGTGTACCGCCGTACGCGAAGGAGACGAGTATGTGCTCAGTGGCACCAAACGTTTTGCTACATTTGGGAATATTGCCGATATACTCACAGTAGTTGTAAAGACAGTAGATAAGAAAACCGGAGAGAAGAAGCTGTCCTGCTTTGTGGTAGAAAAAGGAGAAGGCCTCGTAGTCCGCAATCTGGAGCACAAGATGGGCATAAGAGGCACACCGACAGCAGAGCTATTTTTTGGCAATATGCGAGTACCCGCAGAGAACCTGTTAGGTGCCGAAGGAGACGGGTTTAAGATTGTTATGCAAGTGCTTGACAAAACGAGAGCCGAGATAGCAGCCCAGGCAGTAGGTCTGGCCCAGGGCGCCCTTGAGTATGCAGTACAGTATGCCCGTGACCGGGTGCAGTTTGGCAGTCCCATAGGGAAATTCCAGGCAATCCAGATGAAGCTTGCCGATATGGAGATGAAGACCCAGGCAGCACGCTACCTGACATACGCAGCAGCAGACAAGTACGACCACAGGGCACATGACCGTGGGAAATTTTCAGCTATGGCCAAGACATTTGCCTCCGATGTGGCGCTGGAAGTGACCAGTGAAGCCATCCAGGTGCTGGGGGGGTATGGTTATATTAAAGACTACCCGGTAGAACGCATGTTCCGGGACGCCAAAATACATCAAATTTACGAAGGGACAAACGAGATTCAGCGTATTATTGTTGCCCGGAGCCTGTTAGGCCGTGGTTTTTAGGAGCGGGGAGGGAGAGATATGCAAATCATGGTTTGTTTAAAACAGATACTCGATCCAGAGCTACCGCCGCGCGATTTTCGGCTGAAGCAAGGAGAGATGGCCCCCGTCACAGAAGGCATACCCCTAGTGATGAGCTCATTTGACCAGAACGCCCTGGAAGTAGGGCTGCAGTTACGGGAGAAGATGGCCGGCGCCACCCTAACGGCAGTAACAGTAGGTCCAGAAGGAGCCAGTGACGTTTTGCGCAAAGCCCTGGCAGTGAAAGCCGACCAGGCGGTCAGAGTGCCGCTGGAACAAGACTGTAAGCTATCCAGCCGTATAGTGGCAGTACTGCTTGCGAACGCAGCCAGGCAGCTGAGAGCAGACCTGGTGCTTTGCGGGCGGCAGGCCGGCGACTGGGACGGCAGCCAGGTGGGGTTGACTCTGGCAGAAGAATTAGGGTGGCCGTGCGCAAATCTGGTAACAGGCATAGAGCCGGGGCCAGGCGGTCTGGTATTAAGGCGCGAGCTTGAAGAAGGGTACGAGCTGATAGAAGGCAGCGCACCCCTGGTGGCCGTGGTAACCAACCACGAGACAAACGTTCTTCGCATTGCCAAAGTAAAAGATACCATGGCAGCCATGCGTAAAAAGGTAGAAATATTCGAGCCAGACGGAATAAAAGCAGACTTACAGGGTGGTGGTATAGAGCTGGTGAGCCTTGAGATTCCCGTCAAAGAAGTAAACTGCGAGATAATCCCGGGTGAAGACGGCAGGGAGAAAGCAGACAATTTAATCAAACGCCTGCTGGAGTTAAAAGTGTTATAAAGACTAGCCAGTGAGATTGGAGGAAAGAAAAATGTCCTTAGTCCTGACCTGTTTAACAGATCATGAAAAACTATCCCGGGACAGCCTTGAAGTTCTTGGAGCAGGCAAGATTTTAGCGGCAGAGCTAGGAGCCAGGCTGGCAGCGGCAGTAATCGGCGCAGAAACAGGGGCATTATGCGCAGCAGCCGGGGAATACGGGGCAAGCAAAATATACTCAGTGCAAGACGATACATTAGAGCAGTATTACTGCGAAGGGTACCTGGCCGCGCTGGAGGCGGTGTGCCGGGAGAGCGAGCCGGCAGCAGTTCTGTTTGTAACCAACACCCAGGGGCGCGAACTGGCGCCCAGGCTGGCAAGACGGCTGGGAAAAGCAGCTTTAGTTGACTGTCTGAACTTCAGCGTAAACAGAGAGACCGGGTGCATTATCTTTACCAAGCCAGTATTTGGCGGCAAAGCGATGGCACAGGCAGTGCTTGGCGGTTTTCCGGCCGTAGTTGCCCTGCGGCGGCGCAGCTTTGAGCCGGCCCAGCCAGAGCAAGTGGAGCCGGAAATAATCCAGGTCAAGCCGGCCTCCATACCGCCCAACCCGTTTAAATTAATCGAGCGAGTAGAAGAGCAGCAGGCCGGCGTGCGCCTGGAGGACGCCCGGGTGGTAGTGTCCGGAGGGCAGGGGCTTGGCGGGCCAGAGAACTTTGCCATGCTGGAGGAGCTGGCCAGCCTGCTCGGAGGTGCTGTAGGAGCCAGTCGGGTGGCGGTGGACAGCGGCTGGGTCAGCAGTTCCAAACAAGTCGGCCAGACCGGCAAGATCGTTGCACCAGATATTTACCTGGCAGTAGGTATTTCAGGAGCCTGCCAGCACCTGGCCGGGTGCTCCGGTTCCAAGGTCATCGTGGCTATTAATACCGATCCCGAGGCACCGATTTTCGGAGCCGCCAGGCTCGGAGTGGTTGGTGACTACAGAGACATTTTACCACCGCTTATCGAAAAAGTAAAAGAAATAGTATAAAATGCAACGGCCTCTCCCACGGGGCCGTTTGCATAATCCATAGAAAGGAAGGAGGAAAAGATATGGGACCAGTTGGTATAATTACCTTTACAATTATTCTGGCAGCAGCTGTCGGGCTTTTCGCCAGAGCTGTCCGGCAGCGTTACCTTATCCTGCGTTTAGGACGCCCCGAAAACAGGTTTGATCAGATTGGTGAAAGGATCAAGTCATTGCTTATTTACGTGCTTGGCCAGAAAAAAGTGTTAGACGAAACATACCCCGGCATATTACACGTGCTCATCTTTTGGGGATTTCTCGTTTTAGGGCTGGGCGAGCTGCAGTTTTTCGGAGAAGGGTTGTTCACCGGATTCACCTTGCCTCTGGTGGGGCACAGCCCGGTTTTTTATCTGATACAGGACTTATTTGCAGTTTTAGTGCTGGTCGGGCTTTTGATGGCTGCCTGGCGCCGCTATGTAATCAAACCAGACCGGCTTGACAATAACCCTGAAGCAGCCATTATTTTATCACTGATTACCGGCGTGATCCTGACCCTCTTTATAGCAAACGGATTAAGAGCCGCTGCCCATCCGGCAGCTTTAGAGACGTCTCCCGTAACAGAAGTTTTTTCCGGGCTGTTTAAACGACAAAGCTGGAGCCCCGCTGCTTTAAATACCTTATATTACACCTTTTGGTGGATGCACGCTCTGATAATTCTTAGTTTTCTAGTATTTATCCCTTATTCCAAGCACATGCACTTAATAGCCTGTCCCTTTAATACCTTTTTCCGTTCCCTGACCCCCATGGGGAAAATGCTTCAGCCGATTAATTTCGAAGATGAGCAGGAAACCCTGGGAGTACGGAAGATCACCGATTTCAGTTGGAAGCACCTGCTGGACCTGTTGACCTGCACCCAGTGCGGCCGCTGCCAGGACAATTGTCCAGCATATTTAAGCAATACACCACTATCTTCCAAGCGGTTTATCAACAATTTGAAAGAGCACCTGCTGGAGTGCGGTAAGGCGCTCAGCCCCGGCATAGCCTGCGCCTCTGCAGAACAAAGCAAGTCAAACGGAGAAACCGTAAGCCTGGTGGAGAGCAGCCTGGTCGGCAGTGTCATTGCAGAAGAAGAATTGTGGTCCTGTAAAACCTGCGGTGCATGCCAGTATATTTGTCCCGTGATGATCGAGCACGTGCCCAAGAATATCAGCCTGCGTCGTTACCTGGCGATGGAAGAAGCTTCCTACCCCAGCGGTATGGACAATGCAATCCGCTGTCTGGAAGACAGAGGACACCCCTATAAAGGCACGATGGCCTCACGCTCAAGCTGGTATCGCGGCTCATGGGTCGAAGAGCTGGCAAAAGATAACAGCGGAGAAGTTCTTTTCTGGGTTGGCTGCACGGCCGCCCTCGACGACCGCAACATGAAGATAGCCCAGGCATTTGCCGGACTGCTCAGGCGCGCCGATGTGCACTTCAGAATTTTAGGAGAAAAAGAAAATTGCTGCGGAGACCCGGCCCGCCGCATGGGCAATGAATTTTTATATGACAGCATGGTCCGGGAGAACATAGAGATGTTAAAAAAATGTCAGGTAAAGACGATTGTGACAACTTGCCCGCATTGTTACAATACCTTCAAAAATGAGTACCCGCAGATAGATGAAGAGTTTGGCCGGAATTACCAGGTGTATCACCATACCGAATACCTGGCCGGTTTGTTGAAAGAAAAGAAACTCAAGGTAAATGGTCACTTTCAGGAAATCATAACTTATCATGACCCTTGTTACTTAGGGAGGTATAATGATATTTTTGATATTCCACGGGAGATTTTGAAGTCAATAGAGGGTGTGAAACTGGATGAGATGGAAAGAAACAAGGAAAGAAGCTTTTGTTGCGGCGGTGGTGGTGGCGGCGCCTGGATGGAGGAGGAGGGTACGCGGGTGAACCATATGAGGGCAGAGCAGGTTTTGGCAACCAGCGCGACGGTGCTGTGCACGGCCTGTCCTTTCTGCATGACCATGCTGAATGACGGCATCAAGGTAAAGCAGGCTGGCCAGGACAGGACGATAAAGATCTATGACCTGGCAGAAATACTGGAGGCTGTAACGCAAAATGACAGCAGGTCGTTGCACTGAAAATTCTCCCGGGTTGTACCGGCTTCTCCGGATTCGGGCGGATACCTGCCATCACCTGTTATTTTTCTTAGGTCTGTGAGATACCTGTTTTGTTTGCTGCAAAGGCTTTTTAAAGGAGACGGCGAAGAAACCTCTGTTGCTTATTCTCTTGTAGGGATGCGTGGGAGGTTTCTTTGCACTCCAGAATAAAATACCTTCTCAGTTTTGCCTGAAATTTATTGGCAGTTACTCATAACCCTCGTATAAACCTTTAATACCCTCACTGCAATATCTTTTTATCCAGCTCAAAACTCTAACTTCATTTAAGGGGAGTTCCTTAAATTCATTTACCAACCAACTGGTATCAAATACAAACTCCCGTCCATCAACAAAATGCTTGTATAACAGCTTTATATCAGGTTTGGCAGCTATAGCAGCTACCAGCGTTGAGGCCACATCACCTAAGGGCATCCGGTCAATATGTGAACGCTGAAAGGTTGCCTTTACGGTTGTCCCTTTCCCTTTCTCAGACCTGATCACCAGATCTCCTTCACAAGTGCGTGCCGCCTGCTTTAGTAATGGTATACCCAGTCCAACTCTCCTTAAACGTCTGCTGGTTACAAAGGGGTCGCAAACTTGTTCTATTTCTTCTGCACTTAATCCTTCACCGTTATCGGCAACCTCAAAACTTAAAATGTCTGCGTGAGTCTCTTCAATAACTGTTATCTTGATGGTGGAAGCGCCGGCAGCAAGTGAGTTTTCGATGATATCTAAAAGATGGTGAGAAAGTTCACGCAAAAGTATTCCTCCGTTTCGATCTATTCTCCCATGTTTAAAACGTGGAATAAAAGTTTACTCAAAGTTGATTTTGCATTTGTTTTAAGTTTACCATAACTTTTATCTGTTGTTATCTGTTATCATTCTGTTCAGCAAATAAAAAGCTTCTGCCGGTAAGGAAAAATGGCAGGGACTGGTAGTTTTATAGGGGCTTCTTAGCGCCGATACAAATACTCTGTTGGTTACAGAGAAAAGGTTATCTTTAAAATTTATTTGACAGAGAACTATTAACATGGTATTTTTTAATATCTGGTATTTTTTAACTATTAAAATTAATGTTTTTGTGTTATTTTAAAGGCGATAAGGTATGTTCTGGGGCTGTGAGCGGCTAGCATCATTTATTTTTAAAACAAATAAAAATATGCAGGAGGAATTTTAGAGTGACAAGCCAGGTTGATTACACTTACGACATAAGTATGTTCAGAGATACCTTCGAATATGAATTTACTTATTTGAACGGCTTTTTGCGTAACGTGCACCGGTTTGCCGGGAAACCAGCCCTAACCTGCCCGCTGCGTAAAAAAACCTGGACGTACGCTGAACTCAACAAGGAGTGCAACAGACTGGCCCATGCGCTGATGGCCGACGGGATAGGCAAGAATGATGTGGTCATGTACCAGCTGCTTAACAGCGCTGAGTTTGTTTTTCTTTACTTGGCCCCGCAAAAAATAGGTGCCATCAACTGCCCTGTCAATTTTCGGCTCGCTTATGGGGAAACCGCTTATATTATTGATGACAGCAAACCATCCGTATTCTTTTACGACGTAGAGTTCAAGGATACGGCGGAAAAAGCGCTGGCCATGGCCCGACACAAACCCCGCCGGGTGGTGATGGTAGACCCCTGGGGTAAAGATAAGCCCTTCGCCGGTTCAATTACTTTCGAAGATTATATAAAGGACCAGCCGGAACATGATCCGGATGTCCCCCGTCCCATGCACATATACGATGAAAATACCAGACTTTATACCTCTGGAACTACCGGCAGGCCCAAGGGAGTGCCTATTAACAATATAAACGAGGTCTTGTCAGCCCACGATGTAATTATGCATTTCCCCTTATCGCCTCTGGATAAAACCATGAACATGAGCCCGTGGTTCCACCGTGGCGGGCTACATTCCGGAGGGCCAAATCCAACACTATACGTTGGGGGGGAAGTGGTAATCCTCAGGCAGTTCTCTCCCCGCACCTGTTTGGACTATGTGGAGAAGTATGGGATTACTTTCCTGATTGGTGCTCCACCCATGCTCAAGATGTTACATGACTTTCAGATTAAAAATCATAGAGATCTGAGCAACCTGAAGGGTATAGTAACCATGGGTGCACCTCTGGAGCGGGAAGCCTGCATCAAGTTTCAACAAGTGCTGACCCCCAATATTTTTAATGGCTACGGCACTTCTGAAGCCTTTTGGAACACTTTTCTGCGCCCTTATGATTTGCCGCAGATGGCCGGTTCGGCGGGTCTGGCCTGCACGGATGATGACGTGGCGGTGGTAAAAATTTACCCTGACCGCCGGGCCGAACCTGATGACTATGTAGCCAAGGACAACAGTGAGGTTGGTGAAATAATTGTAAAGTCGCCCAAAACCACTTACAGTTATGTAAATAATCCGGCAGAGAGCAAGCGGGTTTTCTATAAGGGATGGGTTTATATCGGCGACCTGGGTACGTGGGATGAAAATGAATATGTCACCGTGGTGGGAAGAAAAGATGATATGATCATTTCCGCGGGGGAAAACATTTACCCGGGACAGGTGGAGGAAGTGATTAACGAGCACCCTAAAGTAAAAGAGTCAGTAGTTACTGGAGTTCCAGATGAAGTCCGCGGTGAAGCTGTGGTAGCCTATGTTGTTAAAGCTGACCCCTCCCTCACGGCCAAAGAGCTGGACGAGCACTGCCGTAAACACCCCCTGCTGGCCATGTATAAAAAGCCTCGCTATTACAGGTTTGTAGAGGAATTACCCTACACAGCCACGGGAAAAAAGGTACATTATAAAGTAAAAGAACAGGCGATCAAAGATCAGCAGGCGGGCCTGCTGGAACGGGCCTGACCGGCAGCCAGAGTGGAACGTCGTTAACAGGTCAGTCTTAAATGTTATTCCTAGGGGAAAAAACCGGGAGGTGGGTAGAATATGGAAGAACGAATAGTAATCACTGGCATGGGCGCGGTTACGCCTGTTGGTATCGGTGTTGAGACTTACTGGCGCAGCCTGCTGCAAGGGAAATGCGGAGTTGAATATATTTCCAGGTTCAATACTGAACACCTGCCGGTTAAAATTGCTGCCGAGGTATGGGATTTCAGGGCAGAGGATTTTTTGCCAAGAAAACTTATTAAAGAAACAGATTTGTTTATGCAGTATGCCTTGGTAGCAGCAAGGGAGGCTTTGCAGGACGGCAGCCCCACTGGGGACCCGGAACGCATGGGAGTTGTAATGGGCACTGCCATTGGAGGGGTCACTACCATTGCAGAATCACAGGAGAAACTCTGCCGTACCGGTTCTACCCGGATAAGTCCTTATTTCATGCCCCGGATACTTGGCAATGTAGCTGCGGCGCAAATCGCTATTGCTCATGGTTTAAACGGGCCTAGCCTGACTGTAAGCACAGCTTGCTCTTCAGGAGCTGATGCTGTAGGCATGGCACTCATGCTTCTGCAACGCGGAGATGCTGATGTTATGGTCGCTGTGGGGGCGGAGTCCATCATCTCTCCCCTGATCATAATCGGCCTTCATGCTGCCAGGGCTATCTCCACCTGCAACGACACTCCAGAAAAAGCCAGCCGTCCCTTCGACCGACGGCGGGACGGGCTGGTTATGGGAGAGGGAGCCGGTGCCATTATTTTAGAAACCCTTTCCTCTGCTAAGCGCCGGGGTGCCTGGATCAGGGCGGAAGTAATCGGTTATGCCAACTTTGGCGACGGTTATCATACTACGGCACCCGAGCCCGGCGGGCGGGGAGAAATTTTATGCATGCGGAAGGCTCTGGAAAAGGCTGGCTTGACGCCCGGAGATGTTGATTATATTAATGCTCATGGTACTTCCACCCCTCTGGGCGACCGGGTAGAAACACTGGCCATTAAGAATGTCTTTGGGCCACGGGCTTTTCAAATTCCTGTCAGTTCTACCAAGGGAGCCACCGGGCACTTAATGGGAGCCGGTGGCGTAACCGAGTTAATCACCTGTGTTAAAGCTATTGAAGAAGGAATCATACCGCCCACCATCAATTACGAAGAACCAGACCCGGATTGCGACCTGGATTATGTTCCCAACCAGCCGCGCCGGACAAGGGTGAGGGTGGCTATGTCCAATTCATTCGGGTTCGGAGGGCAGAACTCCTGCCTGGTAGTGCGTGAATTCAGAGATGAATGATACGCCATCAACTGGGGCTGATCATAAATCTGATTACAGTTTAATTAATGTGGAACATTATTTTGCCTGGTCTGGCAAGCCTATTTACCGGTAAACTTTTAACGATCTTAGATTGGTTGTTCTTGACATCCGTATTGATTCTTGTTAGAATGCTCTATGAAGGCAATCCCTTACGGCGATGGAGCTCGCCGTACAAACGCTTTTGGCTAATGGCTCCTACAGGATTTACTATTCCTGTAGGAGTTTTTATATTTATGTAGCTGTGGTAAAGGGGGCCGGAACAATGAACAAGATGTTATTATTTGACGGATAATGGTTATTGAATTATTCAAAACAGGTTTAATGAAAGGTGAACAGTAATATGGAACAAATTTTTACGGTAGCTTCTCTATGGCTTGGACTGGCTGTTTTATCTGCTGTCATTGCTTATCACCTGCGCATTTCAATTGCACTGGTAGAAATATGCGTCGGAGTAATTACAGCCGCTGTAGCTGCTTCCTTTGGCAAGACAGAAGCTTTGGGCTACAATCAGGAATGGTTGCGCTTCCTGGCTTCATCCGGAGCTGTTTTGCTGACTTTCCTGGCCGGTGCTGAACTCGAAAAAAATGTGATTCAAAAAAAATTAAAAGAGGTAACAGCCGTTGGCCTGGTCGGTTTTTTTGCACCGTTTCTGGGCTGTTCAGCGATAGCTTATTATGTACTTGGCTGGACATTGCAGGCTAGTTTGTTAGGTGGTGTGGCACTCTCTACAACCTCAATGGCAGTTGTTTACGCGGTTATGCTGGAAACCGGCTTCAACAAGACCGAATTCGGCAAGGGAATTCTAGGGGCTTGCTTTATTAATGATCTTGGGACAGTTATTGCCCTTGGACTCTTATTTTCTCCGTTTACCTACAAGACTGTTATTTTTATTATTGTAACTGGTGCTGTCTTATGCCTGCTGCCGTTTCTTACCCGCTGGCTGACCCGTGTCTACGCCTACAGGACTGCCGCTATCAGGGCGAAATGGGTCATATTTGTCCTTTTTAGCCTGGGTGCTCTGGCTTATTGGTCGGGAAGCGAGGCGGTGCTTCCCGCATATCTCATTGGTATGATCCTGGCTGAATTCTCCAATGAGGATACTTTTTGGCTTCGAAGGCTAAGGACTTTGACTGTTGGATTTCTTACCCCCTTCTATTTCATTCGTGCAGGAGCGCTTGTTTCTTTATCTGCCCTGATTGCAGCTCCCTTGGTTTTCCTGGTGCTGCTGGCGAGCAAAGTAGGGTGGAAGATTTTTGGCCTGTATCCAATTGTCGGGCTGTTCCGGCGTGAACGCAATGAGCGGTGGTATTACACCCTGATGATGTCCACCGGATTGACATTTGGAACGATTTCAGCACTATATGGTTACTCCCATGAGATTGTAACGCAGGAGCAGTATTCTTTTCTGGTGGCGGCGGTTATTGCCAGCGCAGTGGTTCCAACGCTCATTGCTGGATTTGCTTTCCTGCCCCGGCACCTTTTGATAGGGGAGACAGAACAGATAAAGCCTGCTTATGAAGAAGGCTTGAGCGAAGAGGGTTAGGGAAAAAGCCTCGTTGTTTGATGGTATAGTCAATGTTCGGATGTTATTCCGGCACCAGACTCTGGACAAAACCGCGGGATATCGAGCAAAGCCGCGGCACCGGCGCCGGTTACACCATAAAAGATTAAAGGCTTGCCGCTTTTATAAAGTTTATCAACGGTATTGTTGCATATAGTGCTGCCGGTAGCAAAAATAACATCGCTCTCAGCAATACCAGCATCCAGATCGACAATGCCATTTCTTATCTTTACTCCTTTTTTGGTCCGGCCTATATTGGCCGGATCCAGGTCCAATACAGTTAAAGGAAATGAGTTATGCAAAGCTTCGGCCAGCGCTGGTTGATATCCCACCATTAAGATCCGGTGCCGGCCGTAGTTTTTTCAAAAAAATCAACTACCCGGCGAGCGCATAGCTCTGGCCCTTCATTGTGGCAGTGAATGGTATTTTTCACTTTCCCGGTATAGCAGGCGATTGCGTTGAGAGTAGCTACATAAACGGCCCGCTGAAAATCATTCGTCAGCGGCATCGCCAGCACATCTTTCAATCTCCCTGCAAAACTACCCGGTGAATCTGTAAAAGCCTGTCCCTTGCAGCCCATCACTTCAGCCTGGATCAGGCGCTCTTTTCCTTTAAGCAGCACGTAGTCTTTACGTTTGGTCACCCCGATGGCATCTTCCGGGTTTAAGGGTTTTACACTGACTATGACTTTCGCTTGCTTTAGTTGATATTGCTCAATAAGGGCGACAAATTCTCTTTGTAAAAGATTTAAAAAAGGATGAAAACTGGCTTCTTGTTTATAATCTCTTTGTAAAAGTTCAAAAAAAGAAAATAAATTAGCTTCTTGTACCATTTTATAAACCCCTTTTTTAAAAAATTGCGTTAGTTTTGACCTTTTTTCAAGCTTTTTGACAATATCCGGATTATGTGATATTATTTTTCTGTTTAACTAAGTAATATTGAAGGGAGCCGGACAAAAAGTTGGCTGGAGCAAAACAGCGTAAAGAAATGCAGACATCTATTAAGAGAAGCTGGATACTTGATAAAGCGGGAATGCTTTTTTGGCAAAAAGGGTATCACAGTACAAGCATGAAAGACATTGCTAACGCCTGTAAGTGCAAACCCGCCAACTTTTATAATTACTTTAAAGGTAAAGAAGACATCCTGTACGAAGTAATCAAGAGTATTACTGAAGAAGGTGTTTCCTCCATTAAGTTCCTGGAAGAAGATGAAGAAACAAACCCGGTTGAGCAATTACGGTTACTGATTAAGAGTCATTTCAGCTTCCTGGCGGGTATGAGGCAGTCAAATGTATTATTATCCGATACAGGAATGAGGTATCTTTCCCGCGAGCACCGGAAAGAAATTATCAAGCTGCGTGACACTTATGATAATATTTTACGCAAAATCATACGAAGAGGTATTGACGCCGGTTATTTTGCCCCCATGGATGAAAGAGTTGTCGGCTATCTCATTGCCTCTATGATTGTCCGGAGCAGCATCTGGTTCTCAACTAAAGGAAGATTATCTATGGATGAGGTCGCTGATATCATGTTTAACTTTGCTTATAATGGTATTAAAGCCAGCAACGGTAATCAGCCTGCAACAGCACCTGAAGCGGAGGCTTCTAACCCTTTAACCGGCCAGGAATGATGACGCATTGACATGCTAAGTAGTGTTTTCACCCCCCCCTGGATTTTTCTAAACCTAATTATAGTGCTTGTTCTGGCAACCAGGACCAAGAGACCGCATTGTCTGGTGTGAGGGTCGAGCTTTTTAAAACAAAAAGCTTTGCCCCTTTGCAAGAAAGGACAAAGCTTTACAGCAAAATAAAGCGGTGTTCTCCTTTCCACAACGGGAGGCACACTAGTTTCCTCATGTACCCTAACGGCCTAGTAACCATACTTCCAGCTTAGGTTAAGAGGCTCGGAGAATTAATTTAAATTTATTAAACTTTGATAAAATAATATACGTATCATTAGTTAATGTCAAGATCTTTTATAAGCTTAAAAAGTAAATACCGGGAGTAGTTATAATCGTAGTTACGTGATATTGTAAATTGTAAACATTTATGAGTACTTTACAAGTCCGGCCTTAAGAAGCGGTCTTCTTCAAGAAACTTGAATTTATATTTCGGTTAGGTACAGCAGCACTACTCTCCATGGCGCCAGCCAGCCGGTATATCAGCTGACACTTGATGCTGCTGGTCAAACTATGGCAAATAACCTTGTTTATTATCGACCAATAAATCTTGACAACAAATAGTGAAATGTTTATCATTTTAAGATGGATAGTATAAACTTTGGACTGGGGATTATGTATAATTGTGAGGAAGTAAAAGCGGGGAGGAGTTCAATCAATTTTTAAAATATTAAGTTAACTATTCTAAAAAAATTTTTCATTTGCCTGCTGATATCGTTTCAGCAGCATTTATGCATTTTTAATTTTTTTAACTAATTTTTTTTGTTTTAATAAGAAATATCCTTATTATGAGCTGTTACATATCAAAATAAGGAATCTAATAATTAAATTGTAAATTGGACCAAAAGTGAGGAGGGGAATAATGGAAACAAAGAGTGTTTGCCGGTGTGATCTGGAGGCTGAACTGGAAAGAGTGATTGCCCGGCATGAAGGGAAAAAGGACGACTTAATTGAAGTATTGTATTGGGTGCAGCAGAATTACGGGTATGTGCCAAAAGACGTTCAGTTGGTAATCGCGGATAAAATGAATGTACCCTTAAGCGCTATTTATGGGGTTATTACATTTTATCACTTTTTCTCATTAAAGCCAAAAGGCAAGTATGAGATTGCCCTCTGCAAAGGTACCGCGTGTTATGTGCGGGGAGCACCGCGAGTGCTGGAGCGGTTCGAAAAAGAACTGGGGATCAAGCCGCATGATACTACTGACGACAATATGTTTTCCCTTGAGGTGGTCAGGTGTCTGGGCGCTTGCGGCCTGGCGCCGGTTTTAACAGTTAATAAAGAGCCGCGGGTCAGGATGAAACCCGATCTTGTTCCGGGGATTATTGATGAGTGTAGAAATGCGGATAAGTGAATCGACTGGATGGCCTGGAATACCACGATAGTGTGGAAAAACTATACCGGGGTGAATGATAATGAAAAAAATCGAATCAGTTGATGAGCTGATGAAGTTCAAAGAAACTGCGCTAGAAAAAATTAAAGAGCGGCAGACAAGCGGTAAGACAACAATAGTGGTAGGGATGGGGACCTGCGGAATAACCGCCGGAGCACGTGAGGTAATGATGGCGATTATTGATGAAATAGAGAAGAGAAGCATATCCGATGTAATTGTTACCCAGGCAGGCTGTGCCGGGATGTGCCAACATGAGCCCATGCTGGAAGTGATCAAGCCGGGTATGCCTCAGGTTATTTACGGTCACCTGGACGAAGATAAAGCCCGGCGGATCGTGCTTGAACATGTTATCAACGGCCGTGTGATCGGAGAATGGGCGCTGGTGCAGCGAGACTGATTGAAATAGTGAGAGGAGGGTACGATTATGCATTATTACCGTGCGCATGTGTTGGTCTGTATGGGGTCAGGCTGTGTTTTATCAGGAGCCCGCGCTGTAAAAGAAGCACTTTCAGAAGGGATAAAAGAGCATAAATTAGAAGAAGAAGTTCAGATTATTGAAACCGGTTGCATGGGTCTTTGTGACCTGGGCCCGCGTTTGGTGATATATCCGGAGGGAGTGGTTTATTGCCGGGTTAAAGCTGAAGATGCGGCAGAAATTGTCAGCGAACACCTGTTAAAAGGGCGGATTGTGGACCGGCTGATTTATCGTGATCCGGAAACCCAAAAGCCGGTTCCTTTAATGAAGGACTTCCCGTTTTTATCCAAGCAATTTAAAATAGCATTGCGTAACGCCGGTTTTATTAACCCGGAGGATATTGAGGAATATATTGCCAGTGAAGGATATTCTGCACTGGCCAAAGTATTATCTACCATGTCTCCCGAAGAAGTAATCGACGAAGTTAAAAAGTCAGGCTTGCGCGGCCGGGGTGGTGCAGGCTTCCCGACCGGCTTAAAATGGGAGTTTACTGCCAAAGCCCGGGGAACACAGAAATATGTGGTATGTAACGGTGATGAGGGAGACCCCGGCGCTTTTATGGACAGGTCTGTTCTGGAAGGTGACCCGCATTCTGTTATTGAAGCGATGGCAATTGCAGGTTATGCAGTTGGTGCTGCGCAGGGTTATATTTATGTCCGGGCTGAGTATCCGCTGGCTGTAGAAAGGTTGCGTCATGCCATCAGCCAGGCCCGTGAATATGGCCTGTTGGGTGAGGATATTCTGGGTACGGGATTTAATTTTGATATAAACATCCGGGTCGGTGCCGGCGCTTTGTATGCGGTGAAGAAACTGCCCTGCTGGCTTCTATTGAAGGCCGCCGCGGCGAGCCACGGCCACGCCCGCCTTTCCCGGCCAATGAAGGGCTGTGGGGCAAACCGACATTGATTAACAATGTGGAAACATATGCCAGTATCCCGCCGATTATCCTCAAAGGCGGTGAGTGGTATGCTTCCATTGGCACAGAGAAAAGCAAGGGAACAAAAGTATTTGCCCTGACCGGAAAAGTGAACAACACCGGCTTGATCGAAGTTCCGATGGGAATATCATTGGGAGAGATCATTTTTGATATTGGCGGCGGCATCCCGAATAATAAAAAATTTAAGGCAGCCCAAACAGGCGGCCCTTCGGGTGGCTGTATCCCCGCCCAATACCTCAATGTAGGGGTTGATTATGAATCACTGGCTGAACTGGGTGCAATTGTGGGTTCTGGCGGCTTAATCGTGATGGATGAGGATACCTGTATGGTTGACTTGGCCAAATTCTTTACCGAATTTTGCCAGGAAGAGTCATGCGGTAAATGTGCTCCCTGCCGTATCGGAACCAAAAGGATGTTGGAAATACTCGAGCGGATTACCAACGGCGAGGGTAAAGAGGGAGATATCGAAGCACTTGAAGAACTATGCAGG
>Ga0067045_1029246_pt1 | contig 22598 bp, 12 predicted proteins | sample TerdegcTABiofilm_FD_59184 | JGI IMG/M metagenome (GOLD analysis project Ga0067045, IMG submission 59184) | Combined Assembly of (Gp0054472, Gp0054536) Wastewater bioreactor microbial communities from Singapore -Terephthalate degrading...
CAATGCTCCCCACGAACTGTCCCAGATAAATATCATGAAGTTCGGAGTGGTGATCACGGGACATTCGCGAAAAATATCCAGTATAGCCATCAAGGGGGCGGTGGAAGCCAACAATCTGGTCAAGAACGCCTCCCAGTCCGATGTGATTGAGGATGAAGCCTACAAAAAAATGCTGGAGGGGATTGTTTTACATTTAGACGATCTTATCTCGGAATTGGCTGATATTTATAAGGAGTTGAACCCCGACACCGACTATCAGAAGAAAGCCATAGCCAATAATTATATCATGGATTATGTGGAGCGGAAATTCCGGGTGGCAACCTACGGAGAGAATTCCCCGGAAGCCTTGAAAAAAGTGGCATCCCTGGATCTGTTCGAAACTACCGGAAAAAAACTGGTAAGTCTGGATTTTCTGGCCAGGCAGTTTAAAGAACTGGGTTTTCTTCCCTTCGCGAGAAAATATTTCAACCAGCCCCACCCCGACCGATGGGAAGTGGTCTATCTGCCCGACGAGAAGAAATCTAATTTTTTCAATAAATTATTTTCGTCCAAACTGCGGAATGCCGAGATGGAATTTTTTAAGGTTCTGGTCCGGGAGAAAAATATCCGGCAGTGGAATGAGTCGAAACAACCTCTCAATCTCATGGCATCGGGCATCGGCAGGGTTAAACTGGAGGGAGAGAAGATTATAGCGGATTTAGGGGTTTTAAACCGTTATCCCGACGATTACAGCCGTATAAAGTTTTTTAAAGAAAAGGGAGGTATAGTTGAAAAAGCCCTGATAATAGACGGGTTGTCCTTTGACGGGCTGGTCAATAACGATCTCTTCGAACCGGTCTATACCTGGGACGACATCGTTCCCGATGAGAATCTGAGAAAAACCCTGGAGGCGATTCTGGAATATATTCCCCGACTATACATCCAGACGGCGGAATGGATCGAAAAAGCGGGCCAACTCCGGGGAGACACTTACGACTTTGCCCGCCTTCATCTTTTAAGATATATAAATTTTGTTCTGGGAGGAAAGGAAACCGATAAGAAGGAAGTGCCGGTTCAGATTCTGGAAACCCTCACCGCAGGACAGGTGAAACGGGGAGGAAAACCCGTGGAGATGACGCTCCGCCGTCCTGACCTGATAGTGCCGGACAACTGGCTGGATTTGAAACTGTTTAAAAATATGCAGAACATGTATCTGAGTTTTAATGATATACAAAAGAATTATAAAAAGTATCTTAAAGTTTATTTTGTTAATAAAGACATACCGGGTGAACAACTGGACGACAAACTGATTATCATGTCCCGGGATATAGAGGAATCGGTCTTAAAGAGGTTCTTCGGCGGAAATACGGTGGAAAATTATGAAAAGGGACTCCTGGAGGAGCGGATAATCATCAAGAACCTGAATAAACCCCAGGAACAACCCGTTATAAAGGAAAATACTCTGGCAAAGATCACCTTTGTAAGAGAAGAAGGAGAGATCCGGGGAGAGGTGGGACTGCTTGCCTTTGAGGATAAAACCGGTTACAGTTACCGTTACGAGAAAGGGAAACCCTCTCCCACCAATCGGGTTCGGGTTAAAATCTTAAAGCATCTCCGTTTTATTTCCTTTATTGATCTGGACTTTCCCATCAAATCCGGTACCGCCACAGTCAATTACAACGATATTACCGTGAATAGCTCCTGGAGCGGAGTGGTGGAAGACGACAAATTCCAGATTCTCAAGAAGGCTCTGACGGAAGGTTTCAGAAAATTAGGAGAAAAAGTCTTGTCGGGTTTTGCGGAATATTCGGAGGAAGATCACCCCAAACTCCGACTCTTCCTCTTACAGCTGGCGGGAGCCTTATTAGGAGCCGGAGACAATAAAAAACCCTCCCGTGAAGAAGATCCCCTGTTGGCATCTTTAATGGATTTCCCCCTATTGCTGACTATAGAAGATGTATATATTTCTTTAAATGAAATAGACAAGCAGAAAGACAAGCTCGACTCCATCCCCTTTATAACTCAGAAGATGAAAGATCTGTTCCCGGAAGAGAGAAAGATTCTGATTCTGTCACCTTCGGAACAGACCATTTTAAGAAATATATTCGGACGGGATAAAGCGGTTAATATAGAAGAAGAAATGAAACAGAAGATGATCCACCGGATCATCAAGGATACCCGTCCCATTCTGTCCACGAAACTCATGGAGGGAGCCACCCTGATCTCCCAGGAGATCAACCGGGAGGGAGTTACAGGGGAGATAGGCATAATGAAACAATATTTTCCCTCCGCCACTCAATTTTCCAATATAAAGTTTCTCAAGGAACATCGATGGATCATGGATAAGCTCCTCCCCCTCAAGATAGGGGTCATGGGTATCATCAACAACGACAGTTTCAGGGTGAATCCCAAATGGACCGCCATTGAGGAAGACGACGAATACAAGAAGGTACAGGTCATAATTCAATCTTCGATTTTTGATCTGATCCGGCGTCTTTTGGAGAAATATACCGCCGGGGAACTGAACGAGGTAGAAAAACAGGAGGCGGCGAAGCATTTTCTGGGGTTTATCACGGGTTCCTTCGATACATATCAGGAACTGAAAATGGTAAAACCCGATTCGATAATGCTGACCCTGGCAAAACTCCCCTTGCTGCCCGCCCTGGGGGGAAAGAACGTCAGCTATATGGATATTATGGAAGGATATGTAAAAAATTCCAACATAAGTTTTGTCTATAAAGCCACCGATGACGATGTATCGGATCTGGAATTCCCCATAATAATTTTCGACAAGGAGACCAAACATCTCCTGAACCGTCATTTCCTCCACTTCTACGACTATACCCAGGATCTGGAACTGCTGAAGATCGCCAGGGAAAACATGAAAAAACCTCCCCTGGAGAGTCTTGAAGTCGAGAAGGGATACCTGGTGAAGACTCCGGTGGTGTCCCAGAAATACCGGGGAGAACTGGCTCTGCCGGAGGATCTTAACTCCACCCGGGGAATCATGTTCGCCAAAAATCGGATTCCTGTGGTGGAAAAACCTCTATATCCCCGCAGCAGGGTTTTCGGAGTGGTCAATAACGACGAGTTCCAAACCAACAAGACCTTCAACGATGTGAATCTCTTTATGGGAGATAAAAGACTGCTGCTGTTGACCATAAACAAACTGTACGTTCAACTGGCGAAGATTTATCCAGAAATTCAGGAACTGTCCAGGAAGGAAACCGCACGGCGGCTGTTGATGGACTTCTATTACGAACAGAAAAATTTTATAGATACCAATCTTAAAACCATGGACAGGAAACTGGAATCCCGGATAACCTCCCTATCTCTTCTTCCCCTCCACGACGGCAGGCTGACCAGCATGGACGTGTTGTTCAACGTCGTCCACCGTATGGGTTATCTGCCCTTTATCACCCCGGAGCAGAACCGTCAGGGAGAAAGATTCCCCGAAGAGATCCTGCTGCAACTGGAAATTAAGGATTTTGACTATGAATTCTGCTTCCGGGTCTTCGGTCCCAGGGTGATGAAGAATTATATTGATATTTTAAGAAAGAAAGAGTTTGCCCGTCTGCAGGAAGAGCAGATTAAAAAGAAAGAATCCCTCCCGGAAAAAGGAATCTCCTCGCCCGATACCGAAATCCCCACCCCGGAAACCGCCGCGATAATAGCCGAAGCGGTTCTCCCCCCGTTTATGACGGCGGTCCCCGATGAGGAAGAGGAAGTACTGCCCGGAGTTCCCATTGAAGAGCTCCTGCCTGTGTCCGGAGAATCTCTTACTCCGGAGATGAAACTGGTGCATGGGGTCAGGAGGGAATTTCGGTTGATAAGGGAAAGAGGAGACTACAAGTTATCGGATAAGATTTTGGACGGAATAAGGTGCGAAAGACTCCCCTCGTCTCCCCCGGTGATGTTCGACGGCGGAAAATCCCTTTTGATCCTTAACCTGTCCCATCCTCTGACGGAGAGGATAATCCGGAATCAGGATAAGAGTCCCGTTTATCTTTACTATCTGCTTTCCATAATTTACAGTACCATCAACAGGGAATTACTGGAAGTTACCGATGAGGATGAAATGGCTTTCCAGATGATCATGGTGGAGAACCTGAATCTTCATCCCGGATTGAAATAATAATAAATAATTCCGATTAGAATTCGATTGGAATTGATTGAAAGGGGTATCATGCCCATGGAAAACAAGCTCACGGAAGAACAATGGATCATGGATCCCAACTACTGGAGATCGGTATTGGGATTTGACGAATCGGAACAACTGTCTTTAAGGGACGAAAATATAAAACTGTTCGCCTGCAATTCCAATCCCCGGCTGGCTCAGGATATCGCCGACTACCTGGAGATCCCCCTGGGTAACGCGGTGGTCTCCCGATTCACCAACGGCGAGATCAAGGTGAAGATCGACGAATCGGTGCGGGGGAATGAAGTATTCATAGTTCAATCCATGAACGCCCCCGTCAACGATAACCTGATGGAACTGCTGATAATGTGCGACGCCCTCCAAAGGGCCTCGGCCAATTCGGTTTACACCATTGTTCCCTATTTCGGCTATGCCAAGCAGGAGAAGAAAACCACCGGAAGAGAACCCATCACGGCAAAACTGGTGGCAAATATAATGACGGTGGCGGGAGCTTCCAAGGTGATCACCATGGATCTCCATGCGGCGGCTATTCAGGGATTCTTCGACATTCCCGTGGATAACCTGTTTGCCATGCCTCTGTTTGTCCATTATTACCGCCGGAGAGGACTATGCGGCGACAATATAGTGGTGGCGTCCCCCGATGCGGGAGGAGTGGCAAGAGCCAAACATTTCGCCGAGAAACTGGATGCTCCTCTCGCCATCATATTCAAACGCCGTCCCAAGCCCGATGTGGCGGATATAATCAACGTGGTGGGAGAAGTTGCCGGAAAAAATGTGGTAATCCTGGATGACATGATCTCCACCGGCGGAACCCTGGTGGAAGGAGCCAAGATGCTGAAATCCCTGGGAGCCAGGGATATTTACGCCTGTGCCACCCATGCCATATTTGCCGGCAAAGCCATCCCCATGATAGAGGATTCCCCCCTGACGGAAGTGTTGGTAACCGATACCATACCCGTAGAATGTGCCAATAAATGCAAGAAAATAAAATTATTATCGGTAGCCGCCATGCTGGGAGAAGCCATAAGATGCAACTTCTTCAATACCTCCGTCAGCCGGTTGTTCTTCTAAAACCCTATCCGGAAAGTCTGTAGGAGGGTTCTCCAGAACCCGATTGTATCCCCTCATCGTTGGCGGAGGTTATTTCCCGAATAGGTTCCAAGACCGGTTGTTTCCGCAAGAGATGAAAATCAGGAGATAAAATCCGATTTGGGTTGACATATAGTTTCCCTTGTGGTATTGATATAATACGGTAAATTCCGATAATTTTTCTTTTTGACGGAAATTTTCTTTATGATAGAGTTTTTTCCCGTGAGAATTTTCTTTTTTATAGACTGAAAGGAGAAACCAGAATGGAACAGGTAAATCTCAAGGCGGAGTTGAAAGATACTACCGGTAAAGAGAAATGTAAAAAAATAAGACAGGCGGGGTTTATCCCGGCGGTGGTTTATGGCAAGGACATGGAAAATGTGATGATACAGGTAAGTGCCAAAGATTTCCAGAAATTGATCACCACCGGTTCCGGCACCAGAGTCATCGTAAACCTGGATGTTCAGGGAACCCCCTATACCACCACGATTTTAGAGATTCAGAAGGACGTATTCCAGAAGGAATTCTACCATATAGATTTCCATAAAATATCCCTCAACGAAAATTTACAGACCGTGGTTCCCGTCCAGTTAACGGGAGACTGCAAGGGAGTCAAATCGGGTGGAATCCTGGAGCACCATATGCACAGAGTCCGGGTGGAGGGTCTTCCCCTGGAAATCCCCGACAAGATCACCCTGGATATCAGCGGCCTGGATCAGGGAGAACATATTGCCGTAAAGGACGTCAAGATCAGCGACAAGGTAAAACTCCTTGAAAATCCCGATGCGGTCATAGTGGTAATTCAGGTTCCCAAGATTGCCGCAGAAGCCGAAAAGGAACCGGTAGCCGCCGGAACTAAAAAGAAGTAAGCGGATCGCGTTTTTCACACAGCAATAACAGGGAAGGCTATAGTGGACACTAAAATAATCCTGGGATTGGGCAACCCCGGAACCCAGTATTCCAAAAACAGGCATAATCTGGGTTTCCGGGTTTTAAACCACATAAGGAAACATCTCCCTTTTTCTTTCTCCGACTGGGAGAAAGGTAATCATTGTCGGCTCTGTTGGGCGAAAATCCCGACGGGCAAACTCCTTCTGGCAAAACCCCAGACGTATATGAATATGTCCGGCCGGGCCGCTCTTTCGCTGATGACCCTTTATAAAACAACTCCGGAAAATATCCTGGTGGTGGTGGACGATATGGCGCTTCCCTTCGGCAAGATCCGCCTGCGTCCCTCGGGCAGCGCCGGAGGCCATAATGGTATAAAATCCATCATCGAATCCCTGGGACGGGGAGATTTCCACCGACTGAGAGTGGGCATCTCCTCCTCCCCAGAACATATGGACTCCGCCGACTACGTTCTCTCCGATTTTTCCCATGAAGAGGAAAAACAGATGAAGGAGATTCTGGATACCTGTACCGGAGCCGTGGAAAGCTGGCTCTCGGAGGGAATCGAGATTACCATGAACCGGTTTAACGGATAAAACCGTAAGAAGGGAACCGCTTTTTTGGGCAGGGAAAGAGTTCTCCGGTGGAAGGTCATATCGGGAATTGGTGAAGATCTATATGGTTAGTATAATATAATATAGACTTGTCAAGGATTATCTCTTGGAGGATAATCCCGGAGGATATGGAATATATAACCAGATCCTTTTTTTATGGGTTTTTCGGGAGTTTTAAAATTTTTCTTCAGAAAAGGTGAATCCCATGAATTTCCGGCAAGCGGGAAACGGTTATCCGGGCGAGGAGGTTCCCTTCGCAACCCTCTCCTCGGATACCAACCGGTATATAATGGATAACGGCATGGTGGTCATCACCAGGGAGGTTTATCCTTCCAATGTGGTATTTCTGTCCCTATGGGCGAGAGTGGGTTCTGCCGACGAAAGGAATGAGGAAGCGGGTATCTCCCACTTTGTGGAACATATGCTGTTCAAAAATACCAAAAAACGCCAGGTGGGCCAGATCGCCCAGGAAATCCACTCCCTGGGAGGATACCTGAACGGGTTTACCAGTTTTGATTGCACCGCCTACTGGATGGTGCTGCCGGGCAAAAATTTTCATAAAGCCCTGGAGATTCAATACGACGCCATTTTCAACCCCCTCTTCGACCCCGGGGAAATAGAAAAAGAATGCAATGTGATTATCGAAGAACTTAAAATGTACAAGGATACCCCCGAATCCTACCTCACCGAGCGGGTTCTGGCGACGGCTTTCAAAAAGCATAACTACGGCAGGCCTATTATCGGATTCGAGGAGGTATTGAGGGAAATAACCCCCCAGCGTCTGAAAGAATATTATAATAGCTATTATAAGGCTAACAACACCTTTATCCTGGCTGCCGGCGCCGTGGACGGTCTGGACATCATGCGTAAATCGGAACGCACCTACCGTAAACTGAGAGAGGGGAGAATCGAAAGACCCTCCAGGGAGGAAGAACCCGTGCAGACCGAAATGAAAAGAGTGGAAACGGAAGGAGACACCCTCACGGGACACCTCCAGCTGGCTTTTCACATTCCGTCGATCTTCGATAAGGACGTCTATCCCATGGAACTGGCCGCCGCCATTCTGGGAGACGGCAGATCCTCCAGGCTTTATCAGGAACTGAGAGAAAAACGGAAACTGGTCAACTCGGTATCCGCCTACACCTACACCCAGAAAGACCCCTGCCTCATGTTTATCGAGGTAGAGGCAAAGCCGGAAAACATACCTTCCACAGAAAAAGCGATTTTCGAAATATTGCAGCAACTGGTGGAGGAAGGTCCTTCCGAGGAAGAGATCCTGAGAGCCAAGAACCGGAAGGAATCCTCCTATATATACGGACAGGAAACCGTGGAGGGACAGGGCAAGAAGATCGGCTTTGCGGAAATCATGGGAGACTATATGCTCATGGAAAAATTCATAGCCCGGGTCCTGACCACCAGAGAACAGGACATGAAACGGGTTCTGGGCAAATACCTTATTCCTTCCAACTGCACGGTGGGTATCTATCTGCCCAAAAAGAAAGAGTAAATAGGAAAAGGAGTGAGATGATGAGAGCAAAGATGAAGGATCCCGTATTTAAAGAAACTCTTCCCCAGGGTATCACTCTGTTGGTGCAGGAGAACCATTCTGTGCCTACCGTGTCTTTATCCGCCTGTTTTCCCGGTGGGATCTCCGTCGAAAATCCCCGTAACAACGGTATCACCTCTCTCCTGCAAAGGGTCATCACCAGGGGAACCGGAGAGAAGACCGCCAGGCAGCTGGCAGAGGAGATGGAATATTACGGCATGGTCATTACTCCTTTTCTGGGTAAAGATGTGGCAGGTCTTAATATGAAAACCTTATCCCGCCATTTGGACCGGGGTCTGTCCATTTATTCGGATATGATCCTGAATCCGTCTTTCCCCGAAGAGGAGACGGAGAAAGAGAAAAAAATTCAATTACAACATATCAGCAACAAGAAGGATGATGTCCTCTCCTACTGCCTGGAGAAATGCAATGAGATGATCTTTGAGGGGCATTCCTACGGCTTACCCGATGAGGGAGAGGAAGAGTCGGTCAAGGGCATAACCAGAGAGGATATAATTCAACATTATCGTGTTCTCTATTCTCCCCGTCGTATGATCCTGTCGGTGGCGGGGGATGTCAGAACCGAGGATGTGGTGGGAAAACTGAAGGAAACTTTTTCCGGCTTCCACTCCGATATGACTCTGCCCGAAACCCCCGACCTGAACAACCCCATCAGGAATGTGCGGGAATATCAGGAGACTACTGATAAACTCCAGTGCGCCATAGCGGTTGGTTTTCAGGCTCCCGACCTGAACTCGGAGGATTATTTTACCTTCCTGGTGTTGAATCAGTCTCTTTCGGGCATGGGTTCCCGGCTTTTCGTGGAGTTGAGAGATAAACAGGGATTGGCCTATTCGGTCAACTCCCTCTATTCGGGATATAAACGGGGAGGAGCTTTCAAAGTGTATATCCTGACCGCCGCCCACCAGAAGGAAAAGGCCAGGGCTGGACTCCTGGAGGAAGTGGATCGGCTTCGTACCCGGCTGGTCTCCTATGATGAACTGGTCAGGGCCAAGCGGTTCCATCTGGGATTGTTTGAAATCGGCCTCCAGAGCAACCTGTCCAGGGCTTCACGGATGGCTTATTTCGAGTTGATGGGCATGGGATATAAACTGATTGAGGAATACGGCGAACGGATCAAGCGGATCACCAGGCAAAAGGTCAAGAGGGCGGCGGAGCGGTATCTGAAGCCCCAGAGTTATGCCATATCCGTTATGCATCCCGCCAAATCCCAGAATAAATAGTTTTTTTATGATCAGCGATTGAACCCAAATTGACATAATAACAAGGAGGCAAAAGGGTGAACAGAGAGGAAGACGGTCTGGATCTTTTTTCGGGATTCCACAGCGCCCTGGGCAAACAGTGTCCCTCCTGCGATGAAATGAATCCCAGTGATCTGTCTCATTGTGAGAATTGCGGACACCCCCTGGAGGATGAGGAGGAATATGAGGAGGGAGATTTCTCCTTTGTTCATGAAGAAGGTATCACTTCATCGAGGGAATATGAAAAGGATTATGTGAAGTTTGATGCTCAAAAACTCCCCCTGGACAATTCGGGCCTGGTGGAATTACTGAAAGATTCCATCGCCCGGGGGCAGACGGCAGAGATCACCTATGACGAATATATAAACAATGTGGAGGATGCGAGGGAAAAAGCTCTCGACGGACTGGAACTTCTGGAGTCCAGGGATTTCCGGCATATCATGGAAACCGTATCCGCATCCGATAAGAAAATCCTTTCCCGGCTGATTCAGGCTTTCGAGAAGTTTCTGGACGGTTGCCAGGAGATGCTGGAGTATGACGGCGGCAACGACGGTTCCCACGCCGTGAAGGGCTTTTACCGGGTGGAAGCGGGTATCAAGGAGATCGACAAGATAAAAGAGGATGTGAAAAAGATTCTCAGGAATATCAGGAGTAAATAGAGTCGGGGCTGTCTATTCCTTCTCTTCGTGGGCAGCCTTTTCTCTAGCGATGGCGATGTCTTCCGGGGTCAGTTCGTCCTCCTCCCAGAAACTGGTGTGCATCTTCTTGGCAAGACGGGCGGCGGAGCGGACCACAGGACTAAAATCTTTTTCCGCCCTGGCTAAGACATTTTTTACCTGTTCCCAAGGGAGGTATCCCAGGGCATAGACGGCGGCGGCTCTTATGGTTTCGGGTTTGTTTCTTATAATGAAAAAGAAGGGGGTTATGCGGCTTATATCGGACAGGGTTTTCATTGCTCTGTCTCCGCCGATCTGACCCAGGGCTTTGCAGGCGGCTTCCTGGATGGGGAATTTATCGTCATTTTCCACGATCCACCGGCGACGCACCAGTTTGACCAGATAGGGAACCGCCACGGGGGATCTCATCTTGCCCAGGCTGTAAATGGCATCGATAACCACGCCTTCGTCCTGGCTGTCCAGACATTCAATCAGCACCTCGGCCAGAATATCCGAGGAGCGGGACTCGAAGAGATTCAAAAACAGGCGACGGATCTTGTGATCGGGATCTCTCAGGATAATCCTTGCCGCGTCGATGAGGGGGGCACCGGGGAAGTCCTGCAGAATATCCAGAATTCGGCGGCGGATCTTGGCGTTGGAATTGCCCAGGAGGTCTTCCAGCAGTCTCTTGCCCAGGTTAGGGTGCCGGGACTTGAGGATCTTGGCTGCAATCCGTTTGGCCTGATTGTTTTCCGTTCTAAGGACAAAATCGTAGAGCGGTTTTATAACCTGTTCTCCCTGGGATATCAAAGCTCCCGCCGCCGCCTGGGCGATCTCAAAATCCGACGAATCCAGTTGCGAAATCAATATATCGGTATCCATCTTCAGTTTCTCCATCAAAAGGAGATCCTGACGTTTTATAAACTGGGATATTTTTATGGCATCCGATGCCGACACTCCCGTATTGATGGAAATTTTTCCGCTAGGAGGTTCCTTCTTCTCCTTGTCCTGAACCTGAACGTCTCCCTTTTCACTGGTGGGAGGAGATTGTTCTTTTCCTTTGTCTCCTTTTTCGCCCTGGGACTGATTTCCTATCATTTTATATATATTTTGTATAAAGTTTATTAGTTCCGCATCCTGGGAGTAATGGGACAGGATCTTTTCCATTTCCGCTTTCAGTTCCTCCGGCAGGCATTCCTGGGGAACCACTACCGTCCCCCCTCCGGAACCGGCTGAGGGAGTCTTATTCTGGATATGATCCCGGATGGTGATTCGTTCCTTTTTTATGGCTTTCTTGTCTATGAGATCCGTTTGCCCCATGGCCACGTAGATTCTCTGGTTGACTTGAACATTTTTTAAACCGGACTTTCTGAGGAGAACCTGCCAGCCTCCCAGATGTTCGATCTGATCGGTGTTGAGGGTAGTCAGTATTTCCACCAGTTTCATAAATTCCACCCTGGAAAAGCCCCGCCGGAAACTGATCCCCTTCAATCCTACCTGGGCTAACATATTCAGAAATTCCCGGTGATGATACTCCTCGTTCTCCTCGATGAGGGGTTGTTCGTTGTTGAGGATGATTTCCCCCTCGGCATCGGAGAAGGAAAGGATATTGGTATCTGCCAGGACATGATGAATCTCCTGATAGGCGCTCTCCAGACTACCCCGCACTATCTCGCTGTCGGCGGGATATTTGCTCATGTTCTGCACCGCCAGATGAAAGCGTTTGCATACCCGCAGGGCTTTTCTTTCCCTTTGATAATCCAGGGTATCTTCCACTCCCCAGTCCTCGATGGAAGGGAGTCTGCCCACGTAAAGTTCGATCTGGGCGGGAGAGAAGAGTCCGCTGAAGTTCATGGATATTTTATCCAGGAATTCCAGGGATTTATCGGCATTGCCTCCTTTTTCGAAATGGTATGCCAGTTTGGAGGCTATGGTATCGATGTCCTGGGGCTGAGCCTTATATTCGGCTTCGGCGATTTTCTGGTGGGTTTCCTGCCGTTGGGCTTCGCTCAGATCCTGATAAAATTTATTCAGGACGGCATCGGAGCGGAATTCGTATTCCTCCCGTCCTCCTCCTCTGGGAACTCTTCGCACCAGATCCGATTTTTCGGCTTTTTCCAGCATTTCATAGATGCGGGTTTCGGTTTTATTTTCCACGTCTTTAAGTAATTCGGGGTTGAAATTTTTCCCCATTACCGACGCCTTGGACAACATGGTGCGGATGTCGTCATCGATCTTGAAACTATGGGAACCCAGAGCTCCCTCATCCACCCGGATCTCTTCCTCGGTGATCTCTTCCAGGATCAGGACGCCGTCCTTTATGGATATAAATTTCCTGAAGATGAGGCTTTTGAGCAGTTCTTCCATCTTGCCCGGCACTCCCCTGGTGAAATCCATGAACAGTTCCATGAGTTCATGCCGGTCTCCCAAGCCCTTGACAATGGAATTGACCATCACGTTATGCTGGGATATATCCAGAGGTTTGAGAAAAACTCTCTCCAGGATCTTGTCCTGTTCCGATGTATTCAGGAAGTCCAGCAGTTCGAAATCCTTGAGCTTCACCAGTTCGTATTCGCAGACGGTGGCAAAGACCGCTATATTGTCCGCCCGTTCGTCCCTTTTCAACTGGGACAGCAGGAGTCGGGTTCCCAGGTTGGAAAAGTGAAAATCGTCGATAAATATCAGCAGGGGTTTCTGCTCGGATACGGCGATGAGTATTTCCCTCATCCCCTTGAGAATGGCTTCTTTTCGCTGATGGGGAGGTAACGCCATACGGGGTTTTTCGGTAACGGTATAGGCGGAAAGTACGGGCAGGAAGGGAAGGATAACGTGGAGCTGATGGCTATCCAGCCGGGCTGCCACCTGGGATGCCACTTCCTTGTTATCCCCCAGAAGGTTCGCCAGATATTCCAGAATTTCCACAAAGGGTTGGCCGGCGGTAATGGGAGAGGAGCGGCTCTTGAGGGAAAAACAGCGTTGTTTATCCGAGGCGTAATATAGTTCCTCCAGGATCCGGGTCTTGCCTATGCCGGGAGGTCCCTGAAAGAGAACCATGGGTCTTTTCTGGACTCCCGGCGATATGTATCGGCTCATATTTCCCATGATCTGTTCTCTGCCGATCATCTTGCGACTGGGGAAATATCGGTGGATGGTGGCGGGTTCCAAGTTTTCCGCTTCTTCGTCGTCGATGGAGTTGACCCCGTTTCTCCCTCTTTTTTTGCATATATAGGTTCCCTGGTCGGCTATTTCCTGCAACTGGTGGGGGTTGTTGGTATGGTCGGGATAGGTCGCTACGCCGATGGAAAGGGTTACATGAAGTTTCTCGCCGGTGGATTCAATGAGGATTTCCTTTGCCGCCACAGCATCCCGGACGGCATGGGCTTTTTTGACCGCGTCCTCTTTCCTGAAGTCGGGTAAAAGTATGACAAATTCGTCTCCCGCATACCGAATGGGGATTCCTGACTTTCCGGTGGCTTCCGCCATGGCTGATGCCACTTCCGTTAGCACCTCGTCTCCTTTTTCGTGACCGTAGGTATCGTTGAATCCCTTGAAATGGTCCACATCGATCATCAGAAAAGAAAGAAAAAGTTTCTGTTCCCGGTATTTGTCGGCTATCTGTTCGAAGAACTTATTATAATAGCGCCGGTTAAACAGCCGGGTCAACTCATCCTTATAGATCAACTCCATTAATTGCTGGTTCTGCCCATTGGCATTTTCCGACATACACAACTCCCCAATATATTCACGCATTAAAACACGCGAACAAAAGAATGAAAGGTTTTAAATAAAACCCGCTCCTGTCATATATATCTATATACTACCGTTATTCCGTCTTACTCCGTGGGTTTCCTCGGAAACGGAATCAGAGGACGGGGAAAAACAGGAAACCGCTTAGCCCCCTGAGTAGCCGCTATAGAAGGAGTTTTTGAAATCTTCAAAATTTCCTGCTATTATGGAAGACCTTATTTTTTCCACCAGTTTCAGTGAAAAGTAGAGGTTGTGGTAGGATGCCAGCATGGAACCCAGCATTTCTCCCACGATGAACAGATGACGCAGATATGCCAGGGTGTGATTTTTGCACACAAAACAGTCGCACCGGGGATCCGGGGAAGAAAAGTCCCTGGTGTATCGGGCGTTTCGGATATTCAGTTTCCCCCGGTGGGTAATCATGCATCCGTTTCTACCTATGCGGGTGGGAAGCACACAGTCGAACATGTCGATGCCTCTCTCTATTCCTTCGAAGAAATCTTCCGGACTTCCCACCCCCATGAGATAACGGGGGGATTCTTCCGGTATGAAGGGGACAACCGAATCCAGAATCCTGTGCATCTCTTCTTTTGGTTCTCCCACGCTGAGTCCTCCGATGGAAAAGCCTCTGAATCCCTGTTCTGCCATGAAACGGGCGCTTTTTTCCCGTAAATCTTCGTGAAATCCCCCCTGAATTATACCGAAAAGCCACTGGTCTTCCCTTTTGTGGTGAGCCAGGGATCTTTTTGCCCAGTCATGGGTTATTTCCAGGGATTTCTTCGCCTCGTCACGGGGGCAGGGATAAGGCAGACATTCGTCCAGGGGCATCATTATATCGCTGCCCAGGGCGTTCTGGATCTCCACCACCCGTTCCGGTGTGAAGAGATGCTTGCTGCCGTCGATATGGGATTGGAATGTTACTCCCTGGGGATTCAGTTTCCGCAGTTTCATCAGACTGAAGACCTGATACCCTCCCGAATCGGTGAGAATGGGACGATGCCAGTTCATGAACTTATGGAGACCTCCCGCTTCCCTTATAACTTCCATACCGGGCCTCAAATAGAGATGGTAGGTGTTTCCCAGGATTATCCGGGCGTCCATCTCCTCCAGTTCCCTGTAACTGACCCCCTTGACGGTGGCTCTGGTTCCCACGGGCATAAATACCGGAGTCTTGATCTCCCCGTGGGGCGTCTTCAAAACTCCCGCTCTGGCCCTGTTCAGCTTCTTTTCCACTTCGAACTCAAACGAAAAATGTTTCATCGGCCGTTCCCTTATCCTTCTTCCGGTTGATCTGTCCGAATCCCTATATTTGCCGGTGAGTCTGCTTTTTCTTGTTTATCGGTACTTCCCTTGAATAAAAATACCCTCATAGGAGGATTTCAGGATTTTATGGAAAATTTAAGTTTCAACCCAAAATACACTAACTCATCCCCCCCGTTGAGATTATCTTGACGGGCAATCCGGTATAAAACGGGGCGCAGGTTTTATCCTGGGGGTTCGCCTCGCCGATACCGTTCTGTTAATCCGCTAATCCGGTATAGTTCAATAAAATAAAGAGGTGAATGTATAAAGATGACAGTAGTAACACAAAAAAAGAAAGTCTATCTCTTCCCCGAAGGCAACAAGAACATGAAGGACCTTTTAGGGGGAAAAGGAGCCAACCTGGCGGAGATGTCCAGCATGGGCTTTCCCGTACCTCCGGGATTCACGGTAACCACCGAGGTATGTAATGATTATTACAAAAACGACAGAAAAGTTCCCGAAGGACTCCATGACGACATCCGGGAAGCCATGAAATTCATCGAAAAAGAAAAAGAACAGGGCTTCGGCGATCCCGTTAACCCTCTTCTGGTATCGGTCCGCTCCGGCGCCAAATTCTCCATGCCCGGCATGATGGACACCGTCCTGAACCTGGGACTCAACGACGAAACCTGCGAAGGACTCATCAAAAAGACCAACAATCCCCGATTCGTGTATGATGCCTACAGAAGATTCATCATGATGTTCGCCGACGTGGTAACCGGCGTCAGCAAGAACAAATTCGACGAAATGTTCAAAAAACGCCGAAACGAACTGGGATACAAGTTCGATTACGAGGTCCCCGCAGAAGATCTGAAAGAGATCGTTGACATGTTCAAACAGATCTACAAGGACAACCGGGGCACCGACTTCCCCCAGGACGTATGGACCCAGCTCTTCATGGCGGTGGAAGCCGTATTCCACTCCTGGAATAACGAAAGAGCCATAGTTTATCGTAACCGGGAACATATCCCCCACGATCTGGGAACCGCCGTCAACGTCCAGGCTATGGTGTTCGGTAACATGGGCGAGGACTCTGGAACCGGCGTCGCCTTCACCCGGGACTCCCAGACCGGCGAAAAGAAAGTAACCGGCGACTTCCTCATCAATGCCCAGGGCGAAGATGTGGTGGCAGGAGTCCGCACTCCTCTGGATATTCAGGTAATGAAAGAGAACCATCCGGAACTCTACGCAAAGTTTATTGATATTTGCGATAAACTTGAAAAACATTACAAAGATATGCAGGACATGGAGTTCACCATCGAAGAAGGCAAACTCTATATGCTCCAGACCCGTAACGCCAAGAGAACCGCCATCGCCGCCGTGAAAATCGCCGTGGATATGGTTCATGAAGGACTCATCAGCAAGGAAGAAGCTGTCGATAGAGTAACCCCCGAACAGATCGACCTGCTCCTCCACCCCTACTTCGACATCAAGGAAAAAGCAAAAGCAAAAGAATCGGGCAGACAACTGGCAAAAGGTATTCCCGCATCTCCCGGCGCCGCCACCGGCATAATCATCTTCGAAGCCGCCGACGCCATAAAAAAGAAAGAGGAAGGCTTCAACGTAATCCTCACCAGACCCGAAACCACCCCCGACGATGCAGGCGGAATGAACGCTTCCGTAGGTATTCTCACCAGCACCGGCGGACCGACCTCCCATGCGGCACTGGTCGCCAGAGGCTGGGGTATTCCCTGCATAGTGGGTTGTGAAGCCCTCTTCATCAACCTGGAAGAAAAATGCCTCACCGTAGGTAAGAAAACCTTCCATGAAGGGGACTGGATCTCCATAGACGGAGCCACCGGTGAAGTCTTCGAAGGCAAAATCCCCTCCATAAAACCCGACAAACTCATGCCCGAAGCGGAAGAACTCCTCTCCTGGGCCGATGAGATTCGTGCCATCGGCGTCTATGCCAACGCGGATAATCCCCGGGATGCCCAGAGAGCCAGAAACTTCGGAGCGGTAGGCATCGGTCTCTGCAGAACGGAACACATGTTCATGGAACCGGAAAGACTCCCGGTAGTGCAGGAGATGATCATGACCGCCGGCGACGCCGAAAGAATGAAACGACAACTGGATCGGCTGGAAGAAGAACACAAGAATGCCGACCCGGATAAAAAACCAGCCATCGAAAAACAGATCGAACTCCTTAAAGCGGAAATGAAAGGACCCTGGGAAAAATATCAGGACTGCCTGGCAAAACTGGAACCCATGCAGCAAGGCGACTTCTACGGTATCCTGAAAGCCATGCAGGGCTATTGGGTCATCATCCGTCTTCTGGATCCCCCTCTCCACGAGTTCCTCCCCAACCACGATGAACTGCTGGAAGAAGTGATCAAACTCCGGATCATCAACGGTATCAACGGCGGTGTCAAGGAGAAACTGGCGGAAAAAGAAGCCCTCCTGGCAAAAGTACGCAAACTCCGGGAGTTCAACCCCATGCTGGGTCTCAGAGTATGCCGTCTGGGCGTGGTCTATCCCTCCCTCTACCGGATGCAGGTGGAAGCCATCATCAGAGCCGCCTGTCAACTGAAAAAGGAAGGGATTGACGCCAAACCCGAAATCATGATCCCCGGCGTAGGACACGAGAACGAAATGTTCTACTTCCGCAAAATGGTGGACGAGGTAGCCAAAAAGACCATGGAGGAAGAAGGACTTACCGATCTTACCTATAAAGTGGGAACCATGATCGAACTTCCCAGAGCCTGCACCCGAGCGGACATCATTGCGGACAAGGATAAAGGAGCTCAATTCTTCTCCTTCGGAACCAACGATCTCACCCAGACCACCTACGGATATTCCCGGGACGACGCCGCAGGAACCTTCATTCCCGTTTATGTGGAAACCGGTATCCTCCCGGTAGATCCCTTCCAGGTTCTGGACAGAGACGGCGTGGGAAGACTGATGAAAATGGCGGTCAACGAAGGAAGATCTTCCTATAGCGATCTGGAAATCGGTATCTGCGGAGAACACGGCGGAGAACCCAAATCGGTGGAATTCTGCCATCTCATCGGCTTAAACTATGTTTCCTGCTCTCCCTTCCGGGTACCCATCGCCCGACTCGCCGCAGCTCATGCCAAAATCAGAAACGAAAAAGCGGTCATCGAGAGAGACAAATAGTCCGAAAGAACAAATATCCCTTATATACTCAAAAGAGCCTCTTGCAAAAGGGGCTCTTTTATATGCAGGATAGGACAGATAGAGTAAATCCCGATATAAATAAAATAACCCCCGATGAAGGAGGTTATTTTGTATATAGATAAAATTCGTATTTAATCTTCTATTAGCTTATACCCTTGCCTGCCGAACAAGCATAATCTCAACCGCCGTTAAAACAATATTCGATTGTCATGCCGTTATTACGCCGCCAGAGCCTGTTTTTCTCTGGAATAGAAGGTTCCCAGGTTTTTCATGCCCGGTTCGATTCCCTGTTGGCGTCCTCTCGAACTGGAAACTCCGCCGATATGGGTTCCCCTGTTCATTCCGGGAACCGCCAGACTGTTTTCCATCTCGGAAATGTTATTTTTAAACGCCGTCATATTCACCTTGTTAACGCCGGAGGTTTCCTTTATTTCGTCGGAAAACTGAACCGAATCCCCCTTCTGGGCTTCCTTTACCTGGGGAGGAGGCTGAACCGTCATAGCCTGCTGGACTGCCGCCTGCTGCGACGCATACAGCGATGCACCCTGTTCCATGCCTGCCAGTTCATTGGTTCTTTTCCGCTGATCTATGCCCTGAATAGCCCCGATATCATAATCGAATCCGTAAGACATTTTTATCATCTCCTTATTCCGGGTACGGTTCCTCCGGAATTCTTCCTGCTTCTATTATGGAGAAATCGGGCATTTTATTCAACGAAAAGAATGTAAACTTATAGTAAAGAGTGTTAACTACATGTTAACGACCTGTTAATAAACTGTTAACATGAGCGGAGGCCCCCAAAACCGGCAGGAAATCCGACTATACTTTTTGATTTCCGCTGTCTTCCTCCAGGTAGGAACTGTCGGAGAAGAAGGAGTCCAGGTCATATCTTTTGTTTTCCAGGATGCTTTTGGCCGTCAGGATTCCCGATTCCAGGGCATGATCCTGATTGTTGTACTGGAATCTTCCCCCTCTTCCCATGGTGAAGAAATTGGAAAACGTATTGAGGTAATCCATAACCCGATTGAGATTTTCTCTATAATTCAGGTCATATACGGGATAACAGTGGGTTTCCCGGTGGATCCGAAAGCCTATGACATCTTCTTCCTTCAGGAATCCCATAGAGCCAAGGGACTTCAGAGTAAGAGACGCTAGTTCATTGTCCTTCATATTCCATATTTCATCTCCCTGGGAAACAAAATATTCCGCAAATAAAGAGGTATATCCGTCGGGAGACAATTGTCTGCTGAAATTATTGGGTTCGGATATTCTGCCGAAGGGGATCTCCGGATCGGGGAAATAGATCCAGTTATCGGGGGAGATGGATTTTTTTCTGACCTTGAGAAAAACATATACCTGGGAACGGAATTTCAGACACCGGGAGGCTCTCAAGATTTCCTCCGGAACTGAGGGATTCAGAATCTCCATTATGTATGGCAGAGGCAGAGAGGATACGAAAATATCTCCCTGCAATTCTTCCCGGCTTCCGTCCTTATTTTCCACCACCACAGACCGGATCCCATTTCCGGAGTGGTTTATCCGTACAACTTTTTTATTTTTGAATGAGGAGAGAAACCCGCCATCCACCGCTTTTTTCTCCATTGTTTCATATATCTGTCCTGCTCCCCATCGGGGATAGTAAAAGGTTTCCACCAGGGATTTGGCCTTGCCGTTTTTACCCAGCAGGGATTTTTTTATGATCTCCATAAGAGAAAGATTCCGGATCCTCTGGGTTGCCCAGTCGGGGGAGATGCGATTGCAGGGGAGTCCCCAGACTTTTTCCGTATAGTTGAGCATATTGAGTTCCGCCAGGGTCTTTCCGAATTCAAGAATAGCATAATCTTCAAAGTTCTTAATTTCGGGAGGGAAAAACTTCTTTTTAAAGCGGGAACCCGCATAATCTACAAAGGCATTCACCGCCCATACCGCTCCCAGACTCCATAAGGCACTGAAAAGTTTTATAGGATAATTATAAAACTTTCCTTTAATATAAAACCGGGTAAACCGTTCAACGGGAATCCAATCATCCTTCAACAATTCCCTGATAAGATCCGTCAAAGAGTTGTTTTTGGTATAGAAGCGATGGGGGCCTATGTCGGTCATAAAGTCCCCCGTTTTAAGGGTACGGGAAAGACCGCCCACCTTGTCCTGCCGCTCTATAAGGGTGCTTCTGACTCCCTGCTTATAGAAGTGGAACCCGGCGGATACTCCCGAGGGACCACCCCCCAGGATAATAATTTTATCTTCTAAAGGGTTAAAATACATGTTATTCCAAATTTTAAAATCTGACATTAAGAGCCTATCCGGAAAGTCTGTCGCCCATTGTAGGAGGGGTCTCCCGACCCCGATAAAAAGGGGAACTCATCCGTTCAGGGTGATGATCGTAGATTTAAGTATGAGTATACAACAAACTTCCAACAGACCTCCACTACAATCATATAGGGGGGTTACTGGGAGATGAGTTTTTTCATGGAGCCGTATTGGCGGAGTTTGAAGAGGGTCAGTTCGCCGTTAATCATCATTTCCCAGCCGATCTGAGCCATTCTGACCAGGTTACACATTTTCGAGAAGGCGAAGAGAGGCCCGGGATATTTGCGGAAGAAGGGGTTTTCCGACAGCCACTTCACAAATCCTTTGGGTATAAAATCTTTTGAGACCAGAAGGATGAGAGATAACCAGTATATATCATCTTTGGGTCTGGGCCAATCCATACCCACCCGGAACTGTTTCCAGGCTTTGGTGTTGCGTCCTTCGATGTCATCCTCGGTGATAAGTTTCTTTTCCAGCATATCCTTTGCCAACTCGGTGCCGGGGAAGATGACCAGGGAATAGAGGTATAATTTGTAGGGACCCGGTAGTTCCATTAAAAAGTCGAAGAGGGCCCTCTTATCTTTTTCCGTTGCCAGGGGGTTGTCGATGATAACGTCATAAACGATTTCAATCTTGAGTTCCTTGTTAAATTCGGCGAATTTCATGATCTGGCGGTTTCCGGGGGCTCGTTTGAAGACCTCGGTCATTTCCGATTCCGAGGCGCTCTCGATGCCCACCTGTACTTTGATAAGTCCGGCGTCCTTGAGTTGTCTCAAAAAGTCCTCTCTCAAAAGGTGGGGGTGGATAAGGCATTCGAAGGGGATATTAATTTTTTCCTTATAAAGTTTGCAGAACCGATCCAGCCATTCCTTGCCGAAGGCGAAGGCGGTATCGTCGTCGATCTTTATGCGTCGCAGTTTAGGCATTTCCCGTTTGGCGATCTCCAGTTCCTCGATGACGTGTTCGGGACTCCGGTGGCGGTAGTACTTTCCTTTACCTTCATAGATTCTTCGCAGGATGGAATTATAGCAATATGAACATTTGTAGGGACATCCTCTGGACGCGTAAGCCCTGTATTCGGCTCCGGCTTTCATGGGTTCGCCGGGGATCAGTTTATTGCCGTCGATGAGAAACTTATCTTCGTCGGAGATGTCCGGTTGAGGCAGTTCATCCAGATCATGGATCAGCATCCGGGAGGGGGTTCTCTGAATCTCCCCGTCCTTTTTAAACCAGATATTGGAGATACCCGCCGGTTCCCTCCCTTCCGCCAGAGAAACGGAAAGATCCAGCAGAGGTCCCTCGCCTTCGCCCAGGCAGACGTAATCCGCATATTGCAGGCATTCCTCCGGACTGGTGGTGGCATGGATGCCTCCCCACAGAACGGGAATTCCCGTTTCTTTCCGTATTGCTTCGGCGATGGGAACCGCTATTTTTAAAAAGGATGATATAAAACTCATACCCACCAGTTTGGGTTTTCTTTCCCTGAGGAGGTTTATGAGAATCTGCAATTCCTTCTCGTCATAGAAGTTATTGTCGTTGTTCCTCCACTCCCGGAAGAAAATGGTGGTAACCTTAAACCCTTCCCGTTTGAGATGAGCCGCCAGATACCGGACGCCCGAATTCTCCGTACCGTAAAGGGCTATCAGAGCGACGTGAAAGTCCGAATAATCTTTTTTATTATTTGCGGAATCACCCTGTTGGGAGAGAGACTCCGCCGCAGTATCGCTGTTTGTAACCTTTTCCTTTTTATTTTCTTCCATGACCCTTACCTGCAATTCAGATTTTGTATTCATTCAGTCCCCCCGTCATTCCGAACTTGTTTCGGAATCTGAGGCACAAGATATTGTATAGATCCTGAAACGAGTTCAGGATGACGTGGTTCTCCGCCAGAGGACTGAATATATACCA
>Ga0067045_1029247_pt1 | contig 22597 bp, 20 predicted proteins | sample TerdegcTABiofilm_FD_59184 | JGI IMG/M metagenome (GOLD analysis project Ga0067045, IMG submission 59184) | Combined Assembly of (Gp0054472, Gp0054536) Wastewater bioreactor microbial communities from Singapore -Terephthalate degrading...
CTTGAAGACACTGGCTACATGGCAAGAATAGCCTTCATGCTCGACCGTGTTTTGAAAGGTTTTGGTTTACACGGGGCATCTATGCTGGCTCTGATGGTCTCCGGTGGAATTGCAGGTGGTTGTGCTGTTCCAGGTATCATGGCAACCAGAACCATGAAGGAACCCAAGGAGCGTTTAGTAACTATACTAGTGGCTCCGCTAATGAATTGTGGGGCAAAACTACCTGTCTACGCGCTTTTGATAGGAGCTTTTTTTTCTAGCTCAAAAGCCGCCATAATGTTTTTGCTAACAATAATATCATGGGGGTTGGCCCTTATAGCGGGAAAAATTATTCGTTCAACTGTTTTAAAAGGACCCTCCGCCCCTTTTGTTCTGGAACTTCCGCCTTACCGAATTCCTACTTTTAAGGGTTTACTTATACATACCTGGGAAAGAACCTGGATGTATGTGAGAAAAGCCGGCACCTCAATTCTGGCTGTTTCAATAGTAATTTGGGCAATGATGACGTTTCCAGACCTTCCAGAGGAAAAACTGACACCGTTTGATAATCAAATAAATGAAATAACTCAATCTTTCCTTGCCGACCCTGCCGTTAAAGAGTTTTTCAACTCACCGGAAGATATTGAAAAATTTAAGGAATATCAAAAAAACTTCCAGGGCAAGAACAGAAAAGACCTTGCCAAAAAAGATCCCAACCTTGCGTCACTAGCAGTCGCATTGGAGGAATTAGATACTACCGGAAGGTCTAAATCTGAAGTCGGTTCTTCTGCATTAATGGCGGCAAATGCTTATTTGAATTTTAGCAAGGCGAAATTGGCCGTAGAAGGCCAAAAACAGCGAGATAAGCTTCGTTATACAATTGCAGGTAGATTCGGAACCGCTCTTGAATATGTCACAAACCCTCTGGGATTTGACTGGAGGACTAATGTTGCGTTGTTTGGTGGTTTTGCAGCCAAGGAAGTAGTTGTATCAACTCTAGGAACCGCTTACAGTTTGGGACAAGTTGATCCCGATCGGGCTGGTGATCTCTCCGAACAGCTTAGGAACGAACCAGGATGGAATCCTTTGACGGCATTTACGCTCATAATGTTTGTAATGCTATACGCTCCGTGTTTTGTAACATTGGTAGTCATTCGTAGAGAAACTGGAAAATGGCGTTGGACTTTTTTCGCAATGATTTACACTACCACACTGGCCTATTTTGTGGCTGTTACTGTTAGGTCGGTAGGACTGTTTTTTGGTTTGGGAGTTTCCTAATAGAGAGTTGAGGCACACAGATGGAAAATTTTATTGTGATAGCTGTTGTCATCATGGCTGCCGGCTATTTAATCAGAAGGTATTGGAAAAATTATATGCGAGCAAAAAGCAACATTCCGGGTTGTGATTCTTGCGATTGTAAGAATTGTGGTGTAGCAAACAATGGCTGTTCATCAAGCAGAAATTGAAACAGAACTATATATTTTTATTTATTTTTTTTAATAGTTAGTGTTATACAGCGACCAATGTGAAAACTTTTTTCCAATATCGTAGTCAGAACGTCCGATATGAAATCAATTGGAGGTCACTTTGAAAATCAGATTCTGGTCGCTACCACTAGTCTTGGTCATGCTCTTCGTTTTACATGTCAATTCTTACGCCGCAGACAATCAAATTGAAAAGGAAATCCAGGACACACTTAAAAAATATGCGGATGCCTACGAAAAACGAGATGTAAAAACCATAATGAGTTTATTCTCAACAGATCCAAAGGTTATCTTCATCGACGGAATTTCCGAATTCCCTATAGTCGGTCAGGATCAGATAAAAATGACCTTTGAAAGGGAATTTTCCCAAATTCAAACTTCCAGGATAGAATTTACCAAGACCTATGTGGGCGGTAGCGGTGATAACGCTTGGTTTACTACCTCATTGATAGGACACATTAAGGTTGAGAATCAGGAGAGCCCCATTCCGGCCTTGTGGAGTGGAGTGATGCAGAAAACTGCCGGCAAATGGGTCATTATTCAATCCCATTTTTCTTATGTTCCAATTGTAGAATTCGAAGAAGAACCTGCGCCGAGTCCGCAAACGCCTTCACAGAAAAAATAATATCAAAAAATTCTTTCATGGGCCCGATTGGCATCATAGATGACTTCGGGCTCATTCATCCTCATCTGTCTTGAGAACCGCCAGGAAGGCTGATTGAGGTATTACTACGTTTCCAACTTGTTTCATTCTTTTCTTACCTTCCTTTTGTTTTTCTAATAATTTCTTCTTTCTAGTTATGTCTCCACCATAGCATTTTGCAGTAACATCTTTTCGTAAAGCTGAAACTGTCTCCCTAGCGATTATTTTGCCGCCTATGGCTCCTTGAATTGCTATTTTAAATAGCTGCCGAGGTATCTCGTCCTTGAGCTTTTCACACGATTTTCTTGCTCTCTGGTAAGCACGATCTTTGTGCGCAAGCATTGAGAGCGCATCTACTTTTTCGCCCGAAACAAGAATGTCAACTTTTGCCAACTCAGTGGGACGATATTCGAGAAATTCGTAATCGAATGACGCATAGCCTCTCGATATCGACTTAAGTTTGTCATAGAAATCGAAAAGAACTTCAGACAATGGGAGTTCAAAAATTAGTTCCACTCTCCCGGTATCCAAGTATGCCATGTCTCTCTGAATCCCTCGGCGATCTATACATAATGAAATTACGGGTCCGAGATATTGTTCCGGTAAAATGATGGACGCCTTGATGAACGGCTCTTTTGTCTTTTCGATTGATACGGGATCGGGATATTTTGCAGGATTATCTATCATTATTTCCGAGCCGTCTTTTAAAGTTATCATGTATTGGACAGACGGAGCCGTCAATATCAATGAAAGACCGAACTCTCGCTCAAGCCTTTCCTGGACTACTTCAAGGTGTAATAGCCCAAGGAACCCACACCTAAACCCGTGACCCAGCGCAGTAGAATGGTCTTTATCAAAAGTCAAAGACGCATCGTTCAATTTTAATTTTTCCAGGGCTTCCGCTAATTCTTGGTAATCATCAGATGAAATTGGATAAAAAGAGGAAAAAACTACAGGCTTAACCAATTGAAAGCCTTTAAGTGGGGCTTCACATGGATTTTCATCAAGTGTAACAGTATCACCAATCCGTGTGTCACTAACCGTTTTAATCCCTGCTATGATGTAGCCAACCTCACCAGCCAACAATTTTTTTACCGGCTTTCTCTCAATCAGAAAAATACCAGTCTCCTCTACTCTGTAAACAGCCCCCGTTGACCAAAGTCTGATACTGTCACCTTGCTTCAATTGACCGTCAAAAATTCTTATGTGGACAATAGTTCCACGATATGGATCCCAGTGAGAATCAAAAATTAATGCTTTCAGAGGAGCTTCTACATCGCCTTTAGGAGCTGGAACAATATCGACAATAGCCTCCAGTATCTCCTCCACACCCGTTCCCTCTTTGGCCGAAACAAGAAGAGATGCGCTAGAGTCCAGACCCAGATCTTTCTCTATCTGATGTTTGACCCTCTCTATGTCCGCTGCAGGTAAATCTATCTTGTTAATTATTGGGATTATCTCTAAATCCTGCTCAACAGCCATATAGAAATTAGCCAGGGTTTGAGCCTGGATTCCCTGACAGGCGTCTATAACAAGTAAAGCGCCCTCACAAGAAACTAGGGCTCTGGACACTTCATAAGAAAAATCGGCATGACCTGGAGTGTCAATAAGGTCAAGTGTATATGTTTTGCCATTTTTTGCTTTGTAAGGTAAGGCTACCGATTGGCTTTTGATGGTTATTCCACGTTCTCTTTCTATGTCCATTGTATCAAGCATTTGATCATGAAACTCATGATCTCCGACAACCCCTGTTATTTGAAGAAGTCTGTCCGCAAGGGTCGATTTACCATGATCAATATGCGCAATAATACAGAAGTTTCTTATGTGCTCCATAAAAGGTCTCCATTGAGGCCAATAATTACTTGATTATTTGAGTCATGAATACGTTAAACGAGAGATTTCCCAGTTACAAGGTCTTTTATTTGAAAACTAGGATGATATCAACTGAGTCATTTCAACACTGAGCTGCGGTCCAATTTATAAAGTAGGCCCGTAGGAGTCAACATTACTATATCATTTCCTATTTTGACAGGCCCCATGGCATCACGTTCCGGTGGGGTGAAAGACAATATGGCTGAAGCTAGCAAGTCTTTTCCGGAAGTTAATTTGTTCAGCGAAGCCAGGTATAACAATGAATTGAACGGAGACTTATTTAATTCTATGACCATGTCATCGTTGACTTCTAAACCTGATGGAAAACCGCCGTTAATATAGTAGGTGATCAGGCCACCTAAAATATATCCCTTTTTCAAGGCAAGTTCAGGATCAATTACATAGGTCTTCCGAGTATACAGATAATTAGCGGCAAGCCATACCGTTTTCCCTCGAAACTCAGTTGTACTCATAGCTGTGACTCTCAAATACCCCAGAGGTAAGGTCAGTGTGGTCACAGCCTTCTTCGACTTGAACGAAGCTTCAAGGTCAAGCCCCATCAACAACCTAGTGGAACTGTCAGCTATAAGAAGGGACCTATCGTAAATTGGGAGAGCCTTAAAAGAAGGCTGAATATACGCTGGAGCCTGAAATGACTCGGTGGCTTCCAAACTATTGGACGGATCAACCTGGCGAACTTCAATTTTCTCGTTTTCACGCCTTAACAAAAGCAAGAATTTATTATCGTCAGCGCCAAATCCCAGTATTTCAATTGGCTCATTAGGGTCGATCAGTTGCGTTATTTTTGTCCAATTAAAAACATCGGATGGCTTGGCCATCATAGCCTTTATGGGAATCCAGTTGCCACCAACAAGGATCATAGCTAGAACCAACACCGGAATGGTTACATTAACAATATAGTGCAGTTTGCCCGAGTAGATATCATCGACGGAGAAACGAATCAGCGCATCAAATTTCTTTCGAATACCCCTTTTTAGTCTTATATATCCAACAATTACCTCAATCGCCATTATCGCTGAGAAGAAAGCCATCAATTCGTAAAAGAAATTTTGGCCCGTGAATGCCCAGACACCGTAAATTATGTAAAGGAAATATTTACTCGTAATTGTGATTCTGGCCTGTAAGCCCATCACATTGATTATCACCCCGAAAACCACAACCATGAGATATAGGGTTACGTAAACGGCTCCAATTAGTGGCTCAACCAAGTGATGGAAAATGGCGAGCATCGCCACAACGACCATTCCAAATTGATCACAGACCAAATCCGTAAATGCTCCGGATTGTGAAGCCTTGTTCGTATTACGGGCATACGCTCCATCCAATCCATCACATATTATGTGACACAATAAGAAAATGGCGGCGAGCCAGGGTTTTCGCACAAAATATAGAATCACCCCTGCCAGTAATGATATTCCGACATAAGAAATTGTGTCTGGAACTATACCCAATCTTGCAATTGGGGGAAAAATGACTGATGTAAGTTTGGTACGTTGATCAGCAAACCATAGTTGGAGCTTTTTATCCTTGCCAAAATAGTTGAGAAATTCCTTTGGGCTTTGGGAGCTAGCAAGCCGTTCGTTTTGATCTATTTTTTCCGTCATTTCCTGAGAAACTTATTTCAGATTCTGGACTGTGAATCAGCACAAATGGAGGTATTGAGCAAATGTTCCAACCCTATTTTACGATCATAACTGCTCTTTGATAGCTTGAGCATTTTCTTTTATTGACTCCACATCCCCTGGTTTGGGCTCCCAAGAGCTTATAGTAAGATTGTCTCCATGCCATCGTGGAGTTATGTGCATGTGCAAATGCAGGACCACCTGATTAGCTGCTTTGCCATTGAGTTGCATGATGTTAATACCGTCGGGGTTTAGAGCCTTCTTTATTGCAGATGCAATTTTTGAGGCAACGCTAGAAAGCGATCCGTAATCTTCAGCAGGTATTTCAAAAATGTTCTCAAAATGCTCTTTAGGGATAACTAGTGTGTGCCCTGTATTCAGTGGATTGATGTCCATGAAAGCCAACACTCTGTCATCCTCGTAGACTTTGATACAAGGGATGACCCCTTCCACGATCTTGCAAAAAATACAGGTATCGTCCTTTCTCATGCGTCACTCCATTTGCCTGGCAACATAAAGCGTTGCCCTGTAATCAAACACTATCCAAAACAGCTTAGTCTTCAATGCCTTCAAAAAGGGCCGAACTAAGATATCTCTCCCCCGCGCTCGGCAGGATTATGACGATATTTTTTTTGTGAAATTCTTTACGCTGAGCTATTTTTATCGCTGCAAACACGGCGGCTCCTGATGAGATTCCGCTCAACATACCTTCCTTTCTTGCCAGTAGCCTTGAGAACTCTATAGCCTCATCACTCGACACCTGCTGGACTTCATCAATGACAGATAAGTCAAGCACATCAGGAATAAAACCTGCGCCGATACCTTGGATCTTATGTGGACCGGGCATCGTTTGTTTGCCTTGAAGAGTTTGAGAAATCACTGGACTTTCCGCAGGCTCCACCGCCACTGAGAAAACCTCTTTTTTCATCTTGTTTTTGATGAACCTGCTCACACCGGTTATAGTGCCACCAGTGCCGACTCCACTAACAAAAACATCAATTTTCCCGTCTGTTTGATCCCATATCTCAGGGCCGGTTGTCTGTTCATGCGCCAAGGGATTTGCTGGATTCTTAAACTGTTGAGGCATAAAGAACTTTTTCGGATCTTGGGCCACCAACTCCTCGGCTTTCTCGACAGCTCCCTTCATTCCTTTGGCTCCATCAGTCAGCGCCAAATTGGCTCCAAACATTTTAAGAATTTTTCGTCGCTCAATGCTCATGGTCTCAGGCATCGTGAGAGTTAATTTGTATCCTTTCATTGCGCAAACATAAGCTAGCCCAATTCCAGTGTTGCCACTAGTCGGTTCGACTATTTCTACTCCTCTTTTGATCAACCCTCTCTTTTCAGCATCTGCTATCATGTAGACAGCTATCCTGTCTTTTACCGAATAAGCCGGATTCCTGCCTTCTATTTTCGCCAAAATTGTGCAGTCCGTTTTCCCAACGATTTTGTTAAGTCTCACCAAAGGAGTTCTTCCAAGGGCCGCTATGTTGTCAACATAATACTTTTCCATTTGACCGACCTTCTTAAAATAGATTTCAGTTTAAGACTGATAAATCGTGGGATCAGTTATTCCAGCTTGTTCAAATCCACGCTTCCTTAGTAGGCAACTATCGCAGTGCCCACAGGCATCCCCCAATTCATTAGGATCGTAGCATGATCTTGTTAGAGCATAATCAACACCAAGTTCTATTCCAGTTCTAATGATTTCTGACTTAGTTTTTTTCATCAATGGCGTATGTATCTTGATCGTCATCTTGCCTTCAACAGTTTTTTTCATGGCCAAATTAGCCATTTTTTGAAACGCTGAAATGAATTTAGGTCGACAATCAGGATATCCAGAATAATCTAGAGCATTTACTCCTATGAATATGTGTCCAGCTTCAATTACCTCTGCCCAAGCCAATGCTAACGCGAGAAAGACTGCATTTCTTGCCGGAACGTAGGTTATTGGTATTTCATTAAAATCGAGTTTGCTGTCTTTGGGGATCGGAATGTTGTCCGTTAATGCAGAACCGCCAATTCGATCCAAAGGCAAGTCTAGAATAAGATGATTGGATATCTCCATCCTTTTAACTACCTGCTCTGCAGCCCTGAGCTCAATTCTATGTCTTTGATGGTAATTGAAGCTCAAAGCGCTTACCTCATAACCCTTTTTCTGAGCTATTGCCAAACAGGTTGTTGAATCCAACCCTCCCGATAAAAGAACTATTGCCCGATTGTTCGTTTCTCTATGTCTATTTTTTATCACGGAATGTCTCGGAAACTTGTTTCTTGTTAAATTAAAGAGATTATTTCCTCTGGGCTAAAATCAACGTATGCGAATATGGCTTCTTCAACTCGCTTTGTTTCTTGCTTCATTTCCAGAAGTCTCTTGATTGCCTCGGCATTTCTCCCATAAGTGTCAATCAGATACACAAATCTGTCATCCAGACTGACAACATTGTCGTGAACAACCCTCTTATCTGAATAAAACAAGACATGCTCTTCAGCAACACGTACGTTGATGTCGGATCGTAAAACCACATGCTGGACTATTATGTTTCCTACCATTGAAAGCCCTTCATTCACAAGGATTTGTTCTCCAACAATGTCATGAAACTTCTTTCCTTCGACGATACTGGGGTATTTCCCAATGTCATGAAGCAAACAAGATGCTCGCAATAAATCCATGTCTATTTCACAGTGCCGCCGGACTTTATTTCCAATCAACTTGCCCACTTCCCATACTTTGCGCGAGTGCATGATAATATGATCAGGAGTATCATACTTTTGCAGTAATGAAATGCAGTCTTCTTCGTCGGGGATTGTACTCAGAATCATCGTTCAAATCTCTTGAAAATTAAAGTTTTAGTAGTTAGTAATCCTATGTTCCAGCTTTATCCACTGATTTCGGAGTATCCTTTAATTCGTCGAATTTGAAAGTAAGACTTATTACTCCATCGGCGAATTTTTTGTTCATTTTATATGGCAACTTATCATAGACTTTCAGCATTGGTTGATTAGAGAAAAGAACATCAGCCTTGAAGCCCTTAATCCCTCTTTCTTTTGCTATTTCTACAAGATAGCTTAGAAGAAAAGTTGCAATTCCGCGTCCTTGATAGTTTTCATCGACCATAAAGGCCGTATCGGCCAAACCCTCTCCTGGCTCAATCATATAACGAGCCTCACCTACAATGCGCCTGTTCTCTCTCGGCCCCATGGTAACAACAATGGATATGCCTTCATCTTCGTTTATATTGCAGTATTGTTGTAAATTTTTATGAGGCATACTTCTTTTTGGACTGAAATATCGAAAGTAAACTGAACTTTCAGACAAATTGTAAAAAAGGTCTCTAATCATAGTTTCATCAGTCGGTTTGATCACCCTGATATGGCAATTCAGACCGCCTTTAAATACCTTATCAGTTCTTATTCTAGTTCTGAGATCCGGACTGACGCTCTTATAATAGAACTGATCGGAATAAAGGTAACCCATCTCTCTAGCTGATTTCATCAAATCTTCTCGATGATCGGGATGAGCAACTTCTATGATGGCCATTGCTCGTTCTCGAATTGTTCGCCCCCCTAAATAAGCGATTCCATATTCCGTGACTATGTAGTTGACTTCTCCTCGATTCAATATCACAGCGGCTTTTGGTCCAAAAGATGGAACTATCGTCGAACGACCACTCTTAATTGATGTTGATCTCAGACAAACTATTGAACGACCTCCACGTGACAGGCTTGCGCCCATCATGAAATCGTGATCTCCACCTGAGCCTTCGAAAGCTGTCCAGGTAGGATTTCCCTGGCGGATCTGGCCCCTTAAATCTACCTGTAAAGCTAGATTGATTGCGACCACTTTGTCATTGGCTGCTATAAAAGTGGGATTTAAAACTACATCCGAAGGATAAAGCTCTATTAGCGAATTTTCGTCAATGAAATCATAAAGTCGCCTTGTACCCATACAACATGTAGCCAGTGATTTACCTGTGTAAATCTTTTTCGTGCTGTTGTTTACAGCTCCACATTCTATTAAATCAACCATCGGATCAGCCAAAATTTCCGTATGAAGCCCTAAATTTCTTTTCTCTTTCAAATGGTCCATAAGTCCTTGTGAAATCCCAGCAAATCCAAATTGAAGAATTGAACCATCCTCTATCAACTCTCCACAATACCGGCTAATAGCTAACTCCCTTTCCTGGAGCCGCTCTTCATGGAGTTCGTTCAAATCCTCGTCAGCTTCGACGAGAAAATTAATTCTGTCCGCAAGCACTGTTGTGTCACCACTAGTCCTAGGCATTTTTGAATTGACTTGAGCTATAACTAGACGCGCCGATTCGATTGCTGACATTGTTATGTCAACTGATATACCCAAACTGAAACGTCCAAACCTATCTGGAGGAGCAACCTGAATTATCGCCACGTCGATGGCTATTCGACGATTTCTGAAAAAATTAGGGATTTGAGAGTGAAACAGAGGGACATAATCTGCCTCTAGTGGATGCTCTGATTCGCCAGTCCGACCTCCAACAAAAAAGCTTTTGATCGTGAAACGTCCTGGTATCTTTGAAGCAAGCTCTGTTGCTTTAGGTCCTCGAATAAATTGTATAAATTCAACGTCTTCAAGATAGGACTTGCCCAACGCTTCCATCACCGTTCTCGGCTCGCAGCAACTGCTACCAAGATAGACCCTGTCTCCATTCTTAACATGAGACGCCGCTTGTTGAGCTGTTACGACTTTGGATGCGTACCGCTGTTGCCATGATTGCATTATCTGCTCCGGAAATTATCAAGTTTTGATGACAAATTCGAGGTTCTGGATCATCCAAGAATTGCCCTTATACTCTAATCCAACTCTAAACCAATTGTAAAAATTGTGTTTCTAATTTTTGCTTTCTTCAAGTCCTCGGTCAAATCAATATCGCTTAATCCATGCTTTGTTGCTATACTTGGCTTGAAAATGTAACAAAGCATTTCCAGATCATTTTTTAATTTTTGTTTGGTTTACAGTCCTTGTGACCACAAAAAAATCTTTCACCTCTGGAGTATAGAATGGAATCATTAGAAATCCAATCGCTAACCGAAAGAGAACTGTGGACCCTGAAAGAGTTTGTAGAAAATACTTTGCGAAAAAGTGGATCCAGTCTGCTGGAACTATACGGCCGAGGAAATCGTGAACTGAAATTTGACGATGAGCTTGTGACCGAGGCCGAAAATACAGCATGGGAAATTATATCTTCGAAAATAGGCGGCAGTTTTGAGGGTCATGTTTTCTTACGTGATTTGACCGAAGCTGAAGTAGATGGTGAACATACGCCTCGTTTTTTATGGATAGTAGACACACTAGATGGAGCGGCTTCTTTTCAAGCTGGCATGCCAGTTTGGGGAGTAAGCGCCGCGCTCTTCGAAAAATTCTGGCCTGTTTTGGGATTTTTGTATTTGCCAGTCACAGGCGAACTTTACTCGGCTTATGCCGGTAGAGAAGCATTTCTAAATGATCACAAGATTAGAGTTAGACAGGATCCTACCATCGACAATGAATCTTTGGTCCTCGTATATTCGCGATTCCACAACGATTTCTCAAGCAATTTCCCCGGTAAAATAAGGAACTTGGGGTCATCGGCAGGCCACCTTGCATATGTTGCTAGAAGTGCAGCAGACGCTTGTATAATGAAAAATGTTACGGTTAGGGATCTGGCTGCAGGCAGTATCATTCTTGAAGCCGCAGGTGGTGAAATCAGATATATGAATGGAGACCGTTTTCATGTTGGAGACATTCTGGATGGACGGCGAGTCGAAGAACCATTAATTGCAGCCCCAAGAGGTTCATGGGAGTCGTTTGCTCATTATTTTAAACGTCTCTGATAGCGCGTTTCCCTACAGAAAAGATGGGCGTGTAATTTAACCGCCCTCAAAGAATGTAATCTAGGCAGGGCTTCAGTAAGTCAGTTCTGTTTCACTTGACGCTGAAAGCTTTGAAAGCTAATTTACTGACAGGTCAATTTTTGTAACCGACGAAAGGAAAAGACCATGAGCGGTTTAGGACCTCGGTCGGAAACAATTTTACATGCAATCGTATCTGAATATATAAGTTCTGGTGAGCCAGTAGGCTCAAGAACTGTCTCAAAAAAGTTCTCAGTTGGCTTGTCGGCCGCCACTATAAGAATCATAATGGGTGATTTAACTGACATGGGCTTTATTGAACAGCCTCATGTAAGTGCTGGTAGGGTTCCCACAGATTTGGGTTACCGAGTCTATGTGGATAGACTTATAGCCACTCAAAAATTAGATTCTGATCATGAAGCATCCATAGAATCCAGCATAAAAACTGCTGGTTTAGATGTTCGAGATGTACTTAGACACTCGTCTATCGTCTTGGCCGAATTGTCTCGACAGGCAGGCGTTTCCATCTGCTCTCCAGTTGACGAACAGACCTTTAAGACTATTGAATTCATTAAGATTTCATCCGACAGAATCTTGGTGGTGCTGGTTTCAACAACTGGATTGGTTCAGAATAAAGTCATTTACGATGAGGATAACGTCAACCAGGAAACTCTTGAGATCTATGGGCGCCAACTCAATGAGATGCTTAAAGATCTTGATCTAAGACAAGCTAGAGAAAGAATCGAGCGCGAGTTATGTCTCGAAAAAACTAGATTCGATGTCATGCTCGCCAAAACACTGCGTCTTGGTCATATCATTCTCTCAGATAATTGGTCCGCTGAAGTGTTTGTCGAAGGTCAGACCAATATTGTTGATGATCCAGAATTTTCTCAAATTGAGAATCTCAAGGCTGTGCTGGTAACTTTTGAGCATAAAAGCGCCTTACTCAAAATACTGGATAAGACGTTAAACGCCCGAGGAGTTCAAATATTCATAGGCTCAGAGCATGGACTTGATCAAATCAGGTCTTGTTCTATTATAGCCTACCCTCTCAGGGCCGATAGACAAGTGCTTGGTTGTATTGGGGTGGTGGGTTCTAAAAGAATGAATTACAGTAAGGTGGTTCCAATTGTTGACGCCACGGCTTCCGCTATAACGAAAGTTTTCAAGAGGTTACTCGAACGTGACTCTTAACAGACCTAATTGTCAAGATGACCCGTAATTTCACTTATGATGGCGTCAGTGGTCATAATTCTGAATAACGGGTCCAAAACAAATTTGTCATAAATTTTGAGAGTCATTTCGTGAACTGAGTCATCATATGATGTTGATGCGTCGGAAACGATGACGGACCTAAAATCATTCTGAATGGCGTCAAGCGCTGTTAATAACACACACACGTTAGTGACTATTCCTGTCACCACAACAGTTTCGATTCCCCATAGTCGAAGGCTCTGGTCCAGATCGGTTTTGTAAAAAGCGCTCATCCTTCTTTTGAGCAGAATATGGTCTGAGGAAGAGGGGTTAAGCTCATCAATGGGCTGATCGCCCCCAGTGCCTCTAATGGCGTGCGGTTTCATTCGGCCTCTGAACATGAAATCATTGGGGAGAAAACTGTCACATGCAAAAATTACAGGGCTGGAAATTTGCCGAAAATGAGCTGAAAGTTTGTTAATATTAGGGATGATACTGCCTGCCTGACGATCAAATTTGCTATCACGTTCAATAATGACGTTGTCTTTGATCATATCTACAACTATTAGCGCGTAAGGTTTCATTCGAATTTCTCCATCACGAGCTTCCATACTTTCCATCATGAATGATCATTTTATAACCGCCGCCCAAACAGCATAGACTGGATCACTTGGTATGCCTAGATGAAAGTATTTATCATCTTTGGGACGCGGTTTACCCTTACTTTCAGTGTATCCCTCAATACTAAATTTCTGGCTAAACCTGAAAATTTTTTTTACCAAATCGACACGGGCGTTTTCTCGAGTATATTTCCAGATATTTACGGCTTTGGGAGGAAACATGCGGTTTGAAAAAACAACTATGAACATTCCTTTCGGCTTCAAAATTCGGGCGACATCACAAAAAATTTCAACCGGTTTAACCAGGTAATCAATTGAAACAGTGTTAATTACTACATCGAAAGAATTGTCATCGAAGGGTAACACGGGTTGGGTATTAACATCATGCACTATCTTCTCGTCAAGGATGGGGTTTGCTTCCATTTCTTCCATGTTCATACCTAATCCACAAACATACTGCGGTTCTATATCCGAATTTAGGTGTGAATCTGGCCCTGACATCAAATCTAGTATCCTGGAATTCTTAGGAATAAGACGCGAATAAAGATTTTGAACCGTTTCGAGGGCCGTTGTGTCCAAATGATTTACAAAACGAGGTCTTAGGTAAAATTCGTGGTCCGAGCCCTCATTATCTCTGGAAAAATCTGTGTCTTTAAAATAATCCGTAGTAATTGGAGGCATTTATTGAAGTCCTAAATAGTTTTGGGGGCATCAGTGATGCCCCCAAGAATTGAAGTCTATTCTATAGATTCTGAGAAATCTATACGTGAGATTTGCATTTACAGACTTGATCTTTGAGTGCATCCGTAGACCAGACTGCCATTGGACCACTCGCCCCCCTCGGATCCATCCTACACCTGTATCCGGTTTGCTCTATTCCCTGGTTTTCAAGAGCTGTCCAGCTGTTTTTGAAATAACAACACTCATCATTGAAGCATACATAGTGAACTTCCCCACCCCAGCTCGATTCCAAAGGCATCTCTATAGGATCCATCTCAGCGCCGCAATGAGGACACTTTTTTGTGTTTGACATAACACTGAACTCCTTTTTCTTTAGATCGTAAAGCTGTCGCTCGTGATTAATACGGAACGACATCTGATGGTTTTTAATAACTTATTTCTGGGCCAATCGTATATGATTAGTCACAAACGCCTCTTTCACTAAAGTTAAACTCCATAATTAGCTTTCGCAAGCCAATATGAAAAAATAGTTGGTGTAAAGTTTGTTCGGTTTGGTTATTCTAGCTTCATCAGTTTGAATGAACTTTCCTTCCAACCCAATTATTTACTTCCAAATTACTCGGGAAGATCATTGGCCGGGCCATGTCATCAGATAGACTGGAAAATATCGAACAAATTATATTGAATAGCATCACTGAAGGAGTGATCACGATTGATTGTTCCGGCAAGATTCAGTCGGCTAATCCTTCAGCTGAGCGAATACTGGGTATGGAAAGTTCCGTTTTTGTTGATCATCATTATGGGAACATCCTTGATGATCTTAGAAATCTAGGTTTAAAAAAAATAATGGATCGTTTGATCCAGGACGGAATTCAAACCAGCCACTCTGAAATTGATTATTATCGGAAAGATGGTCAAAAAATAAACCTGGCCATTTCCACCAGCGCCCTAAATATTGATGTCTGTTTTGATGGATTAGAGACTTTTGTAATCGTGTTTCGTGACATTACTGCGTTCAAAGCTCTAGATAAAGTCCGCAATAAAGCTCTGAATCACATTTCTCATGAAATGGCCACGCCTATTTCAGTAATTCGGGCTTCTGTGAATAGTCTAAACCTTATTGATAGTTTGCCTGAAATACAGCAGAGGCACTTGGAAAGAATAAATAGAAACCTGGATCGCCTCCTCAAGATTGAGGCTGTGGTGGAACAGATTCTTTACCCGATCCATTTCTTGCCGGTTCAGTTTAATGTCAATGATGTTCTGAAAAAGATCCTAGATAGAATTAAACAGGAGTCAGCTCACAGAAAAATTGAGTTCAGATTTTCAGAGGCGGATTTTCTTTTTGATAAATCGGATCCTTCGACATTCGAAACAATACTGGTGACCTTGGTGAAAAACGCGATCGAAAATACGCCAGATGGAGGTTTTGTCGAAATTCAGGTTACCCCAAACAGGGATTCTTTAGCCATTGCAGTGCTAGATCGGGGCGTAGGTATTACGCTGGAAAATCAGAATTTCATTTTTGATGGTTTCCACCATACTCAGGAAACTGAGGATTATGCCACCAGAAAACCATACGATTTCAACGCAGGCGGCAAAGGACTTGAACTACTTCGATTAAAAGTTATTTCAGAGACTCACGGATTTGATTTGTCATTTGAAAGTTCAAGATGCGCTTTCATCCCATTGCCAACCGATCAATGCCCAGGAAATATAGAAGTTTGTCCACATATAAATACTCGTGATGAGTGCTTTGCTTCGGGTGGATCTACTTTTTATGTGAAACTTAGATAGAGGGATTTTATGATGTCAAATTTGATCTCGAAGTTAAGGGTAGCGCTTAATCCAAAATCCGTTGCGGTTATAGGAGCTGTGCCGGACCCACAGAGGGTTGGACATGCAATTATGGACAGTTTGGTTACCGGTGGTTTTTCTGGAAACGTTTTTCCCGTCCATCCGAGGTATGAATCAATTATGGGATATGAGGTCTTCAAAAAACTCGAGGACATCCCGCAGGTCCCTGAGTTAGCAGTTGTTGCGCTTAATCAGAAATCTTCCGTTGACACGATTGCTCAGTTAAAAGAAATGGGAGTTAAAGGAGCTGTAGTTTTCGCCGGTGGTTACTCAGAAATGGGATCAGAAGGAAAGCTGCTTGAGCATCAACTACGCAATGCAGCTGGTGACATGCCTATAATCGGTCCCAATACTCTCGGGTTTCTCAATGCAAATGCCAGACTAAATGTCACTTTTTACCCACGCATCCTGCATCCGGGAAATGTTTCTTTCTTGAGTCAGAGCGGTGGAGTCGGTCTCACAATAAAGGCAAAAGCCGATGATGAAGGACTCGGAATCGCTAAATGGATAGGCGTAGGTAATAGAGTAAACATGGAATTTCACGATTTGCTCGAATACCTGGGAAATGATCCCGAAACCAAAGTCATAGGTATATTTGCAGAAGGAAGCTCTAACCCTAGAGCTTTTATGAATACGCTGAAATCCATAATTCCTCGAAAACCAGTCGTATTTTACAAAGGCGGTAAAGGGGAATCAGCTGACAGGGTAACAGTAACTCATACGGGAGCTGCCGCAGGTTCGGATAATATATGGAGCGGAGCTTTGAGACAGGTCGGGGCGCATGTGGTTAATTCTGCTGCGGAAATGGTTACGGTGTGCAAAGCTTTATCCATTGGTCGGATGCCAAAATCTAACGGAGTGGCCATTTTCACCCACACCGCTGGTCCTAGTATTGTGGCATGCGATATTCTTCAAAATGAACAAAATTTTCGACTGTCTGATTTAAGTGATGTGACCATTTCCAAGATAGCCAAAATACTTGGTCCTGGTGTGCCTGTTGTTCACAAAAATCCAGTTGATGGAGCGGCAGGGGCTTTTTTGACAGAACCATTTTATAAAATTGGAGAGGCTATCCTCGAAGATCGCTCTGTTGACTCTCTAATGGCAATCTTTTGTGAACATAAGACGTGGATTTACCCTACTAGAGAAATTGTCGAACTTTCTAAGAAATTTGACAAGACTATAATAGTTTGCTTCATAGGATCGGCTCTAACCATTCAGAAAGACCGTGCCTTGTTACATAAATACGAAACCCCTACATATTTGACTCCCGAGGAGGCTGCTCTTGGTCTAGGAGCGCTTTTGAGAAGGATGAATCAATTGAATGAGGCTTAATTGCGGAAACCTGCCAGAGCTATCATTCGGCCTGGATTTGAACGGTTACGCCGATAGGAATGAAATATCCTTTCGTTACAATGTGTGCAAAGATTCAAGTCTCTAATATTTTCAGGTCTTAATCCTGACATCGTGAGTTCTTTTTTGTTCGCCATTCGCAAATCAATTCGTTTTGACATGCGAGATGTCTTCGTTGATGGATCGTGAATTCTCAGCTCTGAGATGAATTGTTCGGCCTCTGGAATCGAAGCCTTGAAAGGCTTAAGAACTGTTTCATCGACTTCATAACAGCAAGCGCCTATGGAAGGGCCAAGCGCTGCTATCATGTCAACAGGATTACACCCAAATTTTGATTGTAGTTCCCAAATTACCTGGCGAGTAATCCGCTGAACCGTTCCACGCCATCCAGCATGGACGGCCACAGATATTTTTTTAATGGGATCTATAATTAAAATCGCCTGACAATCAGCGGTTTTTACGGAAGGATAGTATCCTACTTCACTCGAAATTATCGCGTCACCTGTGTCATTTCCCTTTTGAATATCACCCAAGGTTAGAATTTTTGAACTATGAATTTGATTGATACTAATTATTTTTGAATGTTCGATCTGCAAATTCCCTGCTAGAAGTGAATAATCCTCTCCCGTGGAGAAGTATTCCTTAAAGGTTTTATCAACTGAATCATATCCTTGGATGGTATCAATTCGGACAGAAAATACCATGACAACTGACGGCCAATTTTCGAGGATTACTTCAAAAAAATTTGTAGTCTTGCGGAATCCGAGTGGTTGGTAATCAATGGCTGCAGGTGTTTTTAACATACGGATTTATTGTAACATTTTCTTGATAAAATCTTTGTTTCGTTTCTAAACTTGATTCTAGGTCGATTTTCCTTTTTACCTTTTATCTAGAAAGTAATTCATCCAGTAATCCACATCAATTTTTTGGGACTGGTTTGTCTTTTCGGAAATCCTTAAGAGTTCTTGAGCCTTCCTAAGTTCATTTCTGAAATACCTTGATCCAATAACCTTAGCTCCCCTTGCACAAACAAATGCAGCAAGGTCTCTGTCAGACGAGACAACCACGATGTCGCGAGGACTACTGGACTTTTTAACAATATCCTTTATCCGTTGATCAGCATCTGAACCGGATTTCGCGTAGAAAATCTGTACGCTCTTAACCTTAGTTCCTTCTGGAAACTCAGGATCTTGTGCTCCATCAAAAACAACTCGAACCTTTTGCCTGGTTACTTTTACAAAAGTAGCCAATTGATCTATCAGCTTTTTTCGGGATTTATGTTGATCCGGATCCAGGACGCCGAAACCACCGATCACATTATTTCCGTCAACTAAGTAAGGCATTTCAAACTTGTGCTTTGAAACTTTTGTAGTTCAAAAATACACTAATACTGTGAGACTTTCGGAAACAAGAGAGTTTCCCTAGATCTGCTTTTAAAATTGCGTATATTTTTGTTAATTTTCTTGTTCCACTGTATGGCTCCAAAGGATATAATTGTAAGCTTAAATCTTCTAATAGCAATAGTGACTCATAAGGATCAAAAATTTAGTGTTTGTTTATAATTTAATTTTTGTCATTAACAGGGAGTTATAGTGGCTCAAAGTCTGGCTCGAATTAGAAATATAGGCATTATGGCGCATATAGACGCCGGCAAGACAACCTTAACCGAAAGAATTCTTTTTTATACGAAGAAAATACACAAAATTGGTGAGGTCGATGATGGGGCGGCTACTATGGACTATATGCCCCAGGAACAGGAACGAGGTATCACCATAACCTCTGCAGCCACTGTGTTTATGTGGAACAACTACGAGATTCACCTCATCGATACTCCCGGGCACGTAGATTTCACAATCGAAGTAGAACGCTCTTTAAGAGTGCTTGATGGAGTCGTCGCCGTCATATGCGCAGTCGGCGGAGTTGAGCCTCAAACAGAGACGGTTTGGCATCAGGCGGAAAGATATAAAGTACCACGTATTGCGTTTGTTAACAAACTTGATCGAATTGGCGCGGATTTTGACCGGGCAGTCAATATGATGTGTGAGAGACTCGGCGCTAATGCAGTTCCTGTCCAAATCCCTATGATCATTTCTGAGGAATGCAAAGGTGTAATCGACTTAATAAGAATGAAAGCGATGGTTTGGGATAACTCTAATCAAGGGGAAACCTATGAATTGATTGATATTCCAAGCCAATTGGTCGACGCTGCGCACAAAGCAAGAAAGAATATGCTTGAAAATGCAGCAGAGCAGGATGAAGAACTCCTGGAGTATTATCTCGAGAATGATGATCTGGATGATAAACACATCATAGAGGGACTTCGCAAAGGAACTCTCTCCAACAAATTGGTACCAACTCTTTGCGGAACTGCGCTAAAAAATATGGGCGTTCAACCTGTCATCGACGCAATAATTAACTTCTTGCCTTCTCCGCTAGATATACCGCCTGTGGTTGGAATCAATCCGGAAACTGGTGAAAATGAAACCCGCCTACCAAAAACTAAAGAACCATTGTGTGCTTTAGCTTTTAAGGTAGTAATGGATCAGGGAAGAAAAGCCGTTTATGTCAGGATATATTCTGGAGAATTGCAGGCAGAAACAGAGATTTACAACGCTTCCCGGAAAACTAAGGAGAGAGTAGCTCGATTATTCCAAATGCACGCAAACAAAAGGGAAAAAATTAAATCGGCTACGGCTGGTTCCATAGCCTTGGTAGTAGGTCTAAAAGAAACCAGAACCGGTGATACGCTTACTGATATTTCGCATCCGTTAATACTGGAAGCTGTTGATACTTACATTCCCGTTATTTCGATTGCAATCGAGCCTAAAACTAGAGGGGATCAAGAAAAATTGCTAGGTGGACTGGAAAAAATCGCATTGGAAGATCCAACATTTGTCTATAACGAAAACCAAGAAACTGGTCAGTTGTTAATCTCTGGAATGGGTGAGCTACATTTAGAAATCATTTTGGACAGACTGAATCGTGAATATAACATTGAGGTTCAAACAGGTAAACCACAGGTTGTTTATAAAGAAACCATTTCGGCCACAGGAAATGCTCAGGTCATTTTTGATAGAGAAATTCACGATGTTCGTCATTATGGGGCGATTGGTCTGACAGTAGAACCCGGATTTAGAGGTCAGGGCTTTGTCTTCAACGTTCCCGAAACCCTCACAGCTGCTCCATCTGAACTTATTTCATATGCTGAAACCGGAGCCAGAGAAGCTACCCTTGCAGGCGCATTAGCGGGTAATGAAGTTGTTGACATTATAGTTTCACTCAATTCTTTGGGTTCGGATTGGTCTATGATGTCCGGATTAGGGGTCAAAGTAGCAGCGTCTCAGGCCTGCAGTGAGGCTTGCCAAAAAGCATCCCCAGTATTACTCGAGCCCTTTATGAACCTGGAAGTGGTCGTTCCCGATGAGTTTGTAGGCGAGGTGATCGCAGACCTTAACATGCGGCGTGGTCGGTTAGAAGAAGTTATTCCCAGAGGCAAAACCTCAGTAGTTAAGGCGGTGGCTCCTTTAGCAAGCATGTTCGGCTACTCAACCTCACTCAGGTCCATAACCCAAGGCAGAGGAATATTTACCATGCAATATTCTCATTATGATACCAGAGGCTGAGAGTATCCTAAAGGCGAGAGATGAGTCCAAAACTAGTGTGTTCTTTCCGTAAGAATGCCATCTTCCATTTCTAGAATACGATCAAACACGTCTAATGATCTGTGGTCATGAGTGACTACCAGCACACTTGCTCCCTGTTCGTGGGCTATCTTGGCGAAAAGTTCCATGACCTGACGACCACGAACACTATCTAGGGCCGCTGTAGGCTCATCGGCTAGTATTAGGTTAGGATTATTTGCCAGAGCTCTGGCGACAGCCACTCGCTGTTGTTGACCTCCTGACAGCATGTGTGGCAGATTTTTCATCCTGTCAGCTACCCCAAGGTACCCAAGCAATTCTGCTGCCTTTTTTCGAGCTTCTTTGGCGGGTATATCATTGATCTCACATGCAAGTTGCACATTTTCTACAGCAGTCAGAAAGGGTATAAGATTTGCTTTCTGGAAAACATAGCCCATATGTTTACGTCGAAAAGCCCGGAGATTTACATGCGCCACACTTCCGGTCATAACTGTTTGCCCGTTTATAAGAATAGTTCCTGAAGATGGGGTATTAATGAGACCTATGGCCGTTAACAGTGTTGATTTACCAGCCCCACTCGGACCTAGTAAACCTGTAACCTCTCCTTTCTCAAGTGAAAAGGTTACGTCGTTCATTGCTATTATTTCAGTGTTACCGCTACCGTAAATTTTTGAGAGCTTCACTACCTCGATAGCTTTGACATCGCCCGTCATGAGAGAACCTCGTTGGGCTGAATCTTCATGGCCTTCCAAACACCAAGAGCACTACTAATAATGGAAATCATAAGTACTATAATAGCCAGATACAGCATCCCTTCACTCGTAACCAATACTCTGCGTGGAAACTTCGGAAACAATATTGTCCCGAGATAATATGCTAAAATATATCCTATGGCGCCTAGTAAGAGAGATTGTTGAAGGATTAATCCTAGAATGACGCTGTTTCTTGCTCCGATAAGCTTTAACATAGCGATATCATGAATTTTATCTAAGGTAAGTGTATATATTATCAGCGCCATGATGATGGCTGAAATAACTACTAACAGGGCCGAAAAAAGCCCCAATTGCCTTCGTGCTCTGTCAACGGTGCCTTTAAGCAGGAACTCTTTTTGCTGGTCAGCCGTGTAAACTGTTACATCTTTCCAGCCGGATATTATGGAAACCGCTGTCTCAATGTCAGCGCCAGACTTAAGTTTTACCAGAACAGCGCTCACCATAGGTCTAGCCAGACCAGGCAACTCTGATGAAACGCTTTGGGCCCTCTCTACAAGAGCTGGTTGTATATTCCCAATATCCTGACTTAAAACACGGGATTTTCGAGCCTGTCTTTCGAGACGAACAGATTCTCCCGAGACTTCAAATTGGATATTGAGGGCATCTCGGACGCTAAAAAAACCTAGTCCATCACCGGACTGGCTCACCATTCCACTAGTGACGCCAACCACAGTGTAGTAATCCTTACCTAGTTTTATTCTTTCACCGAGGTTGAGTCCAAGTAGTTTATCAGCTACCATCTCGTAATGGGCGGATCCCAAATTTCGCCCTGAAATCAAAGGCAACCACTCCCCCTTGTCATCAGGCCATGATAAACCTTGAACAACTATTCGTATTGGCTTTCCATTGTGTTCTCGCTGAATGGTGTGGGAAACAAAAGATCTCGAAGATTGAACACCTGGAACTGATCTCAAACGGTCTTCAAGGTTCAAAGGAACCTTGGATATTTCGGCGAATGGGCCTCGGGTTTCATGCTGAACAATCCATAA
>Ga0067045_1029248_pt1 | contig 22581 bp, 21 predicted proteins | sample TerdegcTABiofilm_FD_59184 | JGI IMG/M metagenome (GOLD analysis project Ga0067045, IMG submission 59184) | Combined Assembly of (Gp0054472, Gp0054536) Wastewater bioreactor microbial communities from Singapore -Terephthalate degrading...
CATAATCACGTCACCTCGTTGGTGATAGAATCCTTCTAACAAAAGCATTCTATCCTCTTGATCTCTCAAGAACAACGAGGTTTTTCACTTTTTTTGTCCCGCGATCTAGGAAAACGGGCTCGAGCGCAAAAAGAGCCAAGAAATTCGCTCGAGCGCGGCTGGAATTCGGCCGGTGAGCTGAAGGGAGGCATTCACTCGGGCTCGACTTTTTTTGCTCCGGTACGGCGGCGATCTGGAAAAAAAGCTTGACTGGTGTGGTGACCCTGTGGTACCTAGAAGAGACTGACTCCTCAGTCATCTCAAAAGAAGCCCAAGACAAACGAGCCGAAGCTCGACCTCGTGCCCATCGATCATGGCTATATTCCTTGATCCGCGGACTCGTCCGGGTTCATCAAGAATAGCAGCATGATTGGCTCAGTGACGAGCTGCTCCGTCTTTGCGTCGCAGGGCTGCACTCTTCCGAGCAAGGTCCTCAGCGGGAACTTGCCGGCGTTATGCGACACATATGAATGGCTCTCGGGTCAGAAATAGCGTGCCACCATGGAACCGTTTAACGCGCGGAGCAATATGGAGAGTTTTCAGGGCATCTCCTTCGGGAAGAAGGAAGAAGCGTTTCTTCGGGCGCCTCGTACTCGAACACGAGTCTCGGATTCTCCTAACGCGCGAGAGAATCCCACGCCCGCAGGAAGGGGAACCAGAATCGGAAAATTCCTGTTTAAGCGGCGTTGCTCAAGGGAAGGTCCACATAAACTGCGAAGAGAAGGGGATTAATATGGCTCGAGAGTCATCATGGAGGTCCGGTTATGTTGTCGTGTCCGTGTTGTTCGTGGCGCTGCTGGTTTCATACCTGGACCGGGTCAATGTTGCGGTGCTGATCGCCGACCCTGTCTTTCTGAAAGACATGGGCATTGCCGGGAGACCTGATCTTCGCGGTTTACTTATGTCGGTCTTCCTATGGGTGTACGGAGGAGCGGCTCTGCTGCTATCGTTTTCACTCGACAAAGTAGGCGCGCGCAAGGGCCTTATCTTCATAGCTACCGTGTGGGCATTTGCCATGTTTCTGGGAGGCGCTGCCTGGTCGTTCGCGGCCATCATCGTATCCAGGGTAATTCTCGGCCTTGGAGAGGGGATTCAGATGCCCTTAAATTCTATGGTCGTGAAAACCTGGGCGCCTCCCAGAGAGCGCGGGATGGCCAATTCGCTGTGGGGCACGGGCATGTTTGTGGCGTCGGCTATAGCAATGCCCTTTGTGGCATGGCTGATTAGCCACGTGGGTTGGAGATCGTCAATGTTCGTGCTGGGGGCAATGTCTCTGGTCATCGTGATACCGTTGGTTTTGCTCTTTCTGTACGACCGCCCCGAAGAATCCCGATGGGTCAGCAAGGAGGAACTGGATTATATCAGGAAAGGAATGGGGGCCGAAGAAGAGGCTATGCGAGCTGAGAAACTTCGGGAGCACTCCTCAGCGGCTCAACCGGGCTGGAAGGATGTTATGTCAAGCGCCGATTACTGGACTTCGGTATTGAGCTGGTCCTTTCAGACATGGATGTTCTGGGGCCTACTCTCCTGGCTGCCTTCCTACCTCAAGATGGCCCGAGGATTTACGTGGGCACAAATGGGATTGCTGGCTGCTCTGCCTTATGCCCTTGGTACGGTCTCGCTAATTCTAAGTGGTTACATCATGTTTCGACTGAAGCGAGCCAGTCTGTTACTGTGCGTAGGCACCCTGGCGTATGCAATTTGTATGACGCTTGCCGTGGTCTCCGAAAGCAATCTTGGTAGCGCCCTTTGGATGGCAGCCACCATGGGCGGGCTGTGCGTGACGTTCGGGGCGTCGTTCGTAGTATTGCAGAAGATTGTCCCCGCTGCAGTTATTGCGAGAGCAACAGGCCTGTGGACAGGGATCGCCGGCATATCAGGTGGGTTCATTCCCTATTTTATGGGTTGGCTGATAGCGGTGAACAATGGCTCTTACACTGCTGGTTTTGTCTTCCTGATAGCGACGTCGATTCTTTGCGCATTCGTCAGCTTCATCTTGTATCTCAGGGAAGGACGTCGATTTGGAAGAATCTCTGAGCCGGTATCCGGGGAACCGGCGTTAGTCGAAGCCGACTATACTGCCACGCATTGAATATGCGTGGCCTTTATCGCAGTTGAAAGCCAATGAGCCTTCGATCGACAGGCGCTCATCACACGGCCCAACAGTGCCTGTGGAGCTCCTGGATTATGGCCAACACGATAGTGGAGCGCGGACGGTGCTTTCACGGGGTCGTCTTTGACTTGGTTTACGAATCAGGTTCGGACCTGGTCTCAATGCGCTCCACTATAGTAGTGGATGGGGCAAGAGGCAGTGGGCTTGAAGGGCCGTATTAGACAAGAGTAACAGAGAGCCTTTCTCCGGATCGGTTCGCTAATTCAAGCTTTTCCAAGTTGGTTGTCCGGCCCGAGGTATGAAGAGAGAACTCGAGGGCGACAGGCGATCTGTCGCCCCTGCTGCGGCACTGCGCAAGAAACGGATTGCCAACATAAGGTTTGTGACCATGGATTTTGTGCAGCTCTTCAAGCCAATCAACATCAATCGACTTTCCATTAGAAACAGAATAGTCATGCCTGCAATGGCGCTCTTCTATACGTCCGATTACAGCTTCACCGATCGTTACAGGGCCTTCTACCGAGAAAGGGCAAAGGGAGGCGTCGGCCTTATGATAATCGGTCCCGTTGCGATTGACAAGGTTGGCAGTTCCCCTCTTATCCTAGGCCTCTTTGAAGACAGCCAGGTAGACTCTTTTCTGGATTTCATCAATGAGCTTCATAAGACGACCGATGCCAAGATAGGCGTACAGCTCATGCAGCAAGGGCGCAACGCATCTGAAAAGATGACCGGAATGAAGCCCATGGCTCCGTCCGCCATAGCAAGCCCGCTCAGTGGCGAATTGCCTCGTGCAATGACAGAAGACGACATAGCCGAGGTCCAGGAAGCCTACGTAAAGGCCGCATTGCGCGCGAAAGCCGCTGGGTTTGACTACATAGAAGTATTAGCGGGCGGCGGTTATCTCATTGGAGAATTCCTGTCTCCATTGACCAACCATAGAACAGATGGATATGGCGGCTCCGTAGAGAAGCGGATGCGTTTCGGGCTGGAAGTAATAGAGCGGGTGAGAGCTGGTGTCGGCGGCGATTTTCCTATGGGCATCAGAGTCTCAGGGCAGGATTTTTTGCAGGGAGGCAATACGGTTGTTGAATCTTCCCTCTTCTGCACCGAGGCTGAAAAAGTAGGTGTTGACGCTATCAGTGTCACTGGCGGATGGCATGAGACACACGTTCCACAGGTGACCAGCGAAGTTCCGCCTGGCGCTTACCTCTATCTGTCTCGAGCGATAAAGGACAAGGTAGGGGTGCCGGTTTTCGCGTCGAATCGTTTGGGGGACCCCACCGTGGCGGAAAGGGCCTTGCGGTCTGGGGCCGCGGACATGATCTGCTGGGGAAGACCGCTTATCGCGGATCCGGACCTGCCTACGAAAGTGCAGACCGACAGACACGAGAAGAGAGTTCCCTGCATAGGCTGCAACCAGGGATGTATGGATGCGATTTTTTCGGGCTCCCCCGTGTGTTGTACCCTCAATCCCAGGGTAGGCCGAGAAGCGGAGACGGAAATCCGAGAAGCTGATGTAAAGAAACGGGTCTTTGTTGCTGGCGGAGGGCCCGCAGGTATGGAGTTTGCGCTTATCGCGAGTAAACGAGGCCACGACGTTACCCTCTACGAAAAACACAATACGTTGGGGGGCCAGATAAACTTGATTGGCCCTCTGCCCGGGAAAGGCGTGTACCTGGAGGCGGTAAGAAGCTTCGAGAATCGTTTGAAATCATCGGGTGTCCGAATCAAGCTTAACACCCTTCTGACTCGGGAAATGATCGAATCCGAGCGCCCGGACGTCCTCATTGTCGCCACCGGAGCTCGGCCGGCGGAATTACGTATTCCAGGTATTGATAATTCTCACGTCGTAGATGCGTGGGATGTCGTCTGTGGGAACGTATCCGATATTGGAAAACGAGTAATCGTAATTGGTGGCGGAGCCACGGGATGTGAAACGGCATTATTGGTAGCTAATCTAAGCGTGTTGACAGCAGAAGCCTTTTACTTCCTCGCATTCCATTCGGCAGACGATTTAGAACGGCTTCGAAAGCTGCTTTATGATAGCGGCCGTCAGATAACCATCATCGAGATTGCCGGACGACCGGCAACAAACGTTGGCATGAGCACTCGCTGGTCACTTCTTAAGAATCTCAAGCTCATGGGCGTGGACATCCGCACGGAGACGAGAATCGTCGAGATTTGTGATGGATGTGTACGCATAGAAAGCGCTAATGGGACGGAATCGCTCCCGGCGGACACGATCATTGTTGCCGCGGGTTCAGTACCTGTCAACGACCTCGCGCGACCCGGGCGCTTCACCCATACCGAAGTGGTGGTAATCGGGGATGCCAAGGAAATAGGAAAGATCTCGGATGCGGTAAGAGAGGGCTTCGATACTGCCCTCAGTCTCTAGACTGGAAGATTTCAGACAGGGATATACCCCTCAAAAATACCTATTGACGCGAATGACCTTCGGCCATTCAGGAGCGAGTTCGCGAGATTCTCGGCACGCCCAGTCGAAAGCACGGGTAGGAGCCAGTGCGTGTCCCGCACGGCTGACCGAACATGTGTTCACTGCCGTAAGGCGTTGTTCTGACAAGTCTACTTTGGATTGGGAGGAAGCGATGAAGAGAACTTTGATGGTTGTGGCTGTGGTGGCGGGGCTGCTGACAGTGGCTGTCACGGCACCAGTTTGTGCGTGGGAGATCCACTTGAAAGCCGCGCATGAGTGGACGTACCAGTACTTTAGCCAGAGCGGCACGAATGGCTTTTTTGGCTCCTTCAACACCCCTGCTCCGGGACTGGGAGCTGGCGTCTCCAACTACACGGTGGCGAACTTCTGGTCTGGTTCACGGTATCTGAACGGAGCGCAGTTCGGAATGGTCACTGGGGAAGACGCCAGTGTTAACTATATGAGAATGGCCCTCTGGCCCGAATTCAGGGTGAATCCTGCCATTCGAATCAGGGGCGAATACCAGATCGGTTCCCGAGAAAGCTTCAATAATGTCGCCATCAGCGGATTCCCCATTAGTGCCTATCCGCTCTATCTCAACTCGACTGCGTACGGCAGCCATCGTACCTTTGCTGATGGCCAGTGGTCCCAGTTGTGGGTCAGTGTCCAGATGCCCTGGGGAATCCTTGTCTATGGAAAGCGCGACGCTCCATTTGGGCTTGGCCTGCAGTACGACGGAGACAACGCCTCGGCTGAATCCCTTCTTCTCGTCGTTCCGTATGGGCCGCTTCGCTTCGGTGCCTACTGGTACCCCTCTCGGGCTGCGAACGGCGCATATGATCTGGCTACCCAGTTCACCGTAGCCAATGCTCACGGTTCATCTAACTATCCAAAGCAGTGGGACAAGGATGGGCAACGACCAGCCAACGGTGGTGCGTTTCTGACGTATGAATCAGGTGACCTTTCCCTTGGAGCACTCTACGATTTCATTACCTTCCACCAGGGGCCCCAAGCGGGTAGCATATACGGACCTGCTACTACAGCGACTACCACTAACACATGGGCGCAGACCGTCACGTTTGACGATTGGGTCGATAACGGGTCAGTGTATGTGAAATATAACAATGGTCTCTTCTTCTTCAACACTGAGCTCACGTGGATGAGGGGACATCGCCGTATCCAGCAGCCCGTTGTACAAAATGGAGTTACTACAGGGGCCGGACTGATTCCGCAGCCGGTTGTCTTTGCCGGTCAGGGAACCCCATTTGCGCCGTACTATATGGAATCATTCAAATATATGGCGGAGTTCGGAGCCATTGCCGGTCCGGCTAAATTGAGTCTCCTCTATACGTGGATTCCAGGGCCTGATCGCAGGCACGGAATTTGGATCAACAATCAATCGTGGGAGAACATTGGGTCGGGGCTCTTCGTGGGAAACGCCCGTGTGTTCAAGCCGTACAGCTTCCTGATGTCGTACCAGTACGGCAGCGGATTGAATGCAGTCAATTGCAATGGTGAAGGTTTCATGACGGACGCCGAGAGCTACGGTGCCCGGCTGGACTATGCGGTTGCTTCAAACTTAAATGTGTTCGTCACCGGCTTCTACGCGAACAGGCTGTCCCATGGCTGGGGCTGGGGAAGTCTTGTACCCACACCAAATCAGAATGTAGGATTATATGGCGTTGTCAGCCAGAACGGTCTGCCTATTTCCTCGGGGCCGGTGAATCCGGCTTTCCCCGAAGCCAATACTACGATTTCTCCGCTTAGCCTGGCGTGGCCAAATATCACCCAAGCACCTTCGATTCCAGACAACAACCTTGGCTACGAGATTGGCGCAGGGCTGGATTGGAAGCTCCTGGAAAATTTTACGCTCCACCTCTTGTTTGCCTATTGGCAGCCAGGAAACTGGTTCAAATACGCTTGTGTGGACAAGGCCCTGTTGGGCCCTGCCGATGTGGCTGGGCAACTTGCTTTCAACATCCCCGCGGGTTTTATAGCCCCTTTGGCCACGACCGGCAATGCCATTGGCTCAGGTTGGGGAGTCAATCCTAATAGGACAATCGATCCTGTCGTGGCATTCAATGCTACGTTGAATGTCGACTTCTGAGGTTTTCTTGGGCAACACAATGGGCCCGGTCGCAGACACCGTTGTGCTGCCGCCGGATCTCACGGATCACCGTCACCTCGCAGCCTGAAACGGGAAAGAGGGAGAAGATGAGCGACAGCACCCGTTGAATGGGGCGTGGCAAAATCTGCAAGCTTGTTTGCGCCATGGTTGAGGTAGACACACCCCGGTCCCCGGTTTTCGCGGAGTGAGATTCAATCATCCGGAAGCGGGGACCGGAGCTCAGGCGTTACGGGCTCTTGTTCTTTATTGGAAAATGTACTGAACCTGCGGAGGAGCGATCTCTTCTACATGCCGGGCCTGGATGCGCGTGGCCTCATGGTCGTTGAACTTCGACTTCTCTACTATCCCCTGCACCCGTACCCATGTGCCCGATTTCAGAGCGGAAGATCCTTGGAGCTTCACCAAGATCCCGATCGGACGTGCATCCGCGACGCAGCACCATACGAGCAGACGATAACAGAAGAAGGTATCCTCTGGTAGCCGCTCATCCTGGTGAACTATTCCCATTGTCGATACTTCTGTGCCTACCAACTGGTCTCGGTTGGAAGCGAGGTCCAGCAGTGAATACTGGCCGTTGTGTTCCTTCTCGCCCCGAGGGCCCGTCGAAAGGGGAACCGATGGTCCAGCATCGGTATACGATCCAGCAACCGATCTTTTCTCAAATGCCAGGGGGCTGAATTGAGAGGACAGAGCCAGGGGAAGATAGAACAACGGCACGAGCAGCAGGCCTGCCTGAATAAGGCCCCACACCGGCCGCCTGATCATAGGGGCTGTATAATAGGTGCCGAAGAAGTAGACGAGGAGCACGCCGGTCCCCATTTTGAGCAGCCACCAGAAATCCGGGCTCAGAAGTTGCGCAACCGGCGGCGCACCGCTAAGATTCGTGATCAGGCCCACAAAAGTCCCGATCCAAGCCATGAGGACGAGGAGCTTGAAGACCCGGGGCACTTTTTGAGCGCTGTCATTTTCCAAAGGGACTCTCTCCCACGGTGTAATGCAACAAGAGCATGCAGCCAAGCACCGCTGCAAAAACCGAAATGGCCAGCGACACAATCATACGCTTCTTGAAAACCGTGCCGTACAGCAGCATAAGCTTGATATCGAGCATGGGGCCAAGCACGAGGAATGCCATCTGAGCTGAATAGGGCATTACTCCTCGGAACGCGTAGGCCACAAACGCGTCCGCTTCCGAGCACAGATTCAGCACCATCGCCAGACACATCATCATCGCTATGGCCATGCCCGGCGAGTCGCCGATACGGACGAAGGTCTCCCACCCCACCAAGGTCCTCAGGCCGGCAGCAACAAATGCCCCTATAATGAGGAATTTTCCCACCTCGAAGAAGTCGTCGCATCCGTGGCGGGATGCTTCTCCCAATCGCGACCAGAACCCGTGAGATTTTCCGTGAACGTCGTGCACATGGTGACAGCAGGAAGGGCTGCAATCGTTCGAGTTGTGGTAAGGGACTGTTACGTCCACTCTTCTCCACAGTTTCTGCAGGAAAAAGGCTATTCCTACGGCAATAATGTACCCGCATACGAGGCGTGTGCCCACAAACATCCAATCGAATCGGTAGGCTATCGCAGTCGAGCTCGCGACGACCGGATTCACGATCGGCGCTGCAAGCAAGAATGCAACTGCTGCCGGAAATGGAACACCCTTCCCTATGAGACGCCTCACTACCGGAACAATTGCGCACTCACATACAGGGAAGATGATTCCAAGACCGGCAGCCAGGAAAACGGATGAGCTTTGCCTACCCTCGAGGGCACGGGTCAGGAGAGCCCGGGGAACGAAGGCCTCTACGAGCCCTCCCACAAATGTGCCCAAGAGCATGAACGGCACAGCCTCCACCACGATACCCAAGAAGGTTATCGAGAAGTCTCCCACCATGTCCCCGAACCCGAAGCGGGTCGCTGTTAGAAGGAGACCCGCGGAGAACACCAGAAACGCGGCTTCCAAAACCAGTGCCAGTCTGGAGGCCACCGTAGTGGGGACCGCGTGAGCCACATGATCCGCAGCCTGACAGATACCTGGAGATGCGGCCGAGCCGGACCGAGATTGTCTGTCTGAAAAGTGCATGCCGAGACCTGTCGCGCCTTCCTTTTGGTGAGATACGTCCCGGGGGAAAGCTTCCGACGAGGGTATCATATTCTCGAGCCCCATGCCACACGAGGCGGTGGGGACCATTGGCTGTTTTCTCGAAGCGATCAGAAAATTGTTGACAGGGGCCCCCTGGCGTCGTAATACTCCGTATTACGGAACGGATGGCGCTTCAAGTGAACCTCGGAGCAGTAGGAGGAGTAGTGGCGATGAAAACGTGCTTCAGTGCGTTGGCTGTGGTTTTTTGCATGACCTTTGTCTGTGCAGCGGACGCGCCGGCAAAGGAAGGCTCGGATACCGTCAAGGCTTTTGTGAGCATACTTCCCCAGAAGTACTTCCTGGAGAGGGTCGGCGGGGACCGTGTGCGCGTGAGTGTACTGGTCGGTCCCGGGAGCTCTCCTCACACGTATGAGCCGACTCCTCGACAGATGACTGAATTGGCGCAAGCTGACATCTTCTTTCGCATTGGTGTCCCATTTGAAAATGTGGTCATGCCCAAAATCCAGGCCTTGCACAAGAACTTGACCGTGGTAGACACCCGCGACGGTATCGAGCTACGCAAGTCGGACGAGGACCATAATCACGAAGCGCATACGCCTAAACCCCACAAGCACGACTCGGCACAAAGCCGCGCCAAGCACAATCATAAGCACCGTTCCGAAGCTGAGGACGATCATCATCACGAACCGGGTGAGCTGGATCCCCACATTTGGCTCGATCCTGTCCTGGTCAAACGACAAGCCGAGACAATGTGCAGTGCACTGATCAAGATTGATCCCGCACACGAAAAAACATACCGTGACAATCTGAAGAAGTTTGAGAGCGACCTCGACGAAGTCAATTCCCTCGTGGCCAAGGCCCTGTCCGGCGTGAAGGGCAAGGAGATCTTCGTGTTTCATCCTGCGTACGGCTACTTCGCAGACAGGTACGGTCTCAAGCAGAGGGCCGTGGAAACGGGTGGCAAGGAGCCCGGCGCCAAGCAGCTCGCAGCTTTGATTGACAGAGCCAAGAAAGCCGGCGTAAAGGTGATTTTTGTCCAGCCTCAATTTGACCGGAAAAACGCAACAACTATCGCACGAGCGATCGGCGGTGCCGTGGTTCCTCTGGACCCGTTGGCACCCGATTACCTAGAAAATCTCAGAGACATGGCACGAAAGGTGGAATCAGCTCTTTCAGCCCAGCAATAGAGTTCTCTCTCTGCCTTTGCCGTTCGGAAGAGCGTACTGACCGGCCGCGGCCCTTCTCCGAACGCACCTCCATCATAGTCACACGGCAACGTGTTTGGATAATGGGAAGGGCGGAGAAATTCCGCCCTTTACCAAAACCGAATCAAGGAAAGGATCGTCAGCAGGTCTTATTTGCATCGTCTGTCAAAGGTCGAGCAATAGGCATTCTTCAAACCCATATGAGCCGGAGCATAAACTATCGGTCTCGTTCTCTGTTCTGAGAGAGCGATCTGGAGATGACGTCCCTCCGAGCACATGCAGTTGCTCACGCTCGAGTACGCATCGACAAAGTTTTCCTCCGCAGACTCAATGACGTCTGATCGTTCAAATGTTTTCATATCGGCCTCCGATCTCGGGCATTACTGCCTGAGACAGTTCAGATTCTTCGTACCGGACGCAATTCCTAGAAAGACCCTAAGCATTAAGTCTTGGGCGCGCAAGGCGGCCCCACCGCTGATGGGTCGGATGAGACACCACTGTGGGAATTTTCACGCAAGTCCATTTTAGAGCAGAGATACCGGCGAGACGCCGGCGCTACGGGAAATTCGCGATGAGATCCCAGCGGCAGTGGGCGGTCCGAATCACTGAAAGGGCTTGGGGGCCACTTGCTGGAGGACGATGTCGACCAGCTCCCGGATGTCTGTAGCCTCGATGATCTCCATCCCTTCTCGCGCACGTTCGGGAAGGCTTGCGATTTCAGTACGATTTTCCCTCGGAAAGACGATGACCTTGACCCCTGCTCGCTGAGCGGCCAGAGTCTTTTCTCGTATGCCGCTGACCGGCAGGATTCGTCCGCTCAAGCTGATTTCTCCGCTGAGAGCTACGTCTCTTCGAGCAGGTCTTCCTGTAAGTAGGGAGATCAGGGCCAGAGCGATAGTGATTCCGGCTGAGGGCCCGTCCTTGGGAATCGCTCCTGCAGGAATATGGATGTGAATGTCGCTTTGTGCGAAGAAGTCCGGATCGATGTGCAGCTCGTTTGCATTGCTCCTGATGAAGCTCAACGCGGTTTGCGCCGATTCCCGGAGGATTTCGCCGAGAGAGCCGGTCAATATAAGCTTTTGAGATCCCCTCATGCAGGTAGTTTCGACCGAGATGATTTCTCCCCCCAAGTCCGTCCAGACGAGACCGGTGGTTATACCCAGTCGACTCTCCTCCTGGGCCATCTCATGGTTGAATTTCCAGGGTCCGAGAAGCTCAGAAACCAGGGATCCGTCAACGGTTACAGCCTCGGACCGCTTTTCGTCGCGCCTGAGGTGATCCAAGGCTAATTTCCGGCATACAGCCGAGATGTTCCTATCGAGATTCCTTACACCTGCCTCTCTGGTGTAATGGCGAATGATACTGGTTAGGGCCTCATCTGTGAAGGTGACGCTCCTGGGGCTGAGCCCGCTATCCCTGAGTTGATGAGGAATCAGATGATTCTGGGCTATTGCCACTTTTTCGTATTCAGCATAACCAGGGAAATCAATAATTTCAAGGCGATCTCGCAAAGCCGCCGGAAGGTTGTCCACGAGGTTGGCAGTGGCAATGAACATCACGCCGGAGAGATCAAAAGGAACGTCCAGGTAGTGGTCCCGAAAGTTCCGATTCTGTTCCGGATCCAGGATCTCCAGAAAAACGGACGCAGGATCTCCTCTAAAGTCCTGGCCTATCTTATCCAACTCATCAAGCATGAAGACCGGGTTCTTGACGCCCAGGTCCCGAATTTCGGTGATGATGCGTCCCGGCATGGCACCGACATATGTCCTTCGATGTCCCCTCAGCTCAGCTTCGTCTCTCAAACCAGCGAGAGAAAAACGTGTGAATTTGCGCTCCAGCGATTCAGCAATCGCCCGGCCTATTGATGTCTTTCCGGTGCCCGGCGGTCCCGCAAAGCAGAGAATCGGACCTCGCGTGAACTGCATGCGTCCTCTACGCTCGATGATGTTCCGAACAGTGCTCCGCACTTCATCGAGCTTGAACGGCTTGGTGAGATAGTGAGAAGCTCCGCCCGTGAGAGCGGCCACCGCGGAATCAACGCTCGCGTACGCCGTAATCACTACGATGTCGCATGGATATGAAGATCCCTTGATGGTTTCCAGGAGCCGGAGGCCGTCCATCTTCTCCATCTTCACATCAGTGATCACCAGGTCGATATCTTGCCGTTGCAGCTCTTCAAGAGCGTCCAGCCCATTAGCAGCCGTTTTGACTTCATATCCCTCCTTTACAAGGACGTGTGCCAGGTTCTTGCGAGCCATTTCCTCATCATCAACGACCAGAATTCGCCACGTCCGCATGCTCTTGAGCTTCCTGATCGCAAGAAACTCCATGACACGCTCTTTCACGTGCCCGAGTCCCGAGTGACTCATCTCCAGCACCGATTCTGCCCGTTTGAGATCGAAATTGTCTTCGGTGAAGGTATGCCAGGGAAGGGAAACCAGGTATTCCAGGTAATTCAGGCCAATAGTATATTCTGCAATCGCAGGATCGGTCTTCTGGAGCCGTTCTAACTCCTTAGCAGCGATTTTCATGACCGCTTCGGGCAGCCGGGCCCTCTCCACCGTGGCACGAAGATCGAGGATTTCCTGCGGGACTGCCGGCGAATCTTCCTCTTTCGGCTTTCGAAAAAATGTCACGTGTTTGCTCCTTCGCTGACAGGATGCTTCATTATAGTGATGCCGCAAAGTTAGGTCAAATCGTAGGGGAACGCCAAAATCTGCCGTGAGTGGCCATTATTTTCTCAAGAATGCAGGCTGGAAAGCCTGCACTACAGGCTGACTTTTCCGGCCTTGTAGGGTAGCCTTTCCAGGCTGCCAAATCCGAAGATGCAGGCTGGAAAGCCTGCAATACAGGCTGACTTATCCGGCCTTGTAGGGTGGCCTTTCCAGGCTGCCAAACCCGAAGATGCAGGGTGGAAAGCCTGCAATACAGGACTGCCCTACAATTTTTGGGGCCCCACGCATCGTGAACGATTCCCTTTGATCTTACGTTCGCACCCTGCGCGCTGTTCGAGAGAAATGGCTTCGCAGCGAGGGCTATTGTTGCAGGATACAACACGCGGTCTTCTTGCCGCCACATACTGGCAGGCACCTGATATTCATTTCGATTGCGTCCGCTGACATCCGAATGTTGCAAAATGCCACACGGATCGGTGCCTCAATCTTCCTCATCATCTGCAGAGAATACCAGTTGTATCGCTATGTTAACCAGCTTCTCCCCTGTGGCACGGAAATTGACTTCCTTTCAGCAGGGAGACTTGCCGAGAGAAAGGAATATCCAAATGAAACAGTGGAAGAGGAAGTTCGAGGCACTTGCCTGTGCGGTCGCGTTTGCAGAGGCAGGGGAATGGAAGGCTGCCATGGAGCTCGCCTCGCAGTCCGATCGTCCTGCCAAGAGACCGTCGGCCAAGGACGAGCAGAGAATGAGGCTTAAGTCTGATAAGAGGCTGCGGGTTTAGATTTCGGTGACTTCAAGATTTGGATCGAATTTTCAACGTAAGAAAGGGGACGTTAGAAATGCCTCAGCCGGCATCTGGCGGTAGAAAAGTGAATCTTGTCGGACAGACCCTTCTGTTTGGGGCAATGAGCGCCGCGCTCTATTTTCTCGTACTGGGCAATTCAACAACCGTAATGGAGTATTTCACTCGAGGAGGGTACTACGCTGCTCTTCCAGTTCTCACCGTGTTCGTGTTCTCTTTCGTTCATGGCACCTTTGCGAGCAAGCTGTGGAGTGCTCTCGGAGTGGAAGCAATAACGAAGCCCACCGCGCCACGGGCGGAGCGACCTGCCCCCCGTCCAGCGCGACGACCGGATACCCGCCCTCGTTTGCGAGTGTGAGTGGCTCTATGCAGCGTTAAGGAGGAGCTCCAAATGCATGATGCATTGACAAGCAATATTCAGTTCATTGATCTTAGTTGGGGAATAGCTGCTTACCTGTTCATCGTCGGATTCATCGGCGGCCTGGTCAGTGGATTTATCGGCTCAGGAGGGGCCTTTGTTCTTACGCCGGGCATGATGAGCCTCGGTGTGCCTGCAGCGGTTGCTGTCGCGAGCAACATGTGCCACAAGTTCCCGAAGGCCATGGTGGGAGCGTACAAGAGATACAAGTATGGTCAGGTCGATCTCAAGTTGGGAATCATGATGGCCGCCACTGCCACCATCGGAGTTCAGGTCGGCATCAAGATCCAGGAGATGATTCTTGCCCGGTGGGGGGAAGCAGGCTCAAACTTGTATGTCAGTCTTTCATTCGTGTTCGTCCTTATAACGGTAGGCGGATATGTGTTCTATGATGCATATAAGCTTTCCAGATCCAGCGAGGAGGAAAGTGGCACGCCAGCGCTTGCAGCATGGCTGCAAAAGATCGAGCTTCCGCCCATGATCTACTTCAAGACCGCAAATCTTCGGATTTCGTTATGGTTCACTGTGCCGGTCGGCTTCTTGACGGGAATGCTTGCCGCAACGATAGCGGTCGGGGGATTTGTCGGAGTCCCGGGAATGATTTACGTAATCGGTGCCTCAGGACTGGTTGCCTCTGCGACCGAGCTTGTCATCGCCTTTATCATGGGATTTGGCGGTACGGTGAAGTGGGCCATCAATGGTATGGTGGACATACGACTAACCTTGATCATACTTGCAGGATCACTCTTAGGGGTTCAGCTTGGTGCCATCGGCACGACGTACGTCAAGGAGCACATGATCAAGGTAGTCATGGGATCCATCATGCTCATCGTCGCTCTGAGCCGGGGATTGGCGGTTCCGAAGTACTTGAGAGAGCTCGGGGTGATCTCGATCAGCGATTCGATGACATCCATGCTCATGACAGCGAGCTTCGCGTCCATGTGCTTTGCCCTTGGTGTTGGCGCGGTGATCATACTTGCGAGCATGATCAAGGCAAAGCGCAGCTATGCCGGTCCAGCACTTACACAGGAAAGCTTCGATCATGTTTGAGCGTATCCTCGTAGCCGTGGACGGATCTGATTCCGCCATTTCGGCCCTTCGTCAAGCACTCTCTTTGGCTAGGTCCGAGAAGAGCACGGTGCACGTTTTGGCTGTGGTCCCCCCATATGAGGGGGACCTTCGTCTTGTGGGCGTGCGCGGGCACGTGCGGGATGTGATGAAGGAACCGTTCGAAAAGGCCCTGGCAGAGGCGGTAGCCGTTGCAGACTCTTTGGGATTTCCGGTCAAGCCAATCCTTGTGGAAGGCGAGCCCCCACAAACGATCGTGGATCTGGCGGACGCACACGGAGCAGATCTCATAGTAGCGGGCGTCAGAGGCCAAAACCCGGCGGAGAGGCTGCTCTTGGGCAGCATGGTGTCGCGGGTCATAGGGTACAGCCGTACTCACGTCATGGTGTGCCCTCGAAACAGTGAGATAGGTCTCGCTAAAGTAATTGTCGCGTTCGACGGCTCTGAGTCTGCGACGGGGGCGCTCAGTCTCGCTTTCGATTTTGCGAGGGAATATGGCTCCGACTTGGATGTCCTTTCCGTTGCGGACGTCCCGAGTCATTTGTACGGTGTGAGTCCGGCAGCAGCCAGCGATTTGGTAGAGAAGGCGCGAAGGTCTCTGGAAAAAGCCGAACGCCACGCGGCAGACAACGACGTCAGCGCAGGATTTCTTCTCCTCGAAGGAGACCCTTCCGACATAGTAGTTGAAACCGCGAGGCAAAAAAATGCTGGCCTGATAATTATGGGGTCTCACGGCAGAACCGGAATCAGGAGACTGCTCATGGGAAGTGTGACTGAACGAGTGATCGGACACTCGCCCTGCCCGGTAATCGTTGCCCGAGCATATTGAGCACTTTGGTCCTGTTGCGCTGTGTTTCAAGGACCAAGATCAAAAGCTGGTGCTAGGTAAGGCCATATTTGTTCATTTTGCGCCACAACGACGTTCGGTCAATGCCAAGGGCTTCAGCCGCCAGACTTCTGTTCCCTTCGGTTTCTGCAAGTACCTGCTTGATATACCTGATCTCCAACTCTTCCAGAGTGGGCAGCTTCCCATCACGCCTTCTATACGTGACGATCTTGTAGTTTCGCAAATCATCCGGCAGGTGGTCGAGCTCGATCACACCGTCGATGGCCAAGGCAATACCCCGTTCAATGATGTTCTCCAGCTCCCGCACATTTCCCGGAAAATCATACTGTTTTAGCAAGTCCAGCACGGGTTTCGACAGGGTCGGCGTTTCTCGGCCCATGAGCTTGGAGTGCTTCTCCAGGAAATGGTGGGCCAGAATGGGGATGTCGTCCCGCCTAAACGCCAAAGGAGGCAACTCGAACGAAACGACGTTCAAGCGATAGAATAGATCCTTCCGGAACTCGTTGGATTGAATCGCAGCCTGAAGATCCCGATTCGTGGCCGCTATGAAACGCACAGTGACATTTATCGTCGCAGTCCCGCCTACACGCATGAGTTGTCGCTCCTGAATCACTCTCAGAAGCTTGGCCTGCATATTGGTGGACATCTCCGTAACCTCATCCAGAAACAGCGTCCCCTCGGCGGCCAATTCGATGATGCCTCGCTTCGTCTGGTGGGCTCCGGTAAACGCACCCTTTTCATGACCGAAGAGCTCGCTCGACAGCAACTCCTCGGTGAACGCCCCGCAGTTCACCGCCATCATGGGCCGATCGCTCCGCGTGCTGTGCTCATGGATGTACCGAGCCAGCAATTCCTTTCCGGTTCCCGATTCTCCGGTGAGAAGCACATTACAGTCGGTGGGCGCAATTTGGCGCGCGGTCTCCAGGATTCTGATCACCGCTGGATCCTTGCTGATGATCTGAACGCGATCGAATTCCTTAAATTTCTTCAATTCATCGCGGAGCCTAAGGTTTTCCTCGGTGAGCCTGATCTTCTCCAATGCTGCAGCCACGATTTTGCGCACGGCGTCTATGCGGTAGGGCTTGGAAATATAGTGATATGCTCCCTTCTTCAGGGCATCGATTGCAGAATCCACGGTAGCGTATCCCGTAATCATGATAACTTCGGTAAGCGGATGGATTTCGCGGCACTCCTCGAGTATTCGCATCCCATCCACCTTTTCCATCTTCAGGTCCGTCAGAACCAGATCGAAGCGATCCTTGCGCAAGAGGGAGAGACCCTTGGAGCCGGAGTCTGCGGTCACTACCTCATAGCCTTCTTTCTTGAGAACATGCTCCAGATTTCTCACAGCTATGGCTTCGTCATCAATAACCAGAACCCGTGGGGGATTGTTCATGTCAGCTCCTCACGCGGCCGGAATCAACATGCAGAACGAGGTTCCTTGGCCCTCCACGCTCTTCACACTGATCGAACCGCCGTGCCTCACGACAATGTCGTGGGTTATGAATAAACCGAGACCCGTTCCGTGGCCCACATCCTTGGTGGAAAAGAAGGGATCGAAGATCTTGGGCAGGTCTTCTTCAGGAATCCCTTTTCCATTATCAATCACACGGATGGAGACCATCCCGTTTTGGGCAGGCATTGCCCATACTCGGACCTCCCCCTCCCCTTCTATGGCATGAGCCGCATTGGAAAGGAGATTCACGAACACCTGCTCCATGCGCTGGCGATTTGCCTGGATCAAGAGATTGTCGTCCACATGCAGTTCCACCCTGATCTCGGGCAGCATCTGAGATTGCACGAGGGACAAGCTTCGCTCGATAATTTCGCGGGCCTTTACAGGCTCGGTGCTCAATTCTTTGCTTCGAGAAAACTCGAGAAGATTCAAGATGATGCTTCTCGCCTTGTCCACCTGTTCCAGCACTTCGGTCAACAATGATCTCTGGAATTCCCGGTCGCCGTCCTCCAGCTCTTCCAAAAGAATCTCGCAGGAGGACGAGATATTGGACAGGGGATTGTTTACTTCGTGAGCGACACCGGCTAACATGGTACCAAGAGCAGCTAGCTTCTTCGACCGGACGAGCTGCTCTTCCCGGGTTTGGAGCCGTCGTGCCATTTTGTTGAACGAGTCGAAAACATCCCGGATCTCCTTCTCGGGTGGAAGCTTCTCGATGGGCTGGAACTCCCCTTGAGCGACCTTATAGGTGCTTTCCTCGAGCAACTTCAACGGCTTGACCACCTTGAGGACTAGGAACAAACCCGGTCCTACCAACCCTATTCCCACAACGCCAAGGCCTAGAAGGAGAAGTTGCCCGGCTGTGTTCATCGTTTGCTTTACGGATTCCCTCTTTCTGCCTGCGACGCGATTGGCAAACCCCAACAATTGCGACCCGGTTGCCCTGAGCTGCTGCTCGCAGCTATCGCCCAACCCCTTGTTGGGAGCGCACTTGGCCAGCAGTTCGCGATATATTTCCACTCCCTTCCTGAAGCCCGCGGCTTCGCGCGGTGACGACAAATCCGAAATCCGTTCATAATTCTTGTTCAGGAGACTATTGGCCCTCTCCATGTTATACCCTGCCGACGACAGAAAAATCGAATCGCCATACAGGAAATAGTTTTTCTCAAAGCGACGTGCCTCCAAAACCGCCTCTTCCAATTTGTTAAGATCCTCCAGGTAACTGATCTTCGACTCCAGTTGATGGATGAAATAATAGCTGCCTGCTACGGTTGCCGCCATAAAGAGGTACGACGCTATTGCAGCAATGATTGCTTTGTGACGGATACTCAAGCTGGTTCTGAACATGAAAACTCCGCAGGAAGCTCTTTTCTTGACCAGACTGTACGACTCGATTGTGCAAGACTTGTTCCATCGAGCCGGCGCGTCGATCCCTGAGGATAGCCTAATACTATCGCTTGGTTATGGAGCCTCCCCAGATTGATCGTGATTACCGGGCTGCGGTCGCTGCTGCGGATTGCAACAGACGGTACCCGCTTTGGGACAATCACTACTTTCAGCTCGTTATTACACTATGTTAGGCCACATTTCGTGTCTGTTGCACTATGCAACAATCCTTGTCCTTGGTATCCCAGGCAGCCCTCGACTGGCCGCCTTTGTCCTCATGGAGGCAGGTCCACCGAGATCCTCTGTTGCAGTATGCAACAGTTCCCGAGGTTCTTGCAACGGACTGGCAACTACTTGACATCTCCGTCGAATCCTTTCTTCGAATTGCCCCGGCGTTCCTCTAAGAAACAGGCACCGCCACGATCCACCTTTAAATTCTAGGCTTATTCCAAAGGGTTACCCCACCGAAATCCCATGGCATAGAACTTGGTAACACGCGATATGGAGGTGGCCATGCAGAAGATCAGGGACAAAATTGAACGATTATTGAACGCCATCACCTTTGCAGAGGCTGGTGATTACGTGGCAGCGAGGGAATTCCTGGCACAGGCCGACAGCGCAGAGACGAACGAGCCTGGAGGAGAAAGGGCCGAAAATTGTGTGGGGCTCGATCCTTCGAGCATCAGGGAGGCACAGAAAGAGCTGTCGCAATTCGGCACCGTGCATTTTGGGGCCATAAAGGACGCTCTCGCCTCTTTGGGTGATCATAAGCGGCTGTCTGCAGTACTCCTTGCCACAAACGGGGATTATGTTCAGGTGAAAAGCCTCTGTTATGCAGTAAGCTTGACCAAGAGGCTGGATGCGCATCTTGAAATATTGCAGGTGGTTGGCAACCCGTGCGAGTCGACTACCGTTCGTGTCACACCGAGGGAGCTTACCGGCACGGAATCGACCGAAATTTCCATCCACCGCCTGTCGGAACAGGAATTACCTTGTCAGGTCACTCTTGCAACAGGAGATTTCGAAGACGCCATCGAGCTTTATTTGAAGTCCAAGAAACACGTTGTGGTAATTGTGTACGATTCCGCCGGCAACTCAGCCGACACGGGGTCTGACGACGAGCGGAGCAGACGCTTCGTCGAGGAGCTTTCTCTGCGACTGGCAATTCCTCTGGTAACTGTCACGACGAGGAGGCCAGGTGTCGTTTCTTGATCCGATTTATCACTACGACAGCTCGTTACTTCACAGGGAGCAGGACAGCTCATCGGAAAAGGGAAGAGTCCATGAGCCAAGCCTGACGCTGGCCGCTTCCTGCTTGTGCCCCCTGTTCTCGGACTCGGGAGACGCAAACCGGCACTGCTTCACCCCTGCGTCCTGAGGCTGCGGTCTCGCTCTCCAGCGCGGGTCGGGAAAACATACGAAGGCCTTTTTGAGGTCAGAAGAATCATCTGTCCCTCCGCATTCCCGCGTAGAGTCGAGTCGTCGAAAAAAACTCAGAGATTCCGTTGAGTGGCCGGGCTTCTCGAGAATCGCGGATCTTTCTTGCCAAATCGAGGTCTAATTGTTCTGAATGCAGAGGGGGTATTGCGCGTTTGTTTGCTCGGGGATGGGGCTCTTTCCGAGACTGCAGAATCGAGACAAAGGAGAGACGCGTATGAACACGCCGAAAATCATTGTTGCCGTGTTAGTTGCACTGGCATTCGCTCTAAATATCCCGAGTGAACTTTTGGCGCAGAGCGACCAAACAGTTCGCCAGATTCCACAGCCGAAGGGTGGCATCGCGACGGTTATTGGAGTGGATCAGCCCGAAAACTGCCTTCGAATCAGGAGCGGCCCTGGGACTTCATACGACGTGATTGGATGCGCCAACATGGGCGACCAATTGAATATTACAGGCGTTTGGACATCGAATGACTGGGCGCAACTCGCTGACAACGGCTGGGTTTACGGACCACAGATTGAGACCGATCTACGTCCTCCGCGTGCGGCCTATTCAAGGGGAGTGAGTTATGCTGTCAGCGAAGTGGTGACTCCGAATTACGATGATTGGTCGTACTTGCCGGATTATGGATATGATACGTACTGGTACGGAGGAATTCCGATATTCTTGTATAATATCGGAGTATGGTACAGATTTCATCCCTGGTGGTGGCATCGTGGTCATCAGGCGTGGTGGTGGAAAGACGGTCATCGTGGCCGGAGAGCCTGGAACCCCGTTGCATTTAACAACTACGTACGGGGTGGAGCGCACAAGCATTTTGTTACCAACCGCTCCAACAGCCCTTCTGTCACGAGGGCCTGGAAGGAGCGGAGGTTCACGACCAATCGCTCCAACATCTCTTCACTCAATAGTAGGGGCTGGAACCAGCGGACCTTGACCACCAATCGCTCCAACAGCCCTTCTCTTAATAGGACCTGGAACGATCGGAGGTTCACAACCAATCGTGCCAACACCTCTTCGGTGAATGTAAGTCGGCTCAATACCAACAGGTTCCCTTCAGGATCCTCAAACGCTATTCGCTCGCGAGCTTTCTCAAATGCGACTACCTTCCGTTCCGGATCCGCAAGTGCGTTTCGTTCGCCGAGCTTCTCAAGTCCGCGTACATTCCGCAGCAGCAGTGTGGGAGGCAGTCAGCTTAGCGGGTTCGCGCGTTCAGGAGGCTTCAGCAGTGCCCGGATGGGCGGCGGTAGCTTCCGTTTCGGTGGCGGCGCTGTGGGCCGTATGGGTGGTGGCCGCAGATAATAAGCGAAGGGGTGAGGTCTTGATTTTGTCTACCGGCATCGACAGCGCATGACGACGCCGGTGACAATCGAGCGTACTGGTGCACTTCATCATCTGGCAGCCTGAGGAAATGTGCAGGCTGCTGTCTCTCTTGATAACGCAAACGGGGATTGATGTCCGCTCTCCAGGATCCTGTCGAGAGTCGGGAGACGAAGCCGGCCCCCTAGAGGCAGGAGAGCGGAGCATGTCTTTCAGGCACCGTTTAGGTCGGCTTATGGCGGAGAAGCCCCTTATGTCCTTGAGTGCAGTCTGCACCTTCTCCTGAAGCGGCCTCAGACCGGGATTGGCAATCGCCCAGGATTCTTCCATTGCCCCACAGCGAGCAGGGTAGTTTGGCAAGAAGGAGAAAGTCAAAAAACAAGACCTGACCCCATTACCTTAGAGCTTTGCCAATGCGCCTTTGAGCGTGTTGACCGCCAGATCCGCACAGTGAGTGTGCTCCACGGGCATGCCATCCAGGTACGCGATGAGGTCCTCCGAGGTAACGGACTTGGCCTTCGACAGGGGCAGGCCCTTGACCATGCACGTCAAGGCGCTTGCGCAGGCAATGGTAGGCCCGCAGCCGTCGGTCACGAACCCGATCCGCCCAATATTACCGTTGTCCAGACCGACGTACATGCCGATGGTGTCGCCGCAAATTCCGCTCATGAACATGTAGGAATCATACTGCTCGGGCTCGCCGTAATTCCTCGGTTTCTGAAAATGGTCGATCACCTTTTGTGAATAGATCTTACGAGCCTCGGCAAGAATCAGCCCCTCAATATCGTCAAACACTTCGTTCTCGTTCGCCATCCTGTCCTCAGTCCTTAGTTCTGTTTTCTGCCGAACAGCAGTCGGCTTGTCCACTTTTGAGAATCGAACATGGCCGCAGTCAGCATGTCAGAAATCGGCGATCCCTTTTCGCTCACACAGGGAACGCAGAAAGAAACTGTCTCAAAACTCGGGACACACCAAAAATCGTAGCACGATTGAGCGTCGATTCGCGGAAAGGCACCCTCACCCCAACCCTCTCCCAGAGGGCATAGGCGTTAAGTTAGAAGTGGAACGGCCAATTGTTCGTCATTCCGGCGAAAGCCGGAATCCAGTCCTTCCAATATGTTATGGACCCCGGCTTTCGCCGGGG
>Ga0067045_1029249_pt1 | contig 22573 bp, 19 predicted proteins | sample TerdegcTABiofilm_FD_59184 | JGI IMG/M metagenome (GOLD analysis project Ga0067045, IMG submission 59184) | Combined Assembly of (Gp0054472, Gp0054536) Wastewater bioreactor microbial communities from Singapore -Terephthalate degrading...
CCTGCGTGCACACCGCCAGCGCCCCGCCCGCCGGCGGGGGTTCCCCCTTGCCGCCGCCATGCTGCCGCGGCGATCGGCAGCGAGCCGCGGGGGTTCGTGGAGAACGCCTGGCGACCCCTGCACGCGGAGGGTTGCCACGCCGACGGCGGCAGCGGCAGTATACGGATGCGCTTGACAGGTGTCAACGTCTGCGGACTTCACGACTCCGCGGGATCCGGATGGTTCCCAGCAGCGGGCGGATGGGCCCGGTGGCAAGGCGTGCCGGCTGGAGCGGCTCACGGTGGCGCAGGTCGCCTCCTGGCTGGACGGCCTGGGTCCGGATGACGAAGCCGCGTGGGCCGCAGCGGAGGCCGACGCCCGGCTCGCGGTCCGTCGTCTGGCGATCCGGCGCCGGCGCGCCTTGGCCCGCGCCGCGGCCGAGCAAGCCCGGCTGGACGACATGCTGCGCTTCGAAAACCGGTACTGGGCGCAGGGGGTGGAGCGGATAGCCGGTGTGGACGAAGTGGGCCGCGGCTGCCTGGCCGGGCCGGTGGTGGCTGCCGCGGTGGTGCTGCCGCCCGGCACGCGCATCTGCGGGCTGGATGACTCCAAGCGCCTCCCGCCCGGCCGCCGCCAAGTCCTCGCTGAACAGATCCGCGCCCAGGCGCTGGGCATCGGCATCGGCCAGGTCGACGCGGCCGAGATCGATCGCCGCAACATTCTCCAGGCAGCCCTGGCGGCGATGCGGGCCGCGCTGCAGGAGTTGGCCGGGCCGCCCGAGGTGGTTCTGGTGGATGGGCCTGTCCTTCCGGGCAGCGGCATGCCCGAGGTGGCCATCGTCGATGGCGACGCCCGCAGCCTGTCCATCGCTGCCGCCTCGGTGGTGGCCAAGGTGCACCGCGATGGACTGATGGCAGCAGCAGCGGCCCAGTTCCCCCGGTACGGATTCGAGCGAAACAAGGGATACGGGAGTCCGGAGCACCTGGCGGCCCTGCGGCTCTACGGTCCGTGCGCTCTCCATCGCCGATCGTTCGCGCCCGTCAGCGGGAGCTTGGCGGTGCAGGCTGAAGAGCTGGCGGCCGAGCACCTGGCCCAGGTGCGCCAGGTCGACGACGAGGCCGGGCTGGCACGTGTGGCTGCCGCCATCCGCCAGGACGTCGGTCGCCTGGGCGAGACCCAGCTCGAGATGCTGCGTCGCGCGTACGTGCAGGCTCGATCCCGGCTCCGGCGCGCCGGCGAACGCGGCGAGGAGGTGGCGGCGCGCTACTTGCGGGAGCGCGGGTACGGCATCCTGGCGCGCCGCTATCGGGCGGCCGGCGGCGAGATCGATGTGATCGCGCGCCACGGCGCGGAGCTGGTCTTCGTCGAGGTGAAGACCACGGCCGGCAAGGCGCTGGCCTGGCCGGCGTCCCGCGTGGATGCGGTCAAACGGGCGCGGACCGTCCAGGCGGCTCGCCAGTACCTGGCGCGGCAGCCCGATGAGTGCGCCTGCCGGTTCGACGTCATCGTCGTCGATCTCGGTGCGGCGCCGCCTGCCGTCCAGCACCTGCCGGACGCTTGGCGTCCGTGACGGCCGGCCCGGGCTCGGCTCCGTTCTTCTAGGGCTGGCGATGGACGATGGTGCCGCCGACGATCGTCGCCACGGCTTTCCCCTTGAGCCGCCAGCCAGCGAAGGGCGTGTTGCGCGCCTGCGACCGGAAGGCTGCCGGGTCCACGGTCCACTCGCGTTCGGGGTCGATCACCGTCACGTCGCCGGGCGCGCCGGGGGCCAGACGGCCGCCGGGCAGACCGAAGATGGCCGCGGGGTGGCGCGCCCAGCAGTCTACGGCCGCGCGCACGTCGAGGACCCCGGTGTGGACCAGGCAGGTCCATGTCAGGCCGATGGCCGTCTCCAGACCCACGACCCCGAACGGCGCGTGCGGCAGCGGCAGGCTCTTGTCCGCCACCGTGTGCGGCGCGTGGTCGGTGGCGATCACGCTGATGACGCCCTCGGCCAGCCCCTGACGAAGCGCCTCGACGTCCGCGTCGGTCCGCAGGGGCGGGTTCATTTTGGCGTTGGTGCCGAGTTGCGCGACGGCCGCGTCGGTCAAGGTCAGATGGTGCGGCGTGACCTCGGCGGTGACCGGCAAGCCCTCGGCACGAGCGGCGCGGATCATCGCCACGCCCGCGGCCGTGCTGACGTGCGCCACGTGCAGCGGACCGCCGGTCTGGCGTACCAGGTCCAGGTCCCGGGCGATCATGCGCTCCTCGGCGAGCGGGTCCATGCCGGCCACGCCCAGCCGCCGCGCCACGGCACCGGCGTGCATGCACCCGCCGGCCGCCAGAGTTCGGTCTTCCTCGTGGGGCGCCACGGGCCGTCCCAGGCGGCGCGCGTGTGCCAGCGCTGCTGCCATCAGCGCTGGATCCTCCACGGGATCCCCGTCGTCCGAGAATCCCACCGCGCCGGCCTGGGCCAGAGCGGCCAGCGGCGCGAGTTGGCGGCCCGCGCGCTCCAGCGTGATGCAGCCGAGCAGGTACACCCGCACTGCGGCCGTGCGGCGCACGCGTTCCTCGACGAGGACCAGATGCTCGACGCTGTCGGGTGCGGGTCGGGTGTTGGGCATGGCCACGCACGCGCAGATGCCGCCAGCCGCTGCTGCTGCCGTGCCGCTGGCGATGGTCTCGCGGTGCTCCCCGCCGGGTTCGCGCAGATGCACATGGGCATCGATGAAACCGGGGGCCACCACCATGCCCGTCGCATCCAGGCGGGGACAGCCGGGCGGCGGGCGCAGCTCGGGCCCGACGGCCTGCACCCGCCCGTCGACGACGAGCACGTCGGCCCGTTCATCGCGGCCCTCTGCGGGATCGACGACACGTCCACCGCTCACCAGCAGATCGCCACGAAATCGGTCCATCCGGCTATCCTCCATCGCGGACGTGGGGTGCCCCAGCGCCGGCGATCCCCGCGGCCAGCGCGGCAGCCAGTTCCTCCAGGGTCAGCGGCAGCGCCTCGCCAGCACCGGCCTCGCCAGCCAGGCTCTGGGCGAAGCGCAGCGCTGCCGGAGGTTCCAGCCCGCTGCAGCGCGCGAACTCCGGGGCCGAGAGCACCTGCCGTGTCGGTCCGGACAGGAGCACGCGGCCAGCTTGCAGCACGACGACGCGGTCGGCCAGCCGTGCCACCAGGTCCATGTCGTGCGTGATCAGCACCAGCGTCGTGCCAGACTCGACCAGCCGGCCGAAGATCTGCAGCATGGTCTTGGTGGCACCGGGATCCAATCCGGCCGTCGGTTCGTCCAGGACCAGCACCTCCGGTTCCATGGCCAGCACGCCGGCCAGGGCGGCCCGCCGCTTCTGGCCGCCGCTGAGGCTGCTGGGCGGGCGCGCGCCGAACTCTTCCACCGGCAGCCCGACGGCGTCCAGAGCGCGCGCCACGGCGGTGGCCACGCGCTCGTCGGACCAGCGCAGATTGCGCGGTCCGTACGCCACGTCCGCAGCGACCGTCTCCGCGAACAACTGCAGTTCGGGGAACTGGAAGACCAGACCCACGCGTTGGCGGACGCGCGGCAGGGACTGCTGGCCGATGTCCGTGCCGTCCAGCAGGACTCTGCCGCGATGGGGGCGCAGCAGGCCGTTCAGATGCTGGGCCAGGGTCGTCTTGCCGGCGCCGCTGGTGCCCAGAAGCGCGACCACGCTCTGTCGCGGCACCGCCATCGTGACCGACTCCAGACCCCGGTGCTCGGTGGGCAGACCGCGGTCGTACGTGTACGTCAGGTCCACCGTGGAGATCTTGATCGACCCGTCCGGGCGATGGCCATCACTGGCTGGCGCCAGCGCTGCTGTGCAGCCTCGCTGCCGCAGTTGGGCGCGCACCTGCTCTTCCGTGGGGGCCGACCCGGGCGGCAGCGGCAGGCTCAGGCCGCGCCGGGACAGCGCCCGATGGAGGCCCACGGCGAACGGCACACCCAGGCCCATCGACTCCAGCACCTCCGGTTCTGCGAAGAGCACTGCGGGAGGCGCATCCGTGTGGAGTCGGCCGCGGTGGAGCAGCACGATGCGTTCGGCCTGGCTCGCCTCCTCCGGGTCCTGGGTGATGTGCACCACCGCGGTTCCGTGCCGTGCCGGCAGCGAACGCAGCAGTGCCAGCACGTGGGCCCGGCCGCGAGGATCCAGCAGGGCGGTGGGCTCGTCGAGAACCAGGTAGGCCGGTCGCAGCACCATGGTGGCGGCTACCGCCACCCGTTGCTTTTCTCCGCCCGAGAGCTGGTGGGGCGGATGCCGTCGGTAGGCCGACAGCTCGAAGTCGTGCAGCGCCGCCTCCACACGTTCGTGCATCGCGGCGCGCGGCACCCCCAGGTTTTCCAGGCCGAAGGCGATCTCCGTCTCCACGCTGGTGGCCACCAACTGGTCGTCCGGGTTCTGGAACACCATGCCGACCAGCTCGCGCACTCGGGGCAGATGCTCCGGCCGCGAGGTCAGCAGGCCGTCGATCTCGACCGTGCCCTGTTGCGGTACCAGCAGGCCATTCAGACAGCGCGCGAGCGTGGTCTTGCCGGAGCCGTTCGTGCCGATGATCGCGACATGCTCCCCACGCTCGATGGTCAGCGATACGTCCGTCAGCGCGGGTGCCCCGCCTGGGTAGGAGAAGGTGACATGCGACAGCTTGATCATGGTGGGGAGAGGGTAAGCGGCTGGCGGGGCCGGCGTCAAGCAGCCCCAGATTGACAGGCGGCGGGCTGCCGAGTTTATTCAGCTCGCCGTTCGCTGGACTGCCATCCTCCTTTCTTGCCGATGCCAGGCGCCGATGGTGGTCCGTGGAGCGTCGCTGTGGCGTGGTTGGCTCGCCGCATGCCGCGAGTGGCTCCACGGCCGGGGTGCGCCGGGCTCGATCGGGGTGTCTCCATGTCCCGTCCGTCGTGGCTTTGGTGGACGCTGCTGTCGGTCTGTGCGGCGCTGGCGGGTTGTGCCAACCACGACGAGCCGACGCTGGTGGGGCCCGGGTACGAGCCGGGAGAGGGGCGGGTCTATTCGGTCCGCCAGGTGTCTTTCCCCACGGTGGACGGAGTCACGGTGAGCGCCCTGATGGCAGCCGGCCGAGAACTCCGCGGCGCGCCTGCCGTGGTTCTGCTGCACGATCTGGATGGGAAGAAGGAGACGTGGGTCACCGGATCGCCGCTGTTCGTCGCCCTGCTGGAGCGTGGGTATGCCGTGTTGGCGATCGACCTGCGCGGATTCGGCCAGACAGCCCTGCCCGGAGGCCGGCAGGTGGTGACGCTGGCGGATCTGGAGAACAGCTACCTCGATGTCCGCGGGGCGCTGGACTGGCTGAGCACCAGGCCCGAAGTGGATGCGTCCAGAGTGGCGGTGGTCGGCAGTGGTTCGGGGGCCAACATCGCGTACGTCAGCATGGGGGCTCTGGCCGGGCGGCTCAAGACGGCGGTGTCGATCTCGCCCGGTCTGTGGGAACGGACCTCGCTGCGGCCGGCTGTGATCGGGGCGTCGTTGAGCCCGTTCGCGCCCGGCTCGATCCTGTTCATCGTCGGCGCCGAGGACGTCATCGCGGCGGGTGACGCGGCGGGCACGATCCTCCGGTACGCGGATTTCGCGGCTGGTCTGGCGGCTGCGACCGCGGAGCCGAAGTCGGTGCTAAAGATCCCGGGCTCGGCTGCCCACGGCCTGGAGCTGCTCGCCAACGAGCCGGCCGCGCTCGAAGCGGTGCTGGCCTGGCTCGACGCACACCTCTAGTGGAGCGGCGCGTCCGGGGCCGGCGCGAACGATCCCAGCACGGCTGGCGTTTCTCTTCCCCGCCTGATCGGCCCGTCCGAACGGCATGAACCTGTCCGATTTCGACTACGATCTGCCGGCTGAGCGCATCGCCCAGTACCCGTCGCCTGTGCGCGACCATGCGCGGCTGCTGGTTCTGGATCGCCGTGACCGGCGAATCGCGCACCGCCGGTTCGACGCGATCGTCGAGTACCTCTCGCCGGCTGACGTGGTGGTGCTGAACCGGACGCGGGTCATGCGCGCCCGGCTTCTCGGTCGGTTGGCCGACGGCGGCCGGGCGGAGCTGCTGCTGGTGCGTCCAGAAGGCGATGCCTGGTTGGCGCTGGGCAGGCCGGGCCGGCGCTTGCGCCCTGGAATCCGCATCGAGTTCGACGGTGCTGCAGGAGCCACCGTGGTGCGCCGGTCGGCCAGCGGTCGCCTGCAGGTTCGCTTCGACGAGAACGCGGACGTGCCGGCGATACTCGCTCGCTACGGTCGCGTGCCCCTGCCGCCGTATATTCGGCGCGACCCGGACGAGCTGGACGAGCAGCGGTATCAGACGGTCTACGCGCGGGAGGTGGGGGCGGTAGCCGCTCCCACGGCGGGTCTGCACTTCACGCCTGACCTGCTGCAGCGCCTCCAGGCCCAGGGCACGAAGGTCGTGGAGGTGTTGCTGCACGTGGGCCCGGGCACCTTCGTCCCGGTTCGCTGCGAGGACCCTCGGCAGCACGTTCTCGAACCCGAGTTCTGCGCGGTGGAGGCCTTCGCGGCGCGAGCCATCGCCGACGCGCGGGCGGCTGGCGGCAGGGTGGTCGCAGTCGGTACCACTGTGGTGCGCACTCTGGAGACGGCGGCTGCGGCCTCCGGCCGCGTGGAGCCCTGGGTCGGGTTCACCGATAGATTCATCTACCCGCCGTACCGGTTCGCGGCGGTGGACGCCTTGATCACCAATTTCCATCTGCCGCGTTCGTCGCTGCTGCTGTTGGTGGCTGCCTTCGTCGGCCGGGAGCTGCTCTTGGAGGCCTATGCCGAGGCCGTCCGCTCCGGGTACCGGTTCTACAGCTATGGGGACGCGATGCTGATCCTGTGAGGCGGCGATGGGCTGTCCGGGTGCAGTGGCGATCGTGCCGGCCGGTGGCAGTGGCCGCCGGATGGGGGGCGGCTGCCCGAAGCAGTACCTTCCCCTGCGAGGCCGGCCCGTGCTGGCGCATACGCTCGCGCGGCTCCAGGACGCGGCGGCCGTTTCGGCCATCATCCTGGTGGTGCGGCCGCAGGATCGCCAGCTCTGTGTCCGGCTGGGGCTGGGGCGGGAGACGTTCGCCAAGATCCGGGAGGTGGTGGACGGCGGCGCGGAGCGTTGGGAGAGCGTGCGCGCTGGACTGGCGCGCACAGTGCCGGACGATCGTCTGGTGCTGGTCCACGACGCGGTGCGTCCCTGCGTGTCCGGCGAGCTGGTGGCGCGCGTGGCCCGAGCCGCCTGGGAGCATGGAGCCGCCGTCCCCGCGCTGGCCGTCGCGGAGACCATCAAGCAGGCCAGGGACGGGTTCGTGCAGGGCACTCCCGACCGGCGGGACCTGTGGGCGGCACAGACGCCCCAGGGCTTCCGGCGCGAGGTGCTCCTCGAAGCGTACGCCCGAATGTCGCCGGGCTGTGTGCCCACCGACGACGCCAGCCTGGTCGAGCGGCTGGGCGTGCCGGTGCGCCTGGTGGCAGGCGACCAGCGGAACATCAAGATCACGACGCCCGAAGATCTCCGCTGGGCCGAGCACCTTCTCGGCGAAGGAGGCGCCATGCCAAAGACGCGGATGCGCGTCGGGCAGGGTTTCGATGTGCATGCCTTGGTCGAAGGGCGGGCCCTGATCCTGGGCGGCGTCCGGGTGCCTTGGGACCGCGGTCTGGCCGGCCATTCCGACGCGGACGTGCTGACGCACGCGATCATCGATGCGCTTCTCGGCGCCGCCGGCTGCGGCGACATTGGGCGGCTTTTCCCCGACACGGATCCCCAGTATGCTGGCATCTCCAGCCTGGTGCTGCTGGAGCGCACCAGTGCCCTGTTGCACCAGCGAGGTGCGCGCATCGCGCACGTGGACGCGGTGATCATGGCGCAGCGTCCGCGGCTGGCACCCTACACCGAAGCGATGGTCGCCGCTCTGGCGGCGGCGATGGGCGTGGCTGCCGACCGGGTATCGGTGAAAGCCACGACGACCGAGGGCCTGGGCTTCGTTGGCCGCGAGGAAGGAGTGGCTGCCCAGGCCGTCGCGCTGGTGGAGCTCTGAGCGATCGCTGTGGCGAGCAATATCGTCGGGGTCATCGAGGGCCTGGCGGCCGCCGTACCGGCGCTGGCCTACCTCGCGCTGGCGCTCTGCGCGTTCCTGGAGAATATCGTACCGCCCGTGCCGGGCGACAGCGTGGTCCTGTTCGGGGGGTTCTTGGTCGGCCGCGGGGTGTTGGCCGCCCCGGGCGTGTTCCTGGCGACCTGGACCGGAGGGACCGCGGGATTCATGGCGATGTACGCGCTGGGCTGCAGACAAGGGCGGGCGTGGGTCGCGCGGCGGAGCAGCCGCGTCCAGGCTAGGTTCGAGCAGGCAGAACGGTGGCTCGCGCGGTACGGCCTGCTGCTGATCGTGGCGAACCGCTTCCTCAGCGGCCTGCGCAGCGTCATCGCGATCGGCGCCGGGGTGGGGCGGCTGGAGTGGCGCTCCGTGCTGGTGGCAGCGGCGGCGAGCATGGCCCTGTGGAACGGCCTCCTGCTGTGGGTGGGCGGCGCGTTGGGGCGCAACTGGGAGACGGCGGCAGCCTGGCTGCAGGCCTACCAGCGGATCGTGTGGGCAGCGGCGGTGCTAGTGGTCGGGGTGTGGCTGGGTTGGCGCTGGTGGAGGCGCCCACAGGCCGCGGACTAGCAGGCCATGCTGGCTGGGCGCAGGGAAGCGGTTCCTCGGGGGTGGTGGGACGGCGCCGACGGCGTGCGCGGAGGGCACGGATCGTTCTGGGAGCGTGGACAGCTTGACACCGAGCATGAGGGGGGATAGTTTTGAACCCCTATTCGAAATACCGTCTTCTCCTGTCGTTCCGCAGTGCCTGCGGCCACGACTCATCGGGCGCTTGGCGCGGATCCGCCAACAAGAGACAGAAAATGACGTACAGGACATACACCCCCAGGGCCCAGGATATCGAGCGGCAGTGGTATGTAGTGGATGCCAGCGGCAAGGTGTTGGGGCGCCTGGCCAGCGAGATCGCCCAGGTGCTGCGCGGCAAGCGGAAGCCGGGCTACACCCCGCACGCGGACGTAGGCGACCACGTCATCGTCATCAACGCTGACAAGATCGTGTTGACCGGCCGCAAGCCCGAGGCCAAGGTCTACTACCGGCACACCGGGCATCCGGGTGGCATCCGCGCCACCTCGTATGCGGAGATGCTGCGCAAGCATCCGGAGCGCATCGTGCAGAAGGCCGTCTGGGGCATGCTCCCGCACAACACGCTGGGCCGGGCCATGTTCCGCAAACTGCGGGTATACGCCGGGCCCGATCACAGGCATACGGCCCAACAGCCGGTACCGCTGGCCATCTGAGGTTCGCAGCACGACCATTCGCAACGGGGAATTGACTGCTCATGCCTGAACAGAGATTCGAGGCGACAGGTCGACGCAAGACGTCCGTCGCCCGGGTGCGGCTGGTGCCCGGTGGCGGCAGGATCGTGATCAATGGCCGCGAGGCGGCCGACTACCTGCGCCGCGATGCGCTGCAGATGATCCTCGTGCAGCCGCTCCAGCTCACGGAGACGCGTACCAGCTTCGACATCGATGTCTCCAGCAAGGGAGGCGGTCTGCGCGGCCAGGCAGGCGCGGCCTGTCTGGGCATTGCCCGCGCCCTCGTCAAGTACAACCCGCAGATGCGGGCTGCGTTGAAGAGGGCCGGGTTCCTGACGCGCGATCCGCGGGAGAAGGAACGGAAAAAGTACGGGCAGGCTGGAGCCCGCAAGCGGTTCCAGTTCTCCAAGCGCTAGTCGGGGCGTCGCCCGCAGTCCTATCACGCACGCTCTTCGATGCGCACGGCGGTGTTCCTGCAGGCGTCGAGCCGATGCTGGCAGGCCGGTGCTCCGACCGGGACTGACGTTGCGGGGATTCCGTGTGCAGGTGAGAGGAGCGGAGGCTAATCAACCGGAAGAGGAGCGAGAGATGGTCCAGATCACGATCCGGGAGCTGCTGGAGGCCGGCACGCATTTCGGCCACCAGACGCGTCGGTGGAATCCCAAGATGCGCCGGTTCATCTTCACCGAGCGCAACGGGATCCACATCATCGACCTGCAGAAGACGGTCCAGCGCATCCAGGAGGCGTGCCAGGCGGTCTACGAGACCACCAAGGCAGGGAAGGCGGTGCTGTTCGTCGGCACCAAGAAGCAGGCCAGCGAGGTGGTCAAGCAGGAGGCCGAGCGCTGCAGCCAGTTCTACGTCACGGAGCGGTGGCTCGGCGGCATGCTGACCAATTGGCAGACGATCCGGCAGAGCATCCGGCACCTGGACTACCTGGACAGGATCGCCACGGACGGCACGTACGACAAGCTCAAGAAGAAGGAAGTTCTGCTGCTGGAGAAGGAGCGGGCCAAGCTCAGCCGGAATCTGGTGGGCATCCGCAAGATGGCGAACCTCCCTGGGCTGGTCTACATCATCGATGTGCGCAAGGAGCACATCGCGGTCAAGGAAGCTGCCAAGCTGGGGTTGCCCTCCGTGGCCATCGTGGACACCAACTGCGACCCAGACTGCGTTAGCTATCCGATTCCCGGCAACGACGATGCGCTGCGGTCGATCGCCTTGATCTCTCACGTGATCGCCGAGGCGGCGCTGGAGGGCCGCATGGCATCCGAGGCGCCTCGACGGGACGTCGACGAGGGCGATCTGGAGAAAGCGGCGGCGGCGGACGCGAGCCTGGACCGGGAGCAGCTTGCGGCGGTGCCGACAACGGCAGCGTGAACGGCGTGGATCGGAGCGAAGAGCCGGCGCGGATTTCGGGCACGGTCGCGACGAGGCGCACCAGCTAGGACAGGATCGGGGGATCGATGGCACAGATTACGGCGGCGGCGGTCAAGGAGCTCCGCGAGGTCACGGGGCTCGGCATGATGGACTGCAAGAGGGCGCTCGAGGCTTCCAACGGTGACATGGAGAAGGCGGTCGAGTACCTGCGCAAGCAGGGGCTCGCGGCGCTGGAGAAGCGTGCGGCACGCGAGGCCACGGAAGGAGTGGTCACCGCGTACATTCACCCCGGCAACCGGCTGGGGGTTCTGCTCGAGGTGAACTGCGAGACCGACTTCGTGGCCCGGACGCCGGATTTCCAGGCATTCGCCAAGGACGTGGCCATGCATATCGCGGCTTCCAGGCCGCTGGCGGTGTCGCGAGAGCAGATTCCGCCTGCCATGGTGGAGCGCGAGCGGCGGATCTACTTCGAGCAGGCGACCAACGAGGGCAAGCCGGCGCATATCGCCGAGCGGATCGTCGAGGGGCGGCTGGAGAAGTTCTACCAGGATGTCTGTCTGCTCGAACAGCCGTTCGTCAAGGATCCTGAGCGGAGCGTCCAGGACCTGCTGACCGAGATCACCGCGAAGATCGGCGAGAAGATCACCATTCGGCGGTTTTCCTGCTTCCGGCTCGGCGAGAAGGAGTAGGGTCATCGCGCTCTGCCCGGTGGCGAGTGCCGGCAGACCAGCGGCACGAGCGGGCGCTGCCCGGGTGGTCGCTCGTGCCCGCAGGGGGCACGCAGTCCGATAGGCTCCTGGTGCCGCGGCCCGCATCGAGGAGAAGGCCCATGGTCGAGGAGATCATTCAGGACGTCAGAGCGCACATGGAAAAGGCGATCGAGGCCCTGCGGCGCGACCTGGCCGCCATCCGCACGGGGCGCGCGTCCGCGGCGATCCTCGATCATGTCAAGGTGGACTACTACGGCACGCCGACCCCGCTGAACCAGGTAGCCACGATCAGCATCCCCGAACCGCGCCTGATCGTGATCAAGCCTTGGGAGCAGAGGATGGTGCCGGTGATCGAGAAGGCCATTCGCGCGGACAGATCGCTGGGACTCAATCCCTCGCAGGATGGCGTCGTCGTTCGAGTTCCCATTCCCGAGTTGACCGAGGAACGACGCCACGAGATCGCCAAGATGGCCCGGCATCGGGGCGAGGAGGGACGGGTGGCGGTGCGCCATGCGCGGCGCGATGGCATGGAGCTGCTGGAGGCGGCCGAGAAGGACGGCGAGATGTCGGAGGACGATGTGCGCCACGGTCGGGCCGAGGTGCAAAGACTCACCGACGAGTACGTCAAGCGCATCGACCAGATGGTGGCCCACAAGGAAGCGGAGATCATGGAGGTCTAGCTGGCGCCAGCGTGCGGCAGCGCCCGCGGGATTCGGCGGCCCGTCGCCATCCAGGCGATGGGCCGTCCGCGTTCTCGGGCACGGGGTGCGCCCGGACCGGGGTTGGGCCCATCGAGCTGCCTGGGCACAGGCGACGGGCGTGGGCCGGCCCGTCGCCGGACGGAGCCAGGCTTGCGCGGCCTTGTGCTCCGTCTCTACGTTCGTCCCACCCAGCGGTCGTGAGCCTTTGGCGGGGCGCCCGGCGGCTGGCGGGGGCGGACCGGCCGGCTGCCAGAGACCGAGTCCGGCGAACGTTCGCGTGCCGAAGGAGGATAGCGCGTGCCGCTGAAGCCTCTGTTGATCACTGCGCGCCCGCGCCAGTGGCTCAAGAATGGTTTCGTGCTGCCGGCTCTGGTCTTCTCCCGGCATCTGTTCGACCCGGCCTACGTGGCGGTGAGCTTGGGGGCAGTCGCCTGCTTCTGTGTCCTGAGCAGCGCGGTGTACCTGCTCAACGACGTGATCGACGCGGAGAGCGACCGCCACCATCCCTGCAAGGCCCGCCGGCCAGTGGCGGCGGGTGAACTGGCGCCCAAGACGGCGTTGGCAGCGGCGGCGTTGCTCGCGCTGGCCGGTCTGGGAGGCGCGTTCCTGCTGGCCCCGGCATTCGGGGGGCTCGCAGTCATGTACGCGGGGGCGAACCTGCTGTACTCGCTCTGGCTCAAACGCGTGGTGCTGATCGACATCCTGCTCGTGGCCTCGGGATTCCTCCTGCGCGCGTTGGCCGGAGCGGCGGTGATCCGCGTCCCGATCTCGCCGTGGTTCGTGCTGTGCGCGTTCACGCTCGCCCTGTTTCTGGCGGCGATCAAGCGCCGTCAGGAGCTGCTGGAACTCGATGCGGGCGCTGCTGGCCACCGCCCCATCCTGGATGCCTACAGCGTGCCCTACCTCGACCAGGTGATCGCGATCCTTACCGGAGCCACGCTGGTGTGCTATGCCCTGTATGCCATGGGCGTGGGTGCGGAGCGCGACGGCGGGGCGCACCACATGCAGTGGACCATCCCGTTCGTGCTGTACGGGATCCTGCGCTATCTGTACCTGGTCCACCGGACCGGAGCTGGTGGCAACCCCACCGCGGTCGTCTGGCGCGACCGGCCGCTGCAGGCGGCCATCCTGCTGTGGGGCCTGGCGAGTATCGCGGGCTACTACGCTGCTGGCTGGTGATCGACGCGCATCGGTCGGCGCGCCGGTTCGGCAGGGCGCGCCATCCCGCCTGCGCCTTCGCGGCGACTCATCGATAGCGGTGGATCGCCTCGATCAGCGCCTTGACGTTGGCGAACGGCGCATCGTTCTCGATCTCGACGTAGAAGATGCCGCCGCCCCCGAGCCGCCGGTATCGCTCCGCGTACGCGGCGATGCGCGACTCGATCTCGGCGGGTGTGCCCAGCGGGATCAGCACCTGGCGGTCGGGGTGGATGTACATGGCCACGCCTCGCCGCCGGCACTCGTGGGCCAGCGCCACCTCGTCGTACTGGTTGATCTGCAGCCACAGGCCGTGCACGCCTAGGTCGAAGAGCTCGTCCAGCAGTGCGCCGAGGCGGCCGCAGGAGTGGAAGAAGATGCGCTTGCCTGCGGCTCGCACCGGCTGCATGAGCCGCTCGTAGCGCGGCTTGAATATGCGCCGGAACATGGCGGTGGACACCATCTGCCCCGTCTGCGTGCCCCAGTCGTCGCCGAAGCCGATGACGTCCGTCCCGGCGGCCAGCCAGTACTCGATGTCGTGCAGCCAATGCTCGGTCAGCCGGTCCAGGAAGGCCAGCAGGTCCGCATCCTCGGCCGCCAGATCGGCCAGCACTTGGGCCATGGGTTGGAGGCCGTGCAGTCGCTCGAAGATGGACACGCCGCCGCGGAAGACCAGGTAGCGACGCGCCTCGTCGCGGACGCGCTCCTGGTCTGCGCGGAACTGGGGCGAGTCGATGGCCGGCAGGTCGGGGAACCGATAGCAGCGCCCGGCTGCCCAGCCGTCGAACGGGTAGGCCTTCGGATGGCCCCAGAGGCCGTAGATGCGGTACTCCCACAGGATGCCCCAATCGTCGTACCGCAGTTCGTGGTAGCGGCCATCGCCGTCGACCGCGTCGGGCGGGGGGCCGGGAATCCGGTCGAAGGTGATCGGGTTGTCCGGTGGGTACCGGTTGAACAGGTCGAGCAGCTTCTGGCCGTGCACGTGCAGACCGGCCGGCGAAGGATGGTACACCACGGGGATTCGGTCCGGTCCCGAGTACTCGAAGGCCGCCAGCATGCGTTCCCTGGAGGTCATCGTTTTCTCCTCGCGATCGTCGCGGCCGGCGGCTGCACCGGGCCGATCCGGACGCACCGCGCCCGTCACCCAACGCCGGCATCCGCCGACCCCGCCACCTGGGCCGTCGAGGTCACGCTGGCTGCCGCCCCCCGCCAGGGCGCGACCCGCTTCTTCGCCGTGACCCGCTGCCGCACGTCACCGCTGGGCTCGACTCGCCGGCGCTCGGAGATCCTGGCACATCAGGCGCGGTCGCTGGACGCTGCCTCGGCTCCGTGGCGCGCGTGATTGGCCAACAGCTCGTGATCCACCACCGTGCCGTCGTCGGTATGGTCCCGTTGCAGCACCGCGAGGGTCTCCAGCAGACGGCGCAGATCGCGGGCGCCGCCCACGGAGATCCACACGGTGACCACTGCCGAGAAGACCAGCATGACCAGGCAGTACATCCACCAGAAACGCCCCCACGCAGCGTCGGAGATCTCGGTGGCGAACATCAGCACCGTGCCGACGAGGAAGGTGCCGAAGGTCCCCAGGATGTAGGCGTACGAGGCCAGGTAGAGGATGCGGTCTGCGCGGGTGAACTGCCTGCCCATGCGCAGTGCCCTCCAGCCCCGCTGGGGCGCTTCCTCGACGGCGGTCTCAGCGTCCTGCTGCACGGCGTACGCGCCGCGGTGCAGCAGGCGATCCATATTGTACGCGCGGCCGCGGCCGCTGATCAGCGAACCCGCCACGTACATCGCCAGGGTCGCTATCATCGTCAGGAACCACAGGATCTGCGCATTGATCGGGAATTTGGGCCCCAGCAGCCGCGGCCATTCCGTCGTGGCCCAGGCCCAGAACGTCGGCGCGTAGCCAGACAGCAGTCGCTGGCTGCTCTCCCAGAAATAGGTCAGATACCAACCCAACAGCGCCAGCACCACCCCGCCGACAGCCGCGCACCACGCTCCCACCGTGTTGCCGTACTTCCAGTACAGGCCTCCCACGATCGCAGCCCCGGCCCACCCCAGGTAGATCGTGCCCGTCAGGGCGAAGAACATCAGGATGTCCTGGCGATGGCTGAACACCAGACTGAACAAGAAGATGTACAGGGCCACCCCGACGATGGCCCGGCGCAGCCAACGGATGTGCACCTCGGGCGGCAGCAGGGTGGCGCGGCCCCGGAGGAGGCTCTGGCGGATGGGCATGACCACGTCCTGGACCAGGATGCTGCCCCAGGAATGCATGTAGGTGTCGTCGGTGGAGATGTACGCCGCCAGCATCAGCGCCCCGAAAATGCCGAGGATCCCCGCCGGCAGGATGTGGGCGATGGAGACCGTGACCGTCAACTGCGATCTGAGCTGAGGGTTGTCGACGGCGGCCAGAACTTGGCGGGCGTTCTCCGAGGCCGCGGCGAAGCTCGGATGGTGCAGGAACGTCCAGGCCGCCATGGGGAGCAGCACCAGCGGCATGGTCTGGATGACATACCGGAACTGCCCGATCACGCGCCCCATCTGCGCTTCGTGCGGGGTGCGCGCCGCTCCGAAGTATCCCTGGTTGCCTTGCCAGGCCATGTAGCTGTAGAACGCGCCGAACACGCCGATGAGGAAATAGGTGACGTTGAAGTCCTCGGTCCCAGTGGTGTGCAGCGGGTTGATCAGCGAGGCGTCGGGTGGCGCCATAGCGGCCGCCTCGAGAATCTGCGACCAGTCGAACATGAAGAACAGCAGGAACACGCCCACGACGATGAAAGACAGATTCACCCATACGCCCTGGATGAAGTCGGTGACCATCACCGCGATCTGGCCGCCCAGGAAGACGAAGCTGAGGGCCGTGCCCTCGAGCACCAGCATGATGGCGCCGTACACCAGGTCGATCTGCAGCCCGAACACGTCGACATACCAGGTCGGGAAGCCGCAGTAGTACTGGAAGAAGCGCGCGCTTACCGAGGGGAAAATGCCGAAGTTGACCAGGCCGGAGATGAAGCCGACGATGCCCGCGTAGATGCGAAACCGGCGCGAGTACCGCATCTCGAAGAACTGGGCCATGGTCATGGCGCGAGTCTGGCGGAAGCGGTACTGCACCCAGCCAGTGGTGGCGATGATGACGCTCACCGGCAGCAGCATCATGCCCCACCAGGTAGCGGTGAAGCCGGCCTTGTAGTTCATCTCGAAGATGGCGACGATGCTGATCGCACCGAGGCCGGCGATGCCGTCCGAGATGCCCAGGATGTACTTGCCGGCGCAGCGGTTGGCGGCCAAGAAGTCGGCCACGCTCCGCATGTAGCGCCGCGTGCGCACACCCGCCACGTACAGCAGCAGGGTCATGCCGGCCAGAATAGCCCAGTCGATCCAGTGGAAAGTCATAGTCCCTCCCATCTTCGCCGGACGCGGCCGGTTGGTGGGGAAGGCGCGCCGCCGCCCGGGCCGGAGAACCGAGTCCCAACGATAGCGGAGGCAGTGCCTGGGCTCGCTCCGCAGGTGACTCGATCCTCAGGACCAGGGCTCGAACGCAGCCTTGACGATCGGCTGGCTGCCGTCGACGATGGCGCGCAGCACCGCCTCGGCTTGGTCGAACCCGAACGTATGGGTGACGAGCGCGCCCGCGTCGACTTGCCCATTTCTCAGCAGTCGATTCGACATGGGAAAGTTGATCGCGGGTTCGGCGAACGTCGGCCGGAGGGTGACCTTGTTGAAGATCAGGTCGTTGACGTCCAGCGTGATGCGGCTGCGCCCTCCGAAGTGCAGGCCGAAGAAGGTGATGATCCCGCCGAAGCGCACGATCTTCAGGGCGTCGTACAGGCTCTCCGGCGGCGAGCTGACGATCACCCGGTCCACCCCCGAGGGGAAGCGACGCTTGATCTCGCCCTCGATGTCGTGCTTGCCGGCCTCCAGTACCAGATCGCAGCCCATGCGGCCGGCCAGCTCGAGGCGAGCGCGCTCGCGCGGACAGTCGGCCGGAAGGCCGGTGATGGCCACGAACCCCGCTCCCTTCAGCCGCGCTAGCCGGGCGGACATCAGCCCGAGCGGGCCGGGGCCGAGGACCGCCACGCTGCCGCCCAGCGGGATTTCGGCGTTCTCCACTGCGGTCACGCACACGGCCAGCGGCTCGGTCAAGCAGGCGGCCCGGTAGTCGAGTCCTTCGAACTTGACCAGGCAGTTGTAGCGCACGGACATGTACTCGCCCATGCCGGGCTGGCCCTCGATGTTGTACATGTTGCGGCAGAACTGCGGCTGGCCGCTCTTGCAGGCCTCGCAGATGCCGCACATGGTGCAGTCCTCGACGATCACGCGGTCGCCAGGCTGCACGCAGGTCACGTTGCGGCCGACCTCGATGACCTCCGCGGCGATCTCGTGCCCCAAGGGCATGAGCTGTTGGTCCCAGTCGCGGACGAAGTTGATGTCCGTCCCGCACACGCCGCAGGCATGCACCTTGACGATGACGTGGTCATCGTCGCTCAGGGCCACCTCGATCTCGCGCCTCTCCAGGTGCAGCCCCTTCTTGCCGTACAATCCTCTGCTTTTCATCTCGCCTCCGTGCGGCTGCATCGCACTGGACCGCGTCGGTCAAGGGCACCGCCTGGCCGCCCGCACTGTGCCGACGCGCGTACTCTCTCCCCAGGTTGGCTCAGCCCGCTCCGTACAGCTTGCCGTCGGCCCCCGGATAGATCGGGTCGTCGGCATGCGCCAGGGCGCGATCCAGACTGCCGAAGACCTTGTGGAACGCCGTGAGGATCTTGTCCATCAGCGCTCGACCGTTGGGAGCATGGATGCCGTGGACGATGGTGTAGGTGTCGCAGAGCATCTGGGTGACCGGGAAGCGCGATGGCGCATAGTCGTACACGATTCCCTTGGCCTCGTTGAGGCGCCATGGATAGCTGGATCCACCGTACCCCAGCTTGCTCTGGAACAGGTCCTGGGCCGGCACGGGCATCGTCTGCCACTGGCCGACCAGCGCGCCCTCGCGGTACAAGGCCTTCTCGACGGCGATGCGGAAGCGCCTCGGCTCCACGTCCACTCCGGCCGCCTCGGGATCGAACCGGACGTTGTACATGAAGTACACGTGCCGGCAGTCGGGGGGGCAGTAGGGCGGGATCACCCCCGGGATCTTGGCCAGCTCCCGGCTGAGATACTCGGCGTTGGCGATCCGCACGGCGTTGTACTCGTCCAGATGGAGCAACTGCGCCCGCGCCAGGGCCGCAGGCAGTTCCTGATTGCGGTACATGTACCCGAGAATCGAGGCATTGTACACGCGCCGTTTGCTCACCTCGTCGATCTCGTCGCCGAAGCAGCGAATCAGCATGCCCTTCTCGAGGTACTCCTGATGGTCAGTGGTGAACAGCCCTCCTTCGCCACCGCACAGGTTCTTGTAGTTGTTCAGCGAGAAGGTGCCCACGTCGCCGAGCGAGCCCACCTTGCGGCCGCGGTACAGCGCCCCGTGGGCCTGGCAGGCGTCTTCGATGACGAACAGGCCGTGGCGGCGCGCGATGGCCAGGATCGGCTCCATGTCGGCCGGCACCCCCTGGATGTGGACCGGGATGACGGCCTTCGTGCGCTCGGTGATCGCTGCCTCGAGCTGCGCCGGGTCCATGGTGTAGGTGCGCGGATCGATGTCGACGAAGACGGGGATGGCGTTCTGGTGGAGGGCACAGGAGGCCGAGGCCAGGAAGGTGAAGGCCGAGGTGATCACCTCGTCGCCCGGCCCGACGCCTACCGCCGCCAGCGCCATGTGCAAGGCCGCTGTGCCGCTGGTGGTCGTCAGGCAGTGCCGGGTGCCGACGTACTGGGCCCACTCGCGCTCCAGCGCCGTCACCTGCGGCGCGGTGCCGCCCGCCACGATGCCGCTGTCGAGGACCTCGTTCACCAGGCGTCGTTCGTCGGCGCCGATGATCGGCCAGTTGAGATAGTCACTGCGCGCCAGCACGGGAGTGCCGCCGTCGATTGCCAGCTTCTCTGCCATCGGTCCCTCCTCGGTCGCTATGGATCCAGGATCCAGCTCCAGTTTCTCGCCTACGCCTGCCGCTGCCAGACGACATGGCCGCCGGCGATGGTCCAGACCAGGTCCCAGGATGCGTCCAGCACGATCAGGTCGGCGTCTCGGCCCACGCCGATCTCGCCCTTGTTCAGACCCATGAGCCGGGCCGGGTTGCGGGAGCAGACGCGCACGGCCGTGGCCAAGTCCTTGCCGAACAAGCGCACCACATTGCGCAGGCCCTCGAGCGGGGACAAGGCGCTGCCCGCCAGGATCATGTCCCGATCGGGCAGACGCACGCCGTCCGAGGGACTGCGGATGACCACGTCGCCCCAGTGCCCGGGCAGCGAGTACCGGCCGGGGGGCATGCCCGACGCGAGGTTGCTGTCCGTGACGAAGACCAGACGGTCGCGGCTCTTGCAGCGGAAGGCCTTCTCGACCAGCAGCGGATCCACATGGGTGCCGTCGCCGATGATTTCGCAGGTGAGCCGGTCTTCCAGCAGCAAGTAGTCGACCAGGCTCGGTGCGTAGATGTCGGGATCTGGGTCCTTCCGTTCCGGGGTATGGTAGAAGACATCGAACAGATGCGTCACCAGCCGAGCGCCCGCGTCGACCGCGGCGCGCCCCTGGGCGATGCTGGCGCGCGTGTGGGCGATGGCGCAGACGACTCCCTGGGCCGTGATCCGGCGGATGGCCTCCACGGCACCGTCCAGCTCCGGCGAAATGTCCCAGATCTTCACCAGCGACCCCTTCGCGTCACCGCGGGACCCAGCAGCCAGCAGCGCGTCGGTGACCCGGGTGCTGATCGGGGCCACGTCGTGCTCGGTGCCGCCGCTCGGGATGGCCAGGTACGGCGACTCGAGCCGGAAACCGGCCACCTGCGGCACCGCGCGCAGATCGTCGGTCTCGCGGCGATGGCGCGCCAGACTCTGGACCGCCAGGTCCGGGGCGCAGAACAGGGTGGGGTAGAACGTGGTGGCTCCGGTCTGGGCCATCACCGCGGCGTACGTGCGCAGGTCGCCGGTCTCCGCGGACTGCCCGCGCATGCCGTGGGTGTGCAGCTCGATCAGTCCGGGAAGCACCCAGCAGCCGCCGGCGTCGATCTCGGCCTCGCGCACCAGGCCTGGCCCCACAGCCTCGATCTGGCCCTGGCGCAGGACCACGTCCGCCTCGGTCAGGCTGCCGTCGGGGTGGAGTACCTGCCCCCCTCTGAGTCGCAATAGGTCGTCCGTCATCGCGCGTCCTGCTGGCCCGTACTCGCTGGTACCGCCGGTCCCGGGGCCGGTCGGCACGATCGGCGCCCAAGTACGTCTGCGAACCTGGAGTCGTCAAGGGCGGCGCCGACACCTCCGGATGGGCCCTTGACGGGCCTTCGGCGATGCGCCTGTGTTGGCGATCGCCGGTTCGGATCCCGCGTGTGCGGAGGGCGGGCCGGCGGTGCGGCGCAGGCATCTTCCCAGTCCATCCTGTTCGCCAACGCGGGCGCCCCCTGTCGCGGCGCCAAGGAGGAGCCATGGCTCGACCGTTCAGCGTCGGAACCGCTGCTGTCCAGATCACCCCGTCAGCGCCGGTGCACCTGGCGGGCTACTACTACGATCGCCTCTCCACCGGGGTCCATGACCCGCTCTTCGCTCGCGCGCTGGCGATCAGCGATGGCCGTTGCACCGTGGTGCTGTGCGTCGGCGACATCATCGACCTGCCCCGGGCCACCGTGGAGGAGACCCGGCGCCTGGTGCACCAACGGTGCGGACTGCCGCCGGAGGCAGTGATCCTCTCGGCCATCCATACGCACACCGGTCCCGATCCCGATCGCGAGACCGAGTACATGGGGGGACTGCCGGAGCTGTTCGCTCAGGCCATCGCGCGGGCGGTGGCTGGATTGGCGCCGTGCGCCGTGCGCGCCGGCCGGGCCGAGGAGACCACGCTCCAGTTCATCCGGCGCTACCGGATGCGCGATGGTTCGGTGCGCACGAATCCGGGCATCGGCAACCCGGACGTGGTGGTGCCCCTCGGCGCGGTCGATCCGACGGTGTCCGTGGTGCTGGCGGACAGCGGCGATCGCGTCGCCGCCGGCCTGGTGCACTTCGCCCTTCACTGCGACACCGTGGGCGGCACCGAGGTGTCGGCCGACTGGACGCACTATCTGCGGCGCGCCGTGGGCCGAGAGCTGGGTGGCCAGCCCGACCTGCTCACGCCGATCGGGCCCTGCGGCGATGTGAACCACTGGAACGTGTTCCGCGACGTCTCGCTGCGGGGTTTTGCCGAAACCGAGCGCATCGGCAGCCAGCTTGCCAAGGCGGCCCTGACGGCGTCCACGCAGGCCACTGTGGTCGAGCCGGGCCCCGTCGTCGGGCTGCGCCAGGAGATCACCGTGCCGCTGCGCCTGCCCACGGCCGCGGAACTGGCCGCCGCCAAGGCGCTGCTGGCCACCCCTCCTCCAGCCGGCGTCGACTTCACGCTGGACCGGGTGATCGCCGGGCGGCAGGTCACGGCGGCGGCGCTGGGCCCGACGATCGACGTGGACATCACCGTGCTGGCCTTCGGCAGCGTCGCCATCGTCGGCGTGCCCGCCGAGTACTTCACAGCCCTGGGGCGACAGATCAAGAACCGCTCGCCGTTTCCCGTGACTGTGGTCGTGACTCTGGCCAACGGCAACGTCGGATACGTGGGGGAACGCCACAACTACGAGGAAGGCGGGTACGAGACGACGTCCTCGATCAGTTCCCCGGGGACCGGTGAACTGATGACCGACACCGCGGTCGAACTGCTCCGGCGCGCCGGGTGAGAGGCGGTCCGCAGCAACCTGTGGATGCCGGCCACGTTGCCGGCGTGCCCCGCAAGTCCGCAGCCTGGGCACTGGAGGCGCCAGGGCCGGGAGCGCTCCTCGGCCGCGTCGGTCGGCCACGGCAGACGGCACGCAGGGCCGCGTAGCGTCTCCTCGGTCGGCATTGCGAACGGGTGGCCGGTCTCCTTCACCGGCACGTGCCCTGTCACCGCCACCGGCGTCGCTACGGTGCGGCGTCGGCGGCGATCGGCAGGGTCGATGGCCTACTCCGCACCGGAGCCCACGCGCTCCCGTCGCGCGAAACGGCGGGACGCGCTCCTTGTGCGGCAGCGTGCAGGGCCTAGGCGTGGACGCACAGCACGCCTCTTCGGGTGTCCTGCCACGGAAATTCCACGCAAGCGTCGACGGACTGTAACGTCGATGTCACGATGGCGCGCGACCATCAGCGCGTCACGGCGTGCGGCCGCCACCTCAGTGCGCCAGCCGGAGGAGGAG
>Ga0067045_1029250_pt1 | contig 22564 bp, 17 predicted proteins | sample TerdegcTABiofilm_FD_59184 | JGI IMG/M metagenome (GOLD analysis project Ga0067045, IMG submission 59184) | Combined Assembly of (Gp0054472, Gp0054536) Wastewater bioreactor microbial communities from Singapore -Terephthalate degrading...
GCCTGGCCGAAGGGTTGACGCGCGCGGGGTTGTTGTGGTGGGACGGCTGTGTGGTGCTGGGGCTGGCCTTGTGGCAGGCCGGGCCGTTCGTGGTGGCGTTGGGGGGCGTGGCGGCGCTGCTGGCGCTGACCGCCGGGTGGTCGCCGCGCCGGCGGCGCACGGAGCGGCCCCCCACGCCGCACGGTGCGCCGCCGGCCCCCAAGTTTACCCTGCGGTGATGGCCTACCCCGCGTGTGAAATGTTATCATGAAGAGGACCTGTGACTGAGGCTACTCTAACTCATTTATTGCTCATCCTGACCCTGAGCCTGGCCGAATGTCTACGGCAGGTGGTGAAACAGGCGGCGGCCCTGTTCCACGTGCCGACGGCGATGGTCATTGTGCGTGACGATGACACCCTGCGAGCGGAAGCTGGCACCGGCGCGCTCAGCCCGGTGGCGGTGGAGGGCCCCGTGGGGCCGAATGGGTCCTCCGCTCCGGGCCAGGGCCCGTTTTGACTGACCGGGCGGCGGCCCCGGCCGCGTTGCAACCGGTGGCCCCGACCAGCCAGAGCGTGGCCGCTATTCCCTTCGTCTTGAATGACATGGTGATGGGCGCACTGGCCGTCAGAAACGACCAGATTGCACAGCGTAACACCCGGCTGGCGCAGCGCCTGCAGGCGGCGGCCAGCGCGCCGGGCGGGTATCCTGCCGGCGACCGCTTGCAGCCGGGGGAGCGGCGGGGGTGATTCCCCCCATAAGCGCTAACTTAACAACTATGGTCAGGGTCTGAGGTGACATAGTTCAAGCCCCGGCCAACGATTGCAGCAGTTCCACCGCACGGACCAGTTGTTGCGCTCTGCGTCGGGGGGCATCCCGCAGGAAACGCGCCAGGCGCGGCCAAGCTGCCAGGAGGCGGGCCAGGGTCAGGACGCCGCGCACTGCCTGGCAGAGGGTTTCCTGCAATACAGCGGTGAGCCGCCACAGACTGACAGGCCGGGCGAGACTTGTGAACCAGTCCGGCGTCAACTGGCGCAGGGGGTGCAGGTGAGCTTCCAGGAGGAGCGCCCCGAGGCACTTACCCAGCAGGTAGACTTGAGCCAGCCGGGGGTCCCGGGCGCGGAGGTGCGCCAGGTGTAACAGACTTTTGAGGCGTTTAAAGTGCAACTCAATTTGCCAGCGCGCCCGATACAATGGCCAGATTTGCGGGGCGGCCCACTGCTCCCGGGGGAGATGGGTGACCACCAAGATGTAGCCCGCGGCCACCAGGGTGGCGGCGGTGGGAGTCTGCCCCTTTTTCTGCTAGGCTTTCCGTAATCGCTGCCGGGCCACGGCCGCTCTTTCCGGTGGTAACGCTGTGATCAAGAGGCGCAGAGGAAAACAGCCTGGCGGGGTCAGCAACCAGACAGCCTGTTCCTGCTGTTGCCCCGGCGTTAGCGCTTGTAAGCCCTGGAACAGATCCAGGGCCTGGTGGTCCGCATCTAATACCGGAAAATTCTGCCCATTGATGCGCACCACGACGGCCCCCTGTGCCGCCAAGACCGGCCCGAGACTGTTCGCATACGCATAGCCCCGGTCCCCTACCCGGATCTCCCCAGGCTGGACCGGAAACCGCGCCAGACTCTCCGCGCCGTGGGCGTCCGTGAGTTCTATTCCCGTGATCCGCTGACAACCCAAATCCCAACTGAGATGCACGCGCCAATCGGTCCCGGTGCTCCCCGGCCGACTGATGGACGTGGCATCCAATAACCGGACGGTGACTGGAGGAAAATCCTGCATTACCGGTAACCATAAGGCTCCCAGCAGCGTGCCCAACCACTGCTCACACTGCCGCAACCGCTTGTACAAGGCCACGTCCGATAGATTACCCAACCCCAGAACCGTACACCCAATGCCTACCTGTCGCAGACTCCAATCACACACCGCATACGCTAACACCATCCGTAACAAGTCGCTCGCCTGTTTGATTTCCCGCTTACGGAGTAAGGCACGGGTGGTTTGCGCGGTCGCGGCCAGATCCACCTGTTGGGCCAGCCACGCGACTTGTTCCGCCCAGCCCTGGTCTGGCGGTGGGAGCGCGCCGGGGTCGCTATCAGGTTGGTGGACTGCGGCATGGATGTTATCCGGCATGGTAAGCCTCCAGGGTAGATAAAATGAATCCAACTTCTATCATACCCGGAAGCGTGTTTTTTGCCCCCTGCGACTTAAGTTAGCGCTTATGGTGATTCCCCCCCACTCCATGTGAGTTGCTTGCAGTCAGACTATGGCTACCCCTCAATCGACTGTCCGCTCGCCACGCTCATCCTGCTGGATGGCCGCGCCTACCGCCAGCACCGCACCGATCAAGGCCGCATGCCGCGCCTATGCTTTCATGGCGGCTTTGTGTGAACGAGTTATTAGCGCGCTAACAATTCAAATCAAAGCCTATATGTAAAACTTGAAATTGGGCTTGCGGGTTGAAATTGTAGGATTGGAAACCAAAATTTCGCCAACAGCATCTGAAAAACCTACGGTCACTGGTTCCGCATCTCCCAAGCGACAAGCATTGTAATTCAGTTTGGTTAAGCCTAAAATATCTTGAGCCACACGCTCAATAGGTGCTTCACCATGTTGAATATCAATACGCAAGGGCACGGGGGTTTCCCACCCATCGTAAGTGCCAATACGGGGTTTAAAACCGGTGCCCCATAGTAAGCCAGCGCGCTCATGCACCCCCCAAAATGTCCCTCGGATCACTGGTAATTTGCCTAGCCGATATAAGCGTGGCCCATAATCTCGCCCGGCTCGCCTTTCTGGATGGACACGCACCCCTACCATTTTCACCCCGCTTGGACAAGCTTCTTGATACCCTTGAAATTCCTCATGACTTATAAAGGAACGCGAATGGAGAAAAATCTCCTTGAGTCCTTTGCCCCCCAGCCGTTGATAAGTGTCTAAAACCCCCTGTAACAAGCTGAACGCAGACGGCCTGTCCAAATGGAACTCTTTATCTCTGGGAGAATACCAAGGGCCATAATTCCCCAAAAACACGACACCATCGCCAGTATCCAAAAACATTTGTGCTGCACAACACGCTGTATCGTTATCTACTCGCCTGAAGGCTATGCCAATGTAGCACACACCGTCCCGCGCCGTGACTAACCGCCAGGGTTTGCCCCCGCATTTATAATAAAGTGTAGTGCTGAGATTCCACATACGATCTGACAATGGAGTTAACCCACGTTGCCCAAAAAGTTTTTCATCACTGAGCCGCAAAGTGGATTCAAGAATAATTTGCAAAGGAATATCAAATTCCATCGCACGCGCTTTTAACTGCCGACGAAAATCTGGTGATAATTGATACTGTTCAATCTCAAACTGATCAAACAATTCAAATTGCCCGGCCTTGCGGGAGCGTGTTTGACGGCTTGTTACCGCAGGTCCTACTGGATGAGCCACTTGAGATTGAGGTCGGCAGTTGGCCCAAACCTCGTCTGGTACAATGCAAATCACCACACCTGGTTTTTCATCACGTAGCCGGGCAGTACGTAGCCCTTCCAGATAATGTTCAACTACCTTAAAAGCGCGAGCGTGAGGATCGCTGAGCCGGGAATCGTTGCTCAGGTCATCCTGATTGATCGGGTAAGAAAAAACCGGCTCGGCAAACCATTTGGCACAAAACGCTGCTTCAAAACCGGGAAAAGTCGGCCACAAACGTTGGTTTTGCTTGGGTGCGTCACTGACAGCAAAATGCATCATCTCTGACCACAATCTGAATTTGTAAATACCACCAGGAGTACCTAATACAGCATAAGGGAGCGAACCAGGGTGTGATGGTAAATCAGTATCATAAGGACCAAAGAGTGCCAGTCCATCACGCGGGTCTTTAACCCGCTGCCCATAACGAAATTCCAATTCTGGCTCGTTGAAAACGATAGTCCAATTATTCTTCATTGGCAGCCTCATCTTCCTCAAATGAAAAGGTGTCTGCACGTTCCCTTAGCAAATGGCCCAACATTTTCTCATTGATTCCTTGCGGAGCATTCAGACACAAGGGCGACGCACTGATGACGAGTTGTTCATCTGGCACCTCCCCAATAACTATCTGCCCGTCCTCCCCAAAATATTGGCAAACCGCCAACAATCGGTCCAACCACTGTTTATTCCACCAGCCACCACAAAGATGTTTGCGTCGCGAAATAGCAGATTGACGAGACAAAACTTGCCCAGCCATGTCAGTTAAATGAACCCGGAGATAAACCAACACCACGAAATCGTCAAACAAATTTTGCGCCACCGAAAAAACCGGGGCAAGATGATAACGATACCTGATCGCCCCGGATGGCCGCCAGAGCTTTCTCTGCCCAACGGCGTTCACATGACTTTTAGAACCATCCAAATGAATGAATCTCAACCGGTCTTTTTCAAGCAGTCCGCTGGGGAAATAGTATATTCTCGTTTCTGGGCATTGTTGCAATCCATACTGATAACATTTAGCCATAAGGGATCTCTTAATGATTTCCGAAACCAAATGTCTCGATTTGATTCCATGAATGGTGCTAAGGGTTTGCCATGGATAGCTGTCTGCAAGACTTATCTGGTATGCAGCCGCGACAAACTCTGGCGGTTGTTGAAAACTCAGCAAAATCTGGGGATCAACGCCACGATACGGCCAGGTAAGTTTTAGCTCTTCGGCAGCTGCGGCGGGTATTCCACGTTGTGACTTAAAACAATGAATAAGTGAAGGTATCTTTTTAATTGGCAAACAATTGGAGACCAAAGTTTCAGCCTGGTCAGAAAGAACATCGCGCTCTAAAAATGTTTGTGCAGCAATAGTTGGTCCCTGGGGCAAAGGCTGGGGACAATGAATTGCTGCCAGTTTTGTTAATAGTTGTTGAAGCCCTGTAGCCCAGTTCTTGAAAGGAATAAATACCAATTCTCGGGTAGCACGATCCAAGCGTGCGCTAGTTATCCCATCTACATCCAATGGAATGAGAAAGTCGTTATGGCGTTCACTGCTGATGTTAAGCGCAAGCGCCCGCTGCCGCATGACTTCAGGATCGTTTAATGAGGCTTGCGAATACAAAGCAATAACTCGGAACGCACGTTGCTTGAGCGCCTCATCTACATTCTCAGGATATACTTCACCACCAAGTAGATTAAAACGCTCGCACCAAACCAGATACCCGGCCGCGGTTAGTTTTCTGGTAAGCCATTCGGCCAATGCGGTATCTGCTTTTGCGTAGCTAATAAAAAGGTGCGCAGATATGGTATCTTGCAGCTGACCAGCCAGCAGTGAAGGGGGGAAAATTCCTGGATACCGAGTTTTCAATTGTGGGTATCTCGTATCAAGCAAAACGCGAAGACGCTCCAATCCGTAGAGTTCCAGCCGCCAGTCATATTTTTGGTTTATAGCATCAACCGCCTCATCCCTTTCGCTGGCCGTAAAATTTGCGGTGGTAATAAAAATCATTTGATCGCAGGGATGATTATGCTTTTTGATTTTAGCCGCATCTTCTGCCAGCTTAGTGCGCCAATCTTCACGCACGCTGTAAGCAAAAATGGTCGTTTGCCCCACGGCAGCATTACGGTGCATCGCATCCCGCCCTTTATCAGAGAAACCGCCCAACGGCTCAATGGTAGTATATCCTTCCAACACCATTAAGTCATGACAAAGCCGTTCAAATTCAAAATAGTCAGTTACTTTTTCAAGACAATAAACAGTAACATTGGCGCTCATCAGCTAACCTTTCGTGCTGCAAACAACATGAAGACTGATGGTACAGACAATTTACGCCTGCTCCGTTCTCGAGTAAATGTAGCGCCACCCCGGCGCGACCTGCTCCAGCAGGGCCTTGACCGCCGCCACCGTCTCCGCCGAGGGTTCCCCGCCCAGCTCCACCCGCAAATGGAAGCGCAACTCCTGCCCGGCGGCGAGCTGGCCCAGCTCGCCCAGCAGGTCGGCCAGGTCTTGCAGCTGATGGGACTTGAGCTCCGCCTCAGCAACCAGGCCTTTCGGCGTTGGTGGTGGCGGAGGCGGCGGGGGCAACGTCCCCGGCACACGCACCCTGACGTACTGCGCGCCGCCGTAGTCGCACGGCCACTCCTTGGAATCCACGGTGCGCTCCAAATAGCGCGCTTTGAACGCGCCGTCCAGCGCGGCTTTGACCACGCTCCACGGCAGCGGCTTCCCCACCGGCTGCGACAGGGCGACCGCCAGGGCGTAAGCCGTCGTGACTTCACCGCTCCAGGCGCCCGGCAGTCGTTCCGGGAGCAACTCGGCCGGGCTGAGCGGCGGGGGCGGCGCGAGCAGCATCGCTTCCGGCGTGAGGAGGCCCGCCGGGATATCTTCGCCCAACAGACTCGCCGGGCCGTTGACCAGCCAGAGTTTCCCGCCCTTGACTGCGCCCGCGACGGCCTCATCCACCACGGCGCGCGGCGCTTGCGGGATGACCACGGGTTCTTCGTAGCCCTGGCGCGCCACCGGCACGACGTGCCCACCCGCGAAGTAGGCGTAGAGGTCACGTAGGGGCAGTTCCGGGCCTGACCACAGTCCCGGCAGCGTCCCCGGGAGCAGCAGCGCGGAAGCCAGTTTGGCGAGGGTGGCCGCTGCCGGCAAAACCACTTCCAGGCCCGGCTCTTTGAGCAGGGTTTCGTCGGGACGATAGCGCCAGAAGGTGAGCACCGATTGGTCCGGCCGTTGTAGCCGGAAGACAAACAGCCCCGCCACGCAGCCCTGCACCAGCGTATCCAGGATGGCCTGGCGGTTGAGCATTTTGGGCAAATGCGGATGTTGCGCGAAGGCTCCCACCAGGTCTTTGAGCCAGCGAGCCGTTTCGCCGGCGCGCCATAGATCGTAGGGGCCGTCGGGCAGTAACGCCTCCGCGCTGACGGCCGTTTCCTGGATGCGGGCGCGCGGGTCGTCTTTGAGGGTCTGGAAGAGCGGCGCGCTCCCCACGGTGACCTTGAACGCCTGGGGGGTGTTGTGGTCGCCGATGGTGACGACGACGCAATAGGCCTGCCGCACCTGCCCGGCAATGGCTTTGCGGGCGGCGTCCAGTTTCAGCGCCAGGGTCTGCTCGCGCAGCGGGTCTAAGGTCTGCCCCTGGAGCTGCGCGCGGACCTCCTCCCAGCCCAGGTAATCGCGGATGGCGGCGCGGGCGCTGCTCAAGCCATCGGGGGAGGGCGTGACGACGACCACGGCATTGCGGTAGACGCGCGGGCGGTCGGGGCCGGTGGTCTCGGCCAGGAACCGCCGCGCTTCGGCGTTGGGCTGCCCCGGCGTGGAGGCGGCCGCCGGCCCCAGGATGACGTAATGGAAGTCGCCGTCATCCTCCACGTCGCCGGGTTTGTCGGGCAAGGTGTGCACGTGCGCGCCAGGCCCTTTCGCGCCGGCGCTGAGCGCCTTGAGGCCGCTGATTTCGGCCAGCAGGCGGGCTTCCACCCATTCCGCCGCGACGCGATTTTCACAGGCGTCATGGTGCATCTGGCGCAGGTTGGGCTTGGAGCCTAAGCGCCAGGCTTTGGGCAGGGTATCGGTGGGCGCCAGGCCTGGCGCCCCACCTCGCGCCCCGACTTCTTCATCCAAAAACCAGGAGAGTTCGGCCCAGCGGCGCAACGCCTGCTCCAATTCAATCCGGTCGGGGCGGGTGGGGCCCAGAAGCAGGAGCAAGTCGCGGGTGCTGGCCTGCTGCCCGATGGGTTGCGAGTGCAGGAAGGTGGCGAAGACCGCCTGTTCCACCTCCCGGTGCGCCAGCGCGGGATACTCGCTTTGAATCTCCCGCGCCTTGGCCAGCTCGCCTTGCAGGATGGCCGGCCACTCCTGCCGCTTGCCCTCGTATTCCTCGGTGGCCGCGATGGAGGTCAATTCGCGGGCGGCCTCGGCCAGCTCCGCGGCGTCCGGCGCGCTCAGGAAAACGTTCGCGCCGATCAGCGGCGCAGCGTCCCAGCCCTCGGCCACGCGCAACGCCAGCGCAAAGGTGCGTAGCACGCCGCGCGTCCGTTGGAAGCCCTCCAGGTTGGTCCATTTGGTGTAGAAGATCTCGGTCAAATCCGGGTGGAAGGGGTAACTCTTGAGGAACCGTTCCTCGGCGGCCTTGCCCTCTTTGCGGGTGGTCTCATCCAACTCCGCCAGCCCCTTGAGCGCGGCGACGACGTGCGGGCGGAAGGCTTCCCGGTCGCGGATGGACTCCGGCGTGAAGAAGCGGCGGCGCAGGACTTCGGCCACGTCCTCTTTGACCACCGGCTGCACGCTTTCTTCGCGCTCGCGGCGGAAAATGGCGTAGAGTTCCTGGGTCAGTTCCTTGCCCAGGGTGTCGCTTTTGCGCGGGTCGGTGGCTAAGAGCGAGGCGACCAGCGCGGCCCGGTCCACGCGGGTGACGGCCTGGGTGAGATACTGGAAGAAGTTGACCAGCCGCCCGCGCCAGGCCGGGTCGTGGCCGACTTTTTCGCGGGCGTACATGAGCACTTCGTCAATCAAGATGAGGGTGGCGAGCCCCTCCTGCCCCGGCAGCGCCAGCAGGTCGGTCAGCAGGTTCTCGGCGGGGGCGCTGTCGCGCTCCGCGGCCTGGCCCTCGGCGTGCAGCAGGCGCAGACCCGCGTCACCGGCCAGCTGGTAAGCAATGACGCTCCACGGTTGTTTGAGCCAGCGGGTGGCTCCATCCGGCCCGCGCACGGCCATCCCCTTTTCCACGTCCAGTTTGTCAAAGGGCAGAATCGCCAGGCGGGCGCGCGGCGGGGTCTGGCCGATGTGTTGCACAAACTCCTGGACGGCCGGCAAATCGGGCAGCGCGGCGGGATTATGGGCCAGGTGGTAGAGCGTGATGAGCGCGTGGGTCTTGCCGCCGCCGTAGGTCAACTCCAACTGGCGGATGGCTTTCTCGTTCTGCCCGGCCAGGCGCAACATCACGTCGCGGGCCAGGCCGCGCAGGTTGTAGGTGGGATAGGTCAACGCGAAGAAATGCGCCGGGTCCTCGTAGATGGGGCGGCGGCCCTGCTGCAACGCTACGTCGTAGAGGTCGGCGGCGAAGACGGCCAGCGAGAGTTCGCCGGAGCGCAGGTCGTCGCGCAGGCGCACCACTTTGTGCCAGGGAGTCCAGGGGAGTGTGCTCATCAAATCACCTCACTAATTTAATAAGGAATTGGAGGTTAACCAATTTCTAAAGTAATTGGAGATCCAGAAAAAATCTTTTGCTAATCACCAGACGGGTTATGCGATTGCACCTCACGTAATCGTTTTTCTATCGATTTAATGGGCTCAAATGGCGTTTTATCCAATTCACGGCTAATTGCCACTTTTTTTAAATGCCACTGTTTAAGGTGTAAAAATTGCCCGTCGGGGATTTTAGGTATAGATTGTGTGCGTCCGTATTCTTCATAGATTTCTTCTACCATTACGGATGTTATTTCAACGCCACTCTCGAATAAACCACGTATTTTGTTTACGATGGCGAAATAGAATTTAACTGCGGCTTGGTGAGCAGTTGCTTTGCCATGAAGATCAAATTGTCCCAAAAGTAGGATGATGCAAAAATTAACAATAGAAGTAATGCCTATAACCCATTTAACCATGTCAGGAGATACTCCGCAGCTTCTTTGCACGAAGTCTTCTGAAATAAAAGTTAAACCAACTAAGATCGTTGAAAGTATCAAAGTCAAAGAGAAAAGAATAGCATACCGGTTTACATATATATCTGCCATTCTGCTGTGCATTGATGCCAGCATATCTGCCCTGTCACGCAATTTATTTAATTTTTCTACATTGTTCTCTGCAAGATTTTCTTTCATATTTCTAATATCTCCTGCCAATTTTCAACTGACCGTTGTTCATCGTACCTGTCAAGATTCGTTGCTACTTGCTGAATAACGTGACTTAATCTCGTTCTTTGCTCACTGCCAGCGCGCCCAAGGGCATCATCTACATGAATTGACTGTCCAGTGTGATCATTGATAGGAGCTAAAACCAGCCTGACTGCTTCCCTCCAAAAATGCTGAATCATTGCTTTGTGAGTCATATCACCTTTATATTTTTCAAATGCTTCAATTGCCAATGACTCAATATGATAACCGGAAAGTCTGAGCTCTTTGGGCAAATGTTCATTCATTGCTTTAATAATTTTGATTACTGGTACAACCCGACCATTCTGGCTTTGGTTGACACTGGTTAACTTTTGCGCAAAGCGTTGAGGTGAAATTACATTACTCCAATTGTCACCGCCCGGCTCAGCAATTTTAAATCCTTGAGCAGTTTTTACAGCGGGAAGCAATTGAATCTGATGTCCATCTGAGAATGTAACTGTTACAGCTAAATTCCCCACCCCGATTTCAGTATTAGGAAGCCGTTGTTTCAAAACTCCAGCAAAATAGGTAAGAATTTCTCGCGGAGATTTACCAGCCAACGATGTGTCATTAATGCAAACAAGGACATCTACATCACTTAGACCGTTAACATAAGTGTGTTTGTGAACAGATCCTCCAAATAGCAAACGTACAGTGCCTTCTATTTGATTGGAAATGGCCTGTTCAATTGTATCAAGATGTTTATTAATCCCCACCACATCACGATTATTAAAGTCTTTTAACATATCCTGAATCAATTGATTAACTTCTGCATCATATTCAGATTGGTCAGTGGCTGCGCTGGCGCGCGCGTATAAATCAGCTAATGACATCCCACCCGACCCTTTGGAATAGCCACCACTCCCACCCATAAATTTTCTCCTTAAAGTTGTCAGGGAAAATAGTTACAATGAAACACCAGCAACATTTAAAACATTTTCAAATATGTTTCTAGGGATCGGTAAATGCATAGCATCATATGTTGCTGAAAATGCTTTCATTTCTATTTGCTGTTTCCTTATCATCTCTAAGTTTTGCAGCCACATTGTCCCCAATAATTCGGCATCACACAATGTAAACCTGTTAGTCATTATTGACCAAGAATTGGGATACAAAATTGTAGAATCATAAAAAGCGAATCTTAGCCAAGATAAACCATCAAAAACATCAGCGCCGCACAAATAAAACAACCACATAGAAAGTGGATCAAAACAACCAAAAACATGAATAGGTGTTTCCAATCCAACCGCGGATAAAGCACTGCGTAAATGAGCTAAATTTTGGAGGCGAGTTACTAATGAAACCCCTAATTCTTTTTCAGTGACCCCAATCAAATCAAATTCTTCCAGTAAGTGCAGATTGCCTTTTAAGTCATCAATGTTGATGACATCTGAATTGTAAGGTTTCACTAAAAAATCTCTGGTTGTCGCAGGGCGCTGCATGTATAATTCCCTGGCGAGTTGTACTTGCGAAACGAAATCCATGTGCTCATCAGGAGCGTCAAAAGAAACTGTGACTATGGCGGAACAAGTTTTTATCTTATCCAGAGTTTCTAGATGTTTTTCACGATTCCATGGCTGGGGCATATACCCAGGTGAGGGATACTCCAAATCAGGTGGTTGTGCTAAAGTCTCGTAACCACCACTATCTACAAAAACAACCAACGGACCATTGATTTCAGAATCAATAAGATCGTAATACACATCATAGCTACTAATCAAAATGAACTTTGGCAAAAAATCCTTGATTTCGTGTAATATCCATTTGACATTAGGAAATCCGCGACTGGAAAAGGAAGGTACTAAAACAGGTGTAGGTAAATCAAGTCCCCTGATTCGCCTCTGAAGGCATAATTCTTTTACTGGAATCATCGTACAAATTCCTTTCCAGGCAGGATGGGCAAGCATTACAAGGATTCTCTGCATTCCTATCACAAGAGTAGGTTAAGGCCACTGGAACTTTATGTGCTCGACAATAGGAAAAGATATCTCCTTTAGAAAACTGCAAAAATGGGGCGTTCAATTTTATTAGTCCTTCTACATAACCATCTAAAATAGATTGCATTTGTTGTACAAACAATGGACTGCAATCATAATATACAGAACCTGCATGAATGCCTAAACTAATTAACCCACTCGATTGTTTGAAACAATTTAAAGCCGCAAGGACAAACAAAGCATTTCTACCAATGAATTCTCCATTTTGTTCAATAGCAATGGTCGGGCGTAAATCAACCCACTCGATTTCAATTTGATAAAGTTTAGCGATATTTATGAGAGCTCTTACTTCACCTGCCTGAGCAGGTTGCCCATAATTGAAATGTATGCCACGAATAGATTTGTAACCTTTGTCCTGGTAATATTGAATTAGAGCGGTTGAATCTACTCCGCCACTGCAACAAATAAGAATAGGTAATGTTCGCATTAGTTACTCGCGTATTAAACATTAACGTGATTGGAGGTGATTTTTTACAAAGCATTCTTCTCGTTGTGAAATCACTTCTATGAACAATTCTATCAACAATTTGTTCATAGTGTAGATAAAATCATGGCAGCCGATACCGTATCCACCGGCGTTCCCCGGTGCGTACCAGACGTCCTTGCGCTTGTAATTTGTTAAGCAAATAGGTAGCTTGTCGTGATTCTATGCCCAACAGGTCCCGACACTCCGCGTTGTTGATGCTGCCATGCGCTTGCACGTAGGCCAGCACTTTTTCTTCGGCGGTTTGACCGTTGCGGGAGGCGGGGGTTTCGGGGACCGCACTCAAAGTATAACGCGCCCAGCGGCGGGTGCTATGTTGGAGCAACCAGCCGGCCTGAACCAGGCCGCGCAGTTCCCGATTGGCGGTGACGGAATCGGTATGATTGAGACGCTGGTAATCGCTGTTGGTCAGTTGTTCGTTATGATGCAGATAAGCCAGCGCCAACCGTTGCCGGTCATTGAGTTGGTGTCCGGCAAAGCGATTCAACCAGGCAATCGTTTCCGGTCCCAGCAGGGTATGATTGCGGAAAGTGACCCAAAACGAAGCCCGCTTATCCTGGAAGCGCGGCGGCTCCAGATTCAACCGGCGCATCGCGTCCAGCATCGCGCGGATGCCGCTACCGCGATTTTCCACCAGGTGCAGGTCTTCCAGCAAGCGCATTAAGACCCGGTTGCGCGTGGATTGCTCTTCTTCCAAAGTTTCTTCGGTCACCGCCCCATAAAGACCACCGGGACTTTGAATTTCCAGCCGGTCGGCAAAGAGCCGCACCTGCACATACGCGCCGCGCACGTAGGGACTGTAATCGCGGTGCACCACCGCATTCGCCAGCGCCTCGCGCACGGCTTCTTCCGGGTATTCGGGGATGTCGCGTCGCCACAGCCCCTCAATCAAACTGCTCTTGCGCAAGCTGGACATGATGTAAGTAGCGGCTTTTTCTAACATATCGGGCAATGGCCCCTCAAATTTGCGGTTATCCAGGAACCGTTCCCCGCGTGGCGTGCGCTCGTCCTCGGTGGCGCCGTAATAGTGCAGAAAGGTGATGACCAGTTGCGGTTCAAAGGTCTGCGGGTAGCTGCCGAACACCAATAACCCGGCCAGCGTGGGGCGCAAGACGCCCGCTACGTCGCGGACGATGCGCAACTGTTTCAAAACCTCCTCAAAGGGCCGGTTGAGATACGGGGCGTCCAGGCGTGCCCGGCGCAATTGTTTGAGATAATCGTCCAGCCGGTCCCGCTCCAGGTCGGCCAGGGTGGCTTCCCCGACGGCTTCTTCGTCGCAAGTCGGCTGGGCGCGCGCGCTCAGGTAGCCAAAGACTTCATACCCGCTCATTTGCCGGCTGGTGTTGCCGACTCGCAGATAAGCGCCGCTTGGTAACCCGGCCGGTTTGTAAAAGCACGGTTTCTGTTCCGCCGGGACTTCAAAGATTTCGACGGCTAACACCGGTTTGCCGGCGACCTCCACCACTGTAAATTCAGGGCGCAGCGCCGGTTCCATAGATTCGGCGGCTAGGGCGCTGATGTCGGCCTGCGCGCGTTGGACATCGCCGACGCCGACGACTTCAAAGGCGTGATTTTCATCCACGCCCAGGAGTAACACGCCGCCGCCGGGCCGGTTGGCGAAGGCCGAGAGGGTCTCAAAGAGGCGCTGCGGCGTGCCGCGCTGGGCGCTTTTGACTTCCACATCGTCCAGTTCGCTCTGGTAGCGTTGCAACGTCGCTATCAGTTCCAGGAGTTCGTCTGGTGTCATGGCTTACTCCGTTCCTGAATCCCCTGCAAATGCAAAAAAGAAGATTTTACCGCCAAGACGCCAGGTACGCCAAGATTATTAAAGATTTTTTCTTGGCGACCTTGGCAACTTGGCGATTCATCTGCATCATCCGTGGTTAAAACAACCGGCTCACCGACTCCCCCCGCCCGGCGAGGTGATTGCTGAGGCTTTCCAGCAGCGACCGCTCCTCGCTCCCGGCCGGCGCGAGTTCAATGAGCGCCTGGAGCAACTGGCGAAAGAGCGCGTGCCGGCGCAGGCCGCGCAGATCCAGGTACTCATCCACTTGGGTGACGTCGCCGGCGCGCCAGAGGTGCAGCAACCGGTGCACCTGGTCAATCAGCGGGATGACGCGGACGGGCGGCGCCTCCGGTTCCAGGCCGGGCAGGGCGGGGGCCGCCGCCTGACGTGCCCGCGCGCTATCGCCCGGATCGTACCCCAGGCCGGGCCGCTTGCGCTGCGTCCACGCTTTGAGCCGTAATTCACTGCCGCTGCCGGTGGGCTCAGCCTCTTCCTCCGACGATTCCCCCGCGCTGGTTTCGGAATCAGCGGCAGCACCGCCGCTGCGCGCCAGCAGGTCGTATTGATCGCTGAGCGCGCGGTCGGAGAGGCCGCAGGAGACGGCGTAGAGGATGCAAGCCCCGGCGGGCGCGTCGCCCAGGCCGAAATCGTGCCGGTGCAGCAGGTAGTAGGTGGTGACGTTATCCAGTTCGGAGACATCTACCTCACCCCAACCCCCGGCTGCTGTCGCAGCCACCCCCTGCCCCTCTCCATTTGTATGGAGAGGGGTAAGGGGGCCGGGAGGATGGGGTGAGGTCAGCACCCGCCCGACGACGAAATCCACGACCATGCGGCGGACGTGGCCCAGGAACTCGGTGACGGACATGCTTTCGCCGGGCGCGTTGGCCTTTTTGACGACGGGATAGCGGCTGTACGCTTCCAGCGCGGGGCCGGTGGCCGCCCAGACGAAATCGGGGCCGCGAATGCCCGCGTCCCAGAAATCGCGCAGCCGTTGCGTGATGAGCGTGCGCATCTCCTCCATAACTCGGTGATCCCAGCCGGGCCGGGCGGCGGCGGGCCGTTTCTTGCAGACCAGCCAGACCGACGAGGCGAGCGCGGCGGATGAGAGCGAGCGGGTGCGGGTAGCCCGTTCGGTTTGAATGGGCCAGGAGCCATCCACCACGAAGCCGGCGCGGATGATGGCCGAGACGAGCGTTTCCCAGGCGTCGGGGTGTTTGTGGGCAAAGACGACCACCAGCCGGCCCTCCGGCGTGAGCGCGCGGGCGCAATTCTGGAAGACGCGCGCCATGCCGTCTTCGTAGGCGGCTTTGGAGCGCGCCGCGTCGCCGCCAAAGCGGGAGGCGTCGTCAATCAGTTCGCCGTCATTATGCTCGTGATTCCATTTGGGGGCCAGCGATTCGCAGAACGCGGCATCAATATCGGGGGAAAGGCTATACAGTGATCTTCGTAACCAAACGTAGAAAAAATCTGTTAAATCAGAATAAGGAATTGCATCATAATAGGGTGGGTCTGTTAATATTAAATCAAAAACGCTGTCATAGTTTAGGTCAACCGAAGATTTTTGATTAACTTGTGGGATTTCCAATGCAGTATTAAGCGCACTTAAATAAGAGGCTACTGATACTACCCAATCCAATGCACCGGAATAACTACCCGCAGTAGACGCTAAAATGTTTGTTTCGCAAAAATCCCAAACGATTGGCAATGCAAACCGGGTAAAGGTTCCACGTATTGCTTCAAGTCCATTAATCCAACTACAAATTGTGCTCGAATAATCAGAAGTTTTATCCATTACCATCGCCAAATACGCACTGACCGCTTCCACCCACGCGGCGGGATAGCCGGCGGCTTGCATCGCTTCGCGGGCGGCGCGGGTCTGCTGCACAAACGTCCCCAGCGCCAGCAATTGGCGCTGGGTAAAGAGGTCACGCCAGCGAGTCAGTCCATACAAATATACCGTGAACGGGGAACCGCCACCGGCTCGGCTGCCTCCTTGGGGAACAGGTTCTTCGGGCAGCCCAAAGGGAACGTCGGCAAAGCACGCCGGCAACGCCGCGGCGGCGGACTCGGCGGCGGCCAGTTCGTCGGCAGTGGGCAAGCGGTATTCCTTGCCGCGCGGGCCGTCTACCACCACCGCAGTCAGCGTCGCGCCCAGCCGGCCGGCCTGCGCCTCCAGGCGGATATCCGCCATCGTCATAATCGCGCCGCAGCACGGGCAGGTCGCCCCAGAGCGCGACATCGTCCCTTTGCCCGTCTCCATCGCCGGCGGGTCGGCCTGGATGGAGAAACTAACCGCCAGGTCGCCAAGGCCGCCAGGTTTTTCTTTTTCTTCTTCCTTGGCGTTTCTGGCGTCTTGGCGGTCAGAATGGACTTCAACCGCCAAGTCGCCAAGGCCGCCAGGTTCTTTTTTATCTTCTTCCTTGGCGTTGCTGGCGTCTTGGCGGTTCAAAATCAGCACCACACGCTTTTTATCCTTCTTGCAGAGCCAGCGCGTCTTGAGCAGCGGGAGCGTGGCGCGGCAATTCTTGCACGTCACCGTCCGCGCCCAGAGATAGGCCACCGTCGGCTTGCCGTCCACTGTCGGATAGTACGCTTCCAGGTCCGCGCGGGCGCGCTCCAGCACCCACTGGCCCCAATAACGGACGTGCGCCGCCAAATCGCCGGGGGAGGCGGCCGCCTGGAAACCGGTTGCGGCATCAAACCCCAATTGGGCCGAGCTTGCTGACGGCTGAGGGCTGACGGCTAAGGGCTGCGGCAACGGCCATGTCTTGCCCGCCAACCGCTGCGGATATTCCAGCGTGCCCTTGAGGATAAACCAGGCCACCGGGTTGAGGTCTACGGCCGTCACCTCGCAGCCCAGGCGCAGCGCCTCCAACGGGATCGCGCCGCCGCCGGCGAACGGGTCCAGCACGCGGGGCGCGCGGCCGCCGTAGGCTTCCCGGATCCGTTCCCGGAACCAGGTCAGGTCCGGGCCGGATTCGCGCCCCCAATGGAGAATTCCGCCGGTCGTCGTCTCCTTGCCGTCCACCGTCACCACGCGCCCGCCGAGCCGGGTGAGCAGCGCGCGCCGCTCCTCGTCATCGTCCGGGTCGGGAAGCAGCGTCGCAATCAAGGCCGCGCGGCAGGCGGCCAGCGGTCGGCGCGCCGGCCAGATGTGCAGCGTGGAGATGTGTCCATGCCGCACATTCTTCTCGTGCACGGAATCCAGCGAGGTCTGCTGGAGCGGGAAGGCGACTTCAATTAAGCGACGGTCGGTCAAGGGAGACTCCTTTGGGTTAACCGCCAAGACGCCATAGACGCCAAGTTTTTTTCTTTAGCACCTTGGCGTGCTTGGCGTCATGGCGTCCATTTTCTACCGCCAAGGCGCCAAAAACGCCAAGTAAGATTAAATTAAAAAACTGACGCTTCTGGCGGTTTACTCTGTTAAAACCACCCGTTGAATTCCTTGCTTCAGGAAGGGAACGTTGAAGTTGATCAACAAGGCCAATTGTAACCCTGTCGTCTTCAAATACGAGATCACTTGCGCTTTATGAATCGGTGCCAGCGCATCCACGGCTTTCAGTTCCACGATCAATTTTTCAGCCACCAGGTAATCCAGGCGGCCCTCACCGACGAAGTGACCCTTGTATGCTACAGTCACCGGCTTTTGGCGTTCAAAGGGAATTGCCTGCAATTGAAACTCCACGGCCAGAGCTTCCTCGTACACGCTTTCCAGATAGCCGGGGCCCAGGGCGCGATGGACTTCCAACGCTGCACCAATCACCCGGCGCGCCAGTTCATCTACTTCGGGTTCTGGTTCTTTACGCATAGCACCTCTTTTTTACCGCCAAGTCGCCAAGGACGCCAAGTCTTATATTTCTTTCTTGGCGTCTATGGCGTCTTGGCGGTTCATTCTTCTGCATGGGCTAAAATCTCTTGCTCATCCATCACTACATCGCCCTTGGTCCGCACCACCAGCGTGCGGAACGGGTTCCGCACCCGCCAATTATTCCCAATCACCCAGAAAACGAACCACCACGCCGGCGCCGGCAAAGCGGCGCACCAGCACTTCATCAGCCGTCACCAGGGGCAAGGCCAGGCGCTGCGCCAGCGTCACATAGGTGGCATCATACGCGGTACACCCTGTTTCCAGCGCCAGGGTCAGGGCCGGCCCTACCAGGTTGCTCAACGCCACCCGCCGCAACTTCAAGGTAGTCAAATCGGCAATACTTTGCTGTGCCGCTGCCGCCGGGTAGCCAAACCGCCGCACGTACTTCCAGAGAATATTAGCGCATTCCACGAAAAAGAGCTCGGGCACATACAAGCGCGCCGGTGGGTCGTCGGCCAAATGGGCAAAAAGCGCGTCCGCGCGGTCGGAGAGCGGCTCCACCAAAAACAGCTTGATACCTACGCTGGCATCCACCACACAATCACCGCTCATCGTTCACGGTCCTCGCGCAGCAAGGTTGTGCTATCCGGCGCGCCGGCCGCCGCGGGCTCAAACGCGCGCCGGCGGCGAATGGCTTCCAGTGTAACGCCAGAAGCCATTTCTGTCTCTGTCAAAGCCCATTCCAGCAGCATGATCACTTCGGCGCTCAACGAACGGCGCTGGGCCTCTGCCCGGCGCTGTAATCGCAAATGCAACTCTTCAGGCACGTTACGCACATGTAAAATAGTCATAGCCCACCTCCCTATCGTTAATTATAGCAAATATGGTTGCATTTTGCAACCGACAATAGAGAAGATGACCCCATTTTTTAAACCACAGCTATGATTAATTTTATCCGTGTCATCTGTGTGATCTGTGGTTATTCTTCCGCATTGGCCAGGATTTCCTGCTCATCCATCACCACGTCGCCCTTGGCCCGCGCCACCAACGTGCGGAACGGATTCCGCACCCGCCAGAGGCGCGGCGCGGGCGTGGCGCACTCGTAGACCACGTAGAGCCAGTACCGGTCTTGCAGGTTGCACGCCTTGATCCACTCGTTTTCGTGCAATGCCACGTCCCCCACCCGCGCGCGACCTTTCACCTCAATCGCCCGCTCCTCCACCCTCACCCCCGGCCCCTCTCCCGTCGCAGGCGAGGGGAGTATGCGCCGTGAAAGCAAATCAAAGCCGGGATGATCTTCCAAACCGGCGGCGCGGGCCAGCGCCGGCGTGGAAACGTCCGTCACCACCGCGCCGGCCGCCTCCTCGTAGGCGCGCGCCTGCTGCACCGCCACCAGTTCCACGGCTTTATCGTAGTGCTGTCGTTCTTCCTCGGTGGTCGCCGGCACCACCAGCGCGTGCGCCAGGAACGTCACTTCCCCCGGCGTAAGCAACTCCGGCTCCCGGCGCGCCGTCGCCAGTGCCACCTCCCGGCGGTTTTCCAGGGCTTGCTGGCGCGCCTTGATGCGCGTCAGTTCGCCTTTGGCGCGTGAATCGCCGGCGTCAGCCTTCTCGCGGTACCGCGTGCGCACCGTTGCCAGTTCCGCCCCTTGATAATCGTAGCCCCGCTGCAAGAATTGCAGCCGCTCGGCCAACGTCGCCTGTAACGCGGCTTGCTGTTGCCGCGCCAGCCCCCCGGCGACCGTGACCGTAAGGTACTGCTCCGCTTGCGCGCGCCATTCCTCGGCGCGCGCGACCCACGGCAGCCATTGCGGGGCCAACGTCCCGCCGCGCAGCAGCAACAAACTTTCGGCCGGGACTTCCGTCATACCGGTTTCGTCCTGCCGCAGCCCCACCAACCGATAGTCCACCGTCACCGGTTGCGCTAAGGCGGGCAGTGCCGGATCGGCCTGCCTGATGACGGAGATCAGCGCCAGGTGAAACAGATACGGCGCAGCAGTCGTTGGATCTACCAACACTGCCCCCTGGAGCGCCGCCCGGCCAAAGCGGGCTTCCACGTACCCGCACAGGCGATCAAAGACCGGTTCGCCGGGATGCACAAAGAGTGCGGGTTCCTGCCGCTCCGGGCGGCGTACCGTGAGCCGTTGGCGCGCCGCCTCGGGGTAAACCTCCAACGCCGGCCAGAGCGGGTCCAACGCGCCCGGCGTCAGCGCCCGGAACGTAAACCCTTGCTCCAGATCGCCTTCCAGGCCCAGGTCCAGGAGCGGTGCGGCCCGCGCCACAAATTGCCGGACGTAGCCCGGCAGCAAGCGGCGGTAGACCTCTCGGTCCAACGTGGCCTGCAGGCGCGGCAACTCCCGCCGCACATCGCCGCCGTCACCGTACAACCGCTGCTCACGCGCCTGCCATGCCTGCACCTGCTCCGGCGTCAGCCGGCCGGTCACCTGCCGGGCGGCGGTTTCCGCTCCGGCCTCGGTCAGCGCCTGTTCCAGGTACGCCTTCAGCGAGACGCCCTCAAAGAGCCGCCCCACCACGTCAAAGACCTTGTCGGAATGCAGTTCCCGGCGAATCGCTTCCAACTTTTCCAACAACGTTTTCAGCACCCGGCCTTCGCGGGTCTGCCCGGCGATGAGATTGACGATGAAAACCGGGTCGTGTTGCTGCCCGTAGCGGTGGATGCGGCCCATCCGCTGCTCCAAACGCGCCGGATTCCAGGGAATGTCGTAGTTGACCATCAGCCAGCAGAATTGCAGGTTGATCCCTTCGCCGGCGGCGTCGGTCGCCACCAGGAAGCGGGCGCCGCCCTCGGCGCTGGACTGCCGGAAGAAGGCCACCTGCTCGTCGCGCTCGCTCAGGCCGGTAGCCGGGTCGGGTTGCGCGTTCAGCCCGCCGTGGATTTGAGCTACCTCGCCGGTGTACCCCAACCCCTCCAGCCGGCGCACCAGGAAATCCAACGTATCCTTGTGCTCGGTGAAAATCAACACTTTCTCGCCGGCAAAGCGCGGGTCTTGCAGTACCTCGCGCAGTTTGGCAAACTTGGCTTCCTCGTGGTTTTTGTCTTCGTAAACCTGCCGCGCCAAAGCCACCAACGCCTGCACCCGCGCCCGTTCCACTTCCAGTTCCGCCAGCGTGGTCGCCACGAAACCGCCCAGGGCCACCGCCTCGGTCTCTTCGTGTTCCTCGCCGGCCTCATCGTCGGCGGTAGTTTCTTCCAACGGATCGTGGGTGGTGGCGTCCAAATCCCGTTGGCGGCAGCGCAAATCATCTTCCGTGATTCTCCCGGCCCGGATGTCAGCCAGCAGCGCGGCCAACCGTTCCTGCCGCCGTTCCAGCGAGCGCAGCAACGCATACGTGGAACTGGCTAACCGCCGCTGGAAAATGCTCATGGCTAAGCGGGCCGCCGAGCGGTTGAGGATACGCGCGCGGTTGTAATATTCGCTGATGTAAGCCGTGGTCTCATCGTAGAGCCGCTGTTCGCTCACCGGCCCCGGCGTCAGTGCATAGCTCAACGTGTCGGAGATCCGTTCCGGGTAGAGCGGCTGCCCGGCAAAATTCACCATTTCCTCTTTGGTGCGGCGGATGAAGTGCCGGGCGCGGGCGTCCGGCGGGTAGGTCGTGAAGGCGTCCAGGGTCGCCAGCGCCTCCGGCTCCAGCAGCCGCCAGAGGCAGTAGTAAGGGAAGTCGCTGCCCATGTGCGGGGTGGCGGTCAAGAGCAGCAGATGGGGCGCGCTCCACAGCAATTGCCAGCGCGCCTCCTCCCCCCACACGCCGGCCAGCGCCTCGGCCAACTGGTAGCGTTCGGTCTTGCGCACGTGGAAATCCGGCTCCCGGTCGGCGCGGAGCTTGTGCGCCTCGTCAAAGATGACCAGCTCGTAGGGCAGCGTGCTGGCCTCTTGCAGCCGGGCAAAGACGCGCTCCCCGGCCAGCGTATCCACACTGACGATTACCAGATCACTCTCCGGCCCGGCAAACGGGTTGCCGCCCTTCGCCTGCGCCCCGGTCACGACCTGACCGGTCAGCCCAAAGAGCGTGCGCAACTCCCGTTCCCAGTTGCTCACCAGGCCCGCCGGCGGCACAATCAAGATCCGGCGCAGCAACCGGCGCGCCAGCATCTCGCGGATGTACAGCCCGGCCATGATGGTCTTGCCCGCGCCGGCGTCGTCGGCCAGCAGGAACCGCAGCCGGGTCTGCGGCAGCATCTGTTCATAGACCACCAACCGCTGATGCGGCAGCGGGTCAATGCGGGCGGTCTCGGTGGCAAAGGCCGGGTTCGTCAAGTGGCCGTAGGTCAGCCGGTGACCTTCTACCACCAATTGCACCACTTCCGGCGCTGTCGTGAAATCCAGCGGTGGCGCCGGCGTGGCGGCCACCGCATAGCCCGGGCCTATCTCACGGACCAGCGGGCGCGTGGCAAAATCCGGGCCCAAGGCTGGCAGTCCCAGCATCTCCGCGCGCAGGATTTGCTGCCAGGCGGCCGCCGCCGGCTTCCCCTGGCCGCTTTCCCAACGGGCCACCGCCGCCGGCGTCACGCCCAGCAACTCCGCCAGGCGAACCTGGGTCAGCCCGTGGTGGGCGCGGAATCGCTTGATCCGCGCAGGATAATCCGGAGGTGCTTCAATCTTCACTTACGCCTCCACCGCCCACAAAAACCCGCCGGCGCACTTGACACCGGCGGGCGAGGGGGGACACTATCCCCC